>Ga0307373_10011984_pt1 | contig 12422 bp, 15 predicted proteins | sample OX2MG_FD_202534 | JGI IMG/M metagenome (GOLD analysis project Ga0307373, IMG submission 202534) | Soil microbial communities from Risofladan, Vaasa, Finland - OX-2 | ecosystem: Environmental > Terrestrial > Soil > Coastal area > Acid sulfate soil | place: Finland: Risofladan, Vaasa | collected...
AAGTACTCTGTGTTCTGCAGTCACCCTGAATGAAACGCTTCATCTCGTTCCCCTCAATCACCCATGACTAAGCAATTAGATTAAGTGAGGGCGCAGAAGTTCACGTTTTCACACAGTCTGGGCCGGAAGCAGAATCTGAGCAGCATTGATATTTATCGACTCAAAGTCAATGTTTCCTTCCCCGTTGGCACTCCTGAGGTATTGCGCAAATGAGTCCACATAGTTTCAGAGCGTGCGTCTAACTCTGGAACAGGGGTCTTCTTGGGTCGGCGCAGTGGCTTGGCGAACTCTTCCAGCAATTCCACCATCTCTGGGCGCCCTTTTGGAAAGCGCGCATGCCGGGTGAAGATGATGCGCGGCTCTATTTGAATCTCCGGTACCAATGCACGCAACGCCAGAACCTGGTCCTGCATTACATATAAAGGATTACGGAAACTGAAACGCCGGTAGCTGCTGATGGCGGCCCATTGGTCCATCTTCTCGGCACCGAAGATCGCGCCTTCCGCATCACGCAGCATCAATAAATAGAGCTTGCCATCGCGCAGCACCAGTGCATCGATGCCGATCTGACCCCCCACTCCGTCAGGTAAAACTATGTGATACAGCAAACGATCGGAGATATTTCTTAGGATCGCCAGCGTATGCCGACGAGATGCCGTCTGTCGCAGCCAGATGAACAATACTATCAATGCGGCTATCGACAGTCCGGCCAGCGTCACCAGCAGCCATAACCAGCTGTCGTCATACCAACGATGCATGTGAAAGATTCTCGCCAGAGTGAGTAGAATGCTTGTGCAACGACCGGATATACATCCGGAATGTTTATTTTAACTCAAGTTGCACAGCTTCTAGAAAGGGATACGGCCCATGAGGATGTCGCGGAACATAACCCAATCGCCCATGAAACTGTAGATCGGATGGGTGAAGGTCGCGGGCCGGTTATGCTCGAAGAAGAAATGTCCGATCCAGGCGAAGCCGTAACCGAACACTGACATCAAAAGAAATCCCCACAACCAGTGGGTGACCAGCACGTAGATTAGCGTCAGCAGCACCAGGCAGCTGCCTATAAAATGTAGCCGCCGGCAAATCGTGTTGCTGTGTTCGCCGATGTAGAAGGGATAAAAATCCCGAAAACTTTTATAGGTTTCCGCCATACGTGCCTCTTTCCTAGCCCATGAGCGCAAATACGCCACGCGCATCGTGCCACACCGCGATACTCACGATAAAGCCGAAAAGCAGGATCGCCGCAACGAACAGGCCCACTTTCAGCCAGTGCGGACCGCGCAGGCGGAATGCCAATATCCCCAGCACGATGTAGCCGATCACGCACAGCAATTTAACGCCCAGCCAGGGGACCTGCAGCGGGTTAAGTTCCAGCAACACTGCCAGCCAGATACCTAACCCCAGCAACAAGGTATCTATCACCGGCGGCAACCACTTCCAGACGGGTGCCGCCAGTCTCCGCGCCATCAGTACCGTGACCCCACCACGCCCCACGAACAACAGCAGGCTGGCGGCAGCGCACAGGACATGCAGCATTTTCAGATCGGTATAAAGCATGGGTACAGGGTCTTAGTTTCGATAGCCCGCAGTTTAACCGTCACCTGGACCTGGACAGCGAACGGTTTGCTTTCATCGGCCTATTAATAGGACTAAAATAGTCCCAATTGAACGAAACCGCCCAACTCCATGTTACGTATCAGTAAACTCACGGATTACGGCACGGTGGTGCTGGCCCAGATGGCAGGCCACCCTTCGGCTGTGCATACCGCCACTGAACTGGCGGCCACGACCCGCGTGGCCCTGCCCACCGTGAGCAAGCTGCTGAAATGCTTCACCCGTGCCGAACTGGTGACCTCCCAGCGTGGCGCCCGCGGCGGCTATACCCTAGCGCGAGCCCCGGATCAGATCACCGCCGTGCAGATCATCGATGCCATTGAGGGCCCGGTGGCCATCACCCAGTGCAGCCTCAGCCATGACCGCTGCGGCATCGAACCGGTATGTGGCGTGGGTCATAACTGGCAACGCATCAGCCTCACCATCCGCGATGCCCTGAAGACCGTGACCCTGGCACAGTTAGCACGCCCGGCGGCGTCCATCACGCCGCCCACGGAGATGCGCGTGGCGCTCTCCGAACTGAAACGCCGCGATACGAAATAAAGAGACCTCGATGGCCACCGAAAAAAATAACGTGGAAACCCTGGTGCGCGGCGAGTACCGCCACGGCTTCGTCACGGATATCGAATCGGATACCGTGCCGCCGGGACTGAACGAGGACGTGATCCGACTGATCTCCACCAAGAAGCGTGAGCCGCAGTTCATGCTGGAGTGGCGCCTCAAAGCCTATCGCCATTGGTTGAGCATGCAGGAGCCGCATTGGGCACACGTCAAGCATCCGCCCATCGACTACCAGTCGATCTCCTATTTCTCCGCGCCGAAATCCAGGGACAACGCACCTAAGAGCCTCGCGGATGTGGATCCGAAACTGCTGGAGACCTACGAGAAGCTGGGCGTGCCGCTGCATGAACGCGCCAAGCTCGCAGGCGTGGCGGTGGACGCGGTATTCGATTCTGTGTCCGTGGCCACCACCTTCCGCAAGAAACTGGGTGAAGCCGGCGTGATCTTCTGCCCGTTCTCGGAAGCCGTGAAGGAACATCCAGAGCTGGTGGAGAAATATCTGGGCAGCGTGGTGCCCTACTCCGATAATTTCTTCGCGACCCTCAATTCGGCGGTGTTCACCGACGGTTCCTTCGTGTTCATCCCCAAGGGCGTGCGCTGCCCCATGGAACTGTCCACCTATTTCCGCATCAACGCCGCCAACACCGGCCAGTTCGAACGCACGTTGATCGTCGCCGAGGAAGGCGCCTACGTGAGTTACCTGGAAGGCTGCACCGCGCCTATGCGCGACGAGAACCAGTTGCATGCGGCGGTGGTGGAACTGGTCGCACTGGAAGGCGCACAGATCAAATATTCCACGGTACAGAACTGGTATCCCGGCGATGAGAACGGTGTGGGCGGTATCTACAACTTCGTCACCAAACGCGGTGACTGCCGTGGCGCCAACTCACGCATCTCCTGGACGCAGGTGGAGACCGGCTCGGCCATCACCTGGAAATATCCCAGCGTGCTGCTGAAGGGCGACAACTCCATCGGTGAATTCTATTCGGTGGCAGTCGCCAACCATTATCAGCAGGCCGATACCGGCACCAAGATGATCCACATCGGCAAAAACACCAAGAGCACCATCGTCTCCAAAGGCATCTCCGCCGGTCATGGCCAGAACAGCTACCGCGGACTGGTCAAAGTTGTGGCCGCGGCCGAACATGCGCGCAACTACACCCAGTGCGATTCATTGCTCATGAGCGACCGCTGCGGCGCGCATACATTTCCGTATATGGAAGTTAAGAATCCTACTGCCAAGATCGAGCATGAAGCCACCACCTCCAAGATCAGCGACGACCAGCTGTTCTATTGCCGCAGCCGCGGGATCGATACCGAAGACGCGGTCAACATGATCGTTAGCGGTTTCTGCAAGGATGTATTCAAGGAACTGCCCATGGAATTCGCTGTAGAAGCGCAGCGGCTTCTGGCAGTGACTCTTGAGGGTGCCGTGGGCTGACTCCTTACCCTACCCTCTCCCATATGGGGAGATAGTGTTTTTTTAAAGAGGTTTCTGAATACATGCTGAGTATCAAAAATCTACATGCCAAGGTTGAAGGCAAAGAGATATTGAAAGGCCTGAACCTTGAAGTCAAAGCGGGCGAAGTGCATGCGATCATGGGCCCTAACGGCTCCGGCAAAAGCACTCTGGTGCACATACTCGCCGGCCGTGAAGGCTACCAAGTGACCGCCGGCAGCGTCACCTATCTCGGCAAGGACCTGCTCTCCATGCCGCCCGAGGAGCGCGCGCGAGCTGGAGTATTCCTGGCATTCCAGTACCCGGTGGAGATTCCCGGCGTCAACAACGTGTATCTGCTGAAGGCCGCTTACAACGCCATCCGCAAACAGCGCGGCGAACCGCAGATGGATGCCATGGACTTCCTTGCGGTGGTCAAAGCCAAGATGCAGTTCATGGGCATCGACCCGAGTTTCCTGAACCGCGCGGTCAACGAAGGCTTCTCCGGCGGAGAGAAGAAACGCAACGAGATCTTGCAGATGCTGGTGCTGGAACCGAAGCTGGCGCTGCTGGACGAGACCGATTCCGGTCTGGACATCGATGCCCTCAAGATCGTTGCCCAGGGCATCAACAAGCTGCGCGGCCCAGAGCATGCCATGGTCATGGTGACCCACTACCAGCGCTTACTGGATTACGTGGAACCGGACATCGTGCATGTATTGGCCGGCGGCCGCATACTCAAATCCGGCGACAAGCAGCTGGCGCTGGAACTGGAGAGTCGCGGTTACGACTGGGTGCTGGCCGAGGCAGCAGCATGAATCCGGTCAGCGAAGTGCTGCGCCCCTATGCCGAGGGATTCAAGGCAATCGAATCCCGGCACGCGGGTAAAGCCAAATGGTTAAACGAGCTGCGCCGCGATGCGTTCGCGCAGTTCACGGCCCGCGGATTCCCCTGTGAACGCGATGAAGATTGGAAATATACCAGCACCCGGTCGTTGGAAAAGCGCAGTTTTGTAACCGCACTATCGGCTACTTCTGACATACATAAGGCCGCGCTTGACCCGATACTGCTGCACGAACTGCCGGCCCATACATTGATTTTCATCAATGGTCAGTATGCGCCATCACTCGGTGATGCTGTGGACGGGATCCCCGGTCTGCACATCTCCGCACTGCGCAAGTCATTGCAACAGGATGCCAAAGAGTTGCAAGCATGGCTCGCGCCCGAATCGATCTGGAACGCCGATGCTTTCACCGCATTGAACACCGCTTTCCTACAGGACGGCGTCCTCATCGAGACCGACGACGACACGCAGCTGCAACAGCCACTGCAACTGGTAGTCGTATCGACTGAACAAGCGCAGCCCAGTGCCTGTCATCCGCGCATCCTCATGAAGCTCGGAAAACGCTCTCAGGCTGCACTCGTCGAGACCTATTACGGCCTCGAGGGATCGGCCAATTTCACCAACAGCTTCACGCAGATCCTGCTGGGCGACGGCGCCCAGCTCCAACATCTGCGCATCCAGCGTGAAAGCCCGGCTGATTTCCATGTAAGTCGAGTGGCTATCAGCCAGCAACACGCCAGCTCTTACACGTCGCACAATTTCAACCTGGGTGGCCTGTGGGTACGTACTGATCTGGAGACGCGCCTGGAAGCATCACAGGCGCATGCCGTGTTCAACGGTCTGTATGCCATCAGCGGCAGACAGCATGTGGACAATCACACGCGCATCGATCATCTGGCGCCCGACACCCACAGCGACGAGCTATACCACGGCATCATCAGCGGCCATGCCCGCGCGGTGTTCAACGGCAAGGTGATCGTGGCCAAACACGCGGTCAAGACCGATGCAGCCCAGAGCAACAACAACCTGCTGTTATCGCGCGGTGCCGAGATCGACACCAAGCCGGAACTGGAAATCTATGCTGACGACGTGCAGTGCAGCCACGGCGCCACCATCGGCCAACTGGATGAGCAGGCGCTGTTCTATCTGCGCTCGCGTGGCATCGATGAACAGAGCGCACGCGGCATGCTGGTGGAGGCTTTCGCCTATCGATTGATTGAACGCATTGCCGCGCCGGAACTGCGCGCCTATGCCATCCGTCAGATCAATTCGGTGCTGCCCGGCCTGACCGCCGTGATGGCGCAATCATGAACGCACGGCACGGCGGCTTGCGCGATTCCGCCGCTACGCCGGCGTTCGATGCACTGCGCTGGCGGCGGGATTTTCCCATCCTGAAACAGCAGGTCCACGGCAAACCCCTGGTGTATCTGGACAATGCCGCCACCTCCCAGAAACCACAGTCGGTCATTGATGCGGTCTCGGATTACTACCAACGCTACAATTCCAACGTGCACCGGGGCGTGCATCAGCTGAGCGAGATGGCCACGGCAGCCTACGAAGGCACGCGCGATAAGCTGCGGCGATTCATCCATGCCGCCTCCACCAAGGAGATCATCTTCGTGCGCGGCACCACTGAGGCCATCAATCTTGTGGCTCAGAGCTATGGCCGTAGCCGTCTCCAGAGAGGCGATGAGATCATCCTCTCGGAGATGGAACATCATTCCAACATCGTGCCCTGGCAGTTGCTGCGCGAACAGACAGGCGTGGTGCTCAAGATCATCCCCATCAACGAGGCCGGTGAGCTGGAACCCGGCGCTTATGAGAAACTTTTCAGTCCTCGCACCCAGCTGGTGGCAGTGACGCACATCTCCAATGCACTGGGCACAATCAATCCCGTGAAGGAGATGATTAAGCAGGCGCATCAGCATGGCGTGCCGGTGCTGCTGGATGGTGCCCAGGCGGTACCACACCTGCCGGTGAACGTCATGGACCTGGACTGTGATTTCTACGCATTCTCCAGCCACAAGATGTTCGGACCTACCGGCATCGGCGTGCTGTACGCAAAAGAGGCATTACTCGCCGACATGCCGCCCTATCAGGGTGGCGGCGAGATGATCCGCACGGTGCGCTTCAGCGGCAGCACCTGGAACGAGTTGCCCCACAAGTTCGAAGCCGGCACGCCGGACATCGCCGGCGCCATCGGCCTCGGTGCGGCGGTGGATTACCTTGAAACCATCGGCATAGCATCCATCCGCGACTATGAACTCGGTATGCTGGAATACGGCACGCAGCAACTGCAGTCGCTGGCCGGTGTGAAGCTCGTGGGTACCGCCAGGCATAAGGCCGGGGTGCTGTCATTCGTGATGGACGGGATACATCCGCACGACATCGGTACCATCGTCGACCAGCGAGGCATCGCCATCCGCACCGGCCATCACTGCGCCATGCCTGTGATGGAGCATTTCCATATCCCCGCCACCGCCCGCGCCTCCCTCGCCTTCTACAACACCCGCGAGGATATCGATGCGCTGGTGCAGGCGCTGGGCAAAGTCCGCGAGGTATTCCGCTGATGGACCTCAAGGACCTCTACCAGGACGTGGTCGTGGACCATAACCGCAGCCCACGCAACTTCCGCAAGATCACCGATGCCACCAGTGTGCAGGAAGGCTTCAACCCCCTGTGTGGCGACAAGCTCACGGTGTTTCTCAAGCTCGACGGCGATCGCATCAGTGACGTGAGTTTCGAAGGCTCCGGTTGTGCCATCTCCGTGGCTTCGGCTTCACTCATGACCGAGACACTCAAGGGCAAGAGCGTGGCGCAGGCCGAACAGCTGTTCGAGAAGATGCACGCACTGCTCACCGTCGAAGACCCGCAGTGTGATCTGGAATCCCTGGGCAAGCTCGCGGCTCTCTCTGGCGTGCATGAATACCCTTCACGGGTCAAATGCGCGACGCTCTGCTGGCATACCCTCAAGTATGCCCTGGAACATCCGGAGACCAATCCGGTGTCGACGGAATAACCCATGTACGATCGCGAACCCGTCAACCTGAAACGCGCCTGCGAAGCGGCCATGATCCCGGCCGGTACGCGCGTCATCATCCCGGAAGGCACCGAAGTGAACCTGGCGCAATCGTTGGGTGGAAGTTTTACCGTGTACGTGGATGGCAATCTGCTACGCATCGCCGGCAAGGATGCGGATGCCCTCGGTCTGGAACCGCCGCCAGTACCAACGCTGCCGGAAAACCATACCGACAAGGATGTGGAGAAGCTGGTATGGGAGCAGTTGAAGACTTGCTACGACCCGGAGATCCCCATCAACATCGTGGACTTGGGCCTGGTATACGAATGCACGCTCAGCGATGCCGGCGACGGCAAAAAGCATGTGGACGTGAAGATGACCCTGACCTCGCCGGGTTGCGGCATGGGTAACATCCTGTCGGCGGACGTGCAGCAGAAGCTCGAATCGGTGCCGCTGGTGAAAGGTGCGCACGTGGAACTGGTGTTTGACCCGCCATGGAACCGCGAGATGATGTCGGATGAGGCCAAACTACAAACCGGCATGTACTATTAAATCAAACGCTTCTTTTGCTCCAAAAATGGATTCTCTGATCTATCACGTCCCCTCGCCCCTTGTGGGAGCGGGCGAGACGCGCAGCGGCGAGCGGGCTGCCAGGGATGGTAGCCCTGGACTTTCTGGCGTAGCGGGATTGCGGAGCATGAAAGAGGGTGAGGGGTAATTAAGGTTATGGCTGATTGGATCAACGTCGGAACTGTAGAAGAAATCCCGCCCGGCGAATACAAGACCATCGACGTCGATGATGTCCTGGTTGCTATTTTCAATGTCGAGGGCAAGTTCTACGCCATCGAAGACATCTGCACCCATGACGGTGGGGTACTCACCGGCGGCCAGGTCAGTGGTTGCGTCATCACTTGCCCACGTCATGGCGCCCAGTTCGATGTACGTACCGGAGAGGTGCTAGCCGAGCCTGCCTATGAACCGGTCTCAACCTTTCCTGTGCGCATCCATGATGGCATGGTGCAAATCAAGGATTAGTGTTGGGATATAACTTAATTTTTATTTGTCGTCCGCTGAATGACCGTTACGATCTTTAATGACGACCGATATTGCCAGACATTGGCCATTAACATCTGTAACAGTATCATCCAGGAAGACTTTCACTTTCTTATTTGCCAGTTCTGCAGCCAGCACAAGAGCCCATAGACGGTCACCGCTGGTATCGGCAACGCCATTCGTGACTGTCTTGTTGATGGTCGCCATGACTTCCCCATTGCTATCGACGGGGCAGCTGCCTACTGGATTGTGTACGCCAACCAAATCGAAAGAATCAAGGGCATTAGAGCCCGAATATACAGCATGCGTCTGCGGCACGCCTGATACCCACTGTCGCGTAGCCATTGCCTGATTTGCAAAACATGTCACGGAGAACGCAAGCATGCCTACCATCAGATACTTCTTGTTGATCGTCATATGAAAGCTCCTCACCCCAAGTGTGGTAACTACGCGTTGTTCATACACATGCCAGATTATAGACAAGGCCTTGTCCAGTGGAAGTACCCTAAAAACCATAAAAACGTCATGCACGTAAAGAAGTTATGCACATAATTAATGTTTTTGGCACCGTGTGTATTTCAATCCTTCTTGATTGACTCGGTTTAATTAAGAAATGAAATATGGGAAGAAGCTTGATTTGCGGCCCTTGCCAGCTGTTATGGGTAGCGTAGCCTGCCAAATACCACCTCAATTTGGGCTGATAGTTCGTGCACTAACAATGTGCATAGGGAAGATTCCATACGATTTATCTGCATTAATTGCGCACCAAATCTCCGCCCAACGGTACATATTCGATAGATGAACGGCTGATTAAATCATAACTGAAGCAATCTTTCGTGTGTAATTAGCCATTGTCTGAACGTTCCTATGAAATGCTATCCAAACATGCATACTGTCAGGTCTAAATCTTACCGGCATGTATTCAAGGTGGGATTATGCAGGTCCAGAATTATCGCTGGGATTAATGTTTATCTCTTATCATTCCTTTGTTCTTTATTCTTATTCTCAACTGTGTATTCACCCTCGATAGTGACGCCCCCATCTTGTCGCTCAGGGGGATATTGTGGAGGCACATTTGATCCGAGTTTGCGGCGTAGCCACCAGGCGCGTATGTAGAGAATAAAGAACAGAATGACGCCAAGGCCGATCAGAACGGTAATTATAACGGCGCCGAAAAACAGTGCGCATACTCCGGCTGCTATCAACAGCAGCGACACTAGTAAGCGGGCGAAAGGGCCCTGCTGGGATTGAGGATGCATGCCTTGCAGTCGGAACACTGGATTCACACTCCTTTCATTACAAGAATTGTTCGCTGATTTTCGCGGCAGCTAAAGTCAGATCGATAGTCTGCATATCACTTTCTTCGCTGCCTTCTGGTGGCTCGAATGCCATGCGCCTGCCGGGTGTATTCACAGTCTGCCAGCGCACGGCAGTGGATGAAATCCGGCGCGGATAGAAGGCGGCTGTACAGCAATCCAGTGCGCCGGCGATGTGCAGCGGTCCGGTGGACCCACTGATGAACACATCACAGAACTGCAGGTGCCGGGCGAAATCCAGTAGGCCTTTATTGGATATATAGACAGTGTGTGGCTCTTTCAACAACAAGTTGGCGAGGCGCTGTGCCTGGTCATCCTCACTCGGTCCTGCCGTCAGCACGAAATGTAATTTCTTGGACGATGCCAGCTTGTGGATGAGGCTCGCGTAGTGTCCGAGTGACAGGTTGGTGGCAGAACCACCGTGGCCCGCATGCACGAACACCAGCTTCTTCTTCGCCGGGATCTTATGCACTTTCCTGAACTTCTTTTCCAATGCGGCGATGACCTTCGCCTTGAATGCTAGATACGGCGGCTTTATGGATTTTGGATTCCCTATCCCTTGCTCCGCCAGGAAATTCCGCACAATATCCAGGTTGTATTCATATTCCGGCTTCTCGGACAGGGAACGGCGTTGGAGGATGCGGTGGTTGTAGAAGACCTGTGCCAGTTTGCTGGCCGGCGCGTAGCGCTGCGGAATGCCGGCGAGCCAGACCCCGAGGCCGGTATCAAAACGCGAGAACAAAGTGACCACCGTATCGAACTTCTTGAATTTGAGGAGCTTTGCCAACGCCAAGCCATTACGCAAATCTCCCTTGAGCTTCGGATCTTCGATCACTTCATCTATATAAGAGCAGATTTCCGCCAGTGGTGCCGTATAGGACGGCACCAGCACCGCGATTCGCGCCTTCGGCAAACTTTTCCGCAGCAAAGCCAGAGCCGGCCAAGCGAGCATGAAGTCGCCGAGCTTGTCGTTACGGATAACGAGGATTTTTTGCTTGGGATTCATGGGGTGCTGCGGTTATAAATTGGCGGAGAGGGTGGGATTCGAACCCACGAAGGGCTTGCGCCCTTGCCGGTTTTCAAGACCGGTACCTTCAACCACTCGGTCACCTCTCCTTGAGCGGCCGCGCATTATATAACGGTGACTTCACCCATGTAGGCGTGCAGAGCCTTTGGCACATGGATCCAGCCCTCTTTGTCCTGGTAGTTCTCCATGATGGCGATCAGTGCCCGGCCCACGGCCACGCCGGAACCGTTGAGCGTATGTAGCAACTCCGGCTTGGCTGTCGCTGTATTGCGCCAACGCGCCAGCATACGGCGAGCCTGGAAATCAGTGCAATTGCTGCATGAAGAAATCTCCCGGTAACGCTTCTGGCCGGGCAGCCACACTTCTAAATCGTAAGTCTTGGCGGCCGCGAAGCCGGTATCGCCGGCGCACAGCGCCACCACCCGATACGGCAATTCCAGCTTCTGCAGGATTTTTTCCGCATGACCGGTGAGTTCTTCCAGTGCCTGGAATGAATCCTCGGGTCTCACCATCTGCACCAACTCCACTTTCTCGAACTGGTGTTGACGAAGCATGCCGCGGGTATCCTTGCCGGCAGCGCCGGCTTCGGCACGGAAACAGGGCGTGTGTGCCACATAGCGGCGTGGCAAGCTGTCCGCTTCCAGGATTTCATTACGCACGAGATTGGTAACCGGCACTTCCGCGGTGGGGATCAGAAAATAACCGGAGTCACCCTTGAGTGCAAATAAGTCTTCGGCAAACTTCGGCAATTGGCCGGTGCCGCGCAGGGTCTCGGCATTCACCATGTAGGGCACATAGACTTCCTGGTAGCCATGCTCGCGGGTATGCACATCCAACATGAACTGGATGAGCGCACGGTGCAGTTTCGCCAGCGCGCCCTTGAGTACCACGAAACGCGCACCAGAGATTTTAGCGGCGCTCTCGAAATCCAGGAGGCCATGGACTGCACCAAGATCCACATGATCTTTGGGTGTGAAATCGTATTGCCGCGGTTCACCCCAGCGTCGCACTTCCTGGTTGGCGGTCTCATCGCGCCCTTCCGGTACGGAGTCGTGCAGTAGGTTCGGCATACCCAGCTGGATAGCGTCCAGCTCAGCTTCAATTTTAGCGAATTCTTCTTCGGCTGATTTGAGACGGTTTCCTATATCCGCCACCTGCGCCATGAGCGCGCTCGTATCCTGGCCCTTGCCCTTGGCCATGCCAATCTCTTTTGAATAGACGTTGCGCTCGTTGCGCAGCTGTTCCATGCGCGTCTGTATCTCTTTACGCTTGTTCTCCAGCGTGCTGTAGGTTTTCAGATCTAGCACGAAGCTCCGGCGCGCGAGTGCGCGAGCCACAGCTTCCGGTTCGGTTCTCAAGAGTTTGGGATCGAGCATCTTGTTACTTTGGTTTGATGGTTTTCTTGCGGGCCGCTTCATCGGTACTGCGCAGTTCCGCGAGCTTCTCCGCGATCTTGATCTCGAGGCCGCGCGCTACCGGATGATAATAGGTTTTCTGGGGCATTGCCTCCGGAAAATAGTTCTCACCGGCGGCATAGGCGTCGGTCT
>Ga0307373_10011985_pt1 | contig 12422 bp, 14 predicted proteins | sample OX2MG_FD_202534 | JGI IMG/M metagenome (GOLD analysis project Ga0307373, IMG submission 202534) | Soil microbial communities from Risofladan, Vaasa, Finland - OX-2 | ecosystem: Environmental > Terrestrial > Soil > Coastal area > Acid sulfate soil | place: Finland: Risofladan, Vaasa | collected...
GGCGGATGGCGCTCGCGTTCGGCGTCGACCGGCTCGACGACATCGGCGCCAAGGTCGCCGACGTCCTCGAGATGCAGCCGCCGACCGGGCTGCTCGAGAAGGTGCGCGGCTTGCAGAAGCTCAAGTCCGTCGCCGACTCGCGCCCGCGCACCGTGAAGAAGGGCGTCTGCCATGAGGTCGTCCTCACGGGCGACGAGGTCGACCTGACGAAGCTCCCGATCCAGCGCTGCTGGCCCGGCGACCCCGCGCCGTTCATCACGCTCCCGGCCGTCATCACCCACGACCCGCAGACTGGCGGCCGCAACGTCGGCATGTACCGGATGCAGGTCATCGACCGGAACACGACCTTCATGCACTGGCAGATCCACAAGGACGGCCGCGCCGACGCGCTCGCGACCGACGGCCGCATCGAGGTCGCCGTCGCGCTCGGTCTCGACCCGATCACCGCTTATTCGGCCAGCGCCCCTTTGCCCAAACACATCGACGAGTTCATGATGGCCGGCTTCCTCCGCGGCGAGCAGGTCGAGCTCGTCAAGGGCGTGACCGTCGGCATCGAGGTTCCCGCGCGCGCCGAGATCGTGCTCGAGGGCTATATCGAGAAGGACGAGGTCGGCGAGGAAGGCCCGTTCGGCGACCACACCGGCTACTACACGGCCGCCGAGCCGTTCCCCGTCTTCCACGTCACCGCCATGACGATGCGGAACGGCGCGATCTATCCGTCGATCGTCGTCGGCAAGCCGCCGCAGGAGGACGCGTGGCTCGGCAAGGCGACCGAGCGGATCTTCCTGCCGGCCGTGCGCACGACGCTGCCCGAGATCGTCGACTACGACCTACCGGTCGCGGGCGTCTTCCACAACATCGCGATCGTCTCGATCAAGAAGGCGTTCCCCGGCCACGCCGCGAAGGTCATGCACGCGCTCTGGGGGCTCGGGATGCTGAGCCTCACGAAGTGCGTCGTCGTCGTCGACGCGGAGGTCGACGTCCACGACTACGAGCAGGTGCTCTTCTACGCCGGCGCGAATGTCGACCCGAAGCGCGACGTGATCGTCTCCGAAGGGCCGCTCGACCATCTCGACCACGCGCCGGAGCGGCAGTTCTACGGCGGCAAGCTCGGGATCGACGCGACCGCGAAGTGGCCGGAGGAGGGCGCGCGCCCGTGGCCGGAGGAGATCGAGATGAGCGAGGAGATCAAGGAACGCGTCACTCGTCGCTGGGCCGAGTATTTCTAGCCCGATCGAAATCTACGCCGACGCCTTCGTCGCGCCCGGGCGCTGGGAACTGGTTTCGCGCCCCGTCGTCCGCATCGGCTCGGGGCTGCGCGGAGTCGCGGTGGTTCGGCGGCTCGTCACCGACGACTCCGGTTACAACGAGCTCGCCAACGACGCTTCGCCCGCCCGCTGGGGAGCCGTCATAGCCTTCGAGCAAGCCGTACGCTGCAACGAGTTCCTGCGCAGCCGGCCCGGCACGAGCGCGGGCGGAACGGAGCTCGCGATGGTGCTGCGCGACATGCGGCCTGCCGCCCTCGGCGTCCGCCTGCCACGTGTTCGGGGAGTACGCGCAGATCTTTTTCGTCGCCACCGAGCCGGCCTGGCGCCGCCAGGGCATCGGCAGCGCGATGACCGTCGGCGCGCTGCAAGCCGCGGCCGCCCAGGGAGCGCGGCAGGCCATCCTCGATTCGACAGAGGCCGGAGCCTCGGTCTACAGGGGGCTCGGATTCGAGCCGGTCGGGATGGTCACCCGGTACGCCTGCGCCGACTGACCGGCGCGCCAGTTCCCCGCTCGCAGCATCCCCGTTTCCGATAAGACTTCGCCTTGGTGGAGCCGGAACACCAGCGTCCCGACGAGCCGCATCTGCCGGCTCCGACACTTTGGCCGATCGGCTTCGCCATCGGCATCGTCGTCGCGCTCGTCGGGCTGATCATCAACCCGACGCTCGTCTCGCCGATCGGCGTGGCGATCGCGATCGTCTTCGGCTTCCTCTGGGCGCGCGAGGCAACCGCGGAGCTGCGCGGCGAACCGATCCACGTGGAGCCGGAGCGGCGCGAGGCGACCGAGGTTGCGGTCGGGCACGTCGAGCCCGCCGGCGTGACCCGCAGCCGTTTCCTCGAAGGCGCGACGCTCGGCCTCGGCGGCGTGATCGGCGGCTTGATCACCGTTCCGGTCGCCGGGTTCGCGATCCTGCCGTCGTTCCTCGGCCAGAAGCAGCACAAGGTCGATCTCGGGCCGCTCTCGACCTTCCCCGTCGGCGAGTGGTTCATCGCGACGTTCACGAGTGACCCGGCGGAGGGCGAGGTCTCGAACCGCACCGCCTTCGTCCGCAACAACGGGACGGTCAACGACCCGACGACGAAGAAGCAGGTGCCGAGCTTCACGATCATCTCCAACCACTGCGTCCACCTCGGCTGCCCGGTGCAGGCGAACGGCCCGACGAGCACGTACATCGGCAAGCCGGTCGTCAACGAGCACACGGCGAACGGCAAGGTGCGGCTCGAGCCGGTGATCCCGGCCGGCTACGGCTGCCCGTGCCACGGCGGCCAGTACGACCCCGAGGGGAACCGCACCGCCGGCCCGCCGGTCCGCGCGCTCGACCGCTACGACTTCGAGATCGACAACGGGCGGCTCGTCCTCCTGAGCACGTACTCGGTCTCGCATGTCGTCGGCACCGGCGCCACGGCGAAGATCTACAAGTACGGGGAGGTCGGCCCGGGCGAGCACGTCGACGGTCCCGAGCAGTGGTTCTATCCCCTCCAGCCGCCGCATCACTAATGGCTTTGCGGCGCCCACCGACGAAGGCAGAGCTCCGGCGGCAGCAGGTCGAGGAGCTCGTCATGTATCCGCTCGACTGGCTCGAGGAGAGGTCGGGACTCGTCGGCGGCGTCAAGTACTTCCTCTTCCGCAACGTCCCATCGGACATCAACTGGATGCAGACGCTCGGCTCCGCCGCGCTCACCGCCTTCCTCGTGCAGGCGATCACCGGCGTGATCCTCGCGATGTACTACGTGCCGTCGGCGGCGACCGACCCGGTGACCGGGAAGCCCGTCGCGTGGGAGTCGATCGACAACATCACGAACCACCTGACGATGGGCTGGCTCGTGCGCGGCATGCACCGCTGGGGTGCGAGCGTTTTCATCATCCTCATGTTCCTCCACATGGGCCGCGTCTTCCTGTTCGGCGCGTACAAGTACCCGCGCGAGCTCAACTGGATCGTCGGCGTCCTCATCCTCGTGTCGGGGATGATGGAGGGGTTCACCGGCTACCTGCTGCCGTGGGATCAGACCGCGTACTGGGCGAGCGTCGTCGGGATCAACCTCAACGGGACGGCGCCGTTCCTGGGCCCGTGGCTCGCGCAGTTCTTACGTAGCGGCCAGGACATCACCGGCGCGACACTGACGCGCTTCTACTCGCTCCACATGCTCCTGATCCCCGGCGCGATCATGGGGCTCATCGGGCTGCACCTCTACCTCGTGATCCGGCTCGGTGTCACCTCGCCGCCGTGGTCGAAGGAGGCCGCGGGGATGGAGCCGGCCGACGAGACGTCGAACGGGCGCGTCGGGCTCACCCAGCCGGTCGCGCGCGGCACGGGAGGACGCGACTAGTGGCCGTGTCGCAGGAGAAGCCGTCTCGCACCGACGAGGCTCGCGCCGGGTTCGCGCGCTACAAGGACGACGTCAAGAAGCGCGGGAAGCCGTTCTACCCGTACGCGATGTTCCACGACACGATCATGAGCCTCGTCGTCGTGGTCGTGATCGTCGGGCTCGCGGTGATCTGGAAGTGGACGTCGTTCGGGCCGCACCACAACCCGATGGACTCCGGCATCCTCGGCGCGTCGATGGGCCCGCCGGCCGACCCGGGCACGACGAGCTTCGTGCCGCGGCCGGACTGGTACTTCTACTTCCTCTTCTATCTCCTCCGGATCTTCAAGTGGCCGGAGTCGGTCTTCCTCGGCACCGTCGGCGTCCCGACGATCTGCCTCATCCTCCTGATCATGCTGCCGTTCATGGACCGGCGGCGGACGCGGAAGATCTCGCAGCGGCCGGTCGCGATGGTCGCCGCCGTCCTCGTCGTGCTCTCGATGGGCGTGCTGACGTGGAAGGGCGCGACGGCGCAGGAGGCGCTCGCGTCGGAGATCAAGGCCGACGTCCCGACCTGGGTGAAGCAGGAGAACCTGCCGCCGAACGCCGTGCCGGGCGCGCAGCTCTTCGCGGTCGCAGGCTGTACGGCCTGCCATACCTACGACGGCGCCGGCGGCTCGAACCTCGGCGCGCCGGACCTGACCGCGATCGGAACGCGCAACCTCGGCATCGCCACGCAGATCACGCATCTGATGGACCCGGGGAAAGTCACGCCGGGCTCGCCGATGCCGTCATTCGCCTCGCTCGGCCAGGCGCGCCTGATGCAGCTCGCGATCTTCCTCGAAGCCTCCAAGGGCACGCACTAAGACGGCGCATGCGGCGGCTCGCCTTGCCGGCGCTCGCCCTCCTACTTCTTGTTCTTGCCGGCTGCGGCCAGTCGACCGCGACGCCACCCGCCACCATGCCCATCATCCAGCCGACCCCCACGCATGAGGCCCCGGTGTGGAGGTACGACGAGAATCTGCCGGCGCGCGCCACTCGCGGAGCGCTGCTGTTTGCCGGGGCCGGTTGCACCGCCTGCCACACGTACGACGGCAGTGGTGCGATCAACCTCGGCGCGCCGGATCTGACCGCCATCGGCTTGCGTCACCTCGGCATCGCCTTGGAGGTCCGGCACCTCCAGTGTCCGAGCTGCGTCAATCCAGGCTCGCCGATGCCGAGCTTCGCCTCGATCGGCAAGAAGCGGCTCCGGGAGCTCGCGATTTTCCTTGAAGCATCGAAAGGAACGCGCTAGCAGCGACAATCCGGGGGAATGCACGTCTTCCTCGGGATCACGGGCGCGTCGGGCGCTCCGTATGCGGCTCGGTTGCTCGAAGCGCTCTCGGCCGCCGACTGCGAGATCGGCGTCTGCGCGTCGTCGGCCGGCGTCGAGGTCGTCGCGACCGAGCTCTACGGGAACGCGAAGCTCTCGCGCGACGAGACGCTTGCGCGCCTCCTCGAGCACGCGCCGAACGCGACGCTGTACGACCCGAGCGACTGGAAGGCGCCGTACGCGTCCGGCTCCGCGAAGGTCGACGCGTACGTGATCTGCCCGTGCTCGATGGGGACGCTCGGGACGATTTCGTCCGGATCTATGCAAAACCTCATTCACCGAGCGGCATCGGTTGCGTTGAAGGAGGAGCGTCGGCTCGTGCTGATGCCGCGCGAGACGCCGCTCTCGGCGATCCACCTCCGCAACATGCTCACGCTGCGCGAGGCCGGGGCGACGATCCTCTTCCTCGCGCCGGGCTTCTACCACGGCGCCGAGACGGTGGCCGACCTCGTCGACTTCGTCGTCGCGCGTGCGCTCGACCAGCTCGGCATCGAGCAGGAGCTCGCGCCGCGCTGGGGTCAGGCTTGACGGTGGACACTGGGCGTCTTCCGGCGGACGGCGTCCGGCGGATGTTCGACCGGATCGCGCCGGTCTACGACGCGATGAACCGTGTCATGACGGCGGGGCTCGACCAGCGCTGGCGCGCGGCGACCGTGCGCGAGACGGTGCGGCCCAGCGACCGCGTCCTCGACGCGTGCTGTGGGACGGGCGACCTCGCGATCGCTGCGCACGCGGCCGGCGCCGGCTCGGTCGTCGGTCTCGACTTCTCCGAGCCGATGCTCGCGCGCGCGCGGCGCAAGGCGCCCGAGCTCGCGTTCATCCAGGGCGACGTCCTCGCGCTGCCGTTCCAGGACGCGAGCTTCGACGTCGCCGTCGTCGGCTTCGGGATCCGCAACGTCGCCGACCTCGAGGCGGGGCTCCGCGAGCTGCGGCGCGTGCTGCGGCCCGGCGGGCGGCTCGGGATCCTCGAGATCACGACACCGCGCGGCATCCTCGCGCCGTTCTATCGCGTGTGGTTCGACCGGATCGTGCCGTTCCTCGGCCGCGTCCTGCCCGGCGGCGAGGCGTACACGTACCTCCCCGCGAGTGTCCGCCGCTTCCCAGCGCCTGAGGAGCTCGCGGCGCTCTTCGCCGCGAACGGCTTCGCCCGCGTCCGATACAAGCTCTTCGCGGGCGGCATCGTCGCGCTCCACGTCGGGGAGGTGGCATGAGCGCGACGCTGGCCGACATCAGGGCCGTGCCGGGGCTCGACACCTACCTCGACGGGCTCGAGGAGCGGCTCGCGCGTACCGTCGCAACGCATCCGGGGCTCGTCGCTGCGGTCGGGAACGAGGCGCTCGCGGCCGGCGGCAAGCGGCTGCGCCCGGCGCTCGTCTTCCTCACGACTCCCGCCGGCGAGGAGCCGTCGCTCGCCGCGGGCGTCGCCGTCGAGCTCGTCCACATGGCGACGCTCGTCCACGACGACCTCATCGACCGCGCCCATTTCCGCCGCGGGATGGCGGCGGCGTGGTCCGTCTACGGGCCGTCCGCGGCGAGCGCGACCGGCGACTACCTCTTCGCACGCGCGTTCGCGGAGCTGAGCGCGACCGGAGACGCCCGGGCGGTCGAGATCCTCGCCGACGCGACGCTCTGCCTCGCGCGCGGCGAGGCGTTGCAGCGGACGCAGGTGCACGATCCCGCGACGACGATCGAGGCGTACCTCGAGCGTTGCGCGCTGAAGACGGGGAAGCTGTTCGAGGCCGCGTGCCGGCTCGGCGGCGGCTCCGGCGAGTACGGCCTTGCGCTCGGGATCGCGTTCCAGATCGCCGACGACGTCCTCGACTGCTCCGGCGCGACGATCGAGACGGGGAAGATCGCCGGCACCGACCTCCGCGACGGCACCCCGACGCTGCCGCTCCTCCTCGCCGCCCAGCGCGACTCGGCGGTGCGCGAGGCGCTCGCAGGCGGGCCGATGAACGGCGCCCTTCTCCGCGTCGCCGCGACCGGCGCGCTCGACGAGGCCAGGCAGGTGGCCCTCGACTACGCTAGACGCGCCAGGGCGAGCCTCGACGGAGAGCTCCATCGGGACGAGCTCGAGGCCCTGACGCACGCAGTCGTCGACCGGGAGAGGTAGCACCGCAGTGGCAGTTCTCGAGCTGAACACGCTCGCACCGATCAGGGAGAAGGTCCTCGCCGGCGAACGGCTCGACTTCGACGACGGCGTCGCGCTGATGGAGACCGACGACCTGCTCGCGCTCGGCGAGCTCGCCGATCTCGCGCGCCGTCAGCGCGGTTTCGGCGACGAGGTCTACTTCGTCCAGAACATCAACCTCTACCAGACGAACGTCTGCCGGGTGAAGTGCAAGTTCTGCGCCTTCGCGCGCACGAACAAGCAGGAGGACGCGTTCACGCTGAGCGCCGACGAGTTCGTCGCCGACGCCGTCGAGCAGCACGAGCTGCTCGGCTTCACCGAGATCCACACGGTCAACGGCGAGAACCCGCACGTCGGCGTCGAGTACTACGCGGAGCTGCTGCGGAAGCTGAAGCAAGCGCTCCCCGACGTCCATCTCAAGTTCTACACGGCGTCCGAGATCCACCACATCTCGAAGCTCGAGGGCTGCTCCCACGAGGATGTCCTCCGGACGCTCAAGGACGCCGGCCTCGACTCGATGCCGGGTGGCGGCGCCGAGATCTTCTCCGACCGTGTGCGCCAGCTCGTCGCGCCTGGCAAGGAGCACCCGGACGAGTGGTTCCACGTCCACGACACCGCGCACCGGATGGGCATCACGACGCAGTGCACGATGCTCTACGGCCACGTCGAGACCTACGAGGAGCGGGTCGACCACCTGCTCCGCCTGCGCGACCAGCAGGACTCCACCGGCGGCTTCCTCTCGTTCATCCCGCTCGCGTTCCACCCGGAGAACACCGTCTTTGAGCGTCGCGGCTTCCGCTTCACGACGGGTGCCGACGACCTCAAGGTGATCGCGGTCGCGCGGTTGCTGCTCGACAACATCCCGCACGTGAAGGCCTACTGGATCATGATGGGCCTCCCGCTCGCCCAGGTCGCGCTCCATTTCGGCGCCGACGACGTGCAGGGCACGGTCGTGCGGGAGAAGATCTTCCAGGCCGCGGGCGCGACCGCCGGCACCGAGCAGAAGGCCGCCGAGCTCGTCCGCGTCGTGCGCGAGGCGGGGCGCACCCCCGTCCAGCGTGACAGCCTCTACAACGAGATCCGCCGGTGGTGAGCACTCGCGAGGCAATCGAGGGCGCCGACCTCGACTCGTTCGGCGAGCTCCTGGCCGAGGACGTCGTCTGGATCGGGCTCTTCCCGGGCGAGGTGTGCCGGAACCGGGCGCAGGTGCTGGCTCTGCTGGGTCGCGCTCGCGATAACGGTCGCCGGATCGCGCCGGAAGTGGTGCTCGAGCGCGACGATCTGCTCATCGTCGATCCTCACCTCGAGGACTCCGAGCGCCACCAGGTCTTCGTCCTCGACGGCGGGCTCATCGCGGAGATCCGCGCCTATCCCGGTCGTGCTGCGGCAGTCGCCGCGGTGGAGGAGCGGCCATGGTGAAGCTCGGCCGCATCAGCTACGTCAACATGGCGCCGGTCTTCTACCGGGTCGACGCCGAGGTCGAGGAAGTGCAGGGCGTCCCGACCGAGCTGAACCGGATGCTCGTCGCCGGCGAGCTCGACACCGCGCCGATCTCCTCGATCGCGTACGCGCGCAACGCCGACAAGCTCCGCCTGCTGCCGCGGCTCTGCGTCGCGTCGGAGGGCGCGGTCGACTCGATCCAGCTCGTCACGCGCGTGCCGCTCGAGCAGGTGCGGACGGTCGCCGTGACGCCGGAGTCCGCGACCTCGGTCGCGCTGACGAAGATCCTGCTGCCGGACGCCGACCAGGCGCCGCTCGAGGCGTACGAGACCGGCGAGTCGGAGGCGAAGCTGTTGATCGGTGACGCGGCGCTCCGTTCGGCGTTCGAGGATCCGACCCCGCACTACGACCTCGGCCGGCTCTGGCTCGAGCGGACCGGCCTGCCGATGGTGTTCGCCGTCTGGGCATGCCCGGAGCCGCTCGCCGACGGGCTCGCGGAGCTAGAGGACGCGCTCGTCTCTTCTCTTCGCTTGGCACGGGCAGAGCCGGAGCAGCTCGCCCACGAGGCGTCGCTGCGCTACGGCTATCCCGCCGGGTTCCTCGCTCGCTATTTCGAGAAGCTCCGCTACCGCTTCGGGCCGCGCGAGCGCGCCGGTCTCTACACGTTCCTCGAGCTCGCCCGCGACGCGGGGCTGCTCGAGACGGTGCCGGAGCTGCGCTTCGTGCAGACGACGGGAGCGGCTGTCGCATGAGCGTCGCCGAGCGCACCAGCACGTCCGAGATCCTCGACCGCGTCCTGAGTGGCGAGCGGCTCACCGACGAGGACGCCGTCGAGCTCCTCCGCTCGCGTGACCTCGTCGCCGTCGGTCGCGCCGCGAACGAGATGCGGAACCGCTTGCACGACCCGAATCAGGTGACGTTCATCATCGACCGGAACCTCAACTACACGAACGTCTGCGTCACCGACTGCGACTTCTGCGCCTTCTACCGGCGGCCCGGCGACACGCGCGAGGGCTACCTCCTGCCGAAGTCGGTCATCTTCAAGAAGATCGAGGAGACGCTCGCGCTCGGCGGCACCGGCCTCCTCATGCAGGGCGGCCACCATCCCGACCTCGGCGTCGACTACTACGAGGATCTCTTTGCGTCGATCAAGGCGCGCTACCCGATCCACCTCCACGCGCTGTCGCCGTCGGAGATCGTCCACGCCGCGCGCCACTCGAAGGTGACCGTCCCCGAGGCGCTCGTGCGGATGCGCGACGCCGGCCTCGACTCGATCCCCGGCGGCGGCGCCGAGATCCTCGTCGACCGCGTCCGCAAGATCATCGCGCCGAAGAAGCTCAAGACGAAGGAGTGGCTCGGCGTCATGCGCGAGGCGCACCGGCTCGGCATCTCGACGACGGCGACGATGATGTACGGCCACGTCGAGACGGTCGAGGAGCGGGTCGAGCACTTCCGCCGCATCCGCGACCTGCAGGACGAGACCGGCGGCTTCCGCGCGTTCTTCTCGTGGACGTTCCAGGACGACGGCAACCGCCTCGTCTCCCTCGTCCCCGCGGACACGCGGCCTACTTCCTTTGACTATCTACTCACACAGGCCGTATCGCGGCTCTACCTCGACAACGTGCCGCACATCGGCTCGTCGTGGGTGACGCAGGGGAAGAAGATCGGCCAGGTCGCGCTCGGCTTCGGCGCCGACGACCTCGGCAGCGTGATGATCGAGGAGAACGTCGTCTCCGCCGCCGGCACGACGCACCGCACGAGCGCCGAGGAGCTCGCGCACCTGATCCGCGCGATCGGCAAGACGCCGGTGCAGCGCGACACGCTCTATCGGCCGGTCAAAGTCTGGTAATCCGTCGGAAGAGCTGCGCTCTTCCGACGGGCATGAAGGAACTCCGGCGCGGGAGAGCGCGGTCTCCCGCGCCTTCGTGCTGAGACCTCGTTACCCGCCGCGGCGGGCGCCTCCGGCGCGCGCCGGGGAGCGGGAGAGCCTACGACTTTAGCCGCCGGCCGGCTTCGTCGATCAGTACGGAACCTGGCGGAACTCGACCGCAACGGCGCCGTCCTGCACTGTGACGAGCGCCCACTCCGCGAGCGAGCGGACGACGGGCGGGTCGGTGTGGCGGTCCCACGAGAGCCCGACGCTGCCGGGATTGACGTAGAGCGCGTCGCCGATCCGGCGCGTCCACTGCAGGTGCGTGTGCCCGCCGGCGAGCAGCGCCGCGTCGTGGCCGAGAAACGGCTCGAGTGCCTCGCCGTCTGACTCCGGGAGCAGGACGTCCTCGTAGAAGCGCGGCGAGCCGTGGAAGAAGAGCATCCGCACGCCGCCGATCTCGCGGGGCACGATCGGCGCGAAGGAGCGGATCTGCTCGAGGTGCGAGGCGTCGAGCTGGGACAGCGTCCACTCGCGGCGCTCCAGCTGGCGCTCGGTGATCTCCTCGTTCGAATCCGTGGGAACCTCGAGCAGGAACGCGTCCGCGTTGCCGAGCACCGTCTTGCAGCCGAGCGCCGCGAGACGGTCGAGCGTCTGCGCGGGCTCGTCTCCGCCTTGCGCGACGTCGCCGAGGCAGACGATCTCTTCCACGCCGATCCGCGCGATGTCCTCGACGACAGCGCGAAACGCGACATCGTTGCCGTGCTGGTCGGAGATGAGCGCGAGCCGCGCGGTCACAGTCGCGACCTGACGCCCTCGAGCCCGCTCTCGACCCACTGCGGCTGCTCGGTGCGGATCCCGTAGTCGAGCTCGTGCCACGGGCCGAGGCGGTGGTAGACGAGGGCGCGGCGGCGGAGCTCGTCGTCCACGTTCCAGTCCGGGAACGGGGCGTTGAGCAGCCACGCGTAGTCGATCGCGGGATCGCCGATCTTCGCGTCCGCCCAGTCGATCACCCCGACGAGCCGCGCGTCGCGGCAGATCAGGTGCGACGGCCCGAGGTCGCAGTGGACGAGCGCCGGCTCGTAGCCGGTCAGCGTCTCGATCTCCTCGAGGAGCGCCTCCCCGCTGCGCCGCTCGTCGGCGTCGAGGAGCGGGAGGACGAGTCGGCGCCAGTCCTCCGCGTGACGGCGGTAGATGTCGCGCCACTCCGGTCGCGGCACGTCGAGCGCACTTGCGTCGAACGAGTGGAGCGCCTCGAGAAAAGCGCGGACGCCGTCCGGATCCTCGTCCCGCAGCGGCTCGCCCTCGATCAGCCGGTACACGACGAACCACGGCTCGCGCGAGACGTGCTCGAAGCGGGGAACCTCGACGGGAAGGGCCGGCGCGAGCGCCGGCAGCAGGCGCGCCTCCTTCGCGAGTTCCTCGATACCGAGCTTTCCGCGTGGCACCCGCAGCACCCATGTGTTCTCGAGGACGAGAACCTTGAAGTCCCAGCCGTCGTCGTTCTCGGCGAGAAACCGCTCCACCGCAAGGACGCTACCCTGCCCCGAGGGCCGTGCTCCGCAAGCTCCTCATCGCCGCCGCTCTCGCGCTGCTCGTCACGGCGGCTGCGGCCTCGGCGGCCGGCAAGCGCCACGGCGCGACGGTGCAGCTCTCAGTCGCGACGACCGAGCTCATGCCCGGCGTCACGTACGCGCGCGAGGTCGACATGACCGCCGCAGGCCCTGTCGTTCTCGACGTCGTCACCGCTCCGAAGCCCGACGGCACCGTCTACTCGCTCGCGCCCGTCCTCGCGTACGGGTCGCTCGGCCGTACCGCGAAGCTCACGACGATGGAGAAGCACCTCGACGCCGGAGCGACGACGGTCGGGCTGGACGGCGACTACGTCCGCGGACGCGGCGGGCCGAACGGCATCCTCGTGCAGGGCGGCGCGCTCGAGAACCAGCCGAATGTCGGCCGGACGAGCCTCGGGATCGCCGCCGACGGGACGCTTCAGGCGGCGCAGGTGTCGTTCCTCGGAACGTGGCAGTCGAGCGC
>Ga0307373_10011986_pt1 | contig 12422 bp, 10 predicted proteins | sample OX2MG_FD_202534 | JGI IMG/M metagenome (GOLD analysis project Ga0307373, IMG submission 202534) | Soil microbial communities from Risofladan, Vaasa, Finland - OX-2 | ecosystem: Environmental > Terrestrial > Soil > Coastal area > Acid sulfate soil | place: Finland: Risofladan, Vaasa | collected...
GCAAGTTACAGGAACGCTTTGGATTTTTAGAGAGTTCCCCTGTAAAGTCCTCTCAATTGATGCAAACCAATATTGAGAGACTAGACCTTGAAGCAGGATATTTGGTGAAGTATGATATTCACCAAGATTTTCAATTGGCAAAGTATCTGCACAGACTAAACGCTAAAGACAAGTTGATGATTATTGATTCTGATACTAGCGTCAGCATTAATGATAATGCAGTAGATTTTCTCGCCCGAGCAAGCACTCTTACAGTTCCAGAAAAACTACGTAACTTATCATGCCCTACAATCAGACATAACTTCAAACTTGACCTTACATCCCTGAGGTCAATTGCAGAAACCTCAATTATCAAACAGAACACGCAGACCGTTTCATACGTTGGAGAAAATAATGTCTCGTATAGCAAGGTCTGTCAGCCTTCGCCTCGTAGCATTTACATCAAAGATGTTAAGCAAGTTCTTGTGCCACAATTCACGGTTTCTTCCAGCGCGCTTAGGCAGAGATATTCTTTCTCCGTGGTTGCTAGTCCTTCTGATTGCCAGATAGTTTCTGGTAATATTCTCCAATGCAGCATTTGCAGTGAACCACTAATTCAAGACAAATCTCTACTCTGCAACACATGTGGTAAAATCACTGATTTGGACTGTCATGGCTTTAACTGTAAGGAATGCAAAAGAACGATATGCTCAGATTGCTCCTATTGGAGAAGGCATAGCCTAATCTTCAAAGAGATAATCTGTGAACCTTGTGCAACTAAAGAGAACAGACTTCGAAATAAGATAGAAAGTAACGACATCAAATCTAGAAAGCAGGAAATACAAGTAAAATCATCCGCGTATCAACGCCCTCCCCTTCCGAGTCTCGAAGGTTTACTCATTACTTTCGGAGGAGTGTTCTTGATCGCTGGATTAATCTTTGCTGGCATGAACCTTGGTGGATTGGGTGAGGATTTTGCAATAATAGGAGTGCTTTGCATACTAGGAGGAGTAATCCGAAAGGTAGCACGATATCTAGAGAAAGATAATCCTAGGTTCCACTAGTTGTCTTCTAGTTCACGCGCGCACAAAATAGTTCCGTTATACTACCGAGTTCAATCTTATTGTTTATGAAAAATATCCCTCTGAATGAAACGGCGTTAATCTACCAGACGAATGGTGACATAATAGGTGGTTACGTCATAGAACGGACATCTTCGTTTGTGAGAATGAAGGATGCTTTTCAAGTCAATCAGAATGGCGTTGGTGGTTCCACTGAACCGATTTACACAAGAGGCGGAGACATCGGTAGAATAGAGATTCCATTCTCTGCAATTGAAAAATGGAAAATACCCCCGAGAGACCTTTAGACTCCCGAGGCTAACCCAATTGAGCGAAGAATCTGCACAAATAGAAACGCAAAGGTTCATTGAGAATGCTCTTGAGGTAATAGGACAGAAAGGAATGGGAATCGAGAAACAAAGGAGACACATTGCTCTCTATGATTCCAATTATGATAAGCAATTTGTCAATTAGGAATCATTTCAAACTGCGGGAGCAGAACTTGACAAGATTCCCCAGATTACCAATTATTATGGTGTGAAGGTAGGTCATTTACATACACTCGCGCGCGGTCAGTGGGGTGGAGATAAAGAAACATGAGTGAGTGATAGAGTGAGTGAGTACACAAACACACATACAGGCACACATGAGAGAGAGCAAAAATGGTAGGGTCGGCCGGATTTGAACCCGCAATCTCTGTCTTGTGGAAACCTCTTATCCAAATAGGCCGCTGGCGAACTCGTGTTACGAATGAGCGATTCCCACGATCCGAGGCACTTCTTTCAAGAACGCGAGCCTGGGGTCAGTGACTTCCTCGAATTTGATCTCCCCGTAGACTGACTCGAGAAGGTTTCTGTATTGCAAAAGATCTTCCGGAGTTTTCGAGGAAAGTTGGATGCTCAGCTCCCCCGACTCGTAGACCACCTCGAAGCTCCTCTCCGTCGCAGACGCGAGGTGCCCGAGACGCGCTGCGTTGATTTCATCTGGTTCCTCCTCCCACCTGGGGAGCTCCCGTGTTCGAAGGATAGTGGCGGATGATGCGTTCTTCTTCTCCTTCGAGATGCGCGGAGAACTGGACGCATCACCCCACGTTATCGAGTGAACATTGTCTGTCTGCTTGCCGGAAGGAATTTGCACGTAGGATGGAAGTTCGTCAGCTGACACGATGAATGAAGGGGGCTCCACTCTCGCGCCGGTGTAAGACTCGAAATATCTGGAAATATCAGTCACAATACTTCTGTCCACAAGTTCGAGCAGTAAGCGAGGCTCTTTGTAGTACTCGTAGACAGCGAGCCTGTCTACTTCATCGTGGCAGTGGGAGAATGGGAGTATCTCTTCCAGGTGGTGAGCTCTCCTACGGCTCTCCTGATCTTCCTCACTTATCCACATGCCCTGGATTGCAATCACGACGAGAGGCTTTGTGAGCGACTCGTCTATCTTCTTCACCCTCTTTGATGCGCCTGTGTAAAAGTCCCTGAATTTTGCAGGCTTGTCCCCCAGCTCCTTCCCGGTGAAGATGCTGACTCGCGGCTTTTCTATCTCATTCATCGCGTCTGCTATGCGATGCTTGAGCCAAGTGAAGTGCCGGGAATAGTCCTTCCTTGCGAAGATTATTTGCACCCACGCGGCAAAAGGAGATTCATTCTCGATGGAGCGCATGAGCTCACCTACGAGTGCGTGTTCAGGTTCGTACACAGGCCTCGACATCAGGTGCGCGTTTGCAAGAGACGCGTTGAAGAACACTATTCTGTTCGAGTCGTTCATAATCCCGAAACAACCTCCTCTTCGTTTTCCTTTTTCTGCTCTATCTCGGCAGGTGCTTCCTCCTCCCGCTTTTCTTCTTTGACCGCTGGCAGTGCAGGAGGTGTAGTTGGACCGGCTGGGAGCTCCCGCGATTTAGCAGCTGGAAGGAGATATGTTTCGTCAGTTAGGCGATCTCGGGCGACTTCCTCCACTTGTTTCTTCTTCCCCGCTTGTTTCAATTCAACAAGATGAAGAATCCTTGAACCGAGTCTTTTCTTCGAGGAGCCAATGTGGCTCATTTGTTTTTTCCAAATGTGAGCGGTACTGCCCAGGTTTGGAATGATAACCATGAACAGGATTACGAGCGCCGACAGGAATTGAAACAATAATGAAAAAGCTGCAGCAAACAGTATCGTGGAAAATACAAATGAAGAAAGAATCCATCCGTTTAACGGTGATACAGCTGCAAATGACAACCCCAATACGTAGCTCTTTGGAACCTTTCGCCGTCTGTTCTGAATGGCCTTCTGGTGTTCCTCCTCAGTTATCAGTTTGAGGCGGAGCAGCACGTCTGGCCACATCTCCTCGCCCCGCTCCCTGTGCGGGTGCCTGAATCTGAGCGGATCACGTGCGTATGATAGAAAATAGAGAATCACGAGGAAGCTGACGTACGGAAGTGGTGTGTATAGGATGACAAAATCGGTGAAGATCATTCATCCAAAGATAATTACTAGATCATTTAACGAACAGGCGTTCCGAGAGTTCTGTCAAGTCCTCGGTTGTTCCCCCTGATTCTTGTTCTTGTCAACTTTCGGCTGCAAAAAGAAGTTCTGTTTCTCTCTTTCTAGCTGTCGGTACGATGTTCTAGCCAACCAAATCCCAATTATTAGGATTGCAAAATAACTAATCAGCAAGTTTACATTAAGCGTGCAAGAATTAGGTGCTCCGCACTCACTCGTCGCAGTACCAAGGAACTCGTAGACTATTCCTAAAATACTCAATAAAACAAATGTGCAACCAACTGCTATACCGATTTTCTGGCTCCTAGACATAATCCTCTAGTTTCTCCTTTGCACTTTGTTCTTTATTCGCTAGGCTAGCATTCTATATCAAAGTCTCGCACTTGTTATCCTTTGATTTCAATTCGCCCTGTTATAATCGAGTCAACGGCCCGTCCGCTTCAAAAGAGTCTCTGGGCAACGATTCATAATTGGTAACGTTGGCCTGTACTCCAGATCTTGCGAGATTTCACCACTAAATGAAAATTTGTTTGCCGAATGAGAGGGCGCAGAGTCTGCCTTTTCCCGGGATTCTGCCCGCCGGCATTAGGGCATGAACCCGTGGTACGTACCAGAAATCCGTCTCGAGATTCAGTCACGAATTGAGTGAGAAATTGTTCTGTTAGCCGAGATAATGGAAAGCATCTGATTCGATACCTGCGCCCGTTTAAGCTTGCGACTTCTTTTTCTTCTCTGCTTCCTCGACTTCCTTCGAGGCGAGCTCTGACAGGGCGAAGCTTTTCCTACCCGTTTTTGTCACGAGACCACGAGCTTCCATTTCCTCAAGGTATCTGTCAACAGATTTTGTGCTGACCCCAACGACCTCTGCAAGCTTCTCGCGGCCCGGGTAGCCTTCTTTGTGTAGATACAGCAGGATTGTCTTTATCGAGTCGAGCTTCTGTTCGCCTTTCGTCTTCTTTGTTTGGCTGTTTGTTGTCTTTTGCGCGACCGATTCTTTCTGTGTCGGTTCTCCAGGCGAACTATCTGCATCAATACCAAGGGTAAGTTGGCTCGCCGTCTTTATCACAGCGGGCGATTCTGTAGCAACATCAGGCGTTTCCACACCTGCTGTTTGTTGTTGAATGTCCTGCAGGCTTGGCGTCTTTTCAACAACCTGCTCTGACGTCGTTTCCATTTTTTGCGGCTCCGGTTCAATTGCGGGCTTTTGCGGCTGATTCAATTGCGAAACTGGTTCGGTGTTGCCATTGACAAGCGCCAACGGTTTTGTTGCAACCTCCGAACCAGATTCCTCAACTGCTGATAGATCAGCTGGTGGTTGAGTTCCTCTTTCAACATCTTCTTCTTTCTTCTCGATCATCTGGAAAAATTCAGCGAGCTTGGCTAGAGGTTCAGCATCTGCCAAAGTCGTTGGCTCAACAATCGAGGTTGGTTCTTGAGTTCCTGTTTCTTCTTTGTCTTTCTTAACGGAGGATTCCAACATTCCGCTTTGTACGTTTTGCGGGTTCTCCCCAGTAAACGCCGGGAGTGCGATGGGAGACTTTGAATTTGCATCGTTAAGGCTTTGAAACGGCACGCACTCAATAGTGTACTTGGACTCCTCGACGCCGTGCAGTTTTGTCAGGATGGTGCGCACGACCTCCACATGCTCCTGCATTGTCACTACAAACCGTACTGGCTTGTTGATTCCAATCCCGCTTTTCACGAACTCCTGGTTTTTCAAATAATTTTCAAAAACGTGCCCCGGGTCCTTCGACGGGTTCTCCTCGATCTCGATGCGTTCAGCATTGCGATAGTCCCAGGCGTCCGTTGATGAATAGCGTATAATTACTCCAGCCATCTTTTTGTCTGGTATCTCTTTCACCGTCGGGAGGAGCACCGTGATGTCCGGCCTTTTCCCGCCTTCCTTCCCCAGATCTATCCAGCAGAAAGCATCCTCCATCCACTTTTCCACAACTATTTTCTTCAGCACCGCCAGGTGTATCGGGCCGCCAGCTCTCTGGGACTTTGGCGTGAAGAAATCAATGAAAAATTCCGCATGCGCCTCTGTCGTGGTGTAAACGGTTGCCCGCCTCCTTTCAAGATCGTCCATATTTTTAGGACGCACCCTTTTACCTACTGGAACGTCGTTGTCATCCTTTCCCCTGAACACGTAGTCATAGTCTCCAAAACTTTTCTTGAAGTAGCGCATACGCGTAAGATCTTCGAGGGCGTTGTAGATCGTGGTCGAGTCCCACTTGTACTTTCTGTAGAACTCGCTGGTGAGCCTGTTGTACTCGAGCTTGGAATAACCAATGGGATCAAGATACGGCCTGACCATGACGTACCACTGTGATGGCGTCCACCATGGGTAATTCGCTGTATTCTCCCCCGCTGTTTTGTAAATCAGGTCTTTTGCTTCGTGAGCGCCGCCGAACCTGCTTTCCATTATGCCTCCCATGTACTGCTTGACCTGCTCCTCAGTGTAGGCGAATGGATACTCTTCGTCAGCTTTCGGGAATGTGCACGCTAGCGACCTCACTTCGCTCGAATAGATCGGGTTCTTCCTTAACCTTGTGTCGTGACCGGCGATTCCAATTATCTCCTTTGCAACCTGTTCTGCTCTAACAGGGTCGAGAAGTTTCGCTACATATCTCGCATCTTCCGATCCCATCCTATGCGATACGATCATTCCCACGTTGCCCGAGAGCGTGCTGAGCAGCGATTTGTCAAGCAGGTCCAGATTCTGATGCGCCATGTAGAGGAACAGTTTGAACTTCCTTGCTTCGCTCAGGATTGTGCTTATGGTGCTCAGCTTGCTCACCCATTGGAACTCGTCCATCGCAAGCACCATGTTTGTCATCTCTGGAGCCGGGCGGCTGGCATGTTCGAACTCTCTTGCCTGTTTCAGCGCCTCGCTGAAGATGTTCATTATCACGAGGCTCATGATGAGCTTTCTGAAATCTTCGTCTGGAATGAGCGCCCTCGGCAGCCTGAAAATGGTGACGATTCCGGGCTTCCGTATCTCGCTCCAGTCAATCGTTGTTTCCCTGCTGCAGAACGTGCGCGTAGTTATCGAGTTCCCGGGCAGAACGAAGTTTGAAATCCTGTTCATGATGGGCGAGAAAGCGTTCTGTTCGAGCTCGGCTATCGCCTCGATCGTCTTCTGGACTATCTCGTCGGGTATCCCCCTGTTCTTCAGCTTCGCCCGGAGCTCAGCCCTGTCTTTGCGCCCCTGGGCATACATTTCCCCCATGAACAGATAGAGATCCCTGAACGTCGGGTTGTCGCCGAAGCTGTACAGAAAGTGGAGAGCGCCCTTGAAGATCCACATCAATCTCGGCGCGTTTGTGGGATCGGTGTTCAACACGTCTGTGATTACGCTGGAGAGGAATCCCACTCTGTCCTTGACGATCTCGACCCTGTTTCCAAAGTCTTTTGGAAGTGCAAGCGGGTTTATGGAAAACGTGACGTACGTCGGGTCGAGTATTATCACTCTTCCCAGAGGTCGAATCATCCTTGCAAATTCCATGGAGGCGTAGCCGTGTGGATCGACAAGGACGACGGCAGTGGGGAACTTTTTCTGGTTCTCGGGCTCGAGAAGGTGGCGCAGCATGTAGAGGAGAGTGTTGGTCTTTCCAGCCCCAGTAGCTCCGAGGATCCACGTATGCCCCATGTAATCCTCGATGGTCAGATCGAATTGGTTGCGAGGTTTCATCTTTCTTTCGCTTACACAGAGCTCCTACATCCTATAACGAAGGGAAAACGGCATGCGCCATTTTTCTTTCAGCGCGCCCACTTTTGTCTCAGAAATTTGAGGGGAACGTTCTGGTTACGGGGACTACCGTGCGTATCGGGCTGAGGAACAAAAACTTACTCAATGCTCATTTGGACCATGTTGCCCTAGCTTCCAGGATGTTTTAGCCTGCGATGGCCTTGGAACTGCATGCGCAAGATTCTCCTTCTGCTGTCATTGGCACTCTTCCTAGTGATTGCTTGCGGTAGAACTACAACATCTTTCGCACAACAACAGCCGATGTGCACTACCACGGTGAACGTGAGCTCTGTGTATGGAGCAACTTCTGGATCTGGCTCCTACGTCTGCGGTGCAAGCGTGACTTTCGGGGTGTCTCCTACAACATTCACCGACGGAAATGTCAGGCATGTCTTTTCTGGCTGGTCTTGTACTGGGGCAGGCTGCTATTCCGGTTCAGCAGATACTGCGCAACTGACCACTGGAGGGGACAACTCCGTCATTGCAGAAACGGCTCTTTGGAACACTGAGTACCTACTCACGATATCATCCACTCCTTCGGGAGCAGGAGAAACGAATCCAATCGGGAGCCTCTGGGAGAGTCCAGGCGTGTCGGTCGCCGTAGCCCAGTACGTCACACGGGCTGACTGGTTTTTTGCTTATTGGTCGCTCGACGGTCAAAATGCAGGCTCTTCCTCCTCGTTTATCGTAACAATGGAGTCTCCGCATTCGCTTGCGGCAAACTTTGTCTCAGTCAACATCACTTCGAAGATGCTGAATGTCACCAATGGTTCGCAAGGAGTGATGCGTAATCCCGACGGAACGTTCTACCGCGGGGATGCCTTTGGGATTTCCTACAACATTTCAGTGGTGGGTGCGGTGCTTCCTTCGAACATACTTGTGAATGCAAACTTTGCATATCCTCCGTTTACACTGGAACTGATGAACGATGAGAACGACATTGCAATGTTTTCTGTCTCCCAGAATTGCTCATATGCACCACACGTGGTGACGGCGACTCCGTATCTTTTGAACGAAGTAGGTAACGAGACGATTGCGGCGCCTTCTTCAATAGTCAGCCAGCAGCCGTTTGCGGTCGTGAAGTACGATCCTCTATTCGCGTACATCACATACATGGAATACAACAACCTGAGCTCATCCACGTATGCAAGACCGTTCGTCACCCTGGCGAGGTACGACGGCAACGCTCCCAGCTACTCATATTTAGGGAATGCAAACACGGATCCATTCAACGCCTACAACGCAACTGGCGAAAGGGCCATCATAAACAATTTTTCTTTTTCAGTTGATGGACGGAGCGTTCAGGGAATCAATTCAGTAAGCCTCACCTCCTCGACTAGCGCCCTAAATTACGATGAACATGGTAACCTTGATGTGGGAGTCCAGATGCTGAACAGGACGTATCCAGGCGGCATCACTTTCCATTCTGTCTACAAGTTCTACTTCAAAGCAAACCTGAGCAACACACTCATCGGCAATGATGGGATCATCTATTTCAATGTCACCGAATCCGCTTGGTATTCTCAGGGTCAACTGCGGTACTCGGACTTCAACACCTCGTATCTCTATGAGCCTGTGTTTTACAACGGTTACCTCGTGTTTTCAGAATACAGTATTGCCAATTACAACATATCAGTGGTCGTTCACAATCCAGATCCGCTCGACCCATATCTCATCCAGGGGGTGGTAGCAAGATTTGGAAATGATTCGCGAGTTATAGACACATTCGAGCAAGATCTGTATCCCGCTTACTCCTCGACGATTGTGCTGAAGCCATTTTTCTCAAATTCAACAGAGGTGGTGTTCTTGGTGAACCAGACGAATATCATGACTCCACAATCTCTGGGCGTACCATACTTCACAATCTCAGTGCGCGGATTCCCTGGGATAACCAAATATCAGTACAACCAGGGCAATCCGCCATCATATTTGGGACAGCCGGTTACATCATACGGGCAGGTTTTCCAGAACATCACCTACAATGTCAACGATGAGTACAGCCTGTTTGCGATGAACGACTTTGCTCCTCCGGCTCCATTTCCAAATTTTATGGGGTACTTCCTTGCTCAATCGAATGGTTACCAGATTGTGATGCAACCGATGAGTTTCTCATTCACTGGCCCAGCATCGTATCTTGCGAGAACGTATGGCGATCCGCAGGCTCCGTTCTTTGTTACGGAAGAACCGGGGAACCTGACAAAGGACTACGCAATGCTCTACGGCCAAAATGTGACCATACACCCCAATTTTGTAGGCGGGGGGATAATCGGAGTAGAGGTTTCAAGGGAGGGGAATGGCTCGATATTCTATGTGGCAACGATCCAGATAGCCAGCGAGAGCGGAGGGATGGCGCAGCTATGGGTTAGGAGCGACACGGGGCAGATCCTTTACAACGAAACAATAGCAAGCAGTTTTCCTGTGATAGTCTCATTCAATCCGCCAGGCTACGTCGGGACATACATGTTTGATTTCCCAGCCTACTCGAACGGCACCGTCTCAATAGACTTGAATGGGTCGTGGGGCGCTTTGAACGCAATAGCAGGCATACCAGTAACTTCGAATTATGGCGCGCCTCCATCATCGCTGATCATCGCGCAGATCATGGACATTGTCTGGTGTCTTTTCGTGCCGATTCTGTTCGTATTCTGGTTCGCCGTCGTATTTTTCAAGCTGAAGAGTGGAGAAACGTCAGCTCCTAGCGCATCCTATCCCTGAGAGTGATTGAGTAAACTACCCATGGCTAAAAGCTGATGGGCTTTTCCCTTTCCAGAATCATCGGAGGCACCGCCACTCGACTCTGGGTCATCGGAGACGTGCGAAAGAGCCCATTTACAGGGACTCTCCTATTGGAAATCTGGATCGCGTCAGAATGGGCATTCGGATTGATCCGCTCCAGCAGGGTCTTGACGGCCACAGCCAAGCTCGCTTTCCTGTCCGAGTTGACTGTGAGACCGCATTCTTTGCATCTGAACAGGGTGTAGTTTTTTCCGTCGTGGTGAAGAAAGAGAATATCAAAAAACCTAGATTGCGACCGTGTCGTTTTTCCTATTGTCGAGCATGGATAATGTTCCTCGCTCGATAGGATTCTCCTTTCGTATGAGCAAACGAATACCAAAGCCAGCGACAACGAGCCCCAGGATTGCGAGGATGGCCATCCCTACGTAAACTTCTTGGTAATACAGCAATAAGGAAGGAGCGCACCCGCCAAGACAAGGTGGTCCTTCGTCTTCCATATAGAACAAGTAGGAATAGATCGCGAAGAACATCGCCAAGACACCACCCGCCAAGACTTCCGACCCCAGGAAATGTCGTCTTTCAGCGGTCTTCCCACCGAGACTTCCAAAAGTTAGAACGACGCTGATTAACAAAATACAAACCGGAAATAGTAGCCCGGAGAAAGCAATTACAGTATGTATCAGGTCCACAAAGAACAAGGGGATTGCCAAGACACCTGCCGACAAGAGCGGCACCCACAGAAAATTTTGCTTGTTCGCGGCGCTCACTCTGAAATTCACAAAAGACAGAGTGACGCCGAATAACATGACTCCAACTGAAACCAGCAAAGCGAGCAAATAGAAGGCACCAAGGGGATTCTGAAATCCAGAAAAATGGATTATCATCGTTTCCCAGCTTATGCCTTCTGCGAATGTCGCTAACAAGAACAGTACAGCAGAAACGACTAACACGGCTTTCGCTATCCAGTTTGGTATCATTGGCTTTGAATCTGAGCTAGCCAACCGACATCACGCACCAACAGATGCTTGATCTTATCCAAATCCAATTTTGGGGTGGATACAGATGAGAAATTTGGAGAGGCAGACCTCAACTAGCCCCAGAGCTTCTGAAGATCTCCAATACTGCAGCAAGACGAATAATAGAATGTTACCGTCGGGCTGGAACTAGGAATGTTTGCATCGAGATTCCACGAGTTGCTGGAAAGCGCCCAAGTGTTGTCAAAGTATGAGTTCGGCCCATGTATCGAATATGCTTGCGGTATTGCAGTCCAACCTCCATTCATCCAATATGAAGGATTCTGGAAATCTACATTGAAAGTACCTGTAAAAGTACTCTGGGCCCAAACGCCAAATTGGTAGTAATATGATTCGCCATTTAATTGATTGTGACTGTTTCCTGACAGCGTTCCCAAGTATAGTGAGTTTATGAAACCCCCACCTGGCGTGTAGCTGTAATACTGCATCCAATTGACATCGTCGTAAGAGTACAACCAGCCTACTATTCCATTAGTGCCGGTGCCTATCTCTAGGTATATGGGCTGGTTCGCCGACAATCCGTAAATGTCCAGTATGTAAGCTGTGAGTTCTGTGGCAGAAGCAAAAAGGCCACACCAATTTCCGCCTTCGCAAGTCCTCCACATGTCAGCTACTACACCATGCACCCCGTTTGGATATAATACGTGCGCAGCTCGAATCAAATAGTCTCGTCCGCCAGTACAGCAGTCTGCTCCATGCAGGTTTATGGTGCCTTCAAGAAAATTTCCTGATGGAATTACTGATGGTGAAGTTCCTGGGAAGCTGATTTCTGCCTCAGCATAATTTGAATTACAATCAGTGTTTGGTGAGCAACCCTCTGAACTCATGTATCCACCGATGTACGGCCTGGAGTAGAGCTGGCAGGGTGAACAAAGAGGTTGCACCTGACCCGTTGAGGACATAGGCGTTGTCCGACCGTCTGAACTAGCAGTTTGAGGTGCTGGCGATCCGCCAACTGTTATCTGGGTGCCGTTATACAAGGTTGCCACATAGGGTACGGCCGTTGTCGTTCCAGTTGCATTATTGTATGACATTAATGATGGTGGGAATACGGCAGCATTGAAGTTAGGTGCTACAGCCGTTGTAACAGATTGAGCTCCACTTGCATAACTAAGCGTAGAAGCTGGCGTGGCTAGAATTAGAAAGGCCAAGATCAGACTAAGAGATATCTTATTCGGCTTGAAAGTCGTGCTCATAAACCAAAACCCCAAGAGATTTGGATAAGCATGGATTATTTAAGGATTAACTATATAATCTATAACTTATCGCAAAAGCAACAAATGCACCTAATTAGCAGAGAGTAAATTCAGAATACTGGCTTTTGTTAGATTTTTTTTTGGCATGGCTCATCGGATCACAAATTCCATAATCAATGTCT
>Ga0307373_10011989_pt1 | contig 12419 bp, 10 predicted proteins | sample OX2MG_FD_202534 | JGI IMG/M metagenome (GOLD analysis project Ga0307373, IMG submission 202534) | Soil microbial communities from Risofladan, Vaasa, Finland - OX-2 | ecosystem: Environmental > Terrestrial > Soil > Coastal area > Acid sulfate soil | place: Finland: Risofladan, Vaasa | collected...
ACTCTCTCGTTCTGGAGTGAGGACCACGCGGGTAATCACGAGGCGACCCAAACGCTCAACATTCCCATCGATTCCACTCCGCCCACGCTTAGCTTCGGCTCTCCATCTCCGGCCGCCAAGGCGGACGGCTGGAATAGCTCTGCGGTCGCAATGGCCTATACCACTGCCGACAACATCTCAGGCGTGGCCTCGGCTGCTCCATCCAGTCCGCTGCAGTTCACGACTGAGGGGAAAAACCAGACCCGGACCGTGAAAGTCACCGACGTCGCGGGAAATAGCGCCACTTTCACCTCTCCGCCCGTCAACATCGACCTGACACCTCCCGTCACCACGCTCACCTTCACCGGGCCCGCCGGCTCAGACAGCAGCTCATTTACCGGTCCGGTGCAGGTAAAACTATCGGCCGCTGATAATCTTTCGGGCGTCAGCGCCACTTACTATACGGTTGATGGTGGATCCCAGCAGACATATACGCAGCCATTCACCATCGCTGCCGATGGCAAGCACACTCTCACCTTCCGAAGCGAAGATATCGCGGGCAACCAGGAGGCAGCCCGTACGCAGGCGCTGCTGGTAGATACATCCATCCCCGCCATTACCATCACCTCGCCGCAAAGCCGGACCTACTTGCTCAACCAGGTCGTGATCGCCTCCTATACCAGCACCGATGCCGTGGACGGCATTGTCACTTCGGCCGGCCCGGTCCCGTCGGGCAGTCCCATCGATACCGCTTCGGTGGGGACGAAGACGTTCACCGTCAACGCGGCCGACAACGCGGGCAACACCTCACAGGCGAGTGTGACCTACACGGTATCGTACGGAGTAAAGCTGCTCTACGACTCTACAAAGGGAGTCGCCCCCGGAACCCCGCTGCCGGTCTCGCTGGAGCTGGTGGATGCGGCCGGCGCCAACGTCTCCTCGGGAACGGTCTCGCTCCAGGCAGTGAGCGTCACCCTCGCTGGAGATCCTGCTTCTCCAGGCAGTGGCTCGGGACCCTCCTTCGCGTTCGACCCGCAGCAGGGGAACGGCGGGGCATATCTCTTGCCGCTAGACACCACCGGGCTGCAGCCGGGACAGTACAACCTCAACTTCATGGCGACTGGAGATCCCACGCTGCACAGCGCCGCCATCACGATCAGCGGGACAGCGGGGAGCCTTCCGACCGGACTGGTGATGCTGAGCCTGCCGTATTCGAGCAGCGATGATCTGGCGTCGCTGCTCGGCTTGACGCTGCTTCCGGACGGGGCTGCAGACATCGCCACCTATGACCCGGTGGGAGGGCAGTACCTGCAGTATCCGCACCTTCCCGGCCCCGACGGGAAGAGCGCAGTGCCGGGGCGGGGCTACTGGGCGCTGGAGAAGGGGTCGCACACGCTGCAGCCGGCACAGAGCAGCCCGAACGCCAGCCCAATGGACCTCACACTCCCGGCTGGCTGGAACATGATCGGGGACCCCTATCCATACCCATTGCCCGTCAGCTCACTCCAGGTGGTGGCGTCGGGCACGCCGGAGAGCTTCAGTGCGGCAGTCACTGCGGGGATAGTGGGGTCCACGATCTGGACGTGGGATAACGTGGGCGGGCAGTACGTGGCGGCGACAACACTATCACCCTACGAAGGCTACTGGATCTACGTGGCGGCGGCGGCCGGGCAGGCGATCACGCTGCGCCTGGCCAACCCGGGATTCTCTGCCGCGCCGCAGTCCGAATCGAGGTGACGCCGCGAGCATGAGTGGTGTCCGACCCTCGAGAAGCCGGGTTGGCCCCGTGGGGCCTTTAACCTCAATGCCGCGGCGAACGCGCCAGCGCGATATCTTGATGCCATTGGCGCACCGCCATTGTTTCCGAGGGCGGGTTGTGCGGGTAAATGAGGGGAAGAGATCTGGTTCGTGTGAACGGTTCCGAGGCAGGCGAAAATCCGATCCAGATTGTTTACTCTCAGGTTGTACAATATAATCAGGAGCGAAACTGGTGAGAGCGAATGGATTTAGGTTGGCGCGCCGGAGTATGATGATTCTGGGGGGCGCCGCGGTTGGGGGAGTCGTTGGACTCCTCTTTGCGCCGGCGACGGGCGCCCGCTCGCGTGCCCTGCTGCGAGACAAGCTTCTTCATTACCGTAAACTGATGTCTCGGCGGGCGGATTCGAAATCGCGTCATTTGAAGAATTGGGCGCAGGGAATGGAGCATCGTGTGTCGAAACGGCTCCATAGGGAGATTGGCGCGGCGCAAGATTCGCAGATCAGGTGATCCATGGGCGAACCGTCTGCGCATCAACCGCCTGATCGCTTGCGAATTGCGCGCGGCGGCCGGCGATAGCCCAGATAAACGCGCGTCTGGCGAAGGCTGCGGCGCCACATACTCGGGACGGAGGACTTCAGGCATTATGATAGACGTGATTCGCAGGTCTCTGCTTGTTGGAGTCGGCGCGATGGCGCTTACCCGCGATCGGATCGAGCAGTTTATCGGCGAGTCAGTCGCCCGGGGGGAGCTGAGTACCGAGCAGGGGAAGACTCTCGTCGAGGAGATGACTCAGCGAGCCGAAACGGAACGCCAGAAGCTGGAATCCTTCGTGCGTGTGCAGGTTGACCACGCCATGCAGGCGGCGGGCTTGGTTTCGCGGACTGAGCTGTCGCGGCTGGAGGCCCGGATTTCCCTGCTAGAGAACCGGATGCGCGAGCTCTCGTATCCTGCGGCCCGCTCCGAGGAGACGCTCTCGTCCGAAAATGGAGAAGGATCGGTTTCGAGAGGCGGCGCCCCCATCACCCTCGATCCGGCAACCGATGGCCCCGACCTGGAAGGTCCCAATCTTCCGCCCCACATGTAGGCGTCAGCGCATGTGATTCACGGGGCGGCCAATGGCGGTTAAGCGCCGACAGAAACGTCCCCGCCGCGTCCGGAGCTCACCGGCAGCCGCGGCGCCACCGGAAGCGGCGGGTTTAAAACCCGCCTTCGGTAAGATCGAATCCGAGGCGCTGCGCCAGAATATAGAGCCGGTGGAGCGGCAGTCCGACGACGTTGAAATAGCAGCCGTGGATACCTTCCACAAAGATCGAGGCGCGGCCTTGAATTCCATATCCGCCGGCCTTATCCAGTGGCTCGCCGGTATCCACGTACCGTTCGATCTCCTGATCGGTGAGGGGTTTGAACCGGACTCGGGTCTCTTCATAACCCACCGTCGATTCGCGCCGGCCTTCGCGCTGCAGGATAAGAGCCAGCCCGGTTAGCACCCGGTGCTCTCGGCCCGAGAGGCGCCTCAGCATTCGAAAGGCCTCTTCGCGGTCGCGAGGTTTACCAAGCGCGTCGCCATCCATGTGAACGAGCGTATCGGCGGCGATGATCAGCCGGTCTCCCGCCGGTTCCGACTCGCTTTCGGCGCTCCGAGCCTTACGCTTCGCCAGTTCCACCACCGCCTCATGGGGCGGGAGCCCGGCCGTCTCTTCGCTCACACCCGTAGGCGCCACCCGGAAACGGAGCCCGAGGGATTGCAGCAGCTCTCGCCGCCGCGGCGACCCCGAAGCCAGCACAATTCTCATCCTTCATCCTTAGTTCGGCTTTGGGGCTGAGCGACGCGGAGGCGGGAGGTTTCGGAATGCTCATGCCTCATGCGGCGTCCCTCCTTGCTGAAGAGGGGGTTGCCGCATTGCGGACAGAGCTGCAGGGAGCTGATCCGATCGAGATATTCGAGGACGGTCATCACGTACGTGGCGTGGCTCCAGGTGAGCGGGGAGACGCTCAGCGGAGCGTTGGAAAACGGGTGGACTTGCTCGGCGAGCACGCCGCTGGGCAGAGCGTGCTCTACCACCCATTGAAGAATCTCTACCGCCGGCTGCAAATCCGCTTCGGTGATCGCCTGCGCAATCGTATACTCCGCCAGCCAGAGCGTGCAGACAAACCAGGGGTTGCCGGTTACGTCGTAGGAGACGCGATGATAATAGTCATTCGTATAGCGGGCCATGCCTCCCACCGACGTCGGAATCCAGAGGGCTTTCTTAACCGCCGCCATGGTGCTGGCTATCCGGGGATCACGGGCGTCATAAAGCCCGAATCGAAAAAGTCCAAAGAGGCTGCTGTCAATGGTATAGTCGGCCGTGATTTCGCCTTTTTCATTGCGATGCAGGCCGCGGGCAAAACGACCCAGCGACTCACTCCAGAGGAACCGGTCGGCGCCCATGCGGATTTCACGCGCGGCGCGCCGGTACTTTTCCGCTCGATCCGATTCGCCAAAGGATTCGGCAAAATTAGCGGCTGCCACGAGCCCGCCATGAACGGCCCCAACCGTAAAGGCGAAAACTCCCTGGCGCTCTTCCCAGAGATCGTAGCTCGGGAGTGGAAGTCCGGTTGCCAAGTCTCGAAACCCGGCCATAAAATCCCCGGCCGGCACGATTAACGAATGATAGAGAGGCTGGATTGACTCCACGTGCCGCGCCATCTCAAAATGGCGCCAGAGCGCCCAGAGCACCAGGCCGGTCTCATCTTCCTGAATGGGAAGCTGCGCCTCGCCCGCGTTTATCCAGGGATGCCAGGAGCTGCCAAGCGTTCCATCGGGGTTATACTTGTGCAGGAAGAAGCCCTTCTCGGTGAGCACCCGGCCGCAGAATTCATAGAACGGCATGGCGACCGCGGAGTAGCCGGCCAGGTCGAGCGCGTGCGCCACCAACGCGCCGTCCCGGGGCCACATGTAGCTGTAGGTGTCGCGTCCGAACTGCGTAATATCCGAGTCGTTCGCCGCGATGATCGCCCCGCCTTCGTCGATCTGCGTCCGGAGGATGAGCAGGCTGCGATAAAAGAGATCCACCGCCGCCGCCGAAAGATCATAGAAATCGAGCTGCTCCTTATGAACCCAAAAACGCCAGTAATTCCCGCTGCGCCGCATCAATCGGTCCGGTCCGCGTTCGATCACCGTTTCATTGAGCTGGCGAATCTGGGTGTAGCTCGTAGCCGCCGCGATCCAGTAATAAAGAGTGAAGTGGCCGTGGGCCGGCAGATCGCGGCGGAAACAGACGGTTGAATCGACGGAGCCTTGCGAAATCGGGTTCTCCTCGAGCCTGCCATCCTCGGCGTCGCGCCACGTGCCCTGCATGTCGCCAAGCTCCTTGACGCCGGTCGCGTACGAATCGATGCCCCACGCGTCCTCCGTGCCGCCGTTGATCAAAAAGTAGCGGTTCGCCTTGTAATGAATGGCGATAAGCTGCTCATCCCGGCGCACCATCGCGGTATCCCCAACCTCACTTTCGGCGATATGGAAATCGTGATGAAAGAAGAGTTTGATCTCGCGCTTGTGCGGCTTCAGGTTCACGACTTCCACCGAACGAAAGTAGACGTTCAGCTCATAATCGACGGTGTCGCTGCAGTTGAGATGAATCCCGAGACCTTCATGCCGTAGAATCACCCGGGTAACGAGCGTATCCTCCTCATAATCTAGCCGCCGGGTCCAACCATCGTCATACGTCCAGTGGAACTCGCCATCGCACCAGATTCCGAACCGGAATGGGTGTCCGACGGAGTGATTCTCCTTGCCGACGTGCGGAAAGTAGAAATCACGCAGCCGGTATGAGGAATCGAATGTTACCAGCAGCCGGCTGTTGCCCACGGGAATGTCGCGAGGCATTTAGTGGTTTCCTCCGGTTCGTTCCAACCATTCCTCAACGGTGAGCGAGCAGCCGCGCGCGGGCGCGTCGGAGAGCCGGCCTTGCAGAATGAACCCGCGTCGCGCGCCGGCAGGTCCGGCGCCATCGATCGGATCGCTGCCTTCGAGTCTACCCCGATTCGACGGCAGGACTGCCAGGTCCATCGTCTGGATCGCCATCACCGAATTGAGATTGCAAAGATCAAAATGACGCAGAATACCGGGTTGGCCGGCGGCGGCCTCCTCGCCGGTATCCGGATCGATCAAAACGCTTTGCACCCAGGGCGCGCCTGTTTTCACGTCCGAAGAGTCCAGTTTGCCTTCCCCACATATCTCAATCCGGCCGAGGTGTTCGTCATAGAACTGCGACGCCATTTCACACATCCCGTACTCCGATCCGATCTGGGCAGGCGCGAGCGTCAGCCGGTCCGATGCCATCCGGTAAAGCTCTTCACGCGTGATCATCCGGCGCCGGCCCTTGGAACCGCCGGTCTCGATGACGATGGTGTCAGGATGAACTCTGAGCGGCGCTTCGAGGCTCCCAATCAGCTCCAACAGCGCCAATGCCGTGGTGAAAAGAAGAACCGGTCCGGTTTCATAGGCCAGAAACTGCCGAGCGGCCGCGAAATCAGGGCCTTCGCTGCGCCAGCAGAACCGCGCCGGATTTCCTGCGGCTTCCAGATCGTGAGCCAGTGTGGAAAGCATAAACGAGAGCGACGAATCGGGCGCCGCATCAAATGGCGCGACGAGACTGACAAGCGGCAGATGGCTGGCGCGTGCGGCGAGCCGCGTGAAACCGGTCCGGAGCGAAAGTCGATAGAGATCAAGCGCCGCCGTGTCCATCCAGTGGACACCGCGCCCGAAAGAGTCGTTGGAAGTGGTGCCGCTCGTCCGAAATATGGCGTCCGCGTTTTGCGCCGTGATCGGCGCACAGCTCAGCGTCTGGGTTCTGAACGCGTCGGCGGGAACGGCCGGTATTGCCGTCCATGAGCGAACCGTCTCCGGCGCCGCGCCGCGCGAGTCGCAAAAGCGCCGGTACGGCTCGTTATTCACGTACTGGTACCTGAACAGGTTCAGAGCGAGCGTTTCGAAGCGGCCGGCAGATCCCCAGGATCGCACGAAAGCCGCGATCCGGCGCGCGAGATCGGCCGCGACGCCGCTATATCCGGTAGATGGGGTCAATACGCTAACCTTTTCGAACGGCCGGGGCCGTCTCTGATTGAGAAGTGGGGGCGTCAGAAGAATCTCCGGCGGCGCGGGCGTCGAGTGCCGCGAGCTTGATCCGGGCGGCCGAGCGATGGTCGGGCAGCGCGTGGCAGACCAGGTCCAGCGGGCTCCCGTGGACCGCGCTGCGCAGCATCTCCACGCCCTGCGCGGTCACCCGAATCGGGCCACAAGGTCCCTGAATACGGTAGGAGAAGCGGTCCCCTCTCGATGATTTATCATCGAGACCATAAACACGGGTGCTTCCCGGAAGAATACACGCTCCCCGAATCAAAAAGGTAGGCGCCGCGTTTCCCGACCCGCACGGCTCGAATCGTTCCAGTTGTGCAGCGAACTCGGCCGTAAGCTCGTCGGGAGTGAGCGAGGCGTCGACAGCAAGCCGGGGCGCTATGTCATCCGGCGAGAGCGTGGTTGAGGCGTAACGATTGAGAGACTCTTCTAAGGCGGGTATGGCGCCATAGCGAACGGAAAACCCGGCCGCGCCGGCATGACCGCCATATCCTTCAAGATGCTCGTGCGCGGCGCCGAGCGCCGCCGTTATGTCAAAGCCGGGAATACTGCGCGCCGATCCAATACAGATTGTGTTGGCAGGAACGGCGCCATCGGAAAGAGCGGCGGGGCTCCGCGCCGTGCAGAGAGAAATAGCGGCGGCGCTTTCCGACGTTACGTCGGAAAAGGCACGGGTTGAGATTGCCAGCGCTGGCCGGCCGTAACGCTCGCGGATCTGACTGGCGACGAGTCCGGAGATTCCGGTGAGCCATCCGCCGACAGCGGCCAGGATAAGCTGGCCATCCATGCTCTCTTCCAGCGTGAGGCAGGCGTAATCGACGGCTTCTACCGTGAGTCGACGGCGTTCGCGGTTCAACGCCTCGAGTCGCGCCGCCAGCGGCGCCGCCGCCTCGCACGACGGCGCGCAGAGCAGATCATGACTTAGCACTCCGTGCTCCAGTCGCGCCGCGGCGTTGATACGAGGCGCCAGCACGAAGGCGACATCTTTGGCGGTGATACGGCCCGGAGCAAGACTCGCCGCGCCCGCCAGGGAACGGATGCCCGGTCGTGCGAGTGACTGGATCTTTGTGAGCCCGCGGGCGACCAGGCAGCGGTTCTCACCCGTCAGATCCACCACGTCCGCCACCGTTCCAAGGCAGACCAGGTCGAGCATCGAGTCGATCTCTTCCGCCGAGACGCGATCATAACCGGATGCGCGGGCGAGCGCCTGTGACAGCCGGAACGCCAGTCCGACCCCGGCGAGCGACTTAAACGGGTAAGGGCAGTCGGCTCGCTTTGGATTCACCACGGCATAGGCCGGCGGGAGAGCATCGGCCGTCGCCCCTTTTCCCACGGTCACTCCGATGTTACATTGGAGAAGTCGGGAATCCACATCAATAGAGCGTTCGCAAAGGTGATGGTCGGTGATGATAATCTCGATGCCGCGTGCCGCCGCCCACTCGACTTCCGGAGAGGCCTTAATACCACAATCCACCGTGACGATGAGCGAAACACCACTCACTGCGAGGCTCTCGATGCCATTGATAGGGATCCCGTACGTGTCGCTGCGGCTCGGGATGAATGGAACAACACGCGCGCCGAGCGCCGTGAGCGTCTGACTGAGAAGCACCGTGGCCGTGACGCCATCGCAGTCGTAATGGCCGAAGACACCGATGGGTCGGCCGCTTTGCACTTCGAACAGTATCCGTTCGACGGCACGATCCATATCCTTGAGCAGGAATGGGTCAGGACCGGGATCGGCGACGTCGAAAAACGCGCGCAGCCGATCGCCGGCCTCGTCTAGAATCCCGCGGGTGTACAGGGCCTGCAGCAAAGGCCGGCACGCGCGAGGAAACCGTTCGCCGTACGAGGCAGGCAGCGGCGCCGGTAAGAGCCATTCATATTTTATTGAAGCCGGCAAACCTCTTCCCCGACCCCTCCCCGAAACGGAAAGGACACTCACGCCCTCACCGCTCGGCTCCTCATGCACGCTCCTGCGTATAGCACGATATTCGCAGCCCAACCATCCAGCACCCAATACCGATGACCTGAGACCTATCACCCAGCACCTATCCCCGTCATTATGGCACTTCACGAGGGGGTCTCGCAAGGCGGCCGGAGGATTGGAAAGGCGCCAGGGGTTGAAAATGGAATGTTGCATCGCGCATAATAGACTTAATGTCACCGCTAACGCGCCCCGACGTTTCGCGTCCGGCCTTGTTTGCCGGGCCACCACGACGCAGCCATTCCGCGGTGGGCGTTGACGGACGGGTTGGGGCGCCGGCGTCGTAAAGCCCCTGCCCCTGAGTCGGTAACCCCCACCGCTGAAAGAGCGAATAACAGCAGTTAATTTGGCCGCCCGGCAAAAACCAATCTGAACGAGATCACCAATCGAGCGAATCGCCGGCTGAAGCGGACCGAGAATTGCAGTCTGCAGCCATCGGGACCGCCGCTTCTAAACGGCGCGGGTCGCTTCTCCAAATCTGGTTCTTGAGACAGAAAAAAACAGCAGCGATGACGGTATAACAACTATGACGGGCTGCCATCAATAATGAACGAGGAATCAACCGCATGACGCAGCAGCAGGACGATCAAAAAATCACAGAACAGATCACAGAACAGATCAGGGAACTATACAATCACGATGAAGACTTGAGTTACAGCAATATGGATCGGAAGCATTCCGCGCTATTCCGCACCGCGATTCGACAATTCGGATCCTGGCGCGGCGCCATCGAAGCAGCGGCGCTGCCGTATGATGGGATCCGGCGTTACAAGTCGTGGACTTCGGAGAGAATCATAAAGCGAATCCAGGAACTCCATAAGGCTGGAGAGGATTTGAGCTGGAGACATATCAGCACCGAAGTGGACCCTCAGCTCGCCGCTGCGGCCACCCGGTTGAACAGCTTTGGCTCATGGCGGAACGCGATCGAATCCGCCGGGCTTGATTATGACGCCATCCGGCGGTACAAAGACTGGGATGAGGACCGAATTCTGGAAGATCTGCGGAGTCGGCAGGCCCAGGGCCAGCCGCTCAACGCCGGCGAAGTCTGTGTCTCGGACACGGCGCTGATTACCGCAGCGCGGAGAACGTTCGGAAGGGGGGGGGGGGCGCTGGAGGCGGCCGGTTTGGACGCAGGTCAGATTCGAAAGCGGGCGCCGGGACAGAGGCGCAGCCGCCGAAATCAGCGGCAGGCCGCAGCTTGACTACCAGAGATCACGACCGGTTTGCGCCTGCGGGCGCCGACCGGCTATCTTCACGTAAAGCAACGTGGAAGAGGAGATTCATGCTCCGCCTGAACAATTCAATTCGCTGGCGCCTGGCTTGCGCTGGCATTTCCACCGCGGCAGCGATGGCTCTCTCCGCCTGTGGACTGGGAACGGGTACGACCACGGTCGCTATCCGGATTGCCAACGCCGTTCCTTCAGCCCAGGGGCTGGACATCTCGATAACCGGCGCAACTTTTGTTACTAACGTCCAGTATAAGGACGTTACGACGTACGGGTTTATCACCGAGGGCACGAACGATTTCGTCGGCTTTCAAACGGGCTCGTCAACAGTGGTGGTCCCCGACCAGACTCTGAACGTTACCCAGACGGTGCAAACTATTGTTGCCGCGGGTGTCCCTGGAAGCGGTACCACGCCTCCGATGTTCTTCCAGTTCGTAGACGACAACGCGGCGCCACCGCGCGGCATGGTGCGTATCCGCGTGATCAACGCGTCGCCCGACGCCGGACCGGTTGACGTAACGTTCGGCGGGCAAACGATCGCAACTGACGTGCTTTATGGGATGAGCAGCAGTTATGCCGTTGCGAACGCGGCGACTGCCGACATCACCGCCTTCAAGACCGGCACAACCACTCCTGTGGTCGTGCGTACGTCGGTTGAACTCACGGGCGATCATGTCTTCACGATCCTGGTCGAGGGACAGGTTTCAAATAGCTCAGCAAACATCGTGGCGCAGGCGGATGTCTGATATTTAATGCCACTTGCGGCGCTGGGCCTGGTGCTTGCATCGTGCGTGCTGCACGCTTTCTGGAACCTGTTGTTCAAGCAAGCGCGCGATAAGCTCGCATTCACGGCGCTGTTCCTGAGCGCTGCGCCGGTTTTATATCTGCCCTTGTTTATTCTAGCTTCACGGCACGCGGCGATGCCGCGGATGGGCTGGCTCTGTGTCCTGGGAACGGCGCTCGCCTATCTGGGGTACTTCGTCGGACTTGCCCGCGCCTATTCCGATGGTGATCTGTCAATCGCCTATCCGATCTCACGAGGATCAGGGCCGGCGCTTGCCGCTCTCTGGGGCGTCCTTCTGCTGGGCGAGCGGCCGTCCATTCTCGGAGGGATCGGAATCGCGCTCATCATTGGCGGGATTGCGCTTATCTACCGGCCGGTTGGCGGCGCCAATAGCCAATCCAATGCTTCTGGCGTCGCTACATCGTCGGCTGTTCGCGCGGCCTTCTTTACGGGGCTGATGATCAGCTTCTACACCCTCATCGATAAGGTGGGGGTGGGGCCGCTGCATATAACTCCCGGCTTTTACATCTATCTCACTTACACGGGATCGGCGCTGCTCGTTATTCCCTGGGTGATCCGTAAACAGGGGGCCGCGGCGCTGCGGGCCGAATGGAAGTCGAACCGGTGGCGAGTGATCGCCGTCGCCGCTCTCAATCCCCTATCCTATCTCTTATATCTGATAGCTTTATCGCTTCCAACGACACCGATTGCCTACATGGCGCCGCTGCGCAGCTTCTCGGTTGTTTTCGCTGTGGCGCTGGGAGCTATCTTCCTGAAAGAAGGCGGCGGCTGGAACCGGGTCGCCGCGGGCGCTGTGATGGTCGCCGGGCTGACAGTGATCTCGATTCGAGGATGATTCAAGCGTGGTAGCGATTGTAGCTGCGCGGGTGTGAGGGAGTTTTTGCGCCCTCACACCCGCACCTCGTACCCGCCAGCCGCTGCTGGCTACCTTCTGACCCCATTCCAATAACTGTAGTAACTGGAATAGAGAGGCTGCTCTTCGGAGAAGACCGGCGCCTGCTCAAAATCGGCGAGAACGTAGGGGCTGATAGCGTTTTTGTTACCCCTGTCAAGGCGCAGGCGCGCCATTGGAACTGCAAAGTACCGGTTAGTATAGCGATCTACCCCCTCCACGACGGCGAAGTAGGATTCCAGAGTGGTGGGGCTCACCAGAAGATTCCGGATTTTGCCAATCTTAGCGCCATCCCGATCTAGCAAATCCCAGCCACGTGGATCGAACTCGCCATCGGCGATCTCGAAATTATCAAGCGTGTTGAGTGGCGCCAGGTCGTCGGGAATCGTTCCATAATCACCCTGGTAGCTGCGATACGTGGGTCGGTTTGGGGCTTCAGTTAAAGTTGCCATGTTCAATATCATCCCTTCTTGGTTTGACGCGGGATTGCCGCGCCCTCGCTCACGGCTATCCAACGGTCCGTGGGAAAAGGCGCCTCCCGTTGTACCCTTTCCAAATTGTTCCGATACTAAACGGTGAGCATTCAGTATCGAACCGGGTCAATCTTCGCAGCCCCGAGCGCTCCTACGTCTAATGGACATCCACCAACCAATCT
>Ga0307373_10011990_pt1 | contig 12419 bp, 9 predicted proteins | sample OX2MG_FD_202534 | JGI IMG/M metagenome (GOLD analysis project Ga0307373, IMG submission 202534) | Soil microbial communities from Risofladan, Vaasa, Finland - OX-2 | ecosystem: Environmental > Terrestrial > Soil > Coastal area > Acid sulfate soil | place: Finland: Risofladan, Vaasa | collected...
GATCGAACGTGTCCGAGCACACGAGTCCGCCGCGCGTCCAGGGCGAGACGATGATGCATGGCACCCGGAACCCGAGCCCGATCGGACCGCGAATGCCCCCGGCCTGTACAGGCAGGCGCTTGACCGTGAGCCATTCCCCCTTGGTGCCGCGCGGAGCGGTCGGCGGGGCGACGTGGTCAAAGAATCCCCCGTTCTCGTCGTGGTTGATGATCACCACCGTCTTGCGCCAGATGTCGGGATGGGCCCAGATCGCCCGCAGCACCTGGTCCACGGCGTATTCGCCCTGGGCCGGGGCAAAGTTCGGATGCTCGGAGTAGTTGAAGTTGACCTGGATCCACGACACCGCCGGTAGCTGGCGACGGTCCAGGTCCTGGAGGAAGTCGTTGGGAAATGTGGGCTGGATCCCGAACTGGTTCAGCCTGCCGGTCCGGAACTGTCTGAAGGCCGAGAACGGGCTGTCGAGATTGCCTGACAGGATCAGCTTTGGACCCGGATCTCGCAGCTCCAGCGGCTGCGTGTAGCTCTTCCACGTGATGCCACGCGCCTCCAGCTGCTCCGGCATCGTGGTCCAGTGGTAGGCCCAGGGCCTCCCGAAGTACTTCGGGCCCGGGCCAGAAAGCCCGTAGAACGCGTTGAAGTGGGTGGCCAGACACGGCCCGCCGTGGCGGCCGTCGGGATCGAGCGTCGCCGATACCGAGTACAGCCGGTTTGACTCGGTGGGTCCGATCACGGAGGAGAAGTACATGTCGCACAGCGTGTACTCGCGGGCCAGCGCCCAGAAGTACGGGATGTCCGACTGGGTGTAGTAGCCCATGACGTTCTGCGCCTGGTTGCCATCCCACTGGGTGTGGACCTGATAGAAGCGGTCGTTGCGGCCCTGATTCCAGCTCCGGTGTTGTGGAATCCAGTCGTGGTTGGGCTTCTCGATGCTCCCAATGCACTGGCCGATCGGCTTGTGGCCATCGAAACGGAACGGGATCAGGCGTCCCTGGCGCGACCCCCGGCCCCGGTAGCCGGGCTGGAAGAACGCCTGGCGGTTGGCCGGGTCCGCGAATCCCCGCACGCCGGGGAACGTCCCGAAGAACTGGTCGAATGGCCGGTTCTCCTGCATCAGGATGACTACGTGCTCTATGTCCTGGAGGCCAGGCCGGCAGGCCCCGGTGGTCTGCGCAGCCGCGCTCCCGAGCCAATTACCGCCCAGCGCGCCGTAGGCCGCGGCGGTCCCACCGAGCGCCGCGCCGGCTTTCAGCAAGTCCCGGCGCGTTAGTTCGGGCGCGGCCATGCGCGGCGCGACGCTATCAGAGCGCCTGCTCGGCCCAGAGCGAGAAGCACATGAGCCCCCACAGCTGGCGGCTGTAGTCCTCGCGCCGAGCCACGTGGTCCTCGAGCAGCTCGGCGACCACCGCCGGCTCGAAGAATCCCTGCTGGCGGGTGCGTTCCGCGGCCAGCAGCTCACGGGCCAGCGGCTGCAGCTCGCCGCGCAGCCAGGCCGCGGCCGGAATCGAGAACCCGCGCTTACGGGCACGGGTGATGGTGGACGGAACCAGCGTCGCGGCGGCCTGCCGCAGCAACCGCTTCTTGGACAGGCCCCGGACCTTCAGCCGGGTGGGTAGGGCCTGCGCCAGCTCGGCCACCACGGGATCGAGGTAGGGCACCCGGGCCTCCAGGCCGTGGGCCATGCTCATGCGATCGGTCTTGACCAGCAGGTCGTCGGCCAGGTAGATGCCCAGGTCGACGTCCTGGAGGCGGGCCAGCAGCGGAGCATCGGCCGTCTCGGCGAACCGCTCCCGCCATGGCCCCAGCGGGTCACACGGCTCGCACTGCCAGTCGGCCGTGAGAAGCCGCGCCCGCTGCTGCGCCGAGAAGATCTCCTTGAAGCCGTGGTGTCGCTCCAGCGGCGGCAGCGCCGCGGCCCGCACGAACCGCTTGGCTCGGTAGTCGAGGCTGACCCGCCGGCTCGAGCTGGGCAAGCGCTCCACCAGCGGCGCCAGCCGGGCGGCGGCGGGACCGATCCGCTGGGCCAGCAGGTCGGCCGAGTAGGTCTCGTAACCACCGAACAGCTCATCCCCGCCCTCGCCGGACAGGACCACCTTGACGTGGTCGGCGGCCAGCTCGGACACCAGGAACGTGGGCACTGACGACGAGTCGGCAAACGGCTCGTCGAACGCGGCCACCAGCTTGGGCAGAAGCTCGGCGATGTCCGGCGAGACCACCAGCTCGTGATGGTCGGTGCCGTAGCGCTCGGCCACCTGGCGGGCCAGGCCAAGCTCGTTGAACGAGCGCTCGCGGAACCCGATCGAGAAGGTGGCGACCCGGTGGGGGGACACCGTGGCCGCCAGCGCGGCCAGCACCGAGGAGTCGACCCCGCCCGAAAGCAGCACGCCCACGGGGACGTCGGCCAGCAGGTGGGCCTGGACTGAGTCCTGCAGGCGCCGGCGCAGCTCGTCCACCAGCACCGGCCCGGGCTCGGAGCGCAGCTCGTCGCGGCCGGCCGGCCGCGGGCGCGCGAAGCGGCTGATGGCGATCCCCTGAGGCGTACACAGCAGGGAATGCCCGGGGGGGAGCTTGCGGGCGCCCGCGAAGATCGTCTGGGGCGCCGGGATCGAGTTGAAGGCCAAGAACGAATGCAGTGCCTCCCGGTCCACCTCGCGGGAGAACGAGGGCTGGCGCAGCAGTGCCTTCAGCTCGGAGGCAAAGCTCAGCCGGCCGTCATCCAGGGCGTAGTAGAGGGGCTTGATCCCGAACCGGTCGCGGGCCAGGAGGAGCTGCTGCTGGCGGCGATCCCAGATGGCCAGTGCGAACATGCCGCGCAACCGCGAGACGAACTCGGGCCCCTCGTGCAGGTACAGATGCAGCAGCACTTCGGTGTCGCAGCGGGTACGAAAGCGCGCGCCGGCGGCCTCCAGCTCCCGGCGCAACTCCAGATGGTTGAGGATCTCGCCGTTCTGGACCACCGCGACGTCGCCGTCCGGGGCCACCATCGGCTGGTCGCCATGGGCCAGGTCGATGATGGCCAGCCGCCGCGCGGCCAGGCCGGCCGGACCGTCGACGTGGACGCCGCCTCCGTCCGGCCCCCGGTGCACCAGGGCCTGGTTCATCCGTTCCAGCAGCTCCGGCTCCGCGGGGTGCCCGCGCGAGTAGTCGTAGCTGCCACAGATTCCGCACATGCGTTCTTCGCGCCCGGCTAGGGCAGCCGGTTCAGCCCGGAGCGCCGGTTGGCCGGGCGGACCACGATCAGCCACACCGTCGTGGAGATGACCGACAGGTACAGCCGCAGAGACCGATCGGCGATGAACTCCAGATCGTGGGCCAGCTTCTCGGACCAGGTCATCTCGCGGGTCAGCCGCAGCTGGGCCAGACCGCTGACGCCGGGTCGGACGACCAGCCGCTGCCAGTACTCGGGAATGTCCACGCACAGCTCGCCGAAGAACCGGGGCCGGATCGGACGCGGACCGACCAGGCTCATCTCGCCGCGCAACACGTTGACGAGCTGCGGCAGCTCGTCGAGGCGCGAGGCCCTGAGCACCCGGCCGACCCGGGTGACCTCGTTCTGGGTCAGCTGGGTGAGCTCGGGTCCCAGGTAGGGGCCCAGCCGCTGCTCGGCGTCCGGCACCAGCGTGCGGAACTTGAGCATCTGGAACAGGTGGCCGCCCCGGCCCACCCGCCAGCCGCGGTAGATGACCGGGGCTCGCGGCGAGCTCAACTTGAGCAGCGCGGCGATGGCCAGGATCAGCGGGGCGGTGAGCACCAGGGCCGTGCCGGCGATGGTCAGATCCAGCAACCGCAGCAGGTGATCGACCGGCCGGGGCTGGAAGGCGTGGGACATCGCGGCGTACTGCTCGACCAGCGAGTTGTGATCCTCGAGCGGAGCCGGCGGGACCTCCCCGGCCAGCACGCGCGACAGGTGAGTGGCCGCGGGAGCTGGGTCGCCGCTGGCCGCCATCAGCTGACCGCAGACAGGATCATGTCCACCAGCAAGCCGGGATCACGGCGGGGCCAGTCCAACGTCCCGGTGCGCTTCTGCAGCTCGAGCGCGCGCGCATCGGTCAATGGTCGCAGGCGACCATTACGGATAAGCGACTCGTCCACCCCACCCAACCGGCCCCCGTAGGTCGTGTAGACCGGAACGCCCAGCGCCACCGCCTCCCGGTTCATGCTGCCCCCGGCTGACACCACCAGGTCGGAGGCGGCGATCAGGCTCTGAGCGTCGACCGCCGCGTCCGGCACCAGCACCGACCCCAGCCCCAGTGAGCGAACATGCCAGCGCTGGGCGTCGGTGCGCGGGATGACCACGGCATGGACTTCGGGGCGATCGCCCAGGTAATCGAGCACGCGGGGAAACAGCGGGTTCGACTTGCGGTGGTACAGCGAGACGTCGGGCGGGGGTCGAACCACCACCACCACGCGCTGCCTGTCCACGCCCAGGCGGTCGAGGACGTCCGGGTCAGGCTCGAAGTCGGCCAGGTAGTACTCCTCCTTGAGGCCGGGGTACTGGACAAGCTTCTCGCCCTTGGCCCCAAACCGAGCCAGACGCGACGGAGGGATGGCATCCGGAGTGATCACCCGCCGGGCCAGCCGGCAGCCGATGTGATGCTGCTGGATGGCGAACTCGTAGTCGAACATGTTCACCGCGGGGATCCGGTCCCAGGCCGCGGCCAGCGCCAGGTCGTTGGAACCGTGGGCCACGGCCAGGTCGAACCGCCCCTTGGCCCAGCGATGGAGCTGGTAGGTGCGCTGGGCCAGAGCCAGGGCCTTCCGGGGGCGGGAAGCGCCCGGATGGCGACCGAACAGGGTGTAGTCGAGACCCTGCAACTCGAGCAGGCCCAGCGTCTGCGCGTAGTCCCGGGCGGTGATTTCCACCTCATGACCGGCCTGGCGCAGCCGCTGGATCACCGGGCGGAACACCACCGGATGAGCCGATGCGGTCATGTCGAACCAGATCCTCATGCAGGGATAAGCTAGCCACCGAGCAACCGGATGCGCGCGCTGGTGATAACCAATATGTATCCCAGCACGGACGATCCGGCGCGTGGGAGCTTCGTGCGCGACCAGGTCGAGGCCCTGCGCTCGCTCCCCGGGACCGAGATCGAGCTGTTTGCGTTCGCCTCCCGAGGGGCGTCGGCGTACGCGGAAGCGGCGGGGCAGCTGCGGCGGCGCTACCGGGCAGCGGCGTTCGATGTCATTCACGCCCACTTCGGGCTCACGCTGTGGCCCGCCCTGGCGCTACGCCAGGCACCCCACGCGGTCACCCTCCACGGCACGGACCTGGTGCATCCGCGATCGCGGGTGATCACGCTGGCCGGCCTGCGATTCGCCGACCTGGTCGCCCCGGTATCCGAGGCGCTGGCTCAGCTGGTCCCCGACTGGGCCGTCCGGGGCCGCCGGGCCATCCTGCCCTGCGGAGTGGACACGGATCGTTTTCACCCGATCGACCGGCTCGAGGCCCGGCGGGCGCTCGGCCTAGAGGAGTCGGCGCCGTACCTCCTGTTTCCGGCCAACCCCGGCCGGCCGGAGAAGCGATTCGACCGAGCCGTGGCGGTGGCCGGCGAAACTCGGCTGCTCACGCTGGGGCGGGTTGAGCCGGCCCAGGTACCGCTGTGGGTCAACGCGGCCAACGCGGTTCTGGTGCCCTCCGACCGGGAGAGCTTCGGCCTGTCGGTGCTCGAGGCGCTGGCCTGCGATGTGCCCGTCCTGGCCACCCCGGTGGGGGTGGCCCCGGAGGCGCTGAGCGGCGTCGCGGGGGCCTATTGCGCCCCGTTCGATCCGGCCGCGTGGAGCGCTGCGCTCGAGCCGCTGCTGGCCCAGGCCGATCCGCGGGTGGCCGGCCGACCGCAGGCCGAGAAATACTCCGCGCTGGCCATGGCCAAGCGGGTGCTCGCCGCCTGGCGATCGCTTGCCTAGACGTCGGGAAAATCGTTACAGCATCTCCCCCATTTGGCCGATACAGCAGACATGGGATGCTCCGAGGGGAGACACAGCCGTGCCGACACCTCTACGGGCAGCCACTATCCGTGCTCGATGAGCGCCGTACTGATCGGCGAGATGCACGACTTCGGAGGCCCCGATGCGGTGGCCCGGCTGATGGAGCTCTCCGGCTCCGAGCGAAGCGTCGCGTACCTGACCGACATCGGCAACTGGATCTCGTATGACGAAGCCCTGGCGCTGTGGCGCGCGGGCATGGAGGTCACCCACAATCCGCAGTTCCCGCGCGTCCTCGGGCAGCGCGCCGCCGAGCGCCTAGCGTCCTCCCCGGTGGCCGCCGCCCTGCGATCGCTGGGCTCGCCGGGCAAGGTCTACGAACAGGTGGCGATCAGTGCCACCAAGTTCAGCACCGTGGTCCGGATGGAGGCGGTGGAGATGGGCGAGCACACCGCAGTGCTGACCTGCGAGCCGGTAGAGGGATTCTCGCGTGCTCCCGAGCACTGCGCCTGGACGGTCGGGCTCCTGGCGGCCTCGCCGATTCTGTTCGGCCTGGAGCACGCCCAGGTGGAGCACGATGAGTGCGCGGCGCTGGGCGCCGAGCGTTGCGTCTACCGGATCAACTGGTCCGGCGAACCTCAGCGCGGGGGCGAGGAGGGCCAGGAGCTGGACGTCCTGCGCCGACAGTTCGACGGGCTCCAGGAGCGCTTCAACAGCCTGTTCGCCGCGGCCTCCGACCTGATCGCCGCCGACGAGATCTCCGACATCCTGGCCCGGCTCACCGAACGTGCGGCGTTGGAGGTCCGGGCTCCGCGCTATCTGCTGGCCGTCCGGCTGGCCAGTGGCGAGGTCCACATCCATCAGCGCGGGTTCGACGAAGCCGAGCTATCCGGGAACATCGACCGGCTGCTGGACGAGGGCCAGACCGAATTCCCGCGGTCCTGGCTCGTGGTGCCGGTTCGCTCTGACCGCCGCAGCTACGGCCGCTTGGTGGCGGCGTTCGAGACCGAGACCTCGTTCTTCCCCCAGGAACGCGACCTGCTGGAGATCTTCGCCCGCTATGCCGCCAGCGCGCTGGACGGCGCGGCCGCGTTGACCGAGGCCCAGCGGCGGTATGACGAGACCAGCGCGCTGCTCGCGCTGTCCAAGGCCCTGGCCAGCGCGGGCACCAGCACCGAGGTGGCCCAGCGCCTGGGCGAAGCCGTGCCGCTGGTCGTGGATTGCGACCGGGTTTCCGTGTTTCTGTGGGATCCGGGGAGTCAGGAACTGGTCCGGCGCAACCTGACCTCCCGCGATCCCGAGGATCCGCTGCTCAGCCAGCCTTGGGTCCGCTCGCCCACCCCGGGCGGTCCGCTCGCCCACCTGCTGGCCACGCCTCAGCAGGAGCCAATCTTCGTGGACGCCGAAAACGGCCACCCCCTGTTCCAGGAGGAGGTGCTGGGCAACGGCGACGACGCAGCCATCCTCGTGCCGATCTCCTCCTCGGATGCGTTTCTGGGATTGCTGGCCGTCTCGGTGCTTGAGGGGCGGGAACGGCTGGCCCCGTCTGCGGATCTGCTCAACCGCCTGTCCGGTGTGGCCGCTCAGGCCACCACCGCGCTGCAAAACGGCCGGCTGGTGGATCAAATCACCCACCAGGCAATGCATGATCAGCTCACCGGACTGGCCAACCGGCTCCAGTTCACCCAGGAGCTGCGCCGAGCCATCCACCGGGCCCGCCGGTCCTCGCAGCTGGTGACCGTCCTGTACCTGGACCTAGATCGTTTCAAGCCGGTGAACGACGAGTTTGGGCACGACACGGGCGATCGCCTCCTAGTCGAGGTGGCACGCCGGCTGGACGCCTGCACGCGCGCAGCCGACACCGTGGCTCGCCTGGGCGGCGACGAGTTCGCCGTCCTGGTCAGCGACCACCACGCGGCGAACGAAACCGATCAGCTGCGCCAGCGACTTATCGATGCGTTCAAAGATCCGTACCGCATCGACGGCCACGGGCTGAAGCTGACCGCCAGCGTCGGGCGGGCCACTTTTCCTGCCGACGCCGACGGCGCGGACACGCTGCTGCGCCGCGCGGATGCCGCCATGTTCGACGCCAAGCGCAAGCTCGGCTCCAGCGGAGTCAGACGGCTGGCCGAGCGGTAGCGACGTCTCGTCGTTCGCTGCGCTAGACCATACGCGTGGCTTCGTTCATCCGCAGGCCGGAAGAGATCGACGGCGCGTGGCTGAGCGCGGTCCTGGACCGGCCGGGCCTGGAGCTGATCGGCACCGAACGGATCGGGACTGGGCAAATGAGCCAGAGCCACCGAGTGAGGATTCGCTCGGTGGACGGCGAGCCCCAGTCGGTGGTGATCAAGCTGGCCTCCGACGACCCGACCAGCCGAGCCACCGGAGTGGGCATGGGGATCTACTACCGCGAGGTGGCGTTCTACCGCAACCTGGCCGAGCGGATCGGCGACCCGCTGCCCGGCTGTCACCTGGCCGAGTACGACCGCGCCGAGGGCTGGTTCACGCTGGTGCTCGAGGACGTTCAAGACGCCCTTCAGGGCGACCAGATCGCCGGCTGCGGGGTGGATGACGCGCGAGTAGCGCTGCGCACCCTGGCCCGGGTGCACGCGCCGGTGCTGGGCGATGTGGCGGTCGGCACGGCCGACTTCCTGAACCAGCCCGACCCCATGAACCAGGAGCTGATGAACGCGCTGCTGGCCGGATTCATCGAGCGCTATGGGGACCAGGTGGCTCCCGAGCACCAGGAGGTGTGCCGGCGGGTCGGAGCCGTGCGCGACGCATTGATCGCCGAGCAGGTGCCCCCGCTCGGCCTGGTGCACGGCGACTACCGGCTGGACAACCTGTTGTTCGGGGGCGGGAGCTGCAAGGTCGTCGACTGGCAGACGGTGTCGTGGGGGCCCGCGGTCCTGGACGCGGCCTACTTCATCGGCAGCTGCCTGTCCGTGGACGATCGGCGGGCCCACGAGGAGGAGCTGGTGCGTCTGTATCACGACGAGCTGCTGGCTCAGGGCGTGAGCAGCCTGTCGTGGGAGCAGTGCTGGGATGGATACCGCCGCCAGTGCTTTCCCGGAATCCTGATGACCGTGGTGGCGCCGATGCTGGTGCAGCGCACCGAGCGGGGCGATCAGATGTTCATGACGTGGCTGGCCCGCAATGCCCAGCAGATCCTCGACCTCGATGCGCTGTCGCTGCTGCCGGAGCCGAGCGCCGCGCCACCCGTGCCGCTACGACCCGACGGTGGCGATGAGGGTCGCCACCCTCCCGGCCCGGAGCCGCTGTGGAACGAGTCGTGGTACTTCGACGCCGTAGCCGATGATGAGTCGCTCGCTCTGTACGTTCGCCTGGGCCGGTTGCCCAACCAGGGCGTGGTGCTGTACACGGCCGCCATCTGCGGGCCGGGGCGGCCGTCGATCATGCTCATCGACCCGTCGGCGCCACTGCCCGATGTCGACGATGACGCACAGCTGATCGAGACCGACCGGTTCTGGGCCGAGCAGCTGTGCGAGGAGCCGCTGGAGCGGTTTGCCGTCAGGCTGCGGGGAACCGCCGACGCACACGACGACCAGGCCGCGCCGTTGCGGGGCGAAACCGGCACGCCGGTGGAAGTCGAGCTGGACCTGGTGTGGGAGACCGCCGGCGTCCCGTACGCCTGGCGCCAGAGCACGCGCTATGAGATCCCCTGCCGGGTGCGGGGCACCGTACGCGTGGGGGAGGAGCAGATCTCGTTCACCGGGGTCGGCCAGCGCGACCACTCATGGGGCTCGCGCGACTGGTGGGCGGTGGACTGGATGTGGAGCGCGCTGCACCTCCAGGACGGCACCCACACTCACGCGGTGGGCATTCCCCAGCTGCCGGGGTTCGGCGTGGGCTACCTCCAGCGCGACGGCGAGCTGGTGGAGATCACCTCGGTGCAGGCCAGCGAGGAGCTGGGCTCGAATGGGTTGATCCAGAGCGCGCGGATCCGCTCGGAGCCCGACGGCCTGGAGCTGGAGGTCGAGCCGGTGGCGTTCGGCCCGCTGCGCCTGGAGGCGCCCGACGGGCGGCTGTCGCTGTTTCCGCGGGCCATGTGCCGGGTGCGGACGACTGACGGACGGGCCGGCGTGGGCTGGGTCGAGTGGAACCGAGTGCAGAGCTCGTGAGCACCCGGCATCCGGACGATGAGCCGATCACGGCGGAGGGCCTGAAGGCGCTCAAACACGAGCTGGGCGACCTGGAGACGCGGGGGCGGCGGGAGATGGCGGTGCGCATCCTCCGGGCCCGCGAGCTGGGCGACCTGTCCGAGAACGCCGAGTACCACGCGGCCAAGGAGGACCAGGCCCACCTGGAGACCCAGATCAAGCGCCTCAAGCAGCGGCTGCGCAACGCCGTGGTGGTGGAGACCGAGGCTAAGGCCGAGGTGTTTGCGTTCGGCCGCACCGCCGAGGTTCTGGACGAGGGCAGCGGGGAGGTGCACAGGTGGAGGATCGTGGGGGCAACCGAGGCCGACCTGTCGGCGGGCAAGCTCTCGGCCCAGTCTCCGGTGGCCCGGGCCCTGCTCGATCGCGCACCCGGAGAGCTGGTGGAGGTACCGACCCCCCGGGGCTCGCGGCGGCTGCGCATCCAGCGCCTGCTGTAGCCGGAGCGGCGTGTCGCTCGGCTCGCGCCAGGCTCAGCCCTCGATCACGTTGTGCACAGAGGACGCCATCGGCTCGCCGGGGTCGACACCCAGCTCAGACATGATCGGCAGGAGCGTCTGCCCGAACGCCTCGAACGCCGCCTGCGACTCCCAGATGTCGAACACCTGGATCTCGCCGTTGGTCTCCAACCCGACGTGGTAGGAGCGGCCGGCAGGCGCGCCCGCGCCCGCCGCCTCGAGTCGCCGGAGCGCCTCGTCGTACTTGTCCTTGGTAAATCCGCTGGGGGTGAAGTAGAGGCCGACTGCCATTGATCCTGGTCCTTTCTGGGGGTCGCGAACCGGGCCACTCTATTCCGGAACCAGTCTTCCCGCTCGGAACTAGGCAACATATGGACGTGCGCAACGGTGCCGCCATCGGCTTACCGCTGGCTCTGGGCTCAACCATCCTGGTGAGCCTCTCCTATCTGCGCGAACACGACGCCGCCGCCGGGCTGCCCGCGCTGTCCCCGCGCCGTCCGGTGCACTCGGCGATGTTGCTGCTGAGAAGCCGCGCCTGGGTGACTGGCTTCGCCATGGAGAGCGGCGGATTCGTGCTCTACGTAGCCGCTTTGGCGCTGGCGCCGTTGGCCTTGGTGCAGAGCGTGGCCGCCGGCGGCGTGGGGATCCTGGCCGTGGCCACGGCTCGGCTGGCGCGCCGGCGGCTCTCCCGACGGGAGGCCGCAGGTGCGTCTCTGGCTGTAATCGGCCTAGTGCTGCTGGCTGTCTCGCTGGGTGGGGGCGATGTCCACGACGGCCACGGATCGCTGGGACCGATCCTCGTCTGGCTGGCCGTCACCGCGGGCGCCGGCGTGTTGACCTTCACCAGCGGCTGGGCGGAGTGGCGGACGGGATCGCCGGTGGCCTGTTCTTTGCGGTCGGTGACATCAGCACCAAGCTGGCCACTCAGGGCGGCATCCGGCTGCTGTTCGTGATCCCGCTGATCTGCGGATATCTGCTCGGGACCTCGTTGCTCCAGATCGGCTACCAGAGCGGCGCGGCGTTGACCGTGGCCGGCCTGGCCACACTGCTGACCAACGCGGTCCCGATCGCCGCGGGGACCGTCGTGCTGGGCGAGCACCTGCCGTCCGGCGGCTTGGGAGTGGTACGGGCTCTGGCCTTCGCCGCGGTGACCATCGGTGCGATCCTGCTCGCCCGGCCCGAACCGGCCAAGCCGCGGGCTAAATCAGATGCGCCCCAGTCCCTACCCCAGCCGGCGACGCTCTAGCATTTAGCGCCAGGACCGCTGAAATCAGGGGCATGCTCGCAGTAATCGTCACCGTCCATCCGTTCGGAAAGCACTTCGCCTCCGGGCGCGGGGCGGCGGTCGTCGTCTTGGTGGCGTTCCTGTTGTCGTTCCTGCTGATCCGCACCAGCGCGCGCCTGACGCGCAGCGTGTCCTGGTGGCCCGGCGGTGTACAGACCGGAGGCGTCCACCTGCACCATCTGGTGTGGGGCATCTGCCTGATGATGCTCTCCGGCTTTCTCGCCTTCGCTGCGCCGATGCGCGCGCCCTGGTGGCACCTCGACGCCGTGGCGTTCGGGGTGGGGGCCGGTTTCACGCTGGATGAGTTCGCGCTCTGGGTCCGGCTCGAGGACGTGTACTGGGCCGAGGAGGGTCGCCTGTCACTGGACGCGGTCATCGTGGCCGTGGCATTCGCGGGCCTGATCGTGGTTGGCACCAGACCCTTCGGGTTGGCTGACTCAGCCTCGATCTGGGGGACGGCGGGTAGCCTGACACTGGCGCTGGCGCTCGTCATTCTGGCCGCCGCCAAGGGGCGCGTCTTCTACGCGGTGATCGGGATATTTATCCCCATCCTGGCGCTGATCGGGGCGGTCCGGCTCG
>Ga0307373_10011991_pt1 | contig 12418 bp, 11 predicted proteins | sample OX2MG_FD_202534 | JGI IMG/M metagenome (GOLD analysis project Ga0307373, IMG submission 202534) | Soil microbial communities from Risofladan, Vaasa, Finland - OX-2 | ecosystem: Environmental > Terrestrial > Soil > Coastal area > Acid sulfate soil | place: Finland: Risofladan, Vaasa | collected...
CCGCTCGACCGGTCCGACGTGGACACCGACCAGATCATCCCGTCGGACTGGCTCAAGCGCGTCGAGCGCACCGGGTTCGGCGCCGGGCTGTTCAGCGAGTGGCGGGACGACCGCGACTTCGTCCTCAATCGCGAGGAGCATGCCGGGGCGACCATCCTCGTGACCGGACCGAACTTCGGGACCGGGTCGTCGCGCGAGCACGCCGTGTGGGCGCTCCTCGACTACGGGTTCGCCGCCGTCGTGTCGCCCGGGTTCGCGGACATCTTCCGGAACAACTGCACCAAGGCCGGGCTCGTGCCCGTCCAGGTCGACCCGGAGGTGGGTCGGGCCCTGCTCGACGCCGTGCTCGCCGACCCCTCGCTCGAGATCACCATCGATGTCGAACGGGGGACGCTCGACGCGCCGGCCGCCGGGATCGAGACGACCTTCCCGATGGACGAGTTCACCCGGGCGCGCCTGCTGAACGGCTGGGACGACATCGGACTGACGCTGCGCCATGAGGCCGACATCGAGGCCTACGAGGCGCGCCGGCCGGCCTGGCTGCCGACCACCCGCTGACCGGATCGCATCCGGGACGGAGAGCCCGCCGGGTCCCCGACGCCGACCACCACGAGGGGCAGGGGGGCAGCCGATGTCGGGGAACCCGGAGGATTGTGAGTTGCGGGGACTCTCCGACTCCCGCACTTCGATCGTTCGCCGCCCGCCGGGCGGCACGTTGGAGCTGACTGCGGCGGGTATCGTCCGCCGTGCCCGTGACCCTACACGACCCGGCCTCCGCGTTCACGGACGCCGACCGACGGTTGCGCAGGGTGTCATGACCCCGTCAGGTTGTGCCTGCACACTCGGGGGGTGACCGACAGGACCCCCGCCGCCGCGCGCCGGCCCCTCGAGCCCGACACCGCGCCGGAACGCCGGCGCCACGCCGTCCCGACCCGGCCGCTCGGCGGGCCCGGCACCGCTCCGGAACGCCGGCGTCACGCCGCCCCGCCCCGGCCGCTCGGTGGGCCCGAGGGCAACGCCCGGATGACCGGCCTGACCGCGGCCGTGCTGCTGGTGCTGCTGGCGGCCGAGGGGCTCACGCTCCTGCAGCTGGGCTCGCTCGTGACCCCGCACGTGGTGATCGGCATGGTGCTGGTCCCCTTCGTGCTGCTCAAGATGGCCACCACCGGATGGCGGATGGCCCGCTACTACCTGGGCAGCGGCCCCTACCGCGCCCGCGGGACGCCGGTGCTGCCGCTGCGTCTGCTCGGCCCGGTCGTCGTACTGCTGACCCTCCTGGTCTTCGCCTCGGGGATCGCCCTGCTCCTGGTCCCCCACTCGCTGCGCGACTCGGTGTTCTTCGTGCACAAGGCCAGCTTCGTCCTGTGGTTCGGGGCCATGACGATCCACGTCCTCGGCCACGTGCTGGAGACCAGCAAGCTCGCCCCGGCCGACCTGGTGGCCCGCACCCGCCGCCAGGTGCGCGGCGCGGGGGCCCGGCTGTGGACCCAGGCCTGCTGCCTGGTGGTCGGGGTCGTCCTGGCCGCCCTCATGGTGCCGACCATCGGCCCCTGGCTGGCGGCCGGCGGTGCGGGCTCGGGTCACTGACACTTCCCGTGGGCCAGAATGGGATCCGATGAGGGTGTGGCGATGAGGGTCCTGGTGGCGGAAGACGACCCCGGCCTGCGTTCGGTCCTCGAACGGGGGCTGCGCGAGCACGGCTACGTGGTCGACGCGGTCGAGGACGGGCGGAACGCCCTCGCCTACCTCCGGTCCTACACCTACGAGGTGGCGGTCCTCGACTGGCGTATGCCGATCACCACCGGGATCGAGGTGGTGCGCGAGATGCGGTCCCGGGGCGACCGGACGCCGGTGCTCATGCTGACGGCCCGCGACGCCACCGAGGACCGCGTCGAGGGATTGACCGAGGGCGCCGACGACTACCTGGTGAAGCCCTTCTCGTTCGCCGAGCTCACGGCACGGCTGACGGCGCTCCAGCGCCGACCCCCGCTGGCGCTCGGTCCACTGCTCCGCTGCGGCGATCTGGCCTTCGACCCGTCCACCCGGATGGCCACGCGGGACGACCAGCCGCTCCAGCTCACGACCATCGAGACCGGCCTGCTCGAGCTGCTCCTGCGCCGGGCACCCGCGGCGGTGAACCGCCGGACCATCGCCGTGCAGGTCTGGGACGACGAGGCCGACCCCGTCGGCTCCAACACCATCGACGTCCACATGGGCCGGCTGCGGGCCAAGCTCGCCGGTGCCACCGCCCGGATCGAGACGGTCCGGGGCTTCGGCTACCGGATCGTGCCGGAATGACGACCGCTCCGAGGTCGCGCTTCCGGCTCCCCGACCAGCGCTGGGCCCACGCCGCACGGGTGGCCCTGGCCGCCACCGTCGTGGTCGGCGCCGTGACCCTCCTGCTGGCCGTCCTGGTGAATTCTTCCATCCTCGCCCGCCTGAACCACGACATCGACCGGCGGCTCATGGCCGTCCTGGTGGCGACAGCGGCGGCGCCGCCCGGCACGTCGAGTGCCGTCGCGGGCCGCTCCAGCGGGGACGTCGACGACGCACCCGTGTTCGTCTGGCGGGTCACCTCGGACGGCACCATCGAGGCGCTGACGGTCGCGGCCCCGGCGCTACCCACCCGGACCTGGTCGGCGGGGACGACCACCCAGCCCGTCGAGGGCCGGGACTTCCGCCTGGCCGCCGCACCCGCCCGCGGGGGCTGGTTGGTGGCCGGCGAGAGCGTGGCCCGGGTGGGCGAGTCCGGAGGCGAGATCGTCCTGGTCGAGGTCGTGCTCGGCGCCCTCCTGCTCCTCGTGACCTTCACCGGCTCCTTCGTGGTCGGGCTGCGTGCCTCGGCCCCCATCGAGCAGATCCGCCGGCGCCAGGCCGAGTTCACGGCGGACGCCAGCCACGAACTGCGGACCCCGTTGAGCGTGATCGAGGCCGAGGTCGATCTCGCCCTCGGGCGTCCGCGCTCCCCCGACGAGTACGAGGACGTCCTGCGGCGGATCGGTTCCGAGTCGTCGCGGCTGCGCACCATCGTGGAGGACCTGCTGTGGCTCGCCCGGGCCGACGGGGTCGGCCTCGACCCGGGCCGGCGCGGCACCGTCGACCTCTCGGCCATGGCGGAGGCCACCGTCGCCCGGTTCGCCGCCGTCGCCGACACCGGATCGATCCAGCTGACCGCCCGCACCGCCCCGGCCGGCACGGCCCTGATACGGGCCGACGCCGAGGGCATCGACCGGCTGGTGGCCGTCCTGGTCGACAACGCCTGCAAGTACGCGGGCGAGGGCGGTGCCGTCGACGTGTCGGTCGCCACCGGCGGGGGACGGGTCGTGCTGACCGTGGACGACTCGGGGCCGGGCATCCCCGAGGCCCACCGCGAACTGGTGTTCGACCGGTTCCACCGGGCCGTGCAGTCGCCCGGCGGGACCGGGCTGGGCCTGGCCATCGCCGACGCCGTCGTCCACGCCACCTCGGGGACCTGGTCGATCGGGTCCTCGCCCCGTGGCGGGGCCCGCTTCGAGGTCACCTGGCGCCAGGCACACCGGTCGGACGACCTCCCGCCCCCCGGTCCGGGCGAGGCCGCAGCCGGTCCGCAGCCGTCCGACGACCGACCGGGTACGGGCCAGCCGGCGGATCGGCCCGCTTTCTCAGCGGATTCTTAGAATCGTTTCATCTGGGTGTCAGGTTGGATCCGTAGCCTTGCCTTCATGAGCGCACCCCGGCGAGCCGGCAGCATCCCTCGGATCGACCCCACCCGTACCGCTCGGCTCCAGCGCGACGCCGGCATCGAACGGGCCCGGTCGATCTCCAAGGGCGCAACCTTCGCGTCGTTGGCCGCCGTGGCAGTGGCGGGCGTCTACCTGAGCCAGGCACTCCCCGGGCGTTCGACGTCCACGTCCAGCTCGACGAGCGGGTCGGTCGGGGCGGCCACGCCCGCCGGCTCCCCGGCCCCCGTCTCGTCCGGTGGGAGCGTCGGCGCCGGGTCCTCCACCGCGTCCGCCCCCTCGGCCCCCGCGAACACGCCGGCCCCCGCCTACCAGGCGCCGGTCGTGAGCAGCGGCTCGAGTTGAGCCGGGCCACGCCGGTCACCGACCGGGCGGTCCGACTCGGCGCCCATCGCACGACCCGCTGGTCCACCCGGATCGAGGTGGTGGTGACCGACCCCGCCGTCGTCGTCGCGGCGTCGCGCCTGCTCGACGACGAGCTCGACCGGGTCGAGGCCGCGGCCAGCCGCTTCCGTGACGACTCCGAGGTCTGCCGGCTCCGGCGGGAGTCCGACGGCGGCCCGGTCGCCGTCTCCCCCGACCTCGTCATGCTCGTCGGGGTGGCGCTGCAGGCCGCGAATGTCACCGGTGGTGCCGTCGACCCGACGGTGGGCGGCGCCCTGTGCCGCCTCGGTTACGACCGCGACTTCGCCGCGGTGGCCGACGGGGTGGCCGGCGCCCTTCCCGAGGCCGCACCGGTGCCCGGCTGGCGGTCGGTCGTGGTCGACGCCGAGGCATGCACCGTCACCGTGCCGGCCGGCACCCTCCTCGACCTCGGCGCCACGGCCAAGGCGTGGGCCGCCGACCGTGCCGCGGCCACGATCGCGTCACGGCTCGGCTGCGGCGTGCTCGTGTCGCTGGGCGGCGACCTCGCCGTCGAGTCCGCGCCGGATGGCGGGTTCGCCGTCGGCGTCGCCGACATCTGCGGGGACCCCGACGCACCCACGGCGGTGTCGATCGCGTCGGGAGGCCTCGCCACCTCGGGGATCGGCAACCGTCACTGGCTCCTGGGCGGCGCCCCGGTCCATCACGTCGTCGACCCGTCGACCGGGCTGCCCGCCGCCACGCCGTGGCGCACCGTCACGGTGGCCGCGGGCTCGAGCGTCGACGCCAACACGGCCTCCACGGCCTCCCTCGTGCTCGGCGGCGCAGCGCCGGCGTGGCTGGCCGACCGGTGCCTGCCCGCCCGGCTGGTGGCCCACGACGGAGCCGTGGTGACCGTCGCCGGGTGGCCCGACGACGTGGCACCCACCGGACGCGGGGGCACCGGCCGATGATGCTCGCCACCGCGTCGAGCGTCGCCGCCGTCGGCGGCAAGGCGTTCTGGTTCCTCACGCGCGCCAGCGGGCTGGTCTCGATCGTGCTGCTCAGCGCGACCATCGTGCTCGGGGTCGTCGCGTCGGTCGGCTGGACCTCCGAGCGGTGGCCGCGTTTCCTCTCCCAGAACGTCCACCGCAACCTGTCGCTGCTGTGCATCGCCTTCGTCGGCATCCATGTGGTCACGACGGTGCTCGACGGGTTCGTGCCCATCGGGTTCCTCGATACCGTCCTGCCGTTCCATTCGCCGTACCGGCCGATCTACCTGGGCCTCGGCGCCCTCGGGTTCGACCTGATGCTGGCCGTGCTGATCACGAGCGGGCTGCGCCACCGCATCGGCTACGGCTCGTGGCGGTTCGTCCACTGGCTCGCCTACCTGTGCTGGCCGATCGCCCTGCTCCACGGGCTCGGGTCCGGCACCGACACCCCGCTGCCCGTCGTGCTCCTGGTCGAGGCCGTGTGCACGGCGGCGGTCCTCGGCGCGCTGGCCTGGCGACTCACCACCGGCCGCGCCTTCCCCCTCGCCCGGCGCGCCGCCGCCGGCATCGGTGCCGTCGTGGTCACCCTGGCCATCGCCGGGTTCGCCGCCGTCGGCCCGCTGCGGCCGGACTGGTCCCACCGCTCGGGCACGTCGTCGGCCCTCCTGTCCCAGATCGCCGCGAAGTTCGGGGCGCCGGCGACGACGGCCCCGTCCTCGGCCGCTGCGGCCGGGGGGACCCCCACGACCACCGCCCCGTCCGGCTCCGGCTCCGGCTCGACGTCGGTGCCGTCCGCGCCCTTCACCAGCCAGATCACCGGCAACCAGACCCAGTCCCGGCCCGACTCCCAGGGTGTGATCCAGATCACCCTGGCCATGCGGCTCCAGAATTCGTCCAGCACGCCGCTCACCGTGGTGCTCGTCGGCCAGGAGTCGGGAGGGGGCGGCGTGTCGCTCTCGTCCGGCACGGTCGCCTTCGGGGGCTACCGCGGCTCGGTCATCGGGCTGAACGGAGGGACCATCACCGGCCAGGTGAACGCCCCCGGTGCCGTCACCCTCGTCATCAACCTCCAGATCGACCAGCAGACCGGGGCCCTGTCCGGGTCCGTCAGCGGCACCCCCGGCGGTTCGCTGGGCGGGTCGGGCGGCGACGGCCGGTGACCGCGCCCACGGGGCCGAACCGCCTCCTCGACACCGGCGACTCCGCCGTCGTGGGCCTGGAGGCCCATCTCCAGCGCTGGGGGACCCTGCCCACCGTGAGCTCACGGACGATCCTCGACGCCGTGGACCAGAGCGGGCTGCGGGGCCACGGCGGGGCCTGGTTCCCGGTCGGGACGAAGTGGCGGTCCGTCTCCCGGTCGGGACGGTCGCGGCCCGTCGTCGTGGCCAACGGCCCCGAGGGCGAGCCGGCCAGCGGCAAGGACCGGTACCTGCTGCACCACGCACCCCACCTGGTGCTCGACGGGGCCGCCACCGCGGCCCGGGCCGTCGGCACCGACCAGGTCGTCGTCCACGTGACGGACGGAGCCGTGGCCGGGATCCAGTCGGCGCTGGCCGAACGGGCCCGGAAGGGCATCGACAGCTGCTCGTTCGAGGTGGCCGTCGCCCCCGACCGCTTCCTGTCGGGCCAGGAGTCGGCGGCGGTCGCCACCATCAACGGGCGCAACCCGGGCATCCCCACCTTCATCGGGATCCGGTCCGTGCGCGACCAGGGCGTGGCCGGGCGGCCCACCCTCGTCCAGAACGTCGAGACCCTGGCCCACGCCGCCCTGATCGCCCGCTTCGGCCCCGAATGGTTCCGCAGCGTCGGGACGGAGGACTCCACGGGCACGGCGCTGCTCACGGTCACCGGCCGCTGGGACGCCCCCCGCATCGTCGAGATCCCGCTCGGCACGACCCTCGGCCACGCGCTGGGCATCGACGCCGACACGGCCCGGGGCATCCAGGGCGTCCTGCTCGGCGGCTACGGCGGGGGGTGGCTCCCCACGGCCACCGCGCTCGGAATGCCGTTCACCGAGGAGGCGGCCCGCAGCCACGGCTCGTCGATCGGTGCCGGCGTGGTCGTCCTGCTGCCCGCCGGCGTGTGCCCGCTGGCCGAGGCGGCCCGCGTGGTCCGCTACATGGAGGGCGAGAGCGCCGGGCAGTGCGGGCCGTGCGTGAACGGACTCGACGTGCTGGCGACCTCGATGGAGCACCTGGCGCACCGGCCGAGATCGCTGCGCGGCGGTGTCGCCGCCCTGCCCACCCTGTGCGGCCTGGTCGAGGGCCGGGGAGCCTGCCGGCACCCCGACGGCGTGGCCCGCTTCGTCCGGACCGCCGTCGACGTCTTCGGCGACCACGCCGCACTGCACCTGAGCAGGGGGCCGTGCCAGACCACCCGGCCGTTCCTCCCGGTTCCGGCGGCGGCGGGGGCCCGGTGAGCCGGCCCCGCTTCCGGCTGATCGTCGACCCGATCGCGTGCGACGGGGCCGGTGTGTGCGCCGAGCTCCTGCCCGAGATGATCACGCTCGACCCGTGGGGCTTCCCCATCGTCCACGGCGACGAGGTGCCGCCCGGACTCGTCGACCTGGCCCAGATGGCGACGACGAGCTGCCCCCGGCTCGCGCTGACGCTCGTCCGGCTCGACCGGCAGGCCTGAACCAGCAGGTCGGTGCCGGCCGCCGGGGCCGACTCCCCGCCGAAACTGCGTGGTCCGCACCGGTAGTCTGGACGGGTGCGCACCGTGCTCCTGTGGTCCCGTCGTCTGTTCGTCGTGGCGCTCGTCGGCGCCGTGGTGATGCGCATCCTCGGCTCGAGGGGCGGCTCGGCCCGTCCCGGGTCCGGGGTGGTGCCGGACATCGGTGGCGACACCTGGCCCCCGGTGCCGGTCAATCCGGCGGGACGCCCCTGACCCGTCAGCTCCGGACGGTGTGCACGTCGCTGATGCCCTCGGCATCACGCAACTGGTGCAGCGCCTCGTCGGGGATCTGCCCGTCGGTGGAGAGCACCATGAGCGCGGTGTGGCCGGTGGCCGACGGTCCGACCGCCATCGACGAGATCGAGACCCCGGCGTCGCCCAGGATGGTCCCGACCACCCCGATCATCCCCGGGCGGTCGTCGTTGCGGACCACGACCATGTGGGGAGCGGGGGGCACCTCGACGGTGTGGTCGTCCATCATCACCAGCCGCGGCTCGGCCCGGGTGCCGGCGAGCGTGCCCGCCACCGAGTGGCCGCCGCCGCGCAGCGTGATCAGGTTGACGAAGTCGTGGGCGGTCACGGTCGAGACCTCCCGGACCTCGAGGCCGCGCTCGGCCGCCAGCTGGGGTGCGTTCACGTAGGAGACCGGTTCCGCCGTGCCCTCGGCGAAGAGGCCCTTCAGCACCGACAGGGTGAGGATTCCGGTGCCCGCCCCGGCGAGGCCGCCCTGGAACTCGATCTCGAGCGTGGAGGGGAGCCCGTCCTCCAGGCACGAGAGGATCCGGCCGAGCTGCTCGGACAGGGCCATGAACGGGCGCACGGTCTCGGACACGTCGGTGGCGTTGACGTTGACGGCGAACGGCACGAAGTCGCCGGCCAGGGCCAGGATGACCTGCTCGGCGATGGTCACACCGGCCTTGTCCTGGGCCTCGACGGTGGATGCGCCCAGGTGGGGGGCGACGATCACCGAGGGGAGCTCGAAGAGCGGCGACTCGGTGGTCGGCTCCTTGGCGAAGACGTCGAGCCCGGCGCCCTGGACGTTGCCGTTGCGGATGGCGTCGGCCAGGGCCTCCTCGTCGACGATGCCGCCCCGCGCCGTGTTGATGATGCGCAGGCCGGGCTTGGCCTTCGCCAGCATGTCCGCCCCGATGAGGCCGAGGGTCTCCTTGTTCTTCGGCAGGTGGACCGTGACGAAGTCGGACTCGGCCATGAGCTGGTCGAGGTCCATGAGCTCGACGCCCATGTGACGGGCCCGGTCGGCCGACACGAACGGGTCGTAGGCGACGAGGCGCATGCCGAAGGCGAGCGCCCGCTGGGCCACCAGGGCGCCCACCCGACCGAGGCCGACGATGCCGAGTGTCTTGCCGTGGAGCTCCACGCCCTCCCACTTGGACCGTTCCCACTTGCCCGCCACCAGGGCGGCGTGGGCCTGGGGGATGTTGCGGGCCTGGGCCAGCAGCAGGGCCATCGCCTGCTCCGCGGCCGACAGGATGTTCGACTGGGGCGCGTTGACCACCATGACGCCGCGCTCGGTGGCGGCGGCGACGTCCACGTTGTCCAGGCCGATGCCGGCCCGGCCGACCACGACGAGCTCGGTGCCGGCCGCCAGGACCTCGGCCGTCACCGTGGTGGCGGAGCGGATCACGAGTGCGTGCGCACCGACGACGGCCTCGACCAGCTGCTCGGGCGTCAGCCCGAGCCGGACGTCGACCTCGTGGCCGGCGGCGGACATGAGGTCCAGGCCGGGCTGGGCCAGCTTTTCGGTGACGAGTACCCTACCCATGGGGTTCCTTTCGCTTGCAGGTCGTATGCGGCGCCGGTCGGGGCGCCGTGCCCGTGCACACGGGCGGGGGCCGGGTGCGGCGGATGGTGCGTACAGCATGGCCGTCCGGGGACCCCGTCGGCCAACCGGCCCCGCCGGGACCGTCCCGGAGGGCCGCTCAGCCGGCGAACAGCTCGGCCAGGCGTGAGACGCCCTCGACCAGGTCGTCGTCGCCCAGGGCGTAGGACATCCGGAAGTAGCCCGGCGCCCCGAAGGCCTCGCCCGGCACCACCGCCACCTTGGCCTCCTCGATGGCCAGCTCGGCCAGCCCGGCGCTGGTCGTGCACGTCCGGCCGCGGATCGACCGGCCGTAGAGCCCCGTCACCGACGGAAAGGCGTAGAACGCCCCCTCGGGCAGCAGGCACTCGATCCCGTCGATCTCGTTGAGCATCCGGTGGATGGTCACCCGGCGCCGGTCGAAGGCCTCGCGCATCATCGCCACCGCCGACAGGTCGCCGGCGACGGCGGCCAGCGCCGCCCGCTGCGACACGTTGGCGACGTTCGAGGTCTCGTGGGACTGCAGGTTGGTGGCCGCCGCGATCACGTCGGGCGGACCGAGCATCCACCCGACCCGCCAGCCGGTCATGGCATAGGTCTTGGCCACGCCGTTCACCACCACGCAGGTGTCGGCCAGCTCGGGAACGAGGACCGGCAGGGAGTGGTGCTCGGCGCCGCCGTACACCAGGTGCTCGTAGATCTCGTCGGTCACCACCCAGATGCCGTGGGCCGCGGCCCACCGTCCGATGGCCTCCATGGCGTCGCGGGGGTAGACGGCCCCGGTCGGGTTGGAGGGCGACACGAAGAGCAGGACCTTGGTCCGGGGGGTCCGGGCGGCCTCGAGCTGGTCCACGGTGACCCGGAACCCGCCGGCGGCACCGGTGGCCACGACGACCGGCACGCCCCCGGCCAGGGCGATCGACTCGGGGTAGGTGGTCCAGTAGGGCGCGGGTACCAGGACCTCGTCGCCCGGGTCGCACAGCACGGCGAAGGTGTTGGCCACGGCCTGCTTGCCCCCGTTGGTGACCAGCACCTGGGAGGCGGCGACCTCGAGACCCGAGTCACGGCGGGTCTTGACGGCGATCGCCTCGCGCAGTTCGGGCAGGCCCGCGGTCGGGGTGTAGCGGTGGTTCCTGGGGTCGCGGCAGGCCGCCTCGGCGGCGGACACGATGGCGTCGGGCGTCGGGAAGTCGGGCTCACCGGCCCCGAAGCCGATGACGCTCTCGCCCTGGGCCTGGAGCGCCTTGGCCTTGGCGTCGACGGCCAGGGTGGCGGACGGGGAGACGGCGGCGATCCGGGCCGAGATCCGGTTGCCTGTCGTGCCCGCACCCGTGGCGGCCGCGCTGCCGGTTTCTGTCTGCTGGGCCATGAGTGCCATGATTCCATACGTGACCGAGACCCCCGACATCCGCATCCCCGACAACCTCCTGCCCGCCGACGGGCGCTTCGGCGCCGGCCCCTCCAAGGTGCGCCCCGAATCCGTCGAGGCCCTGTCGGCCGTCTCGCGCACCTACCTGGGCACCAGCCATCGCCAGAAGACGGTGAAATCGGTCGTGGGCAGCCTGCGGTCCGGGCTGGCCTCGCTCTTCTCCCTCCCCGACGGCTACGAGGTCGTCCTCGGCAACGGCGGGACGACCTGCTTCTGGGACGCGGCCACCTTCGGCCTGATCGAGTCGAAGAGCCAGCACCTGAGCTTCGGCGAATTCTCGTCCAAGTTCGCCGCCGCCGCCGCCCAGGCCCCCCACCTGGGCGACCCCGAGGTGATCACCTCCGAGGTCGGCACCCACCCGCTCCCGGTCGCCCGCGACGACGTCGACCTCTACGCCCTCACCCACAACGAGACCTCGACCGGCGTGATGATGCCGATCCTGCGGCCCGAGGGCGCGGCGCTGCCCGCCGACGGGGGCGGCCTGGTGGCCGTCGACGCCACGTCGGGGGCCGGCGGGCTCGCCGTCGACGCGTCGGAGTTCGACGCCTACTACTTCGCCCCCCAGAAGTGCTTCGGCTCCGACGGCGGGCTGTGGGTGGCGCTGCTCTCGCCCGCCGCCGTCGAGCGGATCGGGGCCATCGCCGCCACCGGACGCTGGGTGCCGGCCTCGATGGACCTGACCATCGCCCTCGACAACTCGCGCCTCGACCAGACCTACAACACTCCGGCGCTGGCCACCGTGTTCCTCTTCGACGACCAGGTCCGGTGGTTCAACGACAACGGCGGCATGGAGTTCTCGGTGGGGCGCAGCGACCGGTCGGCCGAGATCCTCTACACCTGGGCCGACAACGCCGACTTCGCCGCGCCGTTCGTCTCCCGTGCGCAGGACCGGAGCCACGTCGTCGGCACCATCGACCTCGACGACGCCATCGACGCCGCCCTGGTCGCCAAGGTGCTGCGGGCCAACGGCATCGTCGACACCGAGCCCTACCGCAAGCTGGGGCGCAACCAGCTGCGCATCGCCATGTTCCCGGCGATCGACCCCGAGGACGTCGCCGCCCTGTGCGCCTGCATCACCTACGTGGTGGGGGCGCTCGCCCAGTAGGTCCGACGGGGCCGCACCGCGGCAGCCCCGCCGGACCGGCAGCCCCGCCGGCTGCTGCGGGTCAGCCGCCCGAGATGTCCTGGACCTTCTGCTTGCCGGCGGTGACGAACGGCATCATGGCCCGCAGCTCGGCACCGACCTGCTCGATCTGGTGCTCCTGGCCCGCCTTCTTCAGTGCCTCGTAGTTCGGCCGGCCGTTCTTGTTCTCCGCCACCCACTCGGCCGCGAACCGGCCGTCCTGGATCTCGTCCAGGATGGCCCGCATCTCCTCCTTGACGGCCTGGTTGATCACCCGGGGGCCGCGGGTCAGGTCGCCGTACTCGGCCGTGTCGCTGA
>Ga0307373_10011992_pt1 | contig 12418 bp, 14 predicted proteins | sample OX2MG_FD_202534 | JGI IMG/M metagenome (GOLD analysis project Ga0307373, IMG submission 202534) | Soil microbial communities from Risofladan, Vaasa, Finland - OX-2 | ecosystem: Environmental > Terrestrial > Soil > Coastal area > Acid sulfate soil | place: Finland: Risofladan, Vaasa | collected...
ACGATCATCGGTCTCGATAATGCCGTCGCCATCGGCGTGGTAGCGGGCATGCTGAGTTTCGTGCCTTACCTCGGCGTTATCAGCGGTGTGGCGCTGGCATTGATCACGGCATTGCTGCAGGGCCAGGGCTGGTTGTTGCTGATGGAAGTCGTGATTGTGTTTACCGTTGGCCAGCTGTTGTCGGATCTGATACTCACGCCGCGGCTGGTAGGCGAACGCATCGGCCTGCATCCGGTGCTGGTGATTTTCGCGATTCTGGTGGGCGGGGCGCTGTTCGGCTTCGCCGGCATTCTCCTGGCATTGCCGGTAGCCGCCGCCTGTACGGTGCTGGTGCGTTATGCCCGGGAGCGTTATGTCGAGAGTCGTCTCTATCAAGAAGGCGGCGACGCACCATGACTAAAACTGGTGTTTCCAGCCAGTTGCCGTTGCCCATCAGCCTGGATGCGGGCGCCACCTTCGAAAATTTCTATCCGGCTGCGAACCAGGCGGCGGTGGAGGCGCTGATGCAACTCGCACGCGCGGGCGGCGAGCGCGCCATGTTTTTGTGGGGCGGCGATGGCCGCGGTAAGTCACATCTTTTGCAGGCAGCCTGCCGGTTGGCGGATGTTTCCGGACGACGCGCCATTTATCTGCCCATGGCCCAGGCGGTTTTGCTCGACCCGCAGGTGGTGGAAAATCTGGACAGTTACGCGCTGGTCGCGGTGGACGATGTTCACCGGGTGGCCGGCATCGAGCCCTGGCAGCGGGCCTTGTTCATGTTGTTCAACGCGCTGTCGGAAAAGGGCGGTAGTTTCGTGGCCACGGCCCGCAATGCACCAAACGCTATCAAGCGCCTGCTCCCGGACCTGGCTTCACGGCTCGCCTGGGGTCCGGTGTTTCAATTGGAGCCGCTCACGGATGAGGAAAAAATCATTGCCCTAAAGCAACGCGCTTCCCGGCGTGGCTTCGAATTGCCGGATGAAACCGTGCATTTCCTGCTCAAACGCCAGCAGCGAGATATGCACACGCTGTGCGCAACGTTGGATACGCTGGATACTGCTTCGCTTGTGGCACAGCGCAAGCTCACCCTGCCGTTCGTAAAATCCCTGCTGGGTAACAAAATCTAGCGGTCGCAGGACGAGCAAAAGCTTGTGGATGGCTAGCAGCTAATTTTTCCGGAGCATACGCAGCGCCGCGCTTGCAGCAGTGAACAGCAGCAGGCTTAAAAACACTTCCACCGCTGCGTAACCAGCATCACTTTTGCTGGTAAGCACTACGGTGACGCCTTGTGCGAAATAGCCAAGCGCTATAAATCCACACCAAGCGTAACCGCCCTTGCGATCACGCCACAGGAAATAACCCACGATCACCAGTGGTAACAGAGCCAGCACCAGCCACATGCTGCGCTGCTGTCTATCGGCATGTGTAAGAAAGCCGAGCCATGAGAGCAGCCAAATCATCAACAGGCTCATGGCGGTAAGCACGAGCGTACGACCGGTAAATCGGAAGTTCATTTTGAGCGCAGTTTATACGCCACATCCGCCACACGTGCGCCGAGTTTCCGGCAGAGTTGCTGTTCCATATTGCTGAGTGCGCGGTCGCTATTGATGCCGGCGTGGTGGCTTGGTCCATAAGGCGTACCACCATCTGTGGTTTCCATCAGTTCCCGTTCCGTGTAGGGCGTGCCTACAATCAACATGCCGTGATGCAGCAGCGGCAGCATCATGGACAACAGCGTGGATTCCTGTCCACCGTGCAGCGAGCTGGTGGAGGTAAAGACACCGGCGGTTTTGCCGGCCAGCGAGCCGGATAACCACAGACTGCCAGTGCCGTCAAAAAAATATTTGAGTGGCGCTGCCATGTTGCCGAAGCGCGTGGGGCTGCCGAGAATCAATCCCGCGCATTCCTTGAGGTCGTCATGGGTTGCATACGGCGGGCCGGATTCCGGGATGCTGTCCTCCACGGCCTCGCAGACGGTGGATACCGCGGGCACCGTGCGCAGGCGTGCGCGCATGCCCTGCATGCTTTCCACTCCGCGACACACCTGCTGCGCCATTTTTGCGGTAGCGCCATAGCGGCTGTAATAGAGCACCAGGATTTCCATGTGCTACAGAATATCCAGAACCGCTGCGGGCGGGCGGCCGATGCACGCCGTGCCATTAGCGAACACCACAGGTCGCTGAATCAGGATTGGGTATGCGTGCAAGGCTGCAATAAGTTGCGCGCGCGTCAATTCCGAATCATCCAGATGTTGTGTGCGGTATTCATCTTCAGTGGTACGCATAAGTTCGCGCGGCTGCATGCGCAAAAGCGCGAGCGTACGTTCGATTTCCTCCAAGTCGGGAGTCGTATTCAGATACTCAATGATTTTGATTTCCATGTGGCGTGATTGCAACAGTCCAAGTGTTTCCCTGGATTTCGAGCAGCGCGGGTTATGCCAGATTGTGACTTTTTGCATACGCGCGAATACGGTAGAAAAAAACTGAAGTCACATCACTATAACCCAGGTTCAAGCGCTTGACGTGTCCGTGGGACGTTGCTAGTTTGATTATCAGCGCTTTTGGTTTAGTCATAACCCGCCGGTTTATGTGTATAACAAAATCCTGATAGCCCCATGGTTTGCCGTATTGATCGTTGTGCTGGCGCTCTCGGCATGTGCCGGCGCACCCGTTCAGGACATGAGCAATGCCCGTCAGGCGGTCGCGGCCGCCCAGCAGGCGGGTGCGCAGCGCACCGCAGCCAGCGAAATGGCCGAAGCTCAGCGACTTCTGCAAGTAGCCCAGGCAGCGCTTGATCACGGGGATTACAGTAGTGCGCGCCAGAATGCCATCCGTGCCCGAAATGCAGCGGAAAAGGCCCTGCGAATCAGCCAAAACTACCCCACCCCCCCCTAGATTTTCCCGTATTTTCCTTATGTTAAGGCTCATTGTTAGCTTGACCCGGAGCTTGCGGAGCGTTAATCTTTTGCACCAGATTTCCCAGGTCCGTTAAACGGCTGTGATTGTCCCTGTCTGAGTCTGATTTTTCCTTAATCGTTGTCAAAACAACAAGGTTGGAGATGCCTATCATGATCAAGAATTACGCCAAACACCTCGCTGTGGTGTTGCTGACCGCCGGCATCGCCGTTGGTTGTGCTACCCACAAAGTTCAACCGGTTGCTGCTGCGGCGCCTGCGGGTCCGAATGCGGCAACCACCCAGGCGATCGCAGATGCACAGGCGGTGATTAATGCTGCCCAGGCACCCTGCACCGACACCGGTGACGCTTCGCAATTGCTCGCCCAGGCGCAGCAGGCGGGTCAGGCCGGCGATAACGCCAAGGCTCAGCAGCTTGCAGCCCAAGCCAAGCAGGATGCGGAAACCGCAATCAACAATTGCTACATGAGTCATGCCCGGGATCTGCTTGCCCAGGCTCAGGGTTTCACCAACCTGAACGCCGACCAGCAGAATCGACTGAACCAGGGCCAGACGGACATCAATAACAACCAAGGCAAGCCTGCCTATGACGTGCTGTCCGCGCTGGTTGCCGAGTTGCAGGCCGCCAAGAGCACCTACAGCGTAGTGCATGGTGACAGTCTATGGCGTATCGCTGGCAAGTCCGAGGTATATGGCAATTCCATGGAATGGCCGTTGATCTTCAAGAACAATGCCGATTCCATCAAGCATGCGGACCTGATCTATCCGAAGCAGGATCTCAACGTGGTGAGCAACCCGCTGAAGACCGATGTGGATTCCGCCACCTGGTATGCGCAGCATCGTGGTGCCTGGAAGCATCACAAGGCTGACCGCCGCGACCGTCGCTGGATGAGCGGCGACCTGGCTGCACCCTCATCAGGTGGTATGTCCAGCATGCCTGCCGCCAGCACTGCCGCACCGGCTGCAAGTGCAGCCCCTGCCATGAGCACAGCTCCTGCGCAGAGCACGGCACCGGCAGCTACTTCTGCTACGCCCGCTCCCAGTGCTACCACGCACTAAATCCAGCCGGAACGGCGATCGTTGAACGGCATCAATGATTGATCCTTAAAGGGCCCTTCGGGGCCCTTTTCTTTTTATGTGTCTGGCGACCTGATGATTATTTGCAAGCATTGCTTCATCTCCGGTCGTGTGCAAGGTGTGGTGTTTCGCGCCAGCGCCGCGCGCCGCGCTATTGAACTCAAGGTAACCGGCTATGCCAAAAACCTTCCGGATGGCCGCGTGGAAGTGTTGGCCTGCGGTGAACCAGTCGCGGTGGACGCACTTTGTAATTGGTTGCGGCAGGGGCCGCCGGCGGCGCGGGTCAGCGATGTGGTGATTCGCGAAGTGGAATGCACTGATGTACCAAGAGTGTTTGCCATCAACTGAAGAGGGTCATTGCATCAAAACGGAAATACACCTTGCAGCCATATTCACCGATTTAGGCAGCGTCAGTTCCAGTTCCATGTTCTGCTGAGGGCCTTGAGCACGCTGTCGGAGTAATCGATGCCGACGGTTGCGCCGTTGTAACGCTGCAAGGCTTCACGGATATCGCCATGCGAGCGGCCCAGGTAGTACTTGAGAATCGTACATCCGAGCCGCAAGTTGGTGGTCTCATGAAATAGGTTGCCGTTGGGTTGGCCGCTCAATTTCAGCCAGAAGGGCATGATCTGCATGAGTCCCTGAGCGCCGGCATGGGATACGGCAAAGCGGTCAAAATCGCTTTCCACGTTGATGATCGATAACACCAGTTCCGGCGAAACCCCGGCGCGGGTGGCTTCTGCATGAATCAATTCCAGCAACGCCAAGCGCTTGTGCGGATCGGCGATGGTTGCTGCCAGGCGGTTGGACATGGTCATGAGCCAGACCTGGGCGTCGTACTTATCCTTGAAACTGGTGTTATCGGCGGCGGCTTTCGTTACCAGCGCCAGCAGCTCAGGACTGGGAGTAATGAATTTCTGGGCGAAGGCCGGGGCGCTCGCCAACAGGCTTGCGCCCAAAAACATCAGAGGCAGGCTGCGCAGCATCAGGACAGTTGGGAAGAAGTCCGGACGCGTTCTTTCAGAAACGCGAATAATTCTCGGCGTGGTACGTCGTGGTTATCTACGTCGCGACGTCCCTTGTATTCCACTGTGCCAGCATCCAGGCCGCGTTCCGAGAGCACTACGCGGTGCGGGATGCCGATGAGTTCCGCATCCGCGAACATGGGGCCGGGGCGCAGTTCACGATCATCCAGTAGCACGTCATAGCCGGCAGCGGTGAGCTCGGTATAAAGCGCCTCCGCGGCAGTCCCCAGCTTTGCTGATTTGTGCATGTTGAGTGGCAACAGCACCAGCTGGAATGGCGCCAGCGGTTCTGGCCAGATAATACCGTGCTGGTCGTGATTCTGTTCGATCGCGGCGGCCACGATGCGGGAAACACCTATGCCGTAGCAGCCGGTGATCGGCGTCTGTGTGCGGCCCTGGTCATCAAGCACGCCAACGTGCATCGCTTCGGTGTATTTGCGACCGTTCTGGAAGATATGTCCAACCTCGATGCCGCGCACGATCCTTAGTGTGCCTTTGCCATCGGGTGAGGGGTCGCCTTCCACTACTTTGCGAATATCTGCAACATGGGTGATGTGGGCATCGCGATCCCAGTTGGCGCCGCTGTAATGCATGCCTTCAACGTTGGCGCCGCAGACAAAATCGGCTAGCGCGGCGGCGGCGCGATCGACGATCACCGGTACATGATCAGGTAGGCCGATCGGGCCGATGAAGCCCGGGCGCGCGCCGGTCGTGGCCAGCACTTTCTCCTCGCTCGCCAACGTCCAGTTGCCACCCAACTCCGACAGCTTGCCGGTTTTGACCTCGTTCAGTTCATGATCGCCCCGCAGACACAAAGCCATGAGACCGTCCTTACCACTCAGCAGTAGGGTCTTGACACAGCATTCAGGCGCGACGCCGAGAAAGGTGGAAACCTCGGCGATAGTCTTTTGTGTCGGTGTGGATACGCGCGACAGTGATATGGACGGGGCGGGACGCGGAGAGCCAGGCGCTAACGCTTCTGCAAGTTCGATATTGGCGGCGTAGTCGGACTGGTCGGAAAACGCGATCGCGTCCTCGCCAGAGTCAGCCAGCACCTGGAACTCATGGCTGAGGTCGCCGCCGATGTCGCCGCTGTCGGCGGCCACGGCACGGAAGTTCAAACCAAGTCGGGTGAAGATGCGCGTGTAGGCGTCGTACATCGTGCGATAGGTTTGATCCAGGCTGACCTGATCTAAGTGGAAAGAGTAAGCGTCCTTCATCAGGAACTCGCGCGCGCGCATCACCCCGAAGCGCGGACGGATTTCATCCCGGAATTTTGTCTGGATCTGGAAGAATGTGACCGGCAGCTGCTTGTAGCTCTTGATCTCGCTGCGCACGATATCGCAGATGACTTCCTCATGAGTCGGGCCGAAGCAGTACCACTGCTCCTTGCGATCCTGGATGCGCAGCAGCAGGTTGCCGTATTTGTCCCAGCGTCCGGACTCGTCCCACAGCTCTTTCGGCTGGATGGAAGGCATCAGCAGTTCTCGAGCACCGGCGCGGTTCATCTCCTCACGCACGATGGTTTCCACCTTGCGCAGTACCCGCAGCCCGAGCGGCAGCCAGCTATAGATGCCGGCCGCCAGCTTGCGGATCATGCCGGCGCGGAGCATGAGCTGATGGCTCACGGTATCCGCATCGGCGGGGGTTTCCTTGAGGGTAAACAGGGGGAAACGGGAGGTACGCATTCTTGGATAGGGGCTTTATGTTGCAAAGACGGTATTTTAACGGGCCTCGTTGAGTCCAGTATAGCCAATAGCTGCTTATTTCCACCGGCGGTGTCCAGTTGATTTCGGCGCTGGCTGCGGTTAGCGTGATGCCGCCAACAGGGGTAAATCTACATGGCCACAGTGCTGTACGACACGGGTATCAATCCTTCGTTGATCAGGGCGCGGCGCGTCGCGGTCTTGGGCTTCGGTGCCCAAGGGCGCGCGCAGGCGATGAATCTCAAGGATTCCGGCGTCAATGTGAGCGTCGGTTTACGCGCCGGTTCGGCATCACGTGTGGCTGCGGAAGCCGCCGGGCTGCGCGTGGTGGAGCCTGCTGCAGCGGTGGCCAAGGCCGATATTGTGGTGCTGCTGATCCCCGATGAAACCCAGGCGCGGGTGTATGCAGAGACGGTAGCTCCCGCCCTCAGGAAGAACGGCGCGCTGATTTTTGCTCACGGATACAACATACACTATCGGCGCATTATTCCACGTGATGATCTCGACGTGATGCTGGTAGCCCCCAGCGGCATTGGCGAGCAGGTGCGCGCGCAGTATCAGGTGGATCGCGGCGTGCCGGCGCTCATCGCTGTACATCAGGATGTCAGCGGCAATGCACGCGCGTTGGCTTTATCCTACGCATGGGCACAGGGGCATGGCCGTGCCGGCATCATAGAATCCAGCTTTTGCGAGGAAACCGAAACCGATTTGTTCGCCGAACAGGCGGTGCTCTGCGGTGGCCTCACACATCTCATTCTGGCGGCGTTCGACACGCTGGTGGGAGCGGGCTATGCACCGGAAGTGGCCTACTTTTCCTGCCTGTATGAAGTGAAGCTCATGGCTGACATGATTTACCGCAAAGGAATCGCTGGCATGCGCGAATCCATTTCCAGCACCGCCGAATTCGGGGATTACACCCGGGGTCCGCGCGTCATCGGCGAGCCCTCGCGTGCTGCCATGAAAGAGCTGTTAACGGAGATCCAGAGCGGCCAGTTTGCGACAGAACTGGATCGTGAATTAGGCGCCGGTATGCCGACCGTGAAAATCGAGCGCGTGCGGGCGCGCACCCAGCTCATCGAAACCGTGGGCAAGGCACTGCGTAAACACCTGCAAGGCTCCGGCTGATCAGGATGAGTGAGGGTCGGTCGCTCAACGCGGTTTGTCATGGCATCATAATAATCCATGAACCAAGGCCATGACATGCATACGCCTGTGAATCCGGATCCGGATGTTGATACCGAAGTCGGCATAGACGAACAGGTAGGTGAGGCGGATGACGCAGGCGTCGAAGGTCCGCGCCGCCGCGGCATTTATTTATTGCCGAATCTGTTCACCACCGCTGGTCTGTTCGCAGGTTTCTATGCCATCGTCGCCGCCATGGCCGGGCATTTCCAGCCAGCGGCCATCGCCGTATTCGTGGCCATGATTATGGACGGACTCGACGGGCGTATCGCGCGACTCACGCATACCGAAAGTGCCTTTGGCAAGGAATACGATTCTCTCTCGGATATGGTGTCCTTCGGTCTGGCACCGGCGTTGGTCATGTACGAATGGGCCTTCAGGGATATGGTCAATTTTGGCTGGGCCTGGGGCAAGATCGGCTGGCTCGGCGCATTTTTCTACGCTATCGCCGCGGCCTTGCGTCTCGCGCGTTTCAATGTGCGCGCCGGGGTGGTGGACAAACGCTATTTCCAGGGTCTGCCGAGTCCGGCCGCTGCCGGTATTGTTGCGGGTACGGTGTGGCTGGGCGTGGATCTGAGCATCCCCGGTCCGGCGCTGGTGATTCCCGCCTATGTACTCACAGTGGCGGCGGGCGCGCTCATGGTGAGCAGCATCGGCTTTTATAGCTTCAAGGATTTCAATCTGCACGGCCGCGTACCATTCACGACTATCCTGATCATACCCATCGCGATCATCGTGATCTCACTTAGCCCACCCGATGTACTGTTCATCGTTTTCTTCGTTTATGCCTGTTCCGGTCCGGTAATGGCGCTGTGGCGCATGCGCCGCCGGCTGGCGCACCGGCATGCACATTAGACCGTCATGGATGCGCGTCGCGCTCAATATATATATGACCTTGGCATCACGGTCTGGCAGCGGCGTGAGCGGCTGAGCGATTCGCCGCCGCCGCTTTCGGATAAAGCAGAAATTTCATCCGCCGCGCATGGAACGTCCGTTGCTGTCATGGACTGGCCGGCCCTGGAGCAAACGGTAAAGGCCTGTACCGCGTGTGGCCTGCGCGCCGGCTGCACCCAGACGGTATTCGGTGTCGGCAACCGGCGAGCGGAATGGTTGGTGATCGGTGAAGCACCCGGCGCCGATGAAGACAAGCAGGGTGAACCCTTCGTGGGCCGTGCCGGCCAATTGCTGAACTCCATGCTCGCGGCCATCGGTTTGCCGCGCGATCAGGTGTATATCGCCAACATCCTCAAGTGCAGACCGCCCGGGAATCGCGATCCCAAACCGGAGGAAGCGGAATTGTGCCGTCCTTTTCTGGAGCGGCAGATCGCCCTGATTCAGCCAAAACTGATCCTCGCGGTGGGCCGCATCGCCGCCCAGAATCTGCTGGCTACCGACACACCCATCGGACGTCTCCGCGGCCAGCTGCATCACCTTCATGGTATCCCGGTGGTGGTGACCTATCACCCGGCCTATTTGCTGCGTTCGCCGAGTGAGAAACGCAAGGCCTGGGCGGATTTGCAGTTCGCCGTGCGCACCCTCAAGGGCGGACATTCATGAGCGCGGTGGTCGCCATCTCGGAATCACCGCTGTACCGCCCGATGCGCGAGCAAGACGTGCCCGCGGTCATCGAAATCGAGAAACGCGCTTATCAATTTCACTGGAGCGAGGGCATCTTTCGCGACTGCCTGCGAGTGGGCTATGGCTGTTGGGTGATGGAATTGGGCGGCGACATCGGCGGTTACGGGATTCTCTCGCTGGTGGTCGGCGAGGCGCATCTGCTGAATATCTGCGTGGCCCCCGAATGGCAGAGGCAAGGCTACGGCCGGCTGCTACTGGAGCATTTCATAGGGGTGGCACGCGAGCGTGGCGCCTACCAGATGCTGCTGGAAGTGCGGCCTTCCAATCAAGCGGCCATGCGTCTGTATCGCGCGCGCGGTTTTGAGGAGACCGGGCAGCGCAAGAATTATTATCCCGGCGCGCACGGCCGGGAAGATGCGTTGATACTGGGTTTGCCGTTGTGAAGCGTAGCGCTGCAATCGGGTAAAATACCCGCTTTCCCGCGAGTCATGTGACCATGTTCGACCAGGAAATCGGCCGGCGGCGCACTTTTGCCATCATCTCGCACCCGGACGCCGGCAAGACCACCCTTACCGAGAAACTACTGCTGTTCGGCGGTGCCATCCAGTTTGCCGGTGCCGTGAAAGGTCGCAAAGCGGCGCGTCACGCCACTTCCGATTGGATGAAACTCGAGCAGCAGCGCGGCATCTCCGTCACCTCCTCGGTGATGCAATTCCCGTACCGCGAACGCATCATCAATTTGCTGGACACCCCGGGCCACGAGGATTTTTCCGAGGACACTTACCGGACGCTCACGGCGGTGGATTCGGCGCTCATGGTGATTGACTGCGCCAAGGGCGTGGAGGAGCGCACCATTAAATTGATGGAGGTATGCCGGCTGCGCGACACGCCCATCATGACCTTCATCAACAAACTGGATCGGGACGGACGCGATCCAACCTCGCTGCTGGATGAAGTGGAGTCGGTTCTTAAAATCCGCTGCGCACCCATCACCTGGCCGTTGGGCATGGGCCGCGATCTCAAGGGCATCTACCACTTCCACGGGGACAGTATCCATATCTATGCAGGAGAAAAGCACGGGCGCTTGGGCGAAGTGCGCATCATCAAGGGACTGCACAGTCGGGAAGCCGACGAACTGCTGGGCACTGACGCAGTCGGATTCCGCGCCGAAGTGGAACTGGTGCGCGGTGCCTCGCACCCGTTTGACCAGCAGAAATATCTCGCGGGCCGGCTGACACCGGTATTTTTCGGCTCCGCGATCAACAACTTCGGCGTGCGTGAATTGCTGGATGCTTTCGTGGAGCATGCGCCACCGCCGCGACCACGGGCCACGGCCACGCGTACGGTGGCGCCGCTGGAGGAAAAGTTTGCCGGTTTCGTCTTCAAAATACAGGCCAACATGGATCCTCAACATCACGACCGCATCGCCTTCGTGCGTTTGTGTTCCGGATGCTATCTACCCGGCATGCGCGTGCAGCACGTCCGTATTGGCCGTGAAATTAAAATCCCCAATGCGCTGACGTTCATGGCGGCGGAGCGCGAACGCGTGGAAGTCGCCTATGCCGGCGATATCATAGGCATCCATAACCACGGTACCGTGGCCATCGGCGATACCTTTACCCAGGGCGAAACTCTACAATTCACCGGGATTCCCAATTTCGCACCGGAACTGTTCCGCCGCGTGCTGCTCAAGGATCCACTCAAGGCCAAGGCCCTTAACAAGGGATTGGCGCAATTGTGCGAGGAGGGCGCCACCCAGCTATTCAAGCCATTGCGCAACAATGATCTGATCCTGGGCGCCGTGGGCATGCTGCAGTTCGACGTGGTGGCTTACCGTCTGCAGACGGAATACAGCGTCGAGTGCAAGTTCGAGAACATTCATGTGGCCACCGCCCGCTGGGTGGAGTGTGACGATAAAAAGAAACTGGAAGAATTCAGGAGCAAGGCTTTCGATAACCTGGCATTGGATCATGCGGGTAGTCTGGTGTATGTGGCGCCGACCCAGGTGAATCTGCAACTCACCCGCGAGCGTTGGCCCGATATCCGTTTCCGCGAGACCCGAGAGCACGGCGTGGAAGCCATTGCCGATTGATCTTTTGGTTACAGGGCGGCATGCCGATGCCGCCATTCATTAGTTTTTCAGTCAATGAATCCGCTTGCACCTGCGGGTTTTATTGCGGGTAGGAGTGGCGATACTCGCCGCGATAGATCAATCTCGCGGGGGGTACCATTGCTCCCACAATTGAATATCGCCTTTCCCATCCCAGTATTTTATTGGCGCATAGCCTCCCGTTTGCATTCCTGCTAGCCTGTGCCGTCCCCCCTCCGGGAGCCGGTGCATGCAGTTACCGAAGAGCCGCAAGGTGTGGAGCTGGGCCCTGTATTACTGGGGCAACCACGCGTTCGCCACCTCCGTCATGACGCTTTTCTTCCCGATTTTCTTCAAGAGTTACTGGAGTCACGGTGCCGATGTGACAGTCAGCACCTTTCGTCTGGGCATCGCCAATTCCGTTGCAAGTTTGATCGTGGCCCTGTCGGCGCCGGTGCTGGGCGCTATTGCCGATCGCGGCAGCCGCAAGAAGCAGTTCCTGATCTTCTTCGCCTTCATGGGTGCGGTGATGGTGTTCGCGCTGCACTTCGTGGCCAAGGGCGCCTGGGAATGGGCTGTGGTTTTTTACGTGCTGGCCTCCATTGGCTATTTCTGGGGCAACGTATTCGGCGATTCCATGGTGATGAGCGTGGGCGAGCCCGCCAAGCTCGACATGACTTCGGCCATCGGTTATTGCATGGGTTATTTGGGCGGCGGGATATTCCTGATACTGGGCGTGCTTATGAGCCTCAAGCCCCAGTGGTTCGGTTTGGCGGATGCCACAGCGGCGGTGCGCTGGATTCTGGTGTTCACTGCAATCTGGTGGGCGCTGTTCGCGCTGCCGCTGCTGTTCTTCGTGCCGGAGCCG
>Ga0307373_10011998_pt1 | contig 12414 bp, 12 predicted proteins | sample OX2MG_FD_202534 | JGI IMG/M metagenome (GOLD analysis project Ga0307373, IMG submission 202534) | Soil microbial communities from Risofladan, Vaasa, Finland - OX-2 | ecosystem: Environmental > Terrestrial > Soil > Coastal area > Acid sulfate soil | place: Finland: Risofladan, Vaasa | collected...
AGTTTTCGCTTGCGCGCTTCTTCGAGCAGCAACGTGATGCGATCCCCGACCACCGTTCCCATCGTGCCGCCGCGAAATTGAAAATCCATGACGCCGAGCGCGACCTCGAAACCGTCGATGGCACCGATACCACAGACGACGCCCTCGGAGAGACCGCTCTTCTCTTTGTCGCCCGCAAGTTTCACCGGGTACGTCTTTTTATCGACCCACCCGAGTGGATCGCCAGGCAATATTTGAGCGCCGATCTCGGTGAAATCGCCGTCGATCAACATACTGATGCGATCGTAAGCACCCATCCGGAAGTGATAGCCGCATTTCGTACAGACGTAAAAATTTGCGGCTAGATCGCGACGGTACAGCACCTCGCCGCACGACTTGCATTTGCTCCACAGCGCCGCATCGCGACTGTCGGCATTTTTGCTGCGTCGGCTGCGCAGCCACTCCGGCATCGCCACCACTGCCTATGCTTTCCTCGGATGAAACAACCGCGCGGAATAAAGCTTGCGCAATTGTTTGAGGTAATTGAAAATTTCTTTTTGATTGAGCTTCGATTCGCCGACGATGCGATCGGTGAAGACGTACGGTATTTCGATCGCGCGATTGTAACGCGCCTTTGCAACGACTTCGAGACCGATCTTGAAACCGATCGGATCGAGCTCGACACCTTCGAGCGCCTCGCGCTTGACCAGAAAATAGCCGCTCGTGATATCTTTGACGTTCGTCAGCGGACGCGCGAGCCAACACGCGACGCGCGAGGTAATGATGCGCCGCGCCGGCCAATTCGTGATGCCGCCGCCCTTCACGTACCGGCTGCCGATGGCCAGGCCGTACTGCCCCGAGGCGAGCGCCGCCACCATTGCGGGCAAAATGTCGATGTCGTGACTGAAATCGGCGTCCATCGCGCCGAGTGCGACCGACTCATCTCGCGCGAGCTTCCACCCTTGGATCACGCCGCTGGAGAGGCCCATTTTCCCGGGGCGATGGAGGCAGCGGACCGGCAACTCCGATGCGAGGCGGTCGACGATGGCGCCCGTCCCATCCGGTGAGTTGTCGTCGACGACGATGATCTCACCGTCGAGATTTTGGGCTTTGAACACCCCATCGAGCGCGCGCAGCAATCGTTCGATGCCGCCGGCTTCGTTGTAGGTGGGGATCACGATGGAAAAGGGGAGGGTGGCCATATTCAACCAGCCCTACTACGACGGTATGGCCCTATTCTCCGGCTCCTCGTCGCTCGGCGCGCTTCGTCTGCGTCGATCACGCGCATCTACTGCATGAGGTACCGCAGGACCGATAGCAAGACGAGCGCTGCGGTCTCGGTTCGCAAGATCTGCGAACCGAGGGAAACGACGTGGGCGCCGGCCTGCATCGCCATCTCGGCTTCGGCGTGCGAGAAGCCGCCTTCCGGCCCGACGATCACGAGGATACGCCGCGCGTCGGCAATCAGGGGCGGTAGGGCTTCGCGCAGCGGCGGCGCTTGCGCTAACTCCCACGGAAAGAGCACGGCGTCGTACGTTGCAAAGCGGGCGAACAACGTTTCGAGCCGTACGGGCTCGGCGATCGTGGCGACGTCGGCGCGTCCGCTTTGTGCGGCTGCCGTCTTTGCAAGACGGCGCCAGCGTTCGAGTTTGTTGCCGCCGAGATCGCGTACGATCGTGCGCTCGGACTCGAGCGGAACGATCGAAGCGACGCCGAGTTCGCTAAGCTTCTCTACGATGAAATCCATCTTCGCGCCCTTGGGGATACCTTGTGCGACATCGATCGTTATGGAGGGCGCGATCGGTTGTTTCGTCACGAGTTCGCGCAGCGTTGCCCGCACCGAGCGCTCGTCGAGCTGAATCGATGCGCGAAAGATGCGAGCGGCGGAGTCGGCTATTTCGATCTCGTCGCCGTCATGCAATCGCAAAACGTTGACGATCTTATGCGCGTCGCCGCCGTCGATGACGAGACCGTCACCGATTTCGTGAGCGTCCGCGACGAAGAAGCGACGCGCGCCCACTATTCCGGGCGAAACGCGTCTTTCACGCGATCCATGAAACTCTTCTCTTCGACGACGTCGCCGCCCGCGCGCGCGTATTCCTCCAGCGCTTCACGCTGGCGTTTGTTCATCTTGGTGGGAACCACGATGTGCACGCCGACGTGATGATCGCCGCGTTGCGAACCGCGTACGCTCGGCATGCCGCGTCCGCGCATGCGTAAGATCGTTCCGGTTTGCGTCGCCGCCGGGATCGTCAATTCCAACGGGCCTTCGAGCGAAGGAACCTCGATCGTGGTGCCGAGCGTCGCTTGCGGAAAGCTGAGCGGAATATCGACGTACGTGTCGAGTCCGTCGCGGCGAAAGAGCGGATGACGCGCGATGTTGAGATAGACGGAGAGGTCACCCGCCGGGCCGCCGCGGATTCCCGCTTCGCCGTTCCCACCGATCCGAATGCGCGATCCGTCGTCGACGCCGGCCGGGACTTTCACGGTTAACTTGCGTTCGATTTCGTGCCGTCCGCGGCCGCCGCACGTTTCGCACGGGTTCGTAATGACGTTTCCTTCGCCGCCGCAACTCGCGCACGTCGATTGCGTCGCGAATTGACCGAGAGGCGTCTGTCGAACCGTGCGCATGATGCCCGAACCGCCGCAGCGTTCGCAGGGAACGATCAGCGAACCGGGTGCGGCGCCCGCGCCCTTGCACGTTTCGCACTGCGCGAGATGCGAGAAGCTGATTTCTTTGGTCGTTCCTGCGAACGCTTCGTCGAGCGTGATCTCCAGATCGTAGCGTAGATCCGATCCGCGCTGCGGACCGTTGCGACGCTGCTGCTGCCCGCGCGCTTCCCCGAAGAACATGTCGAAGATATCGCCGAAGCCTTGCGGACCGAAGCCCCCAAAACCGAAATCCGCGCCGCTTCCGGGCGCACCGGCAACGCCGAAACGATCGTACTGCGCGCGTTTACGCGGGTCCGAAAGCACCTCGTACGCCTCGTTGATCTCTTTAAAATGATGCTCGGCGTTGGCTTTATCTTGCGCGACGTCGGGGTGATGGGTACGCGCGAGTTTTCGATATGCGCGCTTGATATCGTCGGGGGAAGCATCGCGCGTAACGCCGAGCAGGTCGTAGTAATCCGTGGTGGGCATGCCTTACTTTGTCATCCTGAACTGGTCGAAGGAAAGTTAGCGGATCTCGACGTCCGAGAGGCGTTCCGAGAGATTTTCGGCACTCGCCGAAGCGAGCGCCAGCAAGCGCGCGTAGGGCATACGCCGCGGGCCGAGGATGGAAAGCATGCCGATCGCGCTCTCCCCAAACCGATACGGCACCGTGACGACCGAGAGATCGGACATCTCGTCAACGCCGAGCTCCGCGCCGATTTTCACGCTTGGGGCATCGTTGGTCATGGCATCGGCGACCAAATCGTAGAGGGTTTTTTGTTCTTCGATAATGCGTAAGATCGAGCGCACCTTGCGCAGGTCGTGGAACTCCGGTTGATCGAGCAAATGCTGGGTGCCGGAGGCCGCAATCGACGGGGCTTCGTTCGCGCGAGCGCTGCGAAGCGCCGCAAGAACGGCGCCGCCAAGCTCGTCTGCGAGTTGCAACTCTTCGACCGCCGCACGCACGTCGAGCTCGCGAATGTCGCGCATCGCGCGATTCCCGAGACGGACGTTGAGCGCGTTCGAGAGACGCGTGAGCGAGTCGGCATCGACATCGGTCGCCAACTCGAAGAGCGTTTGAGCCGCGACGCCGAGCGACGTGACCACGATGGCGACGCCGGTACGCGGCGAGAGCCAGATCATTTGGATGTGCTTAAAGCTCTGCGTATCGAGTTGCGGCTTGGTGACGAACGCCAAGTTGTTCGAGAGGCGTCCGAGCAACCGGGTCGCTTCGTCGATGACCTCGTCGAGTTCGCGGCTGGCATCGCGCAAATCGTCGCGAATGCGCCGACGGTCTTCGACGCCCAGGGTCTCGGGCTGCATCAACTCGTCCACGTAGGTCCGGTAGCCGGCATCGGAGGGGACCCGTCCGGCGGAGGTATGCGGCTGTACGAGGTAGCCCCCCGCCTCGAGCTCCGCGAGCTCGTTGCGAACGGTCGCCGAGCTGACCCCCAGGTTGTACTTCTGGGTGAGCGTGTTCGAGCCGACCGGCTCGGCGGTCGCTACGTACTCGTAGACGACCGTCGCCAGGATGTAGGCCTTTCGCTTGTCCAGTCCGCCTTCAGGCTTCATAGCGTCCTATCTTAGCACTCCAGGGGATGGACTGCCAGCAGCCGGCGTCTCAAGGGCCCGGTCGATTGCCGTCTGCAGCTCTCCCTTGTCGAGCTCCCCGAAGGAAATGTGGCCGATCGTACCGTCGGAATTGACGACGACGGTCAAGGGTATGGGCGGCACCGCGTAGAGCTTGGAGAGCGAATCGTTCAGGTCTTCGATCACCGGGAGCTCGATGTTCCAGAGGCGCAGGTAGCTTGCGGCGACGTCGCGGGGCTCGGAGGAGACCGTAATGATCGCAATGCGCGATCCATAGGCCTCTCTTGCTTGCGTAAAATACTTCAATTCGTCGGTGCACGGCTTGCACCATGAGGCCCAGAAATTGATGACGACGGGCTTGCCGAGGTCCTCGCGCAGCTGGGGAAAGAGCGGCGCGACCGCGCCCTCGCGGATCTTTGGCTGGGCGCCTTGGTGGAGCAGCGCGGCAAGCACGAAAGCAAACATCGATGGCGTCGTTTTCGGCAGGCGTCGCCTCCCGTCCCCGTAAAACGACGCTCATGAGTTCCGAAGCAATCGAAGCGCTTTTTCAAGAACACCGGAAATTTCCGCCTTCGGCAGATTTTGCCGCCGCGGCGAACGCGAAGCCGGGAATCTACGAGGAAGCCGAGGCCGACTATCAAGCCTTCTGGGCATCGTGGGCGCGCAAGCTCGAATGGATGAAACCGTTCACGAAAACGCTCGAATGGAACGAACCGTTCGCGAAGTGGTTTTACGACGGCGAGCTCAATGCGAGCGTCAACTGCCTCGATCGCCACGTACGCGCCGGTCGGGGCGAACGCATCGCCTACTACTACGAAGGCGAACCCGGAGATCGCTGGACGATAACGTACCAGCAATTGCTGGACGACGTGTGCCGTTTCGCAAACGGCCTGCGCAAACTGGGCATTAAAAAGGGCGATCGGGTCGCGATCTACATGCCGATGATTCCGGAGCTTCCCGTCGCGATGCTCGCGTGCGCGCGCATCGGCGCTGCGCACTCGGTGATCTTCGGGGGATTCTCGCCGGACGCGATCATCGACCGCGTCAACGACGCCCAGTGCGTCGCGCTGATCACCGCCGACTATGGATGGCGTCGCGGCAACAAAGTCCCGCTCAAGCGCAACTGCGATATCGCCATGGAAAAGAGCCCCTCGATCAAGCACTGCGTGGTCGCCAAACGTATCGGCGACGAAGTGTTCATGCATTCCGGGCGCGACTATTGGTGGAGCGAGATCGTCGCCGGACAGCCGGCGACGTGCGAGCCCGAGCGGATGAACGCCGAAGATTTATTGTTCTTGCTCTACACGAGCGGCACGACGGCAAAACCCAAGGGCATCAAACACACAACCGGTGGTTACCTTACACAAGCGATCGCCACGCACAAGCTGGTGTTCGATCTCAAAGAAGGGAGCGACGTCTACTGGTGCGGGGCCGACATCGGTTGGGTAACGGGGCACACGTACATCGTATACGGACCGCTTGCAAACGGTGCGACCAGCGTATTGTACGAGGGCACGCCGGATTTCCCCGACAAGGATCGCTTGTGGGAGATCATCGAGCGCTACAAGGTCTCGATTTTCTACACCGCGCCCACGGCGATTCGCACGTTCATGAAGTGGGGCACGGAATATTCGGCCAAGCACGATCTTTCGACGTTGCGGCTGCTCGGCACCGTCGGCGAACCGATCAATCCCGAGGCGTGGATGTGGTATCGCGAATGGATCGGCGCGAACAAGACGCCGGTCGTCGACACGTGGTGGATGACGGAAACCGGCGGCATCATGATCACGCCGTTACCCGGCATCACGACGACGATCCCCGGTTCGGCAACGCACCCATTCCCCGGCATCAAGGCCGACGTGGTCAACGAAAAGGGCGAATCGGTGCCGCTCGGCGGCGGCGGGTACGCCGTGATCTCGCGCCCGTGGCCTGCGATGACGCGCGGGATCTGGGGCGACGACGCGCGTTTCAAGGAAACCTACTTCTCGAAGTTTCCCGGCAAGTTCTTGGCCGGCGACGGTTGCAAGCGCGATACCGACGGCAACTTCTGGTTCATGGGTCGCATCGACGATGTGATGAACGTGAGCGGCCATCGCATTTCGACGACCGAAATCGAAAGCGCGCTCGTCGACCACCCAAGCGTCGCCGAGTCGGCCGTGTGCGGAAAACTCGACGACGTCACCGGGCAAGCCATCTACGCGTTCGTGTCGCTCAAAGCCGGCGTTGCCGGAACGCCGGAGTTCGCCGACGAGTTGCGCGACCACGTCGCCGAAAAACTCGGGAAGTTCACGCGTCCAAAATATATCACGTTTACGCAAGAGCTCCCCAAGACGCGCAGCGGCAAGATCATGCGGCGCCTTCTGCGCGATATCGCCGAAGGGCGAACGCTCGGCGATACGACGACGCTTGCCGACTCGAACATCGTTCACGAATTACAGGAACGCGCGAAGGTCGAAGTTCGCGAAGACTAGGGTTAACGCCGCGCGAAAATGTTGGTGAATTGACTCGAGGACACGGAGCTCTTTGCATAGGTAAAGGTTCCGTGTTCTTTCATTTCTTGCGCCGCGCGGGTGAAGGCACTGAGCGCTGCGATGTTGAGCGAACTGCCCACGCTCACGCGCTTGACGCCGATCGCCGAGAGCTCGGCGAGACTCAACTGCGCGAACCCGCCGAGAACGTTGACGGGCTTGCGGACGCTCTTAACCACGGCGGTAATATCCGCAGCCGTTTCCAATCCGGGTGCGTATAGCACGTCGGCGCCCGCTTCTTCGTACGCGCGCAATCGCGCGATCGTATCGTCGAGATCCTCGCGATCGTGCAGGTAGTTTTCGCAACGCGCGGTGAGGGTAAACGTGAAAGGTAGCGCTCGCGCAGCGGCAACCGCCGCGCGAATGCGTTCGACGGCGACGTCGAGCGGATAGATCGGCGCGCCGGCGCGACCCGTCGCGTCCTCGATCGAGCCGCCGACGATGCCCGTTGCGGCAGTCATCGCGATCGTTTCCGCCACGGTCGTCGGATCGTCGCCGAAGCCGTTCTCCAAATCGGCGCTCACCGGGAGATCCGTCGCGGCAGCAAGGAGCTTGAGATGTGCGAGGACATCGCCACGCTGCAGTCCGTAGTCGGGCCGTCCTTGCGTGAACGCATAGCCCATGCTCGTCGAGGCGAGCGCCTCGAACCCCACGTGCGCGAGAATTCGAGCCGTACCGATGTCGTACGGATTCGGGATGATGAAGGCGTGGTCGCGTTCGTGCAGCGCGCGAAAAGCGCGCCCTTTTTCTTCTTGCGTCGGCATTGTTAGCCAGGACCCGCGAATGCTGCGCCGGGATGCGCTCGAGAGCCGCGATAACGCCACAGAATATATGCGAGGAGCGCGACGGTTAACGGGAAGATGAAATAACTCGCTTCCGTTCCGAGCGGCCCTCCGTTCACCCACGCCGGTCCCGGGAAACTCACGTTGAAGAGCGTGCCCCGCGGCGTTTGCGAACCGTTGCGCGTGCCGATGACGAAGAACTGCATGAAGTCGAATGCGAAGTGAAAACCGGCTGCGAACCATAACGAGCCGGTGCGCCAAAGCGATACGCAGATCGTAAACCCAATGAAGATGATACTGCCGATGTCGACGGCGTTCTCGCCCTGCTTGCCGATATGCGCGGCGCCGAAGAGCAGCGTCAGGATGATCGCGGCGGGCCAGAAGCCAATGCCGCGGGCTAACGCGAACAAGCCATACCCTCGGAACATCGCCTCCTCGGCGAAGCCTACGAGCAGCATGCCGACGAGCCAGCCGAGTGGATAGATCAGCCAACCGCTTCCGCTCAATCCAAGTCCGTGGATCTGCATGCCGCCGAAGGCCATCATGAGCGCAGCCACTGCGGCCGTCATGACAAACGCGACCAGGGCGCCTTCGGCGTACAGGCCGCGCGCCCGTGGCTGCGGCGAAAAGCCATAACTCAACACGGAGCGGCGCTCGAAACGCGACATCACGAAGGTTGCGAGCCCCACGGGGATCAGGATGCCGATCTCGCTATAGATCAGTTGTCCCGGCCCAAGCGCATCGAACCAGTTCTTGGGAAACATGGGCGCGTTCGCGACCCAGTTCAGCGGAAAACTCAGCAGATAGCTGAGCCCAATGACCAGGACCACGAATGCCAGAAAACGCCAGCCGGCGCGTACGCCATGGGAGCCTTTGAAAACGACCATGTTGCCGCCCTTCGACAAGCTCGGGGTGACACATTGCGGGGCCCGCCAAAATCGAATTACGGCTGCGAGGAGGCCTTGGGCGTGGGGTGCGCCATCATGTGGCTACCGTGCATGGCATTGGGTTTGGGCGTAGCCTTCATGTGGTTGCTCTTCATCATCGACTTACCATGCATGGCCGAAGGGCTCGGCTTGGGCGACGCTTTCATCATGGTATGAGCGTTCGCGGCGACGCCGGCCGCAGCAACGAACGCGAGGACCAGCGCGAGGGAATTAAGACGCATGTTCTACGAATTCTCCTAGTTCGGTAGTGGTTACGTCTCTCGTACGCCGCTCGATTTCAATCGGATGAGTTCGGCGCCACGTTCCCTGAGAGAATGTCGCGCACGGGCACGAGCGGATATCCGACGCTTTCGTTGAGACTATCTTCCCATGCGAGGGCGATGAGATTGCGCAGCTCGGTGGAACCGCGCGCGAGCTGCTGGTCGGTAAACGTAATGGCCTTGGCCGAACCGGATTGAAAATCTCCCGAGGCATACAGTTGATAGAGCGGCGGCACGGCTTTGGCCGTGTTCGTGAGATACGTGCCGACCAGGGCGTTGATCTGATCCTGGCTCAACAGGTGCGCGGGATCGATCGCCTTGTATGCTGGGATCAGCGCGCGCACGGCAGCGATCTTCGCGTAGCGATTGACGAACACCGATTCGAAAAATTCGTGGATGTGCTTCTTGGTATAATGATGCGGGTTCGGGTAGTCACCCCAGCCGTTGTAATGGATGGTGATGTGCAGTGGTTGGCTGCCGTCGGCGATGAAATGGCTCCAATCGCCGATGTCGCGCAACGTGAGCGATTGTCGAAGGTTGCGCTCGGCCGCAAAGCGGGCGCGAGCCGCCGCCGTCGTCGCATGGGTTGCCATATAGTTGGCTACCCGCCAGTAAGCGAAGTCCATACGCACCCGTTCGAAGCCATCGATAATCGTGTAGGGAACGTAGCCGAGCGTGTACGGCGAGGCGCCGGCTTTGCGCAGTACGTCGTCGTAGGCCGCAAAGCTCTTCGGCAGCGCGTCCAATCGCACGACACCTGCGATCGTTGCGTCATCGCCGATATCGAGAAAGTGCCCGTCATCGCGATCGGCATCGTACGATTCGCCCGAACCTTTGAGCCGGTCTTCTTCGGGCCCAAGGTACCCAATTTCGTCGATCGCCGTCTGAGTGCGAACGAACGCCGGTACTTCGGCCGGCAAAGATTGGGTTGCCGCGCGACTGATCAACGTGTGACCTTGCGTGCCCCACGCGAGCGCGCTCGCCGGAAGCGAAATAGCGAGAGCCAGAACCATCAGCGTACGTTTCATGCGAAAAACTCCGTCAATTCATCGAGGTGCGTGATACGAGTTGCGGGCGGCAGCGCCGCGAGGATCGTTGCGCCGTAGCGCGTGGAGGCCGCACGCCCGTCGAGCAGTGCGACGACCCCCTTATCGCGCGTACTGCGAATCAAACGGCCAAAGCCCTGCTTGAGACGCACGATCGCGCTTGGAACCATGTAATTTTCAAAACCGTCGAGGCCGCGTGCCTCGAGCGCGCGCACGCGCGCTGCCACGAGCGGATCGGCGGGCGACGGGAACGGCAAACGATCGATCATCACGCACGAGAGCGCATCGCCGACCACATCGATGCCTTCCCAAAACGTGCCGGTCGCAAAGAGCACGGCATTGGGCGTCTTACGAAACCACGCGAGTAGCGCCGCTCGCGGCATCTCGCCCTGCAGCTTGATCGGAAACGCCACACGCTCGCGCACCAGCGCGTATACCTCACGCAGACGCGCATACGACGTAAAGAGGACGAACGCGCGGCCGCGCGTGCGGTCCAAACACTCTTCCACGATCGGAGCCGCGCGACGCGCAAAATCCGCCGCCTTGGGGTTGAGCTGCGGGGGAGCGATATAGAGCCGCGCCTGCGTGGCATAGTCGAACGGCGAAGGCGCGATCAGCTCTTGCGCATCTTCGATTCCGAGCGCCCGCCTGAGATATTCAAAATTTCCGGTGTCACCCTGAGCCTGTCGAAGGGCAACGGAGATCGTGGCGCTCGTGAGGACGACGCTTTGCGTTTGCGTAAAGAGCGTCGCGCGCAGAAACTCCGCCACATCGAACGGCGCGCTGTTCACTTCGTACCGGCTCTCGGCATCGCTGCGCTCGACCCACGCAATCGCTTCATCGGTCGGCATCGACGCGCGATCGATCGCGGTTTGATGCGCGAGTACGGCGCGCATCGCGAGATCGCGACGACGCTCGGCCTCGGCGTCGTTTTCGGGCTTCTTCTTTAGCGCGCTATGCCAATTGGCGTACAGCCAGTTTTCGAGCTTGTACAAATCTGCGCGCATCGTCTCAAGCGCGGGCCACGCGGTTTCGTTGGCGCTAAGAGGATAGCGATCGCCGGGGACGGTTGCGAGCGCCGATTCGAGGCCGCGCATACTCGCATCGATATCGCTCTCGAACGCGGCCGGCACGTTATAGGTGCGGTGCAGCTTGCGCATCATGCGGCCGAGGGTGGCGCGCGATATGGTTGCGGTCAGCGCGTCGGTTGCCCAGCGTTCGGCTTGATGCGCTTCATCGAGAATCGCGACGTCGTAGGGCGGCAGCAGTCCGCCTCCCACAGCAAGATCGAGAAAGAACAAGGCGTGATTGACCACCACGATGTCGGCGAATTTGGCTTCGTCGCGCTTTTTGAAAAAATAGCAATCGCGAAAGCGCTCGCAGAATTCACCCGTGCAATCGTCGGCGTCGGCATCGAGTTGCTCCCACTCATCGCCGCTCGGCGTAAACGAAAGCTCGGCGCGGTCGCCGGTTTCGGTGCGCGCGGCCCACGCCCACAGGTCTTGCATCGAACGCGACGGCGGCACGAGCCGGTCGGCACGCATCCGTTCGTACTTTTGCTTGCAGAGATAATGCCCGCGTCCTTTGAGTAACGTGACGCGCAGCGGAATCCCGAGCGCCTTCTCGACCAGCGGCAAGTCCTTGCGCACGAGTTGTTCTTGCAGCGCGATCGTGCCGGTGGAGAGCACGATCTTCTTGCCGCTGCGAACGGCCGGAATCAGGTACGCAAGCGATTTGCCGACGCCGGTACCGGCCTCGACGATCGTATGCATGCCTTCGAGGAAACCGCGTTCGACGAGTTGTGCCATCGCGATTTGTCCCGGGCGTGCTTCGAACCCGGGTAACGCACGCGCCACCGGACCCTCGGGTCCGAACAGCTCATCGATGGTCGTCGCGTTCATCGACCGCCGGCTGGCGCCTGATATTCCGTGTCGAGATCTTCGCCGGTTGCCGCATCGCGCACGACGGGCACAACGCGACGCGGCGGAAAGTACACGAGATAGGTGAGAATAAAGCCGGCGATGAGACCACTCACGTGCGCTTGCCAGGAGATGGCGGGAACGGCAAACGTGATGACGAGATTGAGGATGAGAATGCCGAGGTTGGCCTTCACCAGCTCCATACCCGGACGGCCGAGCTTGAACCCGATCGCGAAGAGCGCGCCAAAGAGGCCAAAGATCGCGCCGCTCGCACCGAGCGTCCCGACCGTCGCGTAAGCGGGGCTGCTCAGATACACGACGCCAAGCCCCGAAACGACCATCGACACCGCATAGATCAGCGCCATGCGCACGGGGCCCGCGATCTGTTCGATGAAGCGCCCAAGAAACCAGAGCGACATCATGTTGACGCCGATGTGTAAGAGCCCCGCGTGTAAGAATCCAGAAGTGACGATGCGCCACCATTCGTGGCCGACCAAGACGGAGCTCGGCGAGAGCGCGCCCGCTTGTAACACCGCATCGACGCCCGATCCATTGAGCGTCAACATGCCGAAGCCGGCGATTTTGATTTCCCAGAGGAACGCGATGACGTTGACGATGATGAGGAAGCGTGTGATCATGACGTGACCGTAATCATCCCCGCGAGTTCGAGCGAGATCGCATGTTGACTGCCGTTCACGCCAATCGTAATCG
>Ga0307373_10012000_pt1 | contig 12412 bp, 16 predicted proteins | sample OX2MG_FD_202534 | JGI IMG/M metagenome (GOLD analysis project Ga0307373, IMG submission 202534) | Soil microbial communities from Risofladan, Vaasa, Finland - OX-2 | ecosystem: Environmental > Terrestrial > Soil > Coastal area > Acid sulfate soil | place: Finland: Risofladan, Vaasa | collected...
TCCTTGGTGGACAGTGTTACTAGGCGTTGTTTTGCTCGACTGGATGTGGGCTGTTATACGCCATAAGTTCGTTAGCCTGTTTTTAGCGGAAGTTGGGCTGTGGTTTGTTAGGCTAAAGTGGGTTGTATGCCCTGTTGTCTGTGTATATTTCCTTTATCAGCACATTTATTTTGTAGCAGTACTTAGTTTGTTCTATCCGCTAGTTAATGTTTTACTTATGAACTTGGCCCCTAGAGGCGGACAAATAGGAACCCTGCAATCGTCCTTCATGACAGGCGTTGCAAAGAATGAAGCCGAGGCAGTTTTCCTGTGGCGCAAGGCTGCCGATCAGGGACATGTGGACGCGCAGATTCGGCTTGGCGGCGGATCGCCCGCTATGATTCGGCCGGGTCGGTGTCCTATCTTTATGACGATGCGACCGGGTCGTTGCGGACGATGACGGACGCGAGCGGCAACGTGCAATGCTGGGCGGACTATTATCCCTTCGGCGAGCCGGCGGGAACGGGCTGCTCCGGGGACAACTACCAGTTTGCGGGGCTCTACTCGGACGCGGCGGGCGAGGACGGCGGACACTCGGCGACGCACCGGCGGTATAGCGACACCTACTATCGGTGGTTTTCGCCCGACCCGGCGGGAATGAAGGTCATCCACCTCGACAATCCGCAGACCTGGAACATGTACGCCTACGTCACCGACAACCCCACGTCGCTGAACGATCCGCTGGGGCTGGTACAGAACCCTCCGACGGGCTGCATCTTCGCAGAGGTTGGATTAGACTGCTCGGGCCCGGGTGACGGAGATATTAGCGTCCTGCCCCTCGGCTTCATTAACAACACTATCCCTGCCTCGGCTTATGAGGACACCACATACCAATACCTGATCCGCGAGGAAGTGCTCGCAAGCGCTTCGCAGGCGTCAGCCGCAAACAACACGCCATGCAGCATATCTTCCTCGTCACTCGATGACTACCTGGGGATGAAAAATTCGCCGATGATTGGGCAGGGTACAAACCTGATGAATTCCGCACAGAGGTACAATCTTGATCCGCGACTATTCGTATCGCTTGCAGGAGCGGAAACAACCTTCGGAAAAAACATCACCGCTGGCAGCTACAATGCTTTCAACATACTCTACAACGGAAATGACTCGCCGTTCCGTAGCTGGCAAGGAGCAATTAACTCCGTCGGCTATAGTCTGACGAATCCAAAAAATGGATATGATCTGACGAACACGACAACTATGTATCACACATACTGCACCACGGGATCTACTTGTGGCGCAGGGCTGAAAAACGTGAATAAGTTTATGACCGAGCAGGGGGCAAATCCAAACGCCCTTCATTACCCATGCAATTAGGACTGGGGGAGTCGTATGGTTATCCGGAAGCAAAACGTCATGGTCGCTTTCGTTCTCGTCGCTGCCATTGTAGCGCCCGCTTCTACAGACGCCTGGAAGCAGTTCCGCAGCCCGAAGGGGTTTTCTGTCATGTATCCGGGGACTTGGTTCGAGATTGGAAGATCGCCAGACCGCCTTCAGCTCCTCAGTTCAGCGCACGGAGCCGAAGGTATTGTGATCAAGCGCGGCCAAGCGGAAGTTGTCGTGCTGGAGGCTTCAGAACTTTCAGCCAAAACACTCGCTCAGGTGATCGACTACTATACGCAACGTGCTACGGTGCTGTCGCGCAGGAATATTTCTGAGCGAGACCGCGGCTCCTGTGGCAATCTTCAGGAGGTGGTGTCGAAGGAACCGGCCGTCCCCCCGAAAGATGTCCCGACTTATGTCCGCGTGCCTTATATCATCAACACCGACCTTTTCTGTGAGGTCGGCGGGCGCAAGATTGTGGTACTTCTCAGAAACTGGGAGGGTGATAAGCGGCAAGCGCAGTACCAATGGGTTGCGTTGCGGATGGCGAAAAGCATCCGCATCTTGCAATAAGCAAGTAGCAGGTAGCGCAGAGTCTCTGCCCTTGAGACTCTGCGGGTCTTGAATTTGGCAAGGCTTATTTCTATAGACATTATAAAACCTCATACTGGTTACGCTTTCCATATCGCCTTCACGTATGACGCGGTGAACCGGCTGGGGACGGCCGTGGCCACGGGGAACTCGACCTATAATCTGACTTACGGCTACGACGCGTACGGCAACGGGTCGTGCGTGATGAACCAAAACACCCAAGGCGTGTGTCCGCAGCTAACGTTCGACGCCGCGACGAGCCATGTGACGTACATCGGCAGCACGCCCGTCAACTACGACGCGGCGGGGGATATGCTGAATGACGAGACGTACGGCTATCAATACGATGCCGAGGGGCGGATGGTGTATGCGAGCCAGGGGACGTGGTGGGAGAGCTCGCTGTATAATGCCCTCGGGCAGCGCGTGACGGAGACCATGCCGGACGGCGGATCGTACACCCGGACGCTGATCTATCCGCGGGACATTTTTGGCCGCCGGACGGAGATTTTCGACGACTGGCCGAGCCACGGCTGGGCTGGCGCCGACCAGTATTGGGCGCGCGTGGCCGGGCAGCGGCTGCTGATGGGAGGCAGCACGTCGTACCTGCGGCACGCGGATGCTGTGGGGTCGTCGACCATGCTGACGGACCAGACGGGAGCGGTGGACGGGGATGCGACGTTTTACCCGTGGGGGCAGGTGTGGCAGATCAGCGGCGGCTCCGACGGGACTTTCGGGGACCTGGGCTTCCAGGTCAACTACCCGCTGCCCCCCTCGGCGACCCGCGACTACAACCCCACCCTCGGCCGCTGGCTTGTCCCCGACCCGGCGGGCGAGATGGCAGTGAACCCGGCCAACCCCCAGACCTGGAATATGTACGCTTATGTTGGCGATAACCCCACCACGCTGAACGACCCGTCGGGACTCGACTGGGTGGACGTCGGAAACTGCTCATATGACATTGAAAACTCATCAGCTGTGAGTTCGAAGATTAGCGGCGTGTCGTATCCCGCGACGATTACGCCGGGATACATCGCTGCCACCGCGGGCCAGTGCGGCGGCATCGGAGATGGCGACCTATCCGCGCCAGCCGTCGTTCCCGATACGACCGGCCAATACCGGAGCAGCACCGCAGAGATCGTGGCGGCGGAACTGGCGCAGCAGTACGCAAGCCGGGACGTGCCGTTGACACCGGCGCAGAGATTTATCTTCTCGCATGTGTACCAAGGCACCGAGTCCCTTCAGAGCCCTTGGTTTCCAGTGGCGTGGTACGGGGCGTCGGGCGGATTGGGGCTTGGCGGCGAGGAGCTTGCAACCGATTTCCAAGGCTACGCCTGGCTAGAGGAGGAAGCCGCGCCGTACGGCCCGCAAATTAATACCGTCGGCCAGTTCATGCAGGGATTGACGACGACTCAGCCGGTTACGACGGTCCCGGGGCTGGTCGGGCGGGCGATCAAGATCGGTCTGGGACTTATGCAGTGGTAATCGGCTCATAGGGAGCACGTCCATGGGAAGTATGAACTCGCGATTGAAGTGTCCGGCGTGCGGCCAGGGCTTGTCCGCGACCGTGATACGGCGAGGAGGATTCCGGTGTCCGATGTGCGGCGAGCGGCTTCGGCTGCACGGTCGCGGCCGGTTGGCATTGCTCGGTGCCGTGGGGGCCGCAGGACTGACATGTTACGCTGGGGGTGCGCGGGGGCTGTCGCTTGTTGTTTGGACACTTTTCTCATATGTCCCTTTCTATATCCTCGCAGCGGTTATGGAGGGTATCTTTTTCCCGAGGTTGGTAATTGACAAACCCAAATACGGAGACCCTGACTTCCACATCACGGGCGGGCCATAGCAGCAGGTAGCGCAGAGCCTCGCATTCCAGAGACTCTGATGGCATAAGGTCGTCGGCTCCTCGACGGGGAGAGTAGACTGGCGTTGTGAGAAAGACCAGAAACTCTCTGAAGGAGGAGCCGAGACATGATCATTATAGGCTGTGATTTCCATACGCGGAGCCAGCAGATTGCGATGCTGGAGACGGAGACGGGCGAGGTGGTCGAGAAGCGGCTGGAGCACGAAAGCGGAGAAGCAAAAAGATTCTATGAAGGGTTGAAGGAGGAGGCGCTGGTGGGGATCGAAAGCACCGGCTACACGCGGTGGTTTGCCGAGATGCTGGCCGAGCTGGGGCACGAGCTGGTGGTGGGCGAGGCGGGAAAGATTCGGGCGAAGCAGACGCGCAAGCAGAAGTATGACCGTCGCGACGCGCAACACCTCCTGAACCTGCTGGTGACGGGCGATTTTCCGAAGCTGGTAGCGCAGACCGCCGCCTTTGCGGTCTGCGGCTTTTCCCCGATATTCCTACGAAAACCCGCGGACCTGAAACCCGCAGGTCCGCGCTACGGGCTCTCGCCGCAAAATTTTGGGCTGAGGAATACAGGCAATCTTCGGTACGTGCTCGCAGTGATAAACTGCAACTGGCCAGGAGCAAAATAACGGGGATGCGTCATGCCGGCAGAGAGTATAACTCAGGTCATCACTGAAAGACGCAGACCTGAAAGGTCTGCGCCAGCCGGCCGAGGTGACAGGTGTGAACGCGGCAAGGCAGATGGGACTTACTCCCACCGGCGTCGCTGCCAGCAGACCCATATGTCCCGCGTGCGCGCAATTCTTGCAGGAGCTTGGTATTGATCTCTTGAGTCCGCTCAAATAGAGGGTGAATGCGATGATCGAGAAAGAGAGTCTTCTGGCCTCCATAACCGCGCTATCTCTAAAGAAGCAACTGGCTTTCGCGTTGCTGGTGTTCGAGAGGATGCTGCCCAGCTTGACTGCCTTCTCTAAAGACACCGGCTTCGATGATTCTTGCTACTTGCAGGGTAAGGACGCGGCGTGGGCTGCGCTGCGCGATGGCGGCATCGAACCGTCGTTGAACGAGGCCTGCCTCAGGGGTGCGCCGGACACCGAGAATTTTTCCCACGAGCTAACGTCCTACGCCTTGAATGCCGCCCTTGCGATGAGTGACATACTGGAATTTATCCTGGATGGCCGCGCCCAGCATATCGCATACATTTTAACGCTCGCAATGGATTCCGTTGACTTTTACGTGGGCGCGTTGGATTCCTCGGCGGTCTATACACCCGAGCTCGAACGCAGGATCGCTGCTCATCCTCTAATGCGACAAGAGCTGTGTAGGCAAGAAGAGGACATAAAATTCCTCTCTAACCTGCCTGATCAATTCGACGAGGCAGCAATCTCGGCCTTAAGAGCGCGAGCAAGTAACCAGGCTCCTTTGCTCCCTCTTTCGCGCTAACCGGGGCTGGCGCAGACCTTTCAGGTCTGCGATCAGCGAGCAACCAAGCTAGGCCATGGCACTGGGTTTGTGCCGTGGGCCTTTTGCAGGCTGGATCAATAACCTCTTTGCGGGAGGTTTGACATGATTGAAACCAAAGGCCACGACTACGCCTGGAGCAAGTCCTGGATCGAGTTCAAGGCGCCGAACGCGCCGGGCGTCTACTGGCTGCGGGACAAGGAAGGCAAGACGCTTTTTGTGGGCAAAGGCAACGTGCGCGAGCGCCTGCTGAGCCATTGGTGCAGGGAAAATCCCTCCGACGCCGCGATCTGGAATAATGCTCCGTACACGTTCCGTTTTGAATTGACGAACAATCCCGCCGGGCGCCAAGCCGAGCTGATTCGAGAGCTGCACCCCGCCTGCAATCCCGTCTCACACTCCATCTTCGCCCGCCATTAGCCAGTTCAACGCGTAAGCGGGTCCGGCTGTGTCCGCAGGTAATGTTCGACGCCTCGACGAACCGCGTAACGAACATCGGCAGCACGAGCGCCAGCTACGACGCGGCGGGTGACATTCTGAGCGACGGGACGCGGGGCTGGCGCAGACCTTCCAGGGCTGCGCCATGAGCGTGTTTTGCAGAGAAAAACCGCGGACCTCAGAACCGGAGGTCCGCGCTACATTTCTGTTTGCGGGGCAAGAAAAAGCGTTCGATTCGGGGCCTGGAAACCGACCGGAGCTTTATATTACAAAGTACTTGACATTGCATAGCTCGCGGTGTAAGAAGTGATCATGGCTTCGATTCGGCCCATCCGTCCTCGCACCAAAGGTCCCGTGGATCTCGAAGCTCACGCCATGGACAACCTGCGCTTTATTCGCGAGACCATGGAGGGAGCATCGTCGTTTACAGCGGTCCCGGGGTGGGGCGGAATGCTGATGGGCGTAACGGCGCTGGTGGCGGCCTTCGTTGCTTCGCTTCAGCCGAGCGCCGCTCTGTGGCTGGGCGTGTGGATGGTTGAAGCGGCTGTCTCCTGCCTGATTGGAGCGGTGGCGATGCTGCAGAAAGCGCGCAAAGCGGACACGCCTTTGTTTTCGCAACCGGGCCGGAAGTTTGCGCTGAGCCTGGCTCCTCCTCTTGCGGCGGGAGCTCTGTTGACGCTGGTCCTTTTCCGTGCCGGGTCGGTTGCGGTTTTGCCGGGGCTCTGGCTGTTGCTTTACGGAGCGGGCGTGATGACGGGCGGAGCGTTTTCCGTCCGAGTGGTACCGGCGATGGGTGTAGCCTTCATGGTTCTCGGCGCCGCCGCGCTCGTTTCGCCTGCGGCCTGGGGTGGCATCTTTATGGCGGCCGGCTTTGGAGGCCTGCATCTCATCTTTGGAGCAATTATTGCCTGGAGGTATGGTGGCTAAGACAAGTGTGTTAGTCCGCGAACGGCATGAAGCCGGTTTGGAAGGCCCCATCCGGAATTCTGACGGCAGGAGCGCGAGCGGCGCATCGGCGCTTGACCGGCTGATCCATGAGCGCATCCGGCTGGGCATTGTCAGCGCGCTGGCGGTGAACGACTCGCTGAGTTTCCGGGAGCTCAAGCAACTGCTGAAAACGACCGATGGCAATCTGAGCGTCCACGCAAGGAAGCTCGAGGAAGCTCAGTATATCGACTGCAAGAAGTCTTTCGACGGGCGCCTTCCCAAGACCATGTATCGCTTGACCGCGCCGGGCCGGAAGGCGCTGATGAATTACCTCGCGCACATGGAAGCTTTGATCCGCGCGACGCGCGCCCGCTAAACGCCGGGAGGGATTTTTTTTGGACAGGAGCTTTATGATTCAAAGCCCTTTGCATCAACTCAATTCGCCTGGAATTCATGTGGCCATCATCATGGATGGCAACGGACGATGGGCCCGGCGCCGCGGCCTGCTGCGTTCCCAAGGCCATCGCGCGGGCGTCCAAGCGGTGCGGCGGGTGATTGCCGGAGCCATCCGTCTTGGGGTGGGAACTCTCACTCTTCACGCTTTTTCTTCCGACAACTGGCAGCGCTGCCCCGAGGAAGTGGCATCACTGTTCGGGATTTTTGAAGAATTTCTTTTCGCGGAACCTACCCTGTGGATCGAACGCGGTGTCCGGGCCACGGTGATCGGACGGCGCGACCGCATGCCCGGCACGCTGCTGCAAACGATCGAATACGCCGAGAGCGCAACCTCCGGCTGCCAGCGCTTCCACCTGCGTCTGGCGATCGACTACTCCTCCCGCCAGGCCATCCTGCGCGCCGCCCGTCATCTGAATTCGGAGAACCTGGTGAACGCGGCGAGCTCGAACGCTGAAACTGAAGAGGCACGGTTCGGGCGGCTGCTTTCGCAGCCGGATGGAGAAGCTGTCCCTGAAGTCGATCTGCTGATTCGCACCGGAGGCGAGCAGCGGCTCAGTGATTTCATGCTGTGGGAATGCGCTTACGCGGAGTTGTTCTTCACGCCGCGCCTATGGCCCGACTTCACGGCGGAGGACTTCGAATCCGCCGTCAAAGATTTCCATTCGCGCGACCGCCGCTTCGGGCGCATCCCGGAGAGCGTCGCCGTATAAGCAGGGGCGAGCTGTGCCCTCCCGAACTGTTTCCCGGGAAAACTGGGTGGCAGCCCGGAGGGCTCCGCTACCAACTCTCGAAGCTGAAAAATCCGGCGTGAACTCAAAGGGCTTCGCTGCCCGCTGCCGCTGGAGGACTTCCGATGGAGAACGCACCTGCGAAAAGCCTTGAAGTTGTTGTGGCGGCGATTGCAGCGGGAATTTCGGGTGACGCCCTCTTGCGCGCCGGGTCGCCCGGCATAAACGTCTTCCTTTGGGCGGCGCTGCTGGTAGGGCTGGTGGTTTTCCTGGCGCGGGGCCGGCCGATTGTTTCCGTGCGGGACGACGCTGCGGCCGCTGGCGCGCTCCTGCTCTTTGCAGCGGGCTTTGCCTGGCGCGCTGCGCCCCTTCTCCTTTTGCTTGACCTCTTCGCGCTCGGGGTGGTGGTTTCGCTCGCGGCCTTGCGGGTGCCGGTGGTGCGGCTTCGAGCCTCCAGCCTGGGCGAGTATGTGCGGGGAGCATTTCTCGCCGCTGTCCACATCGCTTTCGGGCCGCTGTTGCTGGTTTTCAAAGACTTGGATTGGAAAGGAGACCTTCGCACCACACGGTTCCGGCGCGCCGTGGCCGTGGCAGGCGGCCTGATGCTGGGCGTTCCGCTCTTGCTGCTGTTTGGAAGCCTGTTGATGGGAGCCGACGCCGTCTTCGCGAGCCTCGTTCGGAGAACCTTCCATCTGGACTTTCTGCAACTCTTCTCGCACCTCTTCCTGATCCTGTTCTTTGCCTGGATCGTGGGAGGTTTCCTGCGTGGCATCTTCTTTTTTGACCCCGGATCGGTTTCTCTGCCGCCGGCTCCGAAGAGGTTCGGACTTGGCATCACGGAGATTGCGGTGGCTCTGGGTGCAGTGGACGCGCTCTTTCTGGCTTTTGTATCGGTGCAATTTCGCTACTTTTTTGGGGGAGCAGGGCTTGTGGACGTTATGCCCGGCATGACCTACGCCGAATACGCGCGACACGGATTTTTTGAGTTGGTCGCCGTCTCCGCCTTGGTTCTGCCCTTGCTGCTCGGGACGCATTGGCTGCTGCGGAACCAGACGCCTCGTGCGAAAGGTATTTTCCGGATGGTTGCGGGAATCCAGGTGGCGCTGGTTTTCGTCATCATGGGATCGGCGGTCGAGCGGATGAGGCTGTACCAGCAGGCGTATGGCCTGACGGAGTTGCGGATTTACACCACGGCTTTCATGGCGTGGCTGGCGGTGGTTTTCGTCTGGCTGGTCTTGACGGTGTTTCGCGGCCGACGCGAGCGCTTCACGTTTGGCGCCATGGTGGCGGGGTTTTGCGCGGTTCTTGCCCTGAACGTGATTAATCCCGATGCGCTCATCGCACGAGTCAACGCCCGGCGGGCTGCAGAAGGGCATTCGTTTGACGCTGATTACGTTCATTTCCTCAGCGCGGACGCGGTGCCGGCCCTGATTGATGCACTTCCTGAACTTGCAGCCCCAGACCGCTGCGCGGTTGCCCGGACTCTTCTCGACCGCTGGTCCGGCCCGCGATCTTCCGGCTGGCGTTCCTGGAACTATTCGCGCTTCCGTGCACGTGCCGCCGTGACCGAACACAAAGCAGATCTCGAACGCCTGGGAAATCTATCCGCTGCCTGCCCGTAGCAAGCCCGGAGTTATTCTTTGAACCCTGTGGTACGATGCCACGGCATTGAATTACCGAGCGTGCTGTGTTGAAATTCCAGTTCGAGAAAGAGGAATCTGCCGTCGGCGGGCGCCTGGCCTGCGCCGCGGCTGAGTCGCCATAGGGCGGAAATTACCCGTTAACCATAACAAAGGACCGATCATGAAACCTCGTTCCATATTCTTTATGCTGCTGGCGTCAGTGGTGCTGGCGCTTTCGCCGGCGGTTTCGACCGCTCAGACGGTTATTGCTCCCGCAGGGCGGCACGTCGCTCGTGAATCCATCGAGTGGATTCGGCTCTGGCTGCCAAATGTGAATAAGGAAGGACTGCCGCAAGTATTGCTGATCGGTGATTCGATCACCGTGGCCTATTACGACGACGTGGCGCGGGATTTGAAAGGCAAGGCGTACGTGGGGTATTTCGCTTCGTCGCTCTCGGTTGGCGATCCGATGCTTCCCAAACAGATTGCGCTGATTCTCCGGAACTACAAGTTCGATGTCATTCACTTTAACAACGGGCTGCACGGTAAGGATTATAGTAAGGAAGAATATGCCCGCTGCTTTCCGCAATACGTGAAAACCATCGAGGCCAACGCCCACGGCGGCCGGCTGATCTGGGCGAGCAGCACGCCGGTCCGCACGGGTAAAGAGATGTCCGAATTTGCTCCCTGGACAAAGCGCGTGGCTGCTCGCAACAAGATTGCCGATGCGTACGTCCGCAAGCGAGGTATTCCGATCGATGATCTCTATGGGGCGGTTCTGCATCACCCGGAGTACTACCTCGGTGTCGATGGCACGCATCCGAATGCGGAAGGGCGGGCAGCGGAAGCCCGCGACGTGGCGGCTTCGATCCTTAAAGCTCTGGGGAAATAGGAGCGGGGCAGCGTGGAGTTGTTCTGTAACTCCTTGTGGTGGTGCGCCGATGAAAACCCACATTATTGAGAGTTACAAAATATAGTGACGCCGTTCTTTGTAGCGCCGCTTGCCGGCAAGCACTGCTTGCCTGAGCGGCGAAAGACGCGGGTCATAGACCCGCGCTACAGTAATAGTTGTCACTATATTTTGTAAACATCAGTAACACACCATCTTTGTGCTACCCTGCTCCGACTGGAACCTGAACAACAATGGAATACGGAGAAATTCAGAGCGCCGTCGCTCCTTGGCTAAAAGTGTATTGACATTGTCATGACAATTGTCGATAGTAGGACAAGGAAGGAAAGTTTTTTATGACAACCCATGCAGCATCAACAAAACGACGCTCGGAGAAGCTGGACGTGCGGGTCTCTCCCGAGGCGAAAGCTAAATTGCAGACTGCTGCAGCGGCCTTGCATCGCTCCATGAGCGACTTTGTCATGGAGAGTGCCCTTTCCCGCGCGGAGGAAGCGCTCGCGGACCGGCGCACCTTTGGCCTGGATGCAGCCGCGTGGAAGGCCTTCCAGGCTGCTCTCGATGCCCCGGCTCGTCCGCTGCCTCGGATGCAGGCACTGCTGGAGGAACCTGGATTCTTCGATAGCGGTTCTTCCCGGTGACCGAATCCAAGAGCATCGAAAAGCTCCGGCGCGACCATGCCATCGATGCCTTCGATTGTGGGCAAACAGACCTTAATAGCTGGCTGCTGAAGCACGCTCTGCCAAACCAGGGGGCGAATGCCGCCCAAACCTATGTCGGCCTCATCGACGGGGTCGTCGTTGGCTACTATAGCCTGGCCGTGGGCCACGCCGAGTATGCGGACGCACCTGAGCGCCTGCAAAAGGGGCTTGCCCGGCATCCAATTCCCATCATGCTGCTGGCGCGTTTAGCTGTTCACAAAGACTGGCAGAAGAAAGGTGTGGGCCGCGGTCTGCTGAAAGACGCCGTGCTGCGCACTTTGCAGGCTGCCGACATCGCCGGCATTCGCGCGCTTGCGGTTCACGCAAAAGACGACAATGCACGCCGCTATTACGAACAATTCGATTTTCTTGCCTCTCCCACCGACCCTCTCCACCTCTTTGTCCTACTGAAGGACATTCGTAAATGCGTTGGGGTTTAACGCGTAGGAAGGCAGCGTGGAGTTGTTCTGTAACGCCGTGGCTTGTAACCCTACATGCAGCGGCTTATGTTTTGGTTGACGCGCGCCAAGCCGGATTACCGGGTATATCCTCCCCTTTGCGGCTGGCTTTGGGTTGCGGGCAGGAGTAGAATAAACCTAGAACCTCTGGACGGAGCCGGAGCCGTCGAAGACGGACATTCCGGCAGGAACTGAAAGGAGGGCACCATGGGCATTCCGCAAAGAATCCATGAATACCTGCGATCGCAGGGCATTCCTTTCGAATGGTTACACCACCCGCAAGCCTTTACCGCGCAAGAGCTCGCACACTCCATGCATCTTTCCGGCAAGAGGCTTGCCAAGACCATCGTGGTTGCCGCGGACGGGCAACCCATCATGGCCGTGTTGCCGGCTTCCCACCGGCTGAATCTCAACGATCTCCGGGGTCTCGCTGAGGCAAGAAACATCGAGATGCTTCCGGAAGCGGAGCTTGCCAAGGTCTTTCCCGACTGTGAGCTTGGCGCGATTCCTCCGCTCGGCAACTTGTACGGCATCGATATGTGGGTTGATAAAGCCGTCAGCGAATCCGAGGAGATTGTCTTTTCCGCCGGCACCCACGTGGACAGCATTCGCATGAAGTACACCGACTTTGCCCGGTTGGTAAACCCGCACGAAGGCCGCTTCTCAGATATCTGGGTGGCGAAGGCGGCTTGATTCGGCTGGGTGGAGTTATCGGATCATATCGCGTTTTTTTGCGCGAGGTGCGGCACTTGGACGGAGGGGCGGGTCGGAGACCCGCCCCTCCATCTCCGCCAAAATGTCATTCTGAGCCCGCGAAGCGGGCGAAGAATCCCCGTATTGCCTTTTGTTCCTACGCGTGTGCGAACCTATGCATCTTTTTGCCCGGCGGAAGGTTGCCGCGCATCCCATCGG
>Ga0307373_10012002_pt1 | contig 12411 bp, 10 predicted proteins | sample OX2MG_FD_202534 | JGI IMG/M metagenome (GOLD analysis project Ga0307373, IMG submission 202534) | Soil microbial communities from Risofladan, Vaasa, Finland - OX-2 | ecosystem: Environmental > Terrestrial > Soil > Coastal area > Acid sulfate soil | place: Finland: Risofladan, Vaasa | collected...
TGCGGCGTGATGATGAACCCGCCGGCGGCCTGTGGGTGGTGCCCGGGAAATACACAGTGAGGCTCTCGGTGAATGGCAAGAGCTACAATCAGCCGCTCACAGTGCTGAAAGACCCGCGTGTAGAAATATTCACCATCAGCCTGAGTCACCAACTGAAGTTCGCGCAGCAAATCGAGTCGGCGCGCGTGCAGGTGGCCGAGGCCAGCCACAGCATCGAGTCACTGCTCAAGCAGTTGCGCTCCATGAAAGATAAGGTGAGCAGCAAACTCGCCGGCCAAATTGCGGCACTCACGCAAAAACTGGATGCCATCAGCGGGATTACACCCGCCAATCCGGACGATTCCGTGGGGGTACCGCCCCCCAATATGGAGAACCTGAACTATCTTGGGGGCGCACTTGCGGATCTCGAACATGCGGTGGAAAGCGCTGATGCGGCGCCCACTACGGATGCGCGCACCGGTTTCAAGCTCCAGAGCAAGGCACTGGAGCCGGTCATGCACCGATGGCGCCAGGTGCAGCTTGTTGATCTGCCGCAGCTGAACGCCGCATTGCAAAACGCCGGTTTGGCACCGCTGAAATTCTGATGTGAAGGCAGCAGCTGGTTTCAGTGCACTTTGTGGCAAAGTCGGGGCGCTGCGTGCGCTACATCATGGCGGGCAGCCGCTCGTCCTGCTCAACGTCTGGGATGCGGCCAGCGCGCGGGTGGTGGAGTCACTGGGGTTTCCGGCCGTCGCCACCACCAGCTCCGGCATCGCCAATGCACTCGGTTATGCCGACGGCGAACAGTTAAGCCGCGAGGAAATGCTCACCGCCGTGACACGCGTTACGCGTGCGGTGAAAGTGCCGGTGACCGCCGATCTGGAAGCCGGTTACGGCGCGGGTGAACAGGCTATCGTACAGACAGTACAGGCTGCTATCGTCGCCGGTGCCGCCGGCTTCAACCTGGAAGATGCCCGCGGCGGCACGCTGCTGCCGTTCGAGGCGGCGGTGCAGCGCGTACATGCGGCGTGCACGGCAGCCAGGGAAGCCGGTGTGCCGCTGGTCATCAATGCGCGTACCGATGTTTTTCATCCCGGCTACGTGTCGGGCGATCCCTTTACGGAAGCCGTGCGCCGCGCCAACGCCTATCGTGAAGCAGGTGCCGATTGCCTGTTCGTACCCTTCGTGAGCGATGCCGTGACCATTGGCCGGCTGGTCAAAGCAATACACGGGCCCATCAATATCCTCGCCGGTCTGCAGACGCCGCCGTTGCCGGAACTGCAAAGGCTGGGTGTGGCGCGCATTAGCGTGGGCGGCGGGCTGGCCCGGGCGGCGCTCACCGTCATCCGTGAGGTGGCGGAGGAGCTGCGCGCCACTGGCAGTTTTGGTTTTACCGGCCGCATCATCTCTCATGGGGAAATGAACGCTCTCATGGAAACCAAGCCGCACTGACAGCTCGGCGTGGCCGTAAAATAGCGGAGTGGAGGTTCTCCAGGGGACACATGCCTGAATCGAACAACAGCGAGACGACGGCGGCCATCAGCCGGCAGGTACGGCTGTGGCAGTTCGCGGTTTTCGGCAGTCTGCTCGCGGCCATCGTCACCGTCAATGCCTTCACGGTGCTGAGTGACGAGGCGCGTGACGGTCGTTATCTGTCACCCTGGCAACCCTTCGTATGGGAGTATTCCAGCGCCTTGCTCACCTGGGCGCTGATTCCCTGTGTCGCCTGGTTCAACAACCGCTTTTTGCTGGGCGCCCGCACCTGGAAATGGACGCTGCCGCTGCATCTGCTGGCGACGATCCCGTACTCCATCATTCATGTGAGCGGCATGGTGGCCTTGCGCAAACTGGCGTACCAGATCGCCGGCTTGCATTACGATTTTGGCGCGCCGCTCAGCAACTGGGTTTATGAATACCGCAAGGATTTCCTGGTCTATTGGCTGATCCTGGCCGGGCTATACGCCTTCCGGGTGTACCGTCTGTGGCTGGAAAGCCGGCTGCCGCAGCCAACGCACACGCTTCCGGCCGTTGCCGCCAACGGCGGTATCGAGCGGCTGGTGGTGAGGAAGCTCAACCGTGAATTCATCCTGCGCACCGCCGACATCGATCACATTGAAGCAGATGGTAACTACGTCACCATCCACTCACAGGGCGCTGCTTATCCGCTGCGGGAATCGCTGGCGACGCTGGAGAAGAAATTGGATGCGCACCACTTCGCACGGGTGCATCGCGGCCACATCGTGAATCTGGACCGCATCCGCGAGATCCAGCCCTGGAATAGCGGCGACTATCGCATCCTGCTCAAGGACGGCAGCTTCGTGAATTTCAGCCGCCGCTACCGCAGCCGTCTGCCGCAACTGTTCAACTCCTGACCCGACCGTTAGTCCCGGTACGGGCGCCATTCAGCCCAGACTGCCGCCGCTAGTCACTTTCGTCGTTGCACGCCTTTGTTTCTTCCCCTATGTTTCACCGCATCAAACCGGAGGTGAGGCATGCAAACGATTTCCCGATACGGCCTACTGGCGATATTCGTTAGCCTGATTACAGGCGGATGTGGCGTGGGACACTCGCCGGTGTCCGCAGCCGCTAACGCCGGCTGGGGCAATTACGGTGGCGATGCCGGCGGTACACACTATTCGGTCCTGACCCAAATCACACCTGCCAATGTGAAGGACCTCAAGGTCGTCTGGACCTATCGCACTGGCGACACCGGGGCCGGCTTTCCGGGCGATGAGTGGAAGTCGCACATGGCTTTCGAGACCACCCCCATTTTCTACGACGGCATGCTGTATTTCACCACCCCCTCAACCAATGTGGTGGCGGTGAACGCCGTCACCGGCAAACTGCTCTGGCGCGTCAACACGCACGTGGAGAAACTCTGGTATTCCGATGCCGTCTCCCGCGGCGTTTCCCTGTGGGTGGACGACGGCACCCCGGCGGACGCCGTGTGCCACGCGCGCATCTTTGCGCCCACGCTGGACGGACGATTGCTGGCGCTGGATGCCGCCACCGGCAAACTCTGTCCGGGGTTTGCCGATCACGGTGTGCTCAGTCTGACCGCCGAAATGCACCTCAAACATCACAACAACCAAAACGCTACGATTGAAAACCGGAATTATCTTGTGACTTCGCCGCCGGCGATTCTGCACGGCAAACTCATCATCGGTTCCTCCATCGGCGACAATCGTTCCACTACCGAGGAATCAGGTGAGGTACGCGCTTTTGACACGCGCACCGGCAAACTACTGTGGAGCTGGGACCCCATTCCGCGGGACCCCACCAATCCGGTGTACCAGGAATGGAATCCCAAGGCAGCCGCCAGCGCCGGTGCCGGCAATGTGTGGTCGCTCATCTCCGTGGATACCCAACGCAATCTGGTGTATCTGCCCACCACCTCGGCGGACCCCGACATGTACGGCGGCGAGCGGCCCGGCGATGACCGCTGGACTGATTCCCTAGTGGTCCTCGACGGCAACACCGGCGAACTGGTGTGGGCGCATCAACTCGTGCACCACGACCTCTGGGATTACGATTTGCCGGCGGAACCGGTGCTGGTGGAACTGCAGCACGACGGCGCGGAGGTCCCGGCGGTGATCCAGCCCACCAAGATGGGCCTATTGTTCACCTTCAACCGTGAAACCGGTGCGCCGGTGTTCCCCATCGTCGAGAAGCCGGTGCCCACGGACGGAGTGCCGGGCGAGCAGCCGTCGCCTACCCAGCCGTTTCCGGTGGCGCCGCCGCCGCTGGTGCGCACCGGGCCGGTGACACCAGCGGATGCCTGGGGGCTGACCTTCTGGGATGAAGGCCGGTGCCGCAAGGAAATCAAGAAATACCGTTCGCAAGGCATCTATACGCCACCGAGCTTCCAGGGCAGCATCGAGCAGCCGGGTTATGGCGGAGGGATTGAATGGGGCGGCCTCGCTTTCGATCCGGTACACCAGACCGCCGTGGTCAACACCAACAATGTCCCCATGGTGGTGGCGTTGATACCGCGCGCCAAATTATTGGCGGAATCCCGTTCCGGCAAGTACCAGGACTGGGATTTCTCGCGCATGCAGGGCACGCCCTACGGTATGCGCCGCAGGACCCTGCTGTCGCCGCTGCACATTCCCTGCGTCAAGCCGCCCTGGGGGCAGCTCGCGGCGGTGGATATGGAAAGTGGAAAAATCAAATGGCAGGTGCCCTTCGGCAACGCGCTGCTTAACCACTGGAACCTGGGCGTGCCCAGCATGGGCGGACCCATTGTCACGGCCAGCGGCCTCATCTTCATCGCCGCCACCGTGGATGACGATATCCGCGCCTTCGACATCCACACCGGCAAGCTGCTGTGGCAGTACAAACTGCCGGCTGGCGGCCAGGCCACGCCCATGACCTATGCAGCCAATGGCAAGCAGTATGTGGTGATCGCCGCCGGGGGCCATGGTGGTCTCGGCACCAAGCGCGGCGATTACATCATGGCGTTTGCCTTGCCGCAATGAGTCGGGATCTTTGGAATCGTGGCGGAGACCGCCACTCCCACAATAAATGTAGTTGTAGGAGCGGTCGTCCCGACCGCTATTTTTTTGTTCTGGCCTGGGTGAGTTTCTGTCTGGTGGCCGGTTTTTTGCAGGTGGCACGGGCGGACGACAACAGCGTGCAGCTCGGCAGCGTGGTGGTCACGGATACGGGCGCAGCGGTGCCGGTACGGATCCTGCCGGACAACACCGTGCGTGTGGATGGCAGCACACTCACCCTGATCGGCGCCACGCAACCGGCACAACTGCTGGCCACGGTACCCGGCGCCTGGATCACCGCCGGCAGCGGCCAGGAAAATTTGCTGGCGCTGCGCTCGCCGCTGTTCACCGGTGCCGGCGCCTGCGGCGCCTTCCTGCTGCTGGAGGATGGCGTGCCGATCCAGCCGGCGGGTTTCTGCGACGTGAACGCCTTGTTCGAGATCAACACCGAACAAGCCGCTGCGATTGAAGTAGTGCGCGGCCCCGGCTCGGCGCTGTACGGCTCCAATGCGTTGAATGGCATCATCAACGTGTTGAGCCGCGGGCCGGAGTCTCAGCCGCAGAACAGCGCGAGTCTCGAGCGTGGCTCCAATGATTACACCCGCGCGCAAGCCAGTATCGGGAACTGGAATGGCAGTGACGGGTTCCGCGTAAGCGTCAATGCCGCACACGACGGGGGTTTCCGCGCCGATTCCGGCTACGACCAGCAGAAACTCACGCTGCGTCTGGAGCATGACGATCCTGTGCTTAGCCGCGAGACTTTGCTGGAAGCCACTAACCTCAACCAGAAAACCGCCGGCTATATCTACGGACTGGATGCCTATGAGAATCCGGCGCTGCGCTATTCCAATCCCACCCCCGGCGCGTTCCGGGATGCACACAGCCTGCGCGTGCTGCAGAAATGGCGGTTGAACCTGACGGATGGCCGCGAGCTCGACATCACGCCGTACGCACGCCGCAACTGGACGAGCTTCACGGAACACTACCTGCCGGGTGAACCCATCGAAACGGCCGCCGCCAACAGCGCCGGCGTGCAGGTGAAACTGCGCGATACCCTGTCACCAACCACATCGGTGATCTACGGCAGCGATGCGGAATACGCCCACGGTACCGTGATGGAGTTCCAGCCGGGTCCGGTGACCACGCTGCCGCCGCCGCAGGCCGTCATCCGCCCGCAGGGTTTGCATTACGACTATGCCGCCGACAGCCGCACCCTAGCCGCGTATGTGGACGTGACCCATTACTGGAGTCCGCAGTGGCTGTTTTCCGGAGGCGTGCGCGTCGAGGGCCTGCGCTATACCTACGTGAATTATCTTCCCGCGGGCAATACCCAAGCTGACGGCACGCCGTGCCCGGATGGTGGTTGTCTGTTCAACCGTCCTGCGGATCGGGATGACCAGTTTGTGAATGTGCTGCCTAAACTGGGTATGAGCTATCTGGCTACGCCCGCGCAAACTTTATACTTCGATATGGGTCGGGGCGCGCGTGCCCCCCAGACCACGGAGTTGTATGAATTGCAGAGTCAGCAGAGTGTTGCAGACCTGAATTCGGAGACCCTGAACAGTTTTGAACTGGGCTGGCGCGGACGCACCGGCCGCTTCCGCTGGGATCTGGATGCCTATTACCAGCTCAAGAATCATTTCATCTTTCGCGACGCCAACGGTTTCAACGTGAGCGATGGACGCATCCGCTCGCGCGGCGTGGAGTTCACCCTCAACTACACTCTGACTTCGTCCCTCGCCGTGCTGTTGGATGGCACCTATGCGGTACACAGCTATGCCTTCAGCCAGAACCTCGGCCAGGGAAACTACATCACCGCCGGCAACGATGTGAAATATGCACCCCGCAGTCTCGGCAGCGTGCGCCTGCGCTGGCGTCCCGCGGATACCACGCAGCTCGAATTGGCCTGGATGCATGTGGGCGGCTATTGGCTGGATGAATCCAACCAGCACCGTTACGGCGGCCAGGATCTATTGAACGTGTACGCTGAAAAATCCCTGGTGCGTGGCTGGTCGCTGGCGCTGCGCGTCACCAATCTCACCAACAAGGCGTATGCGGAGCGCGCCGACTACAGTTTCGGCAATTACCGTTATTTCCCCGGCGACGGCCGCGAGACGTTCATTCAGGTACAGAAAGCTTTTTGAAGCGCAGCGTGGACTAGCGGGTCAGCCAGGATTTAGCGCGCACCGTGAGTACCGCGTAGGGAAAAATCCAGAACAACGCGAAGGCGGAATAATAGGAATAGAAAATCCCGTACACGAAATCCCAGGAACGCTCGCTGCGCAGATAGTAGAGCATGTTGAAGGATGCCACGATGCCGATGACGCATAAAAAATGCACCAAAGTGGCGGGGTGCCAGAAAGTGATGGCCACCAGCAGCCCCAGCGCCGCCCAGCCTATGGGGTAGCGCAGATTGGTGACGATGGCATCGGTAACGGCAATGGCACGCGCTACCGGCGGACGCGTCCATACGATGCGTGCGAAACGGATTTCCTCGCGCACGTAGCTCCGATCCCAGCGCAGGAACATTTTGCAGAGCCGCGCATACGTCAGAGGGACGATGGTGCGCACCACAGCGGCGCGCTGGTAGACGGTGTCATACCCCTGAGCGAGGATATAGTTCGTCATGGAGCGGTCTTCACCGTAGGTGCAGGCCACGCCCATGAATTTCTGATTCACCCAAAGGTCCAGCACCTTGCGCACCACGCTGGCACGGTAACCGGCAAGCGCCCCGGGGCAGCAGCACACCGTTCCATAAGTGGATTGCACCGCGCGCAAATAATCGAAACTCAGCGTGTAACGCACTTTGAGCATGCGTGGAATGAGACCCTGGCCGCAGTTATAAACCGCGACCCGGCCGGCGACCGCGCCGATTTTCGGATTGAGAAAAGGTCCAGCCATGGCCAGCAATGTGTTGTGTTCAATGACGCTGTCGGAATCGATCGTCACGATCACATCGCCGCGGGCGTGGCGAAAGCCTGCTTCCAGGGCCGCGCGTTTACCGCGGTTCTTGGGGAAGCGCAATGTGGTAACCAGATCCGGATAGCGTTTGGCGGCGGCCTCGATATGATTCCAGGTATCGTCGCGGCTGCCGTCGTCCACCACGAAAATTTCCAGCCGCCCATGCGGGTAGTGGGCAGCAGCTACGGAATCTATGGACTGGGCTACCATTGGGCCTTCGTTATAGGCGGGGATGATGACTGTAAGTGCGGGGGCATCGGCGAAAGCTGCGACCGGCGGGGTGCGGTAACGAAACCATAAAAGCGTGCGGAACAACAGCATCGAAAAACCCATGAGCATCCAGAGTATGCTCGGGTGTACGATGAAGCGCGTCCAGTGATGTTCCTCGGCGGCATGCAGCAGCGGCTGGAATAAACGCCAATGGACACTCAAGATAAAGGCAGCTATGAGACCCACAACGATCGCTGTCCGAAACAACGAATCCCACGGCATAAGATGCAGGTGTTGCTGCCCAACATGCTCCTGCAGGCCCGGGCGGGGGATGGCATCAAAAGGTGACATGGGGTGATTGGGGGCAATCCTCGAGGGGGGTGCAGTGTAATGGAACCACCGGGGTTTATCAGCCCCCTGTTGGCAAGCGCCGTTGTTCGGCTTATAACCTGTGCATCTTTAAAATTAGGGTTCGATATCGAGGGAGTAGTTATGACAAACGTTAATCCCAAATTTGCGTTGACTGCCGTTCTGGGACTGGCATTGGGGCTGGTGCTTTCCAGCGTCCGGGCGGACGTAAAGGTGCAAACTCTGACCCATTTCGGCGGTATTGCCGGCATGGGTGCCAGCAATATCAGCGACACCAGCTATCTGCAGGGACACAAGAAACGCAGCGAATCGAACCTGCAGTTCACCGGCGCAGTGTTCGGAACCGTGCAGAAATTGATGAGCCACGGCGATAAAGGCGGCAATTCGGTCACCATCTACCGGGTCGATGAGAACCGGAAATTTGTATTGGATACCGCCAATAAGACTTATCGTGAATCGCCCATCTACAGCCCACCGCCGCCTTCCCAGGCAGTTAAGACCTCCCCATCATCATCCAATTCTGGCCAGCCAAAGGAAAATGACGTGCGCGTGGTTAAGAGCGAGTTCAATGTACAGGACACGGGCAAGAAGCAGACTATCAACGGATTTCAAACCCACGAGTACCTGGTGACCTGGAACGTGGAAACCGAAAATATCAAGACCCATGAACATGGACGAAGTCTGCTGACCACCGAGTTGTGGAATTCCGAAGATGCGCGTTTTATCGCTGCCCGCAAGGAACAAGCGGCCTACGGCCAGGCTTATGCACAGTTGTTGCATATGCCGATGACAACGGACATGACCAAACAATACGGTTTGCTGCAGATGAGATATCTGACCCACAAGGACATCAAGCCATTCGCAGACAAGCTCAGTAGAATCAAGGGTTTTCCGGTGGTCACGGACGTGAAGTGGGAGGCAGGTTGCACTGCTAATTGCGCCCACAGCGATCAACCACCGCCGCAACAGGAGCAAAGCTCCGGATCGTCCGGTGGACTGGGCAGTTTATTGGGTGGTTTGTTGAACAAGAATTCCGCGCAGAATATCCAATCTGACCAGCAGCCGAAGAGCACCGATGGTCTGTCCACCATTTTCCAGTCGCACACCGAGGTGCAGAGCATTGATACCGGCAGCCAGCCGGCCTCGTTGTTTGAAGTGCCGGCTGGTTATACGAAGGACTGATGCATCGAAATCGGAGGCCAAGACCGGGGCTTTGCAGCCCCGGTCTTGGCGCCTTAAATCCGGTGTTACTTCTTGAGTGCGATTTCTTGCTGCCGCACCAAAAATTCCACGCACTTGACGATGTCAGGATAAGCCATCTGATAACCGGCACCGGTCATCCATTGACCATTGATGATGAAGGTGGGCACGCCCTGCACGCCATATCGTTGCAACGTCTGTAGCGCCTGGTTCATTTTGAGCTGCACCCCGAATGAATTCCAGGCGGCGTTAAATTGCTGCTTACTGGCGCCATACTTCGCGAAAAACTGTTGTAAGGCGTCCTGGTTGTTGGTGAGGTTGTATTGGTTCTGCAGGTGGATGGCGTTGAACAGCGGTTCATGGATATTTTCACCGATGCCGAGCGCCTGGGCGGTATAAAACGCCTTGGCATCAATGTCCATATGTTCACCGCCCGGCCAGGCGGCAGGAATGCGCTTGAACACCACATTGGCAGGCTTATGTTTCAGCCAGGATTCCAGAAAAGGCTCCACACCAAAGCAGTGCGGGCAGCCGTACCAGAAGAATTCGATCACTTCGATTTGACCCGGTTGCACCGTAGTGGGCTGGGCCGGAGAGACCGGCACATAATTCGTGCCTTCCTGATAGACCGGATTGTTGGCGGCCAGCGCCGCTCCAGTCATCGCCAGCATGCAGGCAGCCAGCAGTCCAATAGTAAAAGTCTTGAGCTTCTTCATCACGATCCTCCCGCAAACCGCCGATATGGCGAGGGGTTAAAAAAGTATCTTGAATCTTAGGGCGTTCCCGACGGCAGCAGCGCCTGTTCCCGCTGTACCAGCCAGTTCACCGCACCCATGGTCTGGGCGTCGCTCAAGTGGAAACCGGCACCGGTGAGCCACTTGCCATTCACCGTGAACGCAGGAACTTTGTTGATGCCGTATCGTTGTGCCAGCACCTTGGCCTGGGAAATCTGCTGATTCACTGCCAGGGAATTCCAGGTGCTCGCAAACTGTTTCGCATCAACACCAAGCTGGCCAGCGAACAGGTTCTGATAATCCGCCGCCGTGGCAAGGTCGCGGTGGTTGATATGGATGGCGGCATAGATCACGGCACTCGCCTTGTCGCTGATGTTCAGTTGCAGGGCGGTGTAATACGCGCGCGCAGCCAAATCCCATTGCGGATTGAGCGCCGCTGGCACGCGCTCGATTACTACGTTGCTGGGTTTGCCTTTGTCCCAGGATTCCAGATACGGTTCCAACGCGAAGCATTGCGGGCTGCCGTACCAGAAGAATTCCAGTACCTCGATCTGGCCTGGGTTGACACTCACGGGCTGGGCCGGCATCACCGGGATGTAGTTGAGGACTTCCTTATAGGGTGCAGGCACGCTGGCAGCGCGGCTTGCGCCTGCCGCAAGGCCGAGCGTTAACACGCCGACAATCACAAGTCTGTTTATGAGCTTCTCCGTAACGCCACTCTGCTCAAGGTAACGCGTAGTCATTCAGAGACGTATCTCACGCCAAAAGTTCAGCCGTTTCATGGCTGGATGGGGGTGCTGTGCAGACCCTGAATATAGGATGCCACTGCTTTCATCTGCGCCGCTGTGAGCCGTGAAGCGATGGGATTCATCATGGGTGAGTTACGGGCGCCGCTGGCAAACGCCTGCAATTGTGTCAGCACGTAATCCGCATGCTGGCCAGCGAGTGCCGGCACGGGTAACGGCCCGTTACCGGTGCCATCCGGGCCATGACAGGCGAGGCAGGCTGGAATACCGGTAGCCTGGTCGCCGCCACGGTAAAGCGCTTCGCCGGTTTTCACCAAGCTTGGATCCGCTTCACCGGTCTTCACCGTCTGGCTGGCGAACCAGGCCGCCAGGTTCTGCATGTCCTGTTCACTCAGGCCCGCGGCCATGCCTGCCATGATTGGATTTTTGCGCTCACCGGTCTTGAAGCGTTTGAGTTCCTGCACGATATAGCCCGCATTCTGACCAGCCAGCTTGGGGAATTGGGGGTTGACGCTGTTGCCGTCGGCACCATGGCAGGCGGCACAGACAGCGGCTTTGGTGTGGCTGGCAGCAGCGTTGCTATCGGCGTATACGTTGCCAACGAACGCACAAACGCCTATGACAGCTACCATCATCACAAACTTGTTCATGGGCCACAGCTCCTTACGGGAAAGCGGACGACACGGCGGTCATGGGATATGCTCGTGGGACACAGTCCCGGGCGAGTCCGCCGTAAATGAGGGCTGGATTTTACACCAGGCTCTCGAGCCCACTCCACCGGGAACGTGTCCATGACCGCTGATTTTCGTACTACCCGCTTTCTGAAAAGCGCCGCCAGCCTGACGGATTTACCGTCGGATACCGGCCGTGAAGTGGCTTTCGCCGGCCGCTCCAATTCCGGCAAATCCAGCGCCTTGAATGCCATCTCCGGGGTCAACGGCTTGGCGCGCGTGAGCAAAACACCCGGTCGTACCCAGTTGATCAATTTCTTTGCGGTGTCGGAGGCGCGCTATTTGGTGGATTTGCCGGGTTATGGCTATGCACGCGTGCCACTGGCGGTGCAACGTCAGTGGGGGCGGCTTATGGAGGATTATTTCACCTCCCGCAGCACGCTCGCAGGCCTGGTGCTGGTCATGGACATACGCCAACCACTCACGGAATTCGACATCCGCTTGCTTGCCTGGACAACGCCTTTGCAGCTGCCGGTACTGGCCTTGCTCAGCAAGGCTGACAAGCTTTCCCGCAGCGCTGCCCAGGCGGTACAGCTCCAGGTGGCGCAGCGGCTTCAAGGTCAGGCACAGGTACAGGTGTTCTCGGCTATGTCCAAAAGCGGGGCTGAAAACGCACGTCAGGTGATCGCCAATTGGCTGTCAAGTTCCTGAGCTGTAAGAAAAAAGAAACCCCGGCGCTAAAGGGGGAAACGCCGGGGTTAATTACACCACTCGGCTTGGGGGAGACCGTGTGGCTTTTCCCGCTCAGGGAGGTGAGCGGGATGGGCGCTATTGCGGCGCTCATAGGGTTTGAGGATTCTGTCCCCTGAAAAGTTCCGTGGTGTAGTAAAAATATTAGGTCTCCTGTAAATTTTTGAATTTACAGGGTTTTAAATCGTTTCTGGGAATTGTTTCAAAACGTTACAAGCTAGACAGCGCCATACGTGCCTCGAAGGTTCAACGACACGGCGAACCGCAGCGTTTACGTATTCCAGTTTTTAATGGGCTT
>Ga0307373_10012004_pt1 | contig 12407 bp, 10 predicted proteins | sample OX2MG_FD_202534 | JGI IMG/M metagenome (GOLD analysis project Ga0307373, IMG submission 202534) | Soil microbial communities from Risofladan, Vaasa, Finland - OX-2 | ecosystem: Environmental > Terrestrial > Soil > Coastal area > Acid sulfate soil | place: Finland: Risofladan, Vaasa | collected...
CAGCCACTGGTCCATGACCACGTTGCGCGACCGGCTGGTGAAGATCGGCGCCAGGATCGTCCGCCACGGTCGATCGGTTACATTCCAGATGGCCGAAGTCATGGTGCCGCGTGCGCTGTTCGGGCAGATACTCGATGCCATCGCGGCACTCCGACCACTGCCACCGGCGCGATGCTGAGCGCCACCGCAGTCGCTGCCAGTGCAGACTGTCGGCAGGGAAACTGCGTTCATTTGTCGCTCGACCCAGCAGAATCTTCGGTTGGACAGCAATCTTTGACCGGTGGCGCTGGCCGCAGGCGCCCTCCTGGCATTTCTGCCGTTGCAAAGGCCGTCAGACGGCGGGTATGCTACCTTTCAGATGGCCGCATGGGCCGGCCATCTGGGAAATGTCGGTCCAGATCGATCAGAGAGGAGATATGGCCGACCACGCTCGGCCAGCGCTCTAGACGGGAGGATGCTTGCTGCATCTACCCCGAGAATCATGCCGATTCGCGTCGTGTCAAGACTATCCTAGCGCTCATGGGGGCACGCCCCTCGGGGATGCAGAATATGGGTCGCACCCGGGGTGAACCAGACCCAGTCATAAATCGTGGTCGCGACGTGATCCGGTGGGCCTCCGCCCCAGTTTGGGTTGCCGGTCCAAGTGTTCATCATGATGAAGCCCTTAGCCGATGTATCGAGCAGCGAGGTCGTGAAGCGATGCACTGCCTTTCCGTCCACCGTGAAGACGATCCGTCCCGGGGTCCAGAGGAACCCATAGTCATGGAACGACTTGGCAGGATTGAACCCGAGATGCAGCACGTATGTGACATTGCTGGGATGGATCGTAAGATGGACAATGCCCGAGTTCTCCGATCTGATCCACGGCTCATTCGTCAGAAACTCGATATCCCATTCGCGCGGTCCGTAGTGCGGGCCTTGGATCCAGAAGAAGGAGGAGGTGACTCCAGGCACGTGCGCCACTCTCATGCGCACCTCGTAGTAGCCATAGCCATAGCCGCGTAGGGTTTGCACTTCCGAGCCGCGCCTCTGCCCGGCTGCGACCGAGAGCTTCAGGTAGCAATGCCCCACATAGATTCCGGAGAGCGGCACAATTTGTGCGAGGCCGGGATCAAGCAGATTTCCTCCTGTTCCGATCCATGGCCCGTTGATGCGCCACAACCCATCGGGTGAGATCTCGTTGGGCCAGGGTGTTCTGAAGAATTCCTGGACGGCGCTCACCGATCCGGCCGCAGCGCCTGTTGTACCCTGACGTACCGGCGCCGGCCCGCGGCCGGGAGCAGTCGGGCTCACCTCGGTCGCGAAAATGCGCACGCGCGGCTGGCAGACGGCGTGGGGTTGCTGGGGGCCTTCATCACGCCTCATCGCAGACTGAGCGTTCTCGGAACGAGCGCCGCCCGTGGTCCCCGGACGTATGCCCGTGCGCCCTGATGTCTGCGCACAGGCGGGATCACGACACGCGACGAGGCCCATCACGAACATCGCGCTGACAAACGTCATCACTCGCAAGCAAGCCAGCGCTAGCCCGCGCTTGCATTCGGCGGGCGCAGGGCCGTAAGCTTCTGTTTCAGTCAACATGGTCTGATACCTTTGCCGTGCCACGGGGGTCGAGATCGTGTCCCCGGACGTGGTGTAGGAGCGCTGCTTCTGGGCAGGGTTGAGCTGCCTTGGATCAGGCTGCCAGTGCTGGCAGACTGACGGTGGGATCATCGCTCAAGGGGGCGATGGTTTCCAGGCTCATATAGCGGGCCCTTTGGACGGCCCACTCGTCGTTCTGCTCCAGCAGCAGAGCGCCGATCAGACGGACCACGGCCTCTTCATTTGGGAAGATCCCCACCACATCGCTGCGGCGCTTGATCTCACCATTGAGCCGCTCAAGTGGGTTGGTGCTGTGCAGCTTGGCCCGATGCTGAACGGGGAACTGCATATAGGCCAGCACGTCGGCCTCGGCCTCGTCCATCAGCCCAGCCAGTTTCGGCACCCGGGGCCGCACCCGATCAGCGACCTCGCGCCACTGCTTGCGAGCCGCCGCCGCGTCGTTCTGGGGGAACGCGGTGCCAACCCAAGCGGAGACGATTCGCCGCTGGCTCTTGCCGGCGTAGACCAGCGCATTGCGCATGAAGTGTACCCGGCAACGTTGCCAGGTGGCGCACAACACCTTGGTGATGGCCGCCTTCGGTCCCTCGTGCGCGTCGGAGACCCCCAGCCTGACGCCGCGCAGGCCGCGGCGGGCCAGGCTGCGCAGGAACTCCACCCAGAACGGCTCGGCCTCGCTGTGGCCGACCGTCATGCCCAGCACCTCGCGCCTTCCGTCGGTGTTGACGCCAACCGCGATGATCACCGCCACCGAGACGATGTGGTGGTCGCGGCGGACTTTGATGTAGGTGGCATCGAGCCAGATATATGGGCGCTCGCCCTCGATCGGGCGGGTGAGGAAGGTTTGTACCCGCTCGTCGATCTCCCCGCACAGGCGGGAGATTTGGCTTTTGCTGATCCCATCCATGCCCATGGCCTTCACCAGATCGTCCACCGAGCGGGTGGAGACGCCCTGGACATAGGCCTTCCTGGATCACCGCGGTCGGGGCCTTCTCACCCATCCGGCGGGGTTCCAGGAAGCCCGGAAAGTAGCTGCCGCGGCGCAGCTTCGGGATGCGTAGCTCAACCGTGCCGGCACGGGTGTGCCAGTCGCGGTCACGGTAGCCGTTGCGCTGGTTCTGCCGCTCCGCCGTCCGCTCGCCGGGGGCGGCGGCGCACAGGCTCTCGCTCTCCAGCGCCATCAGACGTTCGGCGGCAAAGCCGATCATCTCGCGCAGGAAGCCGGCGTCGGAACCCTTTTCCAGGAGCTCGCGAAGGGCGATCTTGTCAGCGGTCATCGGGGTGGTCCTCGGGTTGGGGTTGTGTCTCGCAACCCAACTCAACCCTACCCGGAGCCGCCACGGAGACCACCTGCGCGGCCACCGCTGTGGATAAGTGGCCCGCCTGCGCCAGACTCTCTACGGTCGCTCCTGCGGGCCACTTACCCACAGCTCCTACACCACCAGGGGGGACACGATCGGGGTCGAAGTCGCCACCCTTGTCACTGCAGCTGCCGCATGGATAGCGACGCCCCCCGGGAGATCGCGCGCGGCGGCCAGCCTGGCGCCCCTGGACGCAACGGCCCGAATCCGCGGACATGCGCGATGCCGCTTGTTCCTAGATCGTGTCGTTGTTCTGCGCCGTTATGTCGGCGCGAGCGCGGGGTGGCGCCGCACCAGAAGCATGCGCATCATGAAGCCGGTCCGCCACAGGCGATGCGCGATCAGGATACTGGTAGCCCCGGCCTTCGCACGCAGCGTCGGGAGACGCCGGGAGCGGACGATGCGGCCGAGATGCGGCACGATCGACAGCGGCATGGCGAGCGTCCAGGCGAGCCAACGCCCCACGCCGAAGGGCTTCTCTCGTGTCTGGGTATAATGCTCCGAGATGACGCGCCGCCACCGCTTCAGCAGGTCCGACCAAGTGGCGCGTGCCAGATGCCGAACCACCGCGGTGGGCTGATAGCCCAAGCGGAATCCTGCGGCGGTCGCGCGGAACGACCAATCCATGTCCTCGGACACGCCATTTCGGAACCCGCCGACCGCGTTGAAGACGTGCCGGTGCATCCACAGGTTGCCACTGCCCGAGTAGCCTTCCACCAGGATGTAGCGCTCGAAATCGAAGCCGAACACGATTTCCCATGCCTCGACCGCGGTTGGCCGAGCCGGGTCGCGTGCGGCGGTATCCACGCGGCCGCCGACGAAATCATAGTTCGCCAAGGCGCGGACGCCGTTTTTGACCCATTCGGGTTCGGGGTCGCAGTCGCTGTCGAGGAAGGCCAGGATTTCGCCTTTGGCGACGCTGACGCCGGCGTTCCGCGCCGGCCCCGCTCCTTGGATGGGCGCATGCACGACTTGGCAGCCGGGAGCGGCGACGCGGACAGCCTCGAGGCCGCATGCCGAGTTGTTATCGGCAACGATGATCTCCATGCCTGCTGCGGGCCAGGTCTGCCGATGGAGGTCGGCGACGCACACCCGCAGGGCGTCGAGATCATTATAATGTGGGATGATGACGGAAACGGCCGGCCTAGCCGCATCCCGGGACGGGGTCGCTTGCGCGAGGAGTGGGGTGTCGTGCTGTACTGATCCCATGTGTGTGCCGCCCGCCTCCAGCGACTCCCTCTCGCGCGCACGCGGCGCGCACCGCAGACCTCGGATGAGAGAGTGTTAGTCCGCGCTCGCATGTAAGTCGAGTATCATTTCTTGTACTTGCGCGCGCTGCGCGCGATTCCCGCAGACGCCTACAACCGGAGATCGCCGGTGCGCCAGGGTTCGTTTGCCGTTGGTCATGGGCGACGCGGCGATCCGGGCGGATCGGCTGGTTTCTCGGCGGCGTCGGGCGAGAATGTGGTGACCTGAGTCCGATCGCGTCGGGTCGTATCGATGATGTTGTATCCAGACCAAAGGTGCTGGCTTGGCATCCCGGACATGTTGGCCTCGCAGGCTCGGGCTGGACCCGGGGTAGCTTCCGTGGGCGCAGGTCGTCGTGAGCGATGGCGGGTATTGGCGCCGTCAGGCTCCGGTCGGTCAGCAGACGCCGGGGGCGATAGGCCGCGTCGAACTACAGACCAAGATGCAAGGTCACGAGGAACAGGTTCTGGTTGTAGCCTGGGGTGAGGGCTGTCACGGCCAAGCCGCCGTCGATCGGCACCTGGCTACTGAAGTTATTTTGGGTCGTATAGGTGTAGGCGGCGCTGAGCCGCATATGGCGGTTGATCAGCCAGGTCACGCCCGCGCCGGCGTAGACGGCGGACTGGGTGCCGCCATTCTGAAGATAGCCGGCGAGTTCCGCCCCGCCCCGGACGTGCAGCAACAGGTTCTGCGCATATTCGTGATCCACTCGCAACTCGGTTGCGGTATAGGTGTAGCCACTGGTGTCCGCAACGGTTGGATCTTCGATAGCCCGCAGCAGAGTTGCTGTGACCGTCGTCAACCCGGTCGGCGTCCAGATCACTGCGGCACGGGCGATCGGCGCTGTCTGAGTATGAAACTGCGGCGCGTCGAACTCCCGTACTTCGACGCCGACCAGCGCCTGGTAACGCCAGATACCGTCGTACTGGTAGTCGATGCCGCCGAGGGCGAGCTCGCTCGTCGAGCTCTGGGTTGGCAAGCCGGGCTGGTTGCGAATGAAGTCCGAGCGGATGCCCTGCACGGTGAGGATCAATGACGTTCCGCCAGTCAGGGCATATTTGAAGGCTGCGCCACCGCGATACTCGTTGGCGTCGCGGAAGCTCTGGTTCTCGGTGACCCCACCGATGGTCGCTTGGCCATAGCGCCAGAGCGAGGTTTCGAAATTCGGGGTGATGACCAGGCGGCTGAGCTCAATCGGATAGGCAATTCGCGTGTCGTCGACGGTGAATGTAATCGGGGCGGTAGATGCGGGGGAGCCGACGAAAGCGGGGCTTTCAAACAACTGCAGGTGGGCATAGGACAACGTCAGGTTGCTGCGCCCGATGGTGTAGCCGCCGCCGAGGGCCGCCGTCCAGTCGGTCCGATCCTGCGACGTGTCGGACGGATATTGGTAATTGTCGGCGCTGATGCTGGCGCCGACGGCGTCGCGCGACCAGTCGGAGTTGAGCTCGAGGCTTGGGTTGGTCTCGATCACGGGGCCGCCCTTTCCGCCGTGCAGCCCGACTATGTTGCTGTTGTAGCCGGCCGATTCGTTGAGATCGGCGTGGAGGAGGAGGTCTCCGAAGCGGACGCCGCGCTCGACATAGAGCGGGCGCACGCGGGAGACGACGGTGACCCCCAGCTCCTCTCCATAGCCGGGCACGCCGGTGGGGAACTCGCCTGGAACGTATTGCGCGTAGGCCCACCGCGGGGCCAATCCCGTGCCGATAACGAGCACCACGAACCGCGCGGCCTGCAGCCAGCCCGGACATACCGTTCCAATCGGCGCGCACCGGTCACCTCTGTCCGTCAACGCAGTGCCTCCACTTGACGCAGTTTACAGATTCCGCATTCCTACCGCCAGCATCTGATACTGTAGCACGCTGGGAACGGAGACGCCCACCCTGCTTTTGCGGCGGCCACGGAAATCGATGCTGAAGGGTGACCTTCACTTGACAGGCCCGTGTTTCGCCGTATAACAGTGCCGTGAACCTTCCGCAACCATTGGGGCAGCGCCATCGTGTCGCGGTAGACCGTCAAGGCGTCTCTCGCCGCTCCGGAATGGATGTTCTGCAATGCACCACCTGAAACTGCGCGCGCTCGAGCCATCCGTTTTTCCCCCGGACGCGACGCCACTGCGGGCTCCGACAGGTCAGGCCTCCTTGGGGATGCGCTGGCGCATCTATGCGCCGCTGGCGCTGGCGGCGGTCGTCCTCGCCGATTGCGCGACGCCCGGTGGCGATCTCCCCCCGCTGCCGCCGGTCAAGCGCGGGCGCTACGTCCTTGGGCCTGGCGATGCGGTACGCATCATCACCTTCGATGCCCAACAGATGAGCGGTGATTTCACCGTGGGCGACAGCGGCGATATCGCCGTACCTCTGTTGGGCGACGTGCACGCGGCGGGCCTGACAGCGCAGCAGCTGCAGCGCAAAGTGACCGCTGATCTCGTGCGTACCGGAATGTTCAAGCAGCTCAGCCTGGTCGTGGAGGTCGCAAAATATCGTCCGATCTTCATTCTAGGCGAGGTGAAGAGCCCTGGCCAGTACCCTTATCAGCCAGGTATGACCGTTCTGACGGCGGTCGCCGCCGCCGGCGGCTTCACCTACCGCGCCTACGAGGGCACCTTCTCGGTCGTGCGCACCACCGACAATAAGGCGATCGAAGGCCATGCCACGCGCCAAAGTCTGCTGCAGCCTGGTGACGTGATCACCGTCTACGAGCGGCATTTCTGAGCGTCGGAGCGAACGACGGAGCCGGCCGACCGCCGATGTCGCCTAAGTAACGCCGATTTGCCGCGGAGACCACGGGGCGCGGCGCCGGCTAAGCCGGCGCGCCGCTCGTGACGGTGTCAAGCGGTATTGCCGGCGTCGACCGTGAGCACGGTGCCGGTAATGTTTTTGGCCTTGCCGCTCATGAGGAAGGTGACTGCATCAGCGACGTCATCGGGGTCCGCCAGGCGCCGCAACGCGCTACGCTTCACGACTTGTTGGCGCTGCGCGTTCAACATGCCGTGAGTTAGCTCGGTATCGACGAACCCGGGCGCCACGGCGTTCACGGTGATCTCGAGCGGCCCGAGTTCGCGGGCGAGAGAGTGCGTGAAGCCCAACAAGGCGGCCTTGGTCGAACTGTATACAGAGAGGCCCTTGTAGCCGTGTGAGCCAACGATCGATGCGACGTTGATGATTCGGCTGCCACCGGAGACCATCATCGACCGCACCACGTATTTCGTCAGGGTAAGGGGCGAAAGCAAGTTGAGGCGCAGCAACCGTTCGATGGCAGCATCCGGCATCACCGCGAGCAGGCCACCGGTACCGATCCCGGCATTGTTAACCAAGCCATACAAGGGACCGAAATTCCGGTACACTTCCTTTACCAGCTGCGGCAGGTCGTCCACCCGTTCGAGATCGAACGGGTGGAAATGGAGGCCTCCGGTTCCCGCGGCCCGGACGTCCCGCATGGCGGCGGTGAGTGGTGCGCTTTCGGAGCGCGCGATCGCCACCACCCGATAGCCAGCCCTCGCCAATGTTTTGGCGATGGCGAGCCCAAGGCCACGGCTGCCGCCGGTCACCAGCACGCTATGCATGTATGCGACCTATTTTGCCTGAAGCCGCGATCTCGATGCTGGGCACGACACGAATGCTGGTTGGCACTTGGTGTGGTTCCAGATTCTGGCGACAGAGCGCAAGCACCTCATCGATGGTTTTCTTGGTACTCGCGTTTGCGGATCGATCGTCAGCCGTACTGGCCTTGACCACGATGTCGGCGACGACGAGGGCGCCTGTGATCGGATTGCGCCGTCCGTGGACGACCGACATGGCCACTTGTGGATGCTGGTTGATGACGGCTTCGACCTGTTCCGGGTTGACCTTCAGGCCGCCGACATTGATCACGCCCTCGCGCCGCCCGGCGAAGTGGTAGCGATCGCGGCGCAGCTCGAGCAGATCGCCGGTGTCGACGAACCCCTCGGCGTCCGCAAGGGCTTTTGCGTCATCACCAAGGTAGCGCAGAGCTGTGCGCCCGGAGCGTACGTGCAACGACCCGTCCTTGACCCGCAACTCCGCCGGCCGACGTACGTCGCCCACGAAATGCGCGGGGAAGCCAGCCAGGCCGTCCTCAGCTTCGAAGGCGAGCCCCGCCTCGGTGGAGGCGAACGCGTGAGCAACTTTTGCCTGCGGGAAGCGCGCCTTAAGCTTGTCGAGAACCGCCTGGTCCGCGACTTCGCCGGACAGGCGCACATAAGCGGGCGAGAAGCCCTGTCCGCCGGGGCTCATCAACGTGCGTCGCCAGTGCGATGGCGTACCTGAGATGTAGGACACCCCTGCGGCGGCGGCGCGCGCCAGGAACGCCGCCGGGTCGCCGTGTCCGTCGGAGAAGACCATCGATCCGTGGGCGACCAGGGCGCGCAGCAGCACTTGCAGACCGCCATAGCGTCTGATGTCATAAAAGGTACTCCAAACAGCCTCTTTCCCGAGGGCCCGCACGCGCGCCAGCGGGCCCACCAACGTGGCAAGGGTGTGCACCACCATTTTCGGCGCGCCGGTTGTCCCGGACGTGAACAGGATCCATTCGGTTTCACGGCCGCGCTTCTGCCGGTGGCACGGAGCGAATATGTTCGGCCTGCAGGTGACGTAGTGGCGCGGCGGCCCGATCTCGTCTCCCGGCACTTCGGCGACGACAGCATCCACTGCTGCGGCGTCCACAACGCCGGTCAGGTATCTGGGGGCGAGGTCGGGGGGACAGATGATGACGCGGCGTGCGATGCCGTCGAGCTCGATCAGCGCCAACGCGGCGGTCAGCTGACGGTTCGAGCGGATCAGGATCGAGCGTTCGCTCAGCTCTGCCGGATCCACGTCGAGGGTGGTGTATTGCCTGAGCGTGGCGAGGTGGACGCGCGTATCTTCGTCGGCCAGGAAGCGGGAGGCCCGCAGGCCGCCATCGTCGGCGAGTAGGCCCCAGAGCGAAGGCGCGCTATTCTGCGGCATGCTCGTAGAACCGGACGAAATCGCCGATGGTGACCGGCAGTTCGCCGTCGCCGGCGCTGCTGAACGGATCAAGGCCGAGTTGATCATCCAGACGGGCGACGATGATCGCGATACAGAGCGAATCGAGGCCGCTGTCATTCAGCGCCAGATCGTCGTCCAGCGACGCCAGGGATTTCCCCTGCCGCACGGCGACGTCGGTAATGGTTGCTAGGACCGTTGCCCGGATCGTCATCGTCATTCCTTTTGGGCTATCGAGTGAGGCTCGCTGCTGTGTCACGCACTGCCGCGCTGGCGGTCGTCAGGTCCGGGTATCTCTCGCCCCGCCGCGTGCCGCCGGTCATGGCACCGGGATTGGCGCAGGGTGGGCAGCCCTTTGGTCGGCACCCGGCGTGTGCTCTCGGGTGTGCGTCCAGACTTGTCTGTGCCCGGCCTAGCCTGCGCCTCAGCGCGCCGTTCCCCGCCGACCTCATGACGGTTCGGCACCGGGCAGGAGCCTTGTCATCATGCTCCCGATACTGGCCACGGTGCGGAAGTTTTCCGGAGTCATGTCTTGTTGGGGAATCACGATGTCGAACTCGGCTTCGAGAGCCAGCATTAGGTTCACCATGTCGAGCGAACTCAGGCCGACATCGCTCAGTTGTTCGTCCGGCATAAAAGTTCGGGGGACGGACTTCGCTGCGAGCAGGCCGGCCACCAAGTGGCTGACCGTCTCTTGGTGATTGATGGCGCTCGAGCTCGTCATGCCTGTCTCACTTTGATCCGTACGAGATCCTAAGAGATCGTGCTCTTGGATATCACGTCGGGCAGGGAAGGCTGTATGGCCCCTCGCGTCGGCCCACCTCTTGTCGACCGGCGTCGTGGGTCTGGCGCAGCGGCGGCGGGCGATCGGAGGGACGGTGTGAATGACCACGGTGCGGGTCATCGCCGCCTCCCGGCGCGGCGTATGCAAGGCTGGGCTGGGAACCAGGGTCGGGTTGCGGCGCCGGGGACGGGGCGGAAGGTGCGGGCGGTGTCGGGACGGCACCGGTGGTCACGGTGTGCGATTGTCGCCACCGTCGATGCAGCGTCCTGCGATCTGTGGGCCATGGGCGGCGTCAGACGCCGCGCTGCCTTACCCATGGTACGTCCTGTCGCGGTCACCATTACCAGCCGCCTCCGGGACGGATCTTTGTACTGCAAGCTTGGCTCGACCTGCCGTCAAGAGGAGACGCGGCGGCAGCCGGCAGGCAGACTCTTATCAAGTGTACGCGAGCTCGTCAAATGGATTTATATGAAAATCTCGATAATCTGATTAGATTTTCGGGCGTGTCGTAAAATAGCTGCCCTGCCCGGCGGTTCCTGATGGGCTGTGTGCCGGCCGGGTGAGTCGCGATTGCCACAGTCGGGCGTCAATCAGCACATCGGGAACCGCCGGGCAACGCAGCTATTTTACGACACAGCCTAGCATATTGAGACGACAAGGTAGAATATATATTCATGCCGGGCTCCCTTGGGCGCAGATGGGTGGAGCGGCGCGACGTATCTGAGCCGCGGACGGCATGACCCGCACCGCGGCTGCACCAGCGACTTGTCGCGCGGCGCGGCCGGCCAAGCGGTTCGAGGCCCCGAGAGTCTTCTCTGATTGGGGTTGTCGGGGTCAAGCTGTTTCTCTCGCCTCATGCCCTTCCCGCGGGTCACTCGCTTTTCTTCGCGGTCGGCGCATGGCCGCCGCATGATGGGGTCAGGAAGGCGAGGCGTCTCAATCTGTCTCGCGACCTTCGGGGCATCGCTGCCCTCCGGCTCTGGACTCTCAACGAGATCACCTCGCCCATCGTCCCCACGGGAACGACGTCGGCTCCGCCTTGTTCAGGCAGAAACGGCAACTCCTCTTATCATGCGGCGGCGGCCTTCGTTGCTGGCTGCTTGCCCCAGCGGAACTCGGAGCCGTCGTTCCACATCCGGTGCAGGATCACCGCCAGCTTGCGCGCGACGGCGACCCGCGCCCTGGCCATGCCGCGCCGTTTGGCGACCTGCATGCCCCAGGCTCGCAGCGCCGACCATTTGGTGCCACGGGTCAGCAGCGAATGCGCCGCCTCGTAGAGCGCGGTGCGGGCCAGTTCATCGCCGCATCGGCTGATGCGTCCCTGCACATCCGTTTCACCGGACTGGTATCGTCGCGGCGTCAAGCCGAGATGCGCACCCACATCGCGCGATCGGCGGAAGCGGTCGGGCCGGTCGACGGTGGCGCGGAACGCGAGCGCGGTGAGCGGGCCAACGCCGGGCACCGCCATCAGGCGTCGGCACGTGGGCTCGACGCGGACCTCGTCGATCACCCGCTTGGTGAGCTTCTCGACCTCGCGGGTCATCACGTCGATGACCGACAGCAGCGACTCGACCAAACCGGTCAGCACGGCATCACCGGCGGACAGCTCGCGCACCCGGGCCGGGAAGTCCTTGCGGCTCGGCGCGCCGACTTTCAGCCCGGCCTCGCGCAGCAGCGCACGCACACCGTTCTCGACGTCGCGCCGCTTGTTCAGTACCATGCGCCGTGCCGTGAGCAGCGCCCGCCAGGAGCGACAGGACGGGCTCTTCACGTGCACCGCACGATACCACCCGGTGCGCATGATCTGCGCGATCCCGCGCGCGTCATTGCGGTCGGTCTTGTTGGGCATCGCGCCCATCGCCGCCTTGGCCTGGCGAGCCTCGATGCAGATCGCCGCGATCCCCGCCGCCGTCAGCCCCTGATGCAGCCACGCGGTCAGCGAGCACGCCTCCAGGCCAACGCGCCGCATCGCCATTCCGCTCGCCCTGAAGAACGCCACCAGCGCCTCCGGCTCGCTGGCAGCGCGCGCCTCGCGAACGATCCGCCCCGCGTCATCGACGATACAGATGGCTGTCTCTTCCAACGACACGTCCAACCCAGCAAAGTACTCCATGGCTGCTCCTCCTCGATGCTTGTGGCCGATGCACACCGGACCACGCTCTCTCATCCCGAGAGGAGCAGCCACCTCGGTCACCCGGGTAAGACCCCAATCACCCCATCTGTCCGGGAACATTTCTACTCGCGGCATAGCCTTCTGACCATCAGGCGAATGGAGGCAACGTACAGGAAGGCGCGTGCCTTCACGTTGAGGTTAGAGGTGGCCGGGCAAATTCGGACAGGCCGATAATTGGAATTTCTGCCTGAGCGTGGCGAGGATGCCGCGGATCAGGAGAGAATAGCATGGCAAGACGAGCCCGCCGGACGCACAGTCCGGCATTC
>Ga0307373_10012005_pt1 | contig 12405 bp, 12 predicted proteins | sample OX2MG_FD_202534 | JGI IMG/M metagenome (GOLD analysis project Ga0307373, IMG submission 202534) | Soil microbial communities from Risofladan, Vaasa, Finland - OX-2 | ecosystem: Environmental > Terrestrial > Soil > Coastal area > Acid sulfate soil | place: Finland: Risofladan, Vaasa | collected...
CCATTCCCCGGCGGCAAACGCGCTTGAGTACCTCCTATCGGCTTCTGGAGGGGTCTGGCGGCACCATAACTTGACGCTTATTGGGCGACCCTCGCGGTCGCCCTGGTTTGTCGCGGTCGCCACTCACGACCAGGATGCGCTTTTCTGGCACTCGTCACATTCGCAACTGGCGCGCAACTTCTCATAGGTGTAGATGCCCGTGTGATGCCCATCTTCCCAGACGGGTGTGAGGCCATAGCGTCCTACGGGTTGCACATCTACCAGTGTCGTTTCCTCGACGCTCAGGCTCGTTTTGTTGTGTAGCATGCCCGGCTGGCCGCCCTCGCCCGCGCACCAGGCGCATGGGCAGGCCCATCTCAACGTCTCCCAGCTATGCATGCTTTCGTGTTCATCGCTCCAGGTCAAGATGAGTTGCCTTTTCTCGTCGTCGAGCAAGAATGATGTAGGCGATGGATGATTATACTGGCTCATGTATTTTCCTTAATGAGATATTGATTTTAATGAGGTGAGGTGTAGAGACGCAATGAATCGCGTCCATACGCATAAATGTAACAACTGCACCTACATTATATGTTTTTACGGGCTAAACGTCTATGGCCTCATTGTAGGGAGATTGTTACTCATGTTCGTGGCCTCCGTCATACGAAATAGACCGTCGTGTATATAATTTTCTTATTTTTTCCAGCATCTGCATATCGAACGTGAAATAGGGGTGAAAAAATGATGGGAATTTTGCTATTTGGGAGTTTGATTAGCTTTCTAACCGCGCTCATCGGGGTATTGCTGGCTCTGCGCATACAATATCGCATACTCGCGGAAAAAAATATTGAGCGTGAAGCATGGGAGCATGCTCAGGAAAGCCACCAGTTGTCCTGGGAAACGCGCCAGAAAAAGCATACGTTGGAAATCGAACAGCTACTCACCTGGCAAACCCAGGAGATACACGACGAGTGGGCGGATTGGGAAACCAGGAACAATAGTCACGCCAGCAAACTGCGCCTGGAATATACAATCAACGCGTTGCAAAAGGTTGAGGAAACCCCGCTCTCTTTAGATGGACATCACCATGTATTCCAGGCCCCGGCTAACTGGCAAGCGCCGTCATTTTACCAGGCGGACCTGCGCGAGCGTGATTTCTCTCACTGTTACCTGGGTCAGGCAGATTTCCGAGACGCGCAGCTAGCCGGGGCCATTTTCTATATGGCAGACCTACGCGATGCCTGCCTCTGCGGAGCCAACCTGGCCGGGGCCAGTCTCATTGGAGCCAACCTGACGGGAGCCGACCTGCGCGGCGCTAACCTGTCCGGGGCTAACCTGCTGGTGGCCGACCTGCGCCATGCTATTCTCAATAATGCGAATTTGCAAAATGTACGAAACCTGACGACGCAGCAGATTTACGAGGCTACTTACGACCACACGACACAGCTCGATCCTGAAGTCGATATCACCATGGCACGCATACCTGCTACTCCCGTGAAAACGATTAGCCCGCCACACACCGATGAACTCATACAGCAGAATCTGGAAGCGCCTCTCTTGTCGCCACAAGCATCAGATGATAACCAGCAGGACCCGCTGATAGTCGATCTTCCAGCAGATAGGCCAGAAAATACACATACTGGAGTATTTGATACAGCCATTCCCAGGATAGGGCGAAACGGCAAAAAACGAGCAATGGCAGGTTAACCAGACCACCACCCTTTTAAGTTGCAAAAGGTGAAAAAGTATTGTTCATGGAGCCAGTTTGTAAAATTGTGCTATACTACGAGCAACGTAGAGAGGTAGGAAGAGAAAAAAGCAACGCGGAGGAGAGTTAAAGAGTATGGCAGAACAGGGTTTGCCATTAGCGGGCAAAATCGCCCTGGTAACGGGCAGCGGTCAGGGCATCGGGCGCGCAACCGCCCTGCGCCTGGCGCAATCGGGAGCCGACATTGTCATCAATTATCGCAGTAACAGCAGCGCCGCAGCTGAAGTGAGAGATCAGATCGAGGCGTCGGGAAGGCGTTGTATCGCTATTCAGGCCGATGTGAGCCAGGAAGAAGACGTCAACCGCCTCTTCGCGGAAACCAACAGCGTGCTTGGCCCAGTAGCCATCCTGGTAAATAATGCCGGCACTACACGCGACAAGCTCATATTACAGATGTCGCTGAACGACTTCGAGTACGTGATGCAGACCAATTTACGCTCGGCTTTTCTCTGCACAAAAGCCGCGCTGCGCGGCATGATGAGAGCGCGCTGGGGACGCATCGTGAATATTTCTTCGCCCGCCGGCCTGTTAGGCAATGCCGGGCAAGCCAACTACAGCGCGTCCAAAGCCGCCGTCATCGCGCTGACCATCAGCACGGCGCGCGAGATGGCCAGCCGCAATATTACGGCCAACGCGATCGCGCCAGGATTCATTCCTACCGAACTCACCGCGACGGTATCGCAACAGCAGCGTCAATTCATGCTCGGAATCACCCCGCTGGGACGTTTCGGGACACCCGAAGAAATCGCGTCGGCCATCAACTATCTGTGTTTGCCGGAAGCTGGCTATATCACCGGTCAGATACTGGGCGTAGATGGCGGGATGTCCATGCATATCTAATGGTCATAATGGTGAAACAAAATGGACTCAGTTCTCCTCTAAGTGGTAAATGCTGGTTCATTTAAAGGAGACTGACTCATGAGCTTGATCGAAACTGAAGAAACGAACCAATTCACATTTGAGGCATTTGCAGCTCAACCTTTTTACACCGAAATTAATCGCTCACTTGTCCACCTGGCGCTTGCTCCTTTCGCGACGCGCCCTGCTAACGCCACGCTGACCATCGTAGATATGGCGTGCGGCACCGGAGCAGTCACACGCTTGATCGCTGAAGAGATACGCTGCCTGGGACGACATGCGCGCATTATAGGCGTCGATCCGTCAGCGGAAGCATTACGACGAGCGCAAAAAGGCATGGAAGCTATGGGAGCCAGGGCAGAATTTATTCAGGGCGAGGCTGCTGATCTGCCCAATATCGTCCAGAACGCGGACGCAGCTTTTTTCTGCAACGCTATTCACCTTCTTCCTGACAAACTCGCTGCTTTCCAACTTATGGCGAGTATTCTTGCCCCAGATGGTGTTTTTGCCTGCAATAGTGGCTTTTATGAAGGAACCTACGTCGAGGGAACCGAACGTTTCTATCGGCTCTGGACCAGTCGGGCGGTTCGCTGGCTGCGCAAAGAACATCCTGAAATTCGCCTGTCACGCGAGGCAAAAGCCATGGCCATGCAATGGCTTAACAGTGACGAATACATCAGTAAGCTCAAAGAAGGCGGTTTCTCGCGCGTTGACGCGTTCCACGAAATTGGCCTCATTTCGCTTGACGCCTGGCGCGACCTCGGTCAATACTGGCTGTTCATCGAAGGCGCATTGCCAGGAGTGCCACTGTCGCTTGGTGCCGCTGCGTTGGAGGTGGCTGTCTACCAGGCCGGCCAGGAACTGGGAATCTCCGAGACACCGCGCAACTGGCTGCAACTCGTCGCCCATAAAAAATAAATGGCAACCTCCTTTATGTGCTACAATAGGCGGGGAGTGAAGCGAATGCATGCTTCACTCTCTCTGTGAGTCTCTGTGAGTCTCTAGTTTTCGCCTGAACGTGTAGCAGCTAAATAGGACCTGGAGCAGAAAAGGAGTTTGTCGCATGGAATGGGCTATCGCTTCGGCAGCGTTTCTCGCCTCGGCGGTGGAATTTGTCGAAGCCTTTACCATCGTGCTTGTGGTTGGTGTCACCATAAACTGGCGCAGTTCGCTTGTGGGTGCTTTCGCGGCCGCCGCTACCCTCGCAGTAATCGTCGCCACGCTCGGAGTGGCGATTGTGCAACTGGTACCAATCGATGCTTTGCGTCTCTTCGTAGGAATTATACTTATTCTTTTCGGTTTGAAATGGCTGAAAAAATCCATCCTGCGTTACAGTGGATTGAAAGCTCTTCACGACGAAGAGGCCATCTTTGAAGAAAAGATGGCGGAAATTCGCGCGCGGGGCGAGACTATTGCGCCTCGTTTGCAACCCTTTGGCGTCGCTCTCGCGTATAAGGCTGTGCTTCTCGAAGGGCTGGAGGTTGCCTTCATCGTCATCACCTTCGGCGGCAGCATCTCGAAAGCGGCAACGTCCAATGGCATCGCCTCGGCTGCCATCGGCGCGGCTATCGCGGGTATTCTGGTCATTCTCGCGGGCTTGCTTGTCAAAGCACCGCTGACAAGGGTTCCAGAAAATACGCTCAAGTTTGTCGTTGGCATCATGCTCACCTCATTTGGTACATTCTGGGCTGGTGAAGGTTTTCGCTACGATTGGCCTTTATCGGATGCATTTATTCCTATTCTAGCGGCCATTTTCCTGCTGGCATCCTACCTGCTGGTGACCTTCCTCAAGCAGCAAAAACGGCGTCAACTGGCTGCTAAGGAAACACCCCGGGTGATCAGCGGTGTAGGGTCTCAAGAGGAGGTACGTTCATGAATATACTGAAAGCCATCTACAACTTTATAGTGGGCGACATGATTATCCTGATCGGCGTCCTCATCGTGGCTATTGCGCTCGGACTTATCAGTTCCATCAACGCGTTAGCTCCGCTGCGGGTTGCCATAGGGCCGGTTTTAATCATCGCCGTCCTGGTCGTACTGTCAGCAACGCTGTACCGCGAAGCCAGGGGCAAACGCTAAACGGGTATGAAGAATTTTGACATAGGAATTGCTATCATGCGTTAATGGGCGTATTTGGAAACAATTATGGTAGCAGGGAGTAATACTATGCAATACGAGGAAGCACGGGACTGGCGTCAACTGCTGGGGATGATAATGCAGGATGCTCGCGTCAAGCAGCGCATCTACGACGAGCTGGGTGTGCAGACTATCACCCTCAACCGCTGGGTGAACGGGGATACCGACCCGCGCCCACAGAATCTTAAACAACTCTTGAATGTACTGCCTGAGTATCGCGAACAATTCATTGACTTGCTCGGCGATGACTACACTGAAGCGGTAGCTTCAATCTCCAGTGACGCATCGCGAGATATTCCATCGACATTCATCGCAAGCGTCTTATCAGCGCACGCCAACACCAGAAAGGAACTACGCTTCTGGTCTCTGGGCAACCTTGTCATCAGGCAGGCGTTGGGACAGCTTGATCCCGACCGGCTGGGGATGGCAATCACTATTGTACGTTGTATGAAATCATCCCACAGCCCTCTTATCCGCAGCCTGCGCGAAAGTGTCGCCTATGGCACGCCCCCCTGGCAGGGCAATCTTGAACAGCAGGGATTGTTCCTGGGAGCGGAGTCGCTGGCTGGATACTGCGTTACTCTGTGCAAAGACGTTGAAAATAACGAGATTCGTGACCCCAATAATCTTTTACCAGCTCACCAGATAGAACATGAACTAAGCGCGGCTGCATCTCCAATTTTGTTTTCGGGTAAAATCGCGGGCTGCATGCTTGTTTCCAGTACCCAGCCGAATTATTTTCTTTCGCAGTATCGCCTTTCGCTGATCCATAATTACGCAAATCTGATCGCGCTCGCTTTTGAGATAGATGAATTCTACGATATGAAAGATGTCCAGCTTGAGATCATGCCGTTACACGTGGAGCAACGGAAACATTTTGGCAATTTCCGTACCCGCGTCACCGAGATTTTGACACAAAATAAAGTGACAGGCGCAGAAGCTGAACATCTGGTATGGGAAGAACTGGAAGAAAAACTCCTGAAATTGGATGAGCAGGAACAGAAGCAGGAGCAGGAACAGGCAACCCTGGTAAAGAAAGCATAGCGATGTTTGACGACTTCAGCGCAGATCTCACTCCCCGTTGGACACAAACTTGCATTGGAGGCGGCTCGCTCTTCGTGGTGGATTCAAACCTGCGTATGTCGTTTGAAGTCGCCTACCAGGGTCAGTACACTGATGCGCAAATCGACGACTATGATCGTTTACCGCGCTCAAAATTTCCCTGGAAACCTCCACTGCGCATGGAAGTGCGCGCGCGTTCTTCGCGACCAGCCGCCTCGCTGACAGGCTCGCTTCAACAGGCCGCTGCTTTGCGCGGCACAGCCGGTTTTGGCTTCTGGAATTATCCCTTTTCCGCGCGCGGGGATATTTTGATGCTGCCAGAAGCCATCTGGTTTTTCTACGCAGCGCCGCCATCCAATATGGCACTCGTGCCGGGCGTGCCAGGCTGGGGATGGAAAGCCCAGGTAGTGCATAGTATGCGACCCGCCGCGCTTGCCGCCAGCGTCCCCCTGGCCGTGACCGCCGCGCTTGGCAGGATAAGCGGCGATACGCGCCCCGCCAGTCGCTGGATGCAGCGACTGACGGGCGCGCAGGAAACACTGCTCGATGTCGATATGAGCGAATGGCACACCTACGTGCTGGAATGGTTTCCTGATATGGCCAGCTTCTGGGTCGATGACACGCTGGTTTTACGCGCCCCGCAGCCGCCTACGCGCCCGCTCGGTTTCGTGGCCTGGCTTGATAACCAGTATGCCATCGCCACTCCTCGCGGCGATTTCCACTTTGGAACGGTCGAGAGCGGCCCGCAATGGTTGGACTTAGGCTCGATCAGAATTGACGCCTGGTGAGTTATTTTTCAGCCAGTTTGAGCACTTCGTCGATGATGCCGTATTCGACCGCCTCACGCGCGCTCATATAGAAATCGCGCTCCGTGTCGTGCTTGATGCGCTCAAGCGGCTGCCCGGTGTGTTCATGGATGATGTCGTTGAGCACGTCGCGCGTATGCAGGATTTCGCGCGCGTGGATGTCGATATCGGTAGCCTGCCCGGCCAGCCCTCCCTGGATAAGCGGCTGGTGCATATGAATACGGGCATGGGGAAGCGCGCGGCGCAGACCATGATCGCCCGCCATCAGCAGGATTGTACCAAAACTGGCGGCGTAACCCACGCACGTCGTGACAATCGGACAGGGCAGGTGGCGCATGGTATCATAAATCGCCAGACCCGCCTGCACCGATCCGCCCGGCGAACTGATATAGAGGTGAATCTCACGCTCGGTGCTTTCAGCAGCCAGGAAAAGCAGCTGCGCCACTACCAGACTCGCCATCGATTCTTCAACCGGGCCATTAATCATGATGATGCGCTCGCGCAGCAAACGCGAAAAAATGTCATAGGCTCGCTCGCCACGGCCGGTGGTCTCTATGACAGTAGGAACCAGTAAACTTGCGGACATCGGTTTTTCCTTTCGACTATATGAAATTCATGGGATATTCAATTCAGGCTCTTTGCTGGCGCACAAAGTAGTACTGCATCTTTTCTCCTTGTTTACCTTTCTGTGGACGCAATCTCTAGCTTGAATATAGCATGCTGTTAGTTTATAATCATAGACAATAAATATGCTAATAGCATGTATTTTCAAAGAGCTATGCCATAAGCATAGAAAGGGAAAAGATCATGGCAGATTTACAGGAGATCATGGGGCGCGTGATCCGGCGCGAGCGACAGGAGCGTCAACTGACCATTAAAGAACTGGGCGAGAAGGCCGGTCTTTCGGAAATATACATGGGCGAAATCGAGCGCGGGCAGAAATACCCATCATCGAAGGTGTTGGAAAGCATCGGCGGCGCGCTCGACCTGGACATGGCCGACCTGCTGGAATTGATGGCCGAGGAGATTCGCAATGAACGCATGCCGCAGGGAACTAATGCTATTGGCTTCGTGCTACCAGCGGTACCCGGTCAACCACATCGCATCACCGTCAAGAAAATCGTCAATATGCTGCCCGAAGGTGAAGTGGAGAGCGTGGCTAATTTCAGCGCCTTCCTGCTCTCCAAACATCTTAATTCTTGATACCTGTTTCCCGCTAAGTCAATCGTTATACATAACGAGATAGATTGCGCGCTGGCCGAGGGTTGCGGCTTCAGTGAGGTAGAACTGGACTTTTTGCTGCACTTTGAACGGAAATTCCGCGTATCTCAATCGTTTCTTCAGGTATGACCTGGTTCACACAAATGGAGTGAATTAATCGACTGTGGTACACCCCAGGCTATGGTAGACTGGCAAAAGGCAGTCAGAAACAATGAGGGTTGAGTATGTTGCAATGTACCTTTTGTGGATCAGAGATCCCGCCAGATGCTCGCTTTTGTGGGAGCTGCGGAAGAATGCCAGGTTCTCCACCGGACGGCCAGACGAGAATAAGCGGTTTACACAGGGTGGGCCTGGAACCCGTACCCCCTGATATGGTGATGCCAGCCAGTCAGCCCGGCGTTGCCGCGTCAGCGCACCGGATGTATGACCTGGCACGGAATAAGGACGATGCATCCACAATTGCTGTGGAGAGCAAGGAAGAAGACCCACACCGGCGCGACGCGATAGGTCTTTTGCCTGGGATTGGCGCGGCTGATGCGCTCGCAGGCGGCGGCACCGTGCCAATGGTTCAGGGTACCCCTCAAATCGGGGGGGTGCCATCTGTAGCGAATTTGCCACCTATACAGGGCGGATTAGCAGGCGGAAATATGCCCGGTGGTGGAAGGAGCTGGAACAGCGCGGCAACAGAGGTCGTGCCAAACATACCTGCCGCTTACCCTCACACTCCTCCTGTGCCAGGAAGAAACTCACCAACACAAACCCTGCATCCACCTCATTACCCTCAGCAGCCAAAACCACCGCATGGGAACCCGACACCAAAGGGCTGCGCGCCAACGCTGCTTATCGTAGCGATACTCATCCCACTTATCATGATTGGCAGTATCGTTACCCTCGCGTTCACTGCCTTCGCGCCCACGCTGGCGTTAAGTGGCAGCAGCAATGTGACGAGCGGCGGTACACTCGCCTTGCACGGCAGTCATTTTCTGCCCGGAAGCAGTATCACCCTTACGCTTGATAACTCGCTGCCGGTTTATGTTGAAACGCGCCAGCCAGATATGCAGACAGCTCGCGTATTGAATGGGGCGCATACGCTGAGCATGGCGGCCGATCAGGTATTGGCCCAGACGGCGAGTAATAGCATCAACGCCGCGGGAGATGGCACTTTCAGCGTCAATATAACCGTTGATCCGAACTGGTCCGCCGGGCAACATACCATGCAGGCCAGCGAATCCATCACCCACCGCAGCGCGCGGCTGACATTCACCATTCTTGGCGGTAATGCGACCCCAACACCTTCGCCCACAGCTACGAACACGCCCTCTGTTACTCCATCGCCATCCCCGACGGTATCGCCATCGGTATCACCGACGGTGACAGTCACCACATCACCGCCTGCGACGCAGCCAGAGTTGAGTTGCGTTAATCCTTCATCCGTCACGCTTGGCCCGGTCAGCGTCAATTACGCGCAGGCGGTCTCGACATCTGTATCACTGTGTACACAGGGTACGGGTAGCGTCAACTGGACAGCCAGTTGGAATCAGGGACAGGCTCCCTGGCTGGTCCTCAATCAAACGACAGGAAGCATCACCGCGCCCGGCCAGGCGCAAATCAATGTGAGCGCGAACGCAAGCCAGCTCGCCGCAGGAAACTACACGGCAGCCGTAGCCTTCTCCAGTCAGCCGGGCAATGTGACGGAAACGCTCAACGTCACTTTCATTGTACAGGTCGGCTGCATCAAGGTAGCACCAAACACGCTCAATTTCGCGGCTACTCCTAACATCAAGGAGGCCGCGCCACAAACTGTTGCTTTGACGAATTGCGGCGCGGTTGGTACATGGTCCGCGAACGCAAAAACAAGCGACGGTGCCAACTGGCTCAGCGTCAGCCCCAATGGCGGTACGCTGGGCACGAGCGCGCCCGGCAATGCGACAATCACCGCTTCCAGTCTGAACTCAACATTGGCGGTAGGCAATTACACGGGGACAGTCACGTTCACAATCGGCAGCGGCACCTTCATCGTCAACGTCAACTTCACAGTTGAACCGGTACTCGCGGTCACACCCACCAGCCTGGTAGGGATAAAACAATGTGGCAACGGTAATTCGGGCTATTATAACTGTTACCTATCGCTGACCAACACATCTCACACGTTAAGTCTTGCCTGGACTGCCAGTACCAATCTCTTGCCCAATAGTATCATCAAGCCAGCCAGTGGAACAATGCAGCCAGGACAAACAACGCGCGTACAGATCGCTATTCCGGTAAGTGATTGCTCAACTGGAGCCAGTATTACCTTTTCAGGGCCGGGGAATAGTGTTACAGTATCCTGGACATGTTAGCTGAACAGGTTGATGAAAAGGGAAGCCGGCGCAATGGAAAACGATGTATTGATCGGGCAGCAAATCGGAGCCTATTCTATCCAGTCCAGGCTGGGTGAGGGCGGCATGGCACGCGTATATAAAGCGTACCACGCGCGTTTGCGCCGCGAAGTTGCCATCAAAGTCATTCTCTCTCAAATAGCACAACAAACCGACTTTAAGGCGCGCTTTGAACGCGAGGCCCAGTTGGTTGCCAGCTTACAACACCCCAATATTGTGGCCGTGTACGACTTCGGAGATTTTGGCAATCAGACCTACCTTGTCATGCAATACGTCGGTGGGGGAACGCTGCGCGACCAGTTACGCGGCGGCCACGCGCTTGATCCGCGCCAGGCCACGATTTACGCGATCCAGATGGGCAAGGCACTACATCACGCGCACCTGCGCGGCATTGTTCACCGGGATGTGAAGCCGCAGAATATGCTGGTGCCAACCAACGATGCCAACCAGTTGCTGCTGTCTGATTTCGGCATCGCCAAGTTATATGATACGCGTCACGAGCCAACGCTTGTGAACATGGCTGGCAGCGCAAGCATACATGACCCATCTCTGACCAGCGTCGATCAAATCGTGGGAACCGCCGAATATATGGCCCCGGAGCAGGTTAACGGCGCGCCCGTTGATGCGCGCACCGATGTTTACGCGCTGGGCGTCGTGCTTTATCAGATGCTGAGCGGAGAAGTGCCTTTCCACTCCACCACTATCCAGGGACTACTCTTCCAGCATGTGCATACAGCGCCCAGGCCGCTGCGAGAACTCAACCCGTATGTTTCAGACACACTGGCATATATCGTTGCCAGAGCTATGGCTAAAGCGCCCGCCGATCGCTTTCAGTCCGCCGAAGAAATGGCGCAGGCATTGGAAGCAGCCAATAGCAACGCGACCTATCAGCTTGCTCAATCACAGCCGTTTAGCCCCGGCTTTCCGCAACCGGCATTTATAAACACGCCGCCCTACAGAACATCCGCGAGCGTGACGAATGCGAGCGGTACGGGTTTTACTGTTCCGGTGACAGGCCGACCCGCGCGACGCAAAGTTATCAGCTATATCGTGTCCGGGCTGCTCGTGTTGCTACTGGTGGCACTTCTCCTGGTCAAAACGGGCATCTTGTCTTCATTCAATCCCAATAATGGTACTTTAACTACGACTGCTAAGGCATTTACGGAAAACTTCCAGAACAACGATCGTAACTGGACTATCGGCAACTTGAATAACCTGACTGCATCCATCGCTAACAACCAGTACGACCTGCAAATAAGCGGCGCGCCTGGCGGGGGACAAACCTATTTCCCGCATCCTGAGGTAGGCACGTTACCTGATAACTTCACGCTCACGGTATCCATAGAAGAAACACGGCCAGCAGATATATCGGGCGCGTATGGCCTGGCGTTTCGTGAATCACAGAATGCCAGCGGCGGCGTATCGTGCTATGCGCTGATTATCCATACAGATGGCAAATATCAAGTAGTGAAGTACGATCCCAACGCCAGCAATGGCTTTACCACGCTGGGGCAATCCAATAATGCATTCGCGGCCATCCATAAGGGCTTAAATCAGTTCAATACCTTACAAGTAACCGTCACGGGGAGCACGTTTACCTTTCGCATCAACGGAACCGCGCTTCCAGGTCCCATCACTCCCGATACTGCGTATACAGGCGGGCAATTAGCCGTGCTGGTGGCTGGCACAAATGCAGCGTTTGTGGTACAAAAAGTAGCACTTGCCATTCAATAGACAACTTGCAGCATACCGTCGTATTCGTGATACGCGCATGCTGCTCCCCTTATGAAATTTAACAACCAAATGGGGATATGATGCGCATTGGGAAGCGTGCGTCCCCGGCGTTCTGTAGGGACAGTGAGTGGGGTAGAGTGGATGTGGTGGGGGCCTGGTGCCTGTCCTCGTCGGGGTGCTGATCCAATGTGGCACCAGGAATCCTGCCGGAATCGTCATCCCACCCCGGACAAGCACGAGGCCCCCACAGGATGAGGCCATGCCTACCCAACACAAGTAATGGAGCAATGTCTTAACGGGTGTATGGCATTATCATCACTTTAGTTTACGGGGTGATATAATGCTCTCATCCATCTACTTCAAGACATCTTTGTTTTCCATATATTCAACATGTTGGGTCACTCATGCGAAGCTTTGAGGAACAATTACAAGACGCTGTAGAACTGGTACAGACGTCGCGGCG
>Ga0307373_10012006_pt1 | contig 12404 bp, 10 predicted proteins | sample OX2MG_FD_202534 | JGI IMG/M metagenome (GOLD analysis project Ga0307373, IMG submission 202534) | Soil microbial communities from Risofladan, Vaasa, Finland - OX-2 | ecosystem: Environmental > Terrestrial > Soil > Coastal area > Acid sulfate soil | place: Finland: Risofladan, Vaasa | collected...
TTCCAGGTCGCGTCGTCGAGGACGATGCCTGCCGGCGATATTTTCACATCCTTGAATTCGCCGATCTGGCGATGGAAGCCGACATGCGGCAGCGTAAATTCGAACGCGACGCCGGTCTTCCCAATCGCTTTGTTCCAGCGGTCAATACCGCGCTGGCAGTCGGCAGTGTAGTCGTCGCGCAGCCGCATATTAACGGCGGTGAGCGCCGGTTCGTCGATCCGCTTGATCTCACCGCCAATCAGCTTGAGCACCGGATAGGTTGAATTCTCCAGCCGGTGATCGTCATCGATCTTGGTCTCCTGGAAACGGCCCTTGAGGCTCGCATTGAACGCGTTGGCCGCGTTGGTCGAGACTTCCGATCCGAACAGATCAAGCGACAACGAATAGTGCAGATTGAGCTTCTTCTGAATGGTCGGAAGGTCGATGACGCCGAGCTTGCGCACTTTACCGATTTCGTTCGGGTCTTCGATGCCGGCCGCCTGAATCGCCTCGCAGGTGCGCTGGATGGTGCGCCCGACGCCGGTCTCGCCGACGAACATATGGTGCGCCTCTTCCGTCAGCATGAAGCGGCAGGTGCGCGACATCGGATCGAAACCCGATTGGGCCAGACTTTCGAGCTGCATCTTGCCGTCACGGTCGGTGAAGAACGTAAACATAAAGAACGACAACCAGTCGGGCGTCGCCTCGTTGAAAGCGCCGAGCATGCGGGGTTTGTCGACCGATCCCGATCGCCGCTGCAGCAATTCGCCGGCTTCCTCGCGTCCGTCGCGGCCGAAATATTTTTGCAGGATGTAGACCATCGCCCACAAATGGCGGCCTTCCTCGACGTTGACCTGGAAGACGTTGCGCAGGTCGTAAAGCGACGGTGCGGTCTTGCCGAGATACCGCTGCTGCTCGACCGAGGCCGGCTCGGTGTCGCCCTGGATAACGACCAGGCGGCGCAGCATGGCGCGATACTCGCCGGGCACGTCCTGCCAGACCGGCTCGCCGTAATGATGGCCGAATGGAATGGTCCGGCCTTCCTCCTTCGGCGCCAGCAAGATGCCCCAGCGATAGTCGGGCATCTTGACGTAGTCGAACTTGGCCCAGCCTTTGGGATCGACCGACACCGCGGTGCGCAGATAGACCATCGCCTGCTGAAAGCCTTCCGGCCCCATGTCCATCCACCAGTCGATATAGCCGGGGTGCCAGCTTTCGAGCGCGCGCAGCACGGTGCGGTCGTCGGCGAGATTGACGTTGTTCGGGATCTTGGTCGTGTAATCGACGTTCTCGATGTTCATGGCGTTGCTCTCCCGTTGCTCCCCTCCCCCTTGTGGGGAGGGGTCAGGGGTGGGGGTTGGGAAGTGATGCGCACAAGTCGCGGACACAGCATCCCTTCGCTACCCCCCTCCCATCCCTCCCCCACAAGGGGGAGGGATCAGAAAACTCACACTCTGCGCGTGTCGAAAACCGGCTGTTGCCCGGTGCCGTAACGTTTGAGCGCCCCCTCCTCGCCGACCGCGTTGGGACGCTGGAAGATCCAATTCTGCCAGGCGGTCAGCCGGGCGAAGATTTTCGATTCCATGGTTTCGGGACCGGCGAAGCGCAGATTGGCTTCCAGCCCGGTGAGACCGTCCGGCGAAAAGCTCGCGCGCTCTTCGAGGAACACGCGCACCTCGTCGTCCCAGTCGATGTCGTCGAGCGCAAACGTCACTAGGCCGAGTTGTTGCGCGCGCGCGGCGTCGAGCGTTTTGCCGATTTCGGATTCGGCCGCCGCGAGGTCGGCGGGATCGGCAAGGAAGCGGCTGGCGAGCCGGGTGAGCCCGTGCGACATCGGATAGCTGCCGAAATTGGCGGCGCTCAGCACCAGCGCCGCCGGCGGCTTGTTATCGCCGTCGCGTTGGCCGAGGAACATGTAGGAGCGATCGGTGGCGAACGCCAATTCGGCGAGCGTGCCGGCGAAGCATGAGCCCGGCTCGATCAAGGCGACCAGCGAACGTGAGGTGAGATCGACGCGCTTAAGCACCCGCTTCCAGAAGTGACGGATTTCGCGCGTGAGCCAGTGCACCTTGTTGGCTTCAAGGAACGTCTCATAAGCAATCACGTCGGCCGGATCGCCGGAGGATTTGAACACGATCGCCGCAACGTTGAATTCGTTGAGCCGGATATTGAGGATCGCATCGTCGAGTTCGCGCGCCACCCGCAGCGGCCAGAATTCCGCGCCGAGCGCCGCCATGGCGTCGGCCGATTCCGGCGGCGGCGCGGTGGGGCCGCGCAGCGTGATCGTGGCGATGCGCGCCGTCCGATCGAACTCGACCGCGACCGAACTGTAATCGACGCCGTTGGCGGAGAAAGTCCGCGCCAGTGGCGTAAGCTTGATCCCCTGCCCGGCTCCGCCGCGGCGGGATTTGGCGGCGAATTCCTTGGCCCGCGCCGTCACCGCCGCTTCGAATTTCGACCCCGGCACCACTTCATCGACCAGCCGCCAGTCGAGCGCGCGCTTTCCCTTCACGCCTTCTTCGGTGGTGCAGAAAAAGTCGGCGTGGTCGCGGCGCACTTTGCGCTTGTCGGCGACGCGCGTAAGCCCGCCGGTGCCCGGCAGCACCGCGAGCAGCGGCAATTCCGGCAGCGACACCGAAGACGAACCGTCGTCCACCAGCATGATGTAGTCGGCGGCAAGCGCCAGCTCGTAGCCGCCGCCGGCGGCGGTGCCGTTGATGGCGCAGATGGTCGGCAAACCGGAATGCTCGCTCAGATCCTCGATGCCGTTGCGCGTCTCGTTGGTGAATTTGCAGAAATTGACTTTGTGCGCGTGGCTCGCGCCGGCGAGCATGCGAATATTGGCGCCGGCGCAGAACACCCGCGGCTTGCCGGAGCGCAGCACCACGGCCCGCACCTGCGGATGCTCGAAGCGCAGCCGCTCGATGGCGTCGGCAAGTTCGATGTCGACGCCAAGGTCGTAGGAATTGAGCTTGAGCTCGTAGCCTTCGAACAGCGCGCCCTTCTCGTCGACATCCATGAACAGCGTCGCAACCTCGCCATCGACCGCGAGCTTCCAATGGCGATAGCGCGGCGGCGCGGTCTGAAAATCGATTCGGCTCTGACCGCTTGCCAGGGGACGCTCAGGGGCATGCGCGTCGGCCATCACCAACCTCCCTCGAATGTATTATAATGCAACACGGCTTTGACCTTTATATGCATTATAATGCAGTCGGATGCAATGGCGTCGGCGCGCCCATTTCAGCTTCGTGATGGTCGCGGAGCAGCCGGTTGATGAAGGCTGAGCTGGCGTCGAGCGTCGCTTCCGGCGCATCGCGATAGGGCGAATGCTTGGCACCCGGCACGATCACCGTTTCCACCGGGCAGTAGCATTCCTGTTGGACCGCTTCGACCTGCTTGAGCGTGCCGTATTCATCGTCGGCGCCCTGAATGACCAGGATCGGCACCCGGATGTAGCCAAGCGCGTCGGTGATGTCCCACGACTTGAAGTCGGGATTGAGCCATGGCTCGACCCAGGACCGGAACGCACCGTCGACATCAGCATGCCAGCGCTTGAGCTTCTCGCGCAGGTCGCCGCTGGCGAATTCGTCGCGGGTGCGGCGGATGGAATCGAGCCCCATCTCCTCGGTGAAGAAATGCGCCGCCATCAGCACGAGGCCGCGCACCCGATGATCCTGCACGCTGCCGGCATAAATGGTCGCGATCGAGCCGCCGTCGCTGTGGCCGAACAGAATGCCGCGTTGAAAGCCGATGGCGTCGAGCACGCGCGGCAGGACGTCGAGCGCTTCCTCGCGCATGAAATCGATGCCGCGTGGCATCGTACCCGGAGCAGATTGACCGGCGCCGGCGCGCGAATAAACAAACACGCCGCAGCCGGTCGCCGCCGCAAGCTGTTCCGGAAACGCGCGCCACAAACCGACACTGCCGAGGCCCTGGTGCAGCATGACGATGGTCGGCGCCACGTTCGGGCGCGGTCCGATCATCCGGTATTCGAGCCGCAGCGGCGCAAGATCGAGAAAGCCCTGGTCGGCGAGCGTCACCGCGCACCGTCCCCGATCCACGGCGAAACGAGACGCAAAAGCCTCTCGTAGCTTTGCTCAACCGGCTCGTCGGAGGTATCGATCTCGGCTTCCGCGCGCGCGTAATCGGCGCGGCGCGCTTCGAGGATCGCAACCAGATCCGCCATGGCGGCGCGGTTCTGCGCCATCGGCCGGAAATCGCCCTGCGCCATCACCCGGCTCATATGCTCTTGCGGCCGCGCCTTGATCCACACGGTGTGGGCGTGACGCAGCAGCAACGCGTAAGTCTCGGGATCGGACACGATGCCGCCGGCCGTGGTGATCACGGCTGCTTCGTGCTCGGCGATCAGGCGTTCGAGCGCGCCGCGCTCGTGCCGGCGGAATGTCGCCGTGCCTGCCATTTCGATCAGGTCCGGGATGCTGGCGCCGTATTCCTCCTCGACCCGGCGGTCGAGTTCGACGAACGGCCAGCCGAGATGTTGCGCGAGCAGACGGCCGAGCGTGGACTTACCGGCGCCGCGCAAGCCGACCAGCGCGATGCGCCGCGAGCGATCAGCGCCGGCGCGATGCGCTACCCGCGCGGCGATGTCCTTGGTCAGCGCCGGCAGTTCTTTCTCCGGCACTTGCGCCAACAGTTCGAGAATAGCGCCGAGTTCGGCGGTGCGCGCGCCGGTCTCCGGCAGCAGCGCCGAAACCGGCAGATCGAGTGCCTGGGCAATACCGCGGAGCACGCTTGCCGACGGATTGCCGGCGCCGCTTTCGATCTGCGCCAGATAACGCTCAGAGGTTTCGGACGCTTGCGCCAATTGCCGGCGCGTCATCCCGCGCTTGGCGCGGTGCCGTCGCACTTCGCGCCCAATGGCGGCGAGGAACGCGGTGGCGGCGGCCAGCCCCGATGCAGCGGGTTGTGGCGGCTTGGATTTGGGAGTCAGCTTGGCCATCGGCTTCTTCGCTATGCATTATAGTTCATGCGTTATAACCCATATTCAAGGGCGTCCCCCTTGTACGGGAAACTATATACTTGACAACGGAAGCCACTAGCCTTAGATTAGAGCCAATAGAAAGGCTTTTGCCATGGCTTCCGACCTTCAAAACCCTGTATTCCACGACAACGACAAGGCCCGCGAAGCCCTAGAGTCAATTCGCTGGCCTGATGGCCGCTACTGCCCTCATTGTGGCAACGCCGACCCTGAGAAGATCGCCAAGGGCGAAGGCAAAGCCGCGCGCACGGGACTCTACTATTGCGCAGCGTGCAACGGCCAATTTACCGTCACGGTCGGCACGGTCATGGAGCGCAGCAAGATTCCTTTGTCCAAGTGGTTGCTCGCCATGCATCTGATGGGAGCCAGCAAGAAAGGTATCAGCGCCTTGCAGCTACAGCGCATGCTTGGCGTGACCTATAAGACCGCATGGTTCCTTTGCCATCGCGTTCGCGAAGCAATGAGGCCCGCGAAACGCAGTCCCCTTGGCGGAAAAGGCAAGATCGTTGAAGCGGACGAAAGCCACTTCGGTGGCAAGGAAAAAAACAAACACGTCGGCAAGCGCAACAAGAGAAACATCGGTGGCAAGGGCAAGCAGGCGGTGTTCGCGCTTGTCGAGCGCGATGGCATCTCCCACTCGTTTCATGTCGCCAATGTCAGCGGTAAGACATTGCGGCCTCTCATTGTCGAGAACGTGAGCCGCAAATCTGCGCTTATGACGGACGAGGGCGGCCAGTACTACCACGTTGGCAAAGAATTTGACCGCCATGAGACGGTGAACCACAGCGAAGACGAATACGTGCGCGGCGACGCGCACAGCAACACCGCAGAGTGTCGTTTCAGTCTCATGAAGCGGGCCGTCTTCGGAACGCACCATTCGATCAGCGAAGCCCACTTGGCGCGCTATCTCGCCGAATGGGATTTCAAATGGAATACCCGCAAGATCACAGACGGGGAACGTGCGGCGCTCATTGCCAAGGGTATCGAAGGCAAGCGTCTCACGTACCGGCCGACTAACTAGGGGAACGATCAAACAGCAAGCGAAGGCATTTCTTCGTTGGAGGAAACAAAATGGCAAAATGCCCATACTGCGATAAATCGATGCCCTCGATAAAAGCCGAAACAATCAGCATTAAATCCGCGCCGCGAACGTCGTGGCGCGGGATTGCTTATTGCTGTCCATATTGCAACGCTGCACTTTCCGTAACGATTGATCAGATTTCACTGAAATCAGACACAGTCGGTGAAGTCCTGCGCGGCCTTGGAAAGGGGTGATAGTGGTAATCGCGCCTTTATTTCGAGCGTCGATGTTTTGCATGATTTTCACCGGACTTACTTTTCTGCGCTGGCGGTCACGAAGGAGGACTCGCAATGACGAGTGATATTCCGGGTCTCATTCTGCAACCGAAATGCCCGCACTGCGGCGCGAACCTCTTGATCGAACAGCTCGGGGATGAACCGAAACCGGACGATAGAGTGCTTTGTCCCAATCACGGGTTCGTGGGCGGCCGCGATGAAATTGCCGGGCAAACTGTCGATCAGAGCAAAGACGAGATCGGGAAGCACATCGGCGATCAACTCAAAAAAGTCTTTCGAGACGTTGGTTTCGATATCACGAAGAAAAAGTAGAGGTGCGCTTTCGGGCACGGCACGAGCATTTTTCTTCGTGCCTGTCTTTGATCGCTTAACGCGCGGACTGCGGACCCTCATTTCATCATGCGGCTTTGGGGCCGTTTGCAAAAGCCTTCGTGCGATCTCCAAGGTAGTGTTGTCGAGATTAGGTGTAGGAGCCTTAGTCATGGAAGATCAGCCTTATCCAGAAAAATTCGAGGAAGCCGACCATATTCCCGAAGCATAATCGTCGCGATTTCTTGGCATGACCGACTCCTCCGCAATCCGCCAGAGTGTTGTTCGTCTGCAGAAGGCCCGCGATGCGCTTAAGCGCCTGGAGGCAACTAGTACCCTTGATGAAACCGAAAGCGCATGGGCTGATCTTCTGTTATCCGGAAACGCGATTTATTCCAAGCTTGAACAAGGCGCCAAGGCTGGCGGCGGCAAAGCTTCTGCCTGGTACGGCCGAATCAAGAAACTACGAAAGGATGACCCGCTTCTGTCTTATGTGCACCACGCCAGAAATTCGGAGGAACACGGGATAGAAGACGTGACCAAGCGCATGAAGGCTGGCGACGCTACTCTCACGTTTCGGGAACCATTCGATCCGGGCAAAATGCATGGTCTCCAGTTAAATATCGGCGCGGATAGCCGAGGGCATGTGCGGGTTTCGTCCTCGAACGAAGACGTTGTATCGACACGGATGTATGACCAACCATCGTTGGCCCTAGTCCGCGTTAAAGACTCGCGTTTCGGCGATTATTTCGACCCGCCGTACGAGCATCTAGGCACGAAACTCGCCGATCAATCGCCACTAACTGTCGGCAGTCTCTTTGTCGCTTATCTAGCGCAGCTTATCGACGATGCTAGACCGTTCGGCGTCTAGCTTCCTCCGTCCTCATTGCCAAAAATACCCTCCAAACGAGCGTCTCCAGCCCTTCCCCAAAACAGCATTCTTTTGCGGCATATACCCCCGCCTCAATCATGGCCGGTGTGATTTCGATTTCGGGCGGATTGCTTACGTCGGCCTGTCGGGCCGGAGAACTAGACCTTGATTTTTCCGTTGTCAAGTATATAACTCCCCTTGTACGGGGGGCGCGATAGAAAATTTACACAGGCTTGTTCATGTTTTGTGCTAATCAGTTAGGGCGAACGAAAGAAGCACGATAAAGAATGTGAATCGCGCGAATCAGTGGGGACAAGGCCGTGGCCTCAATCACAAATGATTGTACTGGCATGGCAACATATCCCGCCTATCCACAACTAAAATCCGAGGGAGCGCTGAATGACTGGCCTCGCACCAGGCGAGAAAATACTTGTTCCAACGGAGGCCCAATCGGGTGCCTTCCCGGGTGAAAGATTGGTCACAATAAGTACGGAAACCGGGCCTATCTCCGGATTCGCGAAGGCCGATTTTGTGATCCATCAGGGAGAAGGCACATATCTTATTGCGGAAGTTAAACGTGTTTTTGGGAACGTGGTAACGGTGAAGTTGTATGGATCGTTCTTCACCACCACCGGCCTTGCTGATATATCGAAAAGCACCGCTTTTCGGAAAATGGCTGGATGATTCTTTCCCAACAGGACATTCGTCGTCTCGTTAAATCAAAGAAAATAGCCTTCGATCCCGTACTTGAGGAAACTCAATGGGGAGAGGCTTCTGTTGACCTGCGCCTAGGGCGTCAATTTACTTGGTATCGAAAAGGCATAACCGGCGTTACGCTTTCAGTGGCGCAAGGTTTGGGGACGATTGGTAGCCTCAACCTTTTCGAGACAGAAGAACGTGAGCTCTACAAACTCGATCCCGGTGAGCTTGTTCTCGCCCTGACCCACGAATCCGTAACAGTCCCGAAAAATCTAATAGCGCGAGTTGAGGGACGCAGCACGTACGCGCGGGTCGGCCTCAGTATGCACCACACAGCGCCGTGGATTCAGCCGGGCTGGGAGGGCCAAATCGTTTTAGAAATCTCAAATCACGGTTCGATACCGATAGAACTTACCGCCCTAAAAGATCGCCCGTGTCAGCTCAGCTTTTTTGAACTTAAATCGGCTGTACCCGCAACTATTGCTTACGGCTCTCGCGCTACCGACAGGTATCAGCGGCAAAAGCATCCCCTGAAGCACAAGGCCTAATCAGCGCCTTTTGCTTTATGCGCTCTGAGCGTTGAATCAACGCGACGGCGGGCTTGGCAAGCGACGCCGACGCTACTCGACCATCTTCCGCCAACCGCCCGCCTGCGCTTCAACGCGGGCGACGGTGTCCTCGATCGACTCGGCTTCGGGGCCGGGATCGTCGGGCGCATGCACCAACGGAATAACCGGCTCGGGCTTTGCGTGTTCGGGCTTTGCCGGCTCGGGCTTTGCGTGCTGAGACGTTGCCGGTTCAGACTGCGGCGGCCGGCGCGACGGTGGCAACGATTCGACTTCAACAACCGGCGCTGCGGTTTTTTGCTCGAGCATCGGCGTCGCCGCAATCGCAGCGTCGGGCCCGATCGCGGGCTTCTCGTTCGAAGGTTTGCCGATACCGGCGAGCGGCACCCGCCATTCGAAGGCGTCGAGCCGGCCGCTCGGCGAAGCCGGCAGCCAGCGATCCGAGACGTGACCGTCGGCGGTCCAGGTTGGATCGGGTGCCGCATGCACCGCGCGCGCGATCCATTCGCGGACGCGGCCTTCGTCGTTGTGCTCGGCGCGCTCAAGCTCAGCCATCAGCAGCGCCACCCGCTTGGTCGGAGCGGCAAGATGCGCTGCGAGCGCATCGCGCGCTTTGGCGAATTCCTGCGCGTCGATCGCGGCGCGCGCCAGCGCCAGCGCGCTTTCGATATGGCCGGGCGCTTTCTTGACCAGGGCTTCGATCCGCTTCAGGCGATCGCGCGCGGCATCGCCGAACCGCAGATCGGAAAACACTTGCGCCAAATCCGGATGCGGCTGCGCCTCCCACGCCTTGTGGACGAGGCGGGCGGCTTTGCGCAGTTCGCCGCCCTCCGCCAGCATACGACCGGCAAGCGCCGCCGCCGGCGCGAAAGTCGGCGCGAGTTTCGCCGCTTCCAGCGCCGACGCCTTGGCGGTGTCGCGATCGGTATCCTCGGTGGCGAGCGCGCGTGCGGTGAGCATCACCGCGCGCTGGCGGCGATAGCTTTCGTCGTCGAGCACACGCTTGTTGCGCTCAAGCAGCGCCAGCGCGCCGGCCCAGTCACCGGTGATGCAGAGCTTTTCCAGCACCGCCTTACCGGCCCAGCCAAGCGAAGGATTTTCGCGCGCCGCTTCTTCGGCGAACGCATGCGCGCTGTCGCGATCACCGCGGCGCTGCGCTTCGACGAACAGGCCGTGCAGCCCAAGGGTCTTGGTGTCGGCGCGGCTCGCCATGGCGTGGAAAGCATCTTCGGCCGCCGCGCGGTCGCCGCTGAGCTGCGCGTGTTGCGCGCTTAACAACAGCGAGAGCGGTTCCGCCGGCGCCATCCGTTTAGCCTCGGCGGCATGCGCGCGTGCGGCGGCGAGGTCGCCCGAACCGATGGCGACGAGTCCGCGCGAAATCGCCTGATAGGCGCGCTCGCCGCGGCGGCGGTGCAGATGCCCCCGCAGCATCCATGGCGAGCGCAGGATCGCGCGGAAGAGCGTCCAGATGATGAGAATGACGACCATTGCGGCGAGTGCCGCGGCGGCGAGCATCATCACCGAAGTCTCGGTCCGCCAGCCCTGCCAGGTGACCATCACCTCGCCCGGACGATCGGCGAGCCAGGCGACGCCGAGCGCCAGAATGCCGACCGCGATCAGAAAGGTAATGACGCGTGTCATTGCGATGCCGGTTTGACGAGCGCGGCCAGCGCGTCGGCGGCGATATGGCGGGCTGCGGCGAGCGCCGTTTCGCGCGCGTGCGCCTGCCTGATCCACGCCGCCGCCGGCATGCGCGTCCCGTCAGACAATTTGGCCAGATCGGCGAGCGCGGCTTCGATGTCGCCGCGCGCCGCGTCGGCGTTGATGCGGCCGATCAGCGACGACGCATCGTGACCCGTGGGCGCCGCCGCGGCGTCGATCGGCGTGACACGGACCAACCGTTGCGCGCGCGCTTCCAGCCGCCCGAGCAACGAGCCGGTCGGCGTTTCCGCATCCGCCGCGCGTTGCAGCGACGGCGTCAGCGCGGCGAGTTCCCGGCCGAGCGCTGTCGCGCTTGGAACGCCGCCGGCCGCGAACGGGCCAAGCGCTGCGACTGCGTCCTGATCGGCGCCGAACGACTTCACCGCCGCAAGTTCGGACTGGAACGGCACGCCACGTTCGACCGCCGCGCGCAAGGCCTCGGCGGCAATGGTTGCACGCGCGGTGTTGTCGCTTTGGCTTGCGCTTCGCTGCGCGTTGTCGGCGGTGAGCGATTTGATCGCGCTTTCGAGAGCGGCGACGCGGCTTCCGATCGCATCGAGATCGCTGCGCTGAAGACCCGACGCATTCGCGCTCTTTGCCTGATCCGCGACACTCTTTGCGTCATCCGCCGCGGCTGACGCGCTCCTCGCAGCAGCCGCAATTTCATCAACGCGACGGTTCAGCGCGGCCAGCCCATCGCCGAGCGACTTGTCCTGCGCTTCCACCGCATTCATGCGGCCGACGGCGCCATCGTCGGCGCGCGGCGTTTGCAGCGCCTGCTCAAGCTTGTCGAGCCGCGCGGAAATGTGGTCGTCGGCCGCGGGCTTTGCCGCCGGCGTAGCGACCCGCGCCGCGTTGTCGCGTCCCGGCATGACGCCCGCCGCCCACAATCCGGCCATCGCGCCTCCGGCGACAACCGCGCCAATCAGAATTCCCACGGCATACGCGCCGGCGCGGGAATTTCGGCTGGCGCGCGCACTGCCGGCGTTGCCGGGCGAAGCGCGTTCGCCGGCGGCATCGGCCGCGGCCGGATCCGGCGCCGGACCGGCTTGCTCGGCGCCGACTTCCTTGGCCGTCAGGTCGATGGTCGGCGGCCGTCGACGCGGCGTGCTGTCGGGCTCGCTCATTACGGCTCCACGGCAAGCGGCCGATTCGGTTGCATCACCCGCTCGCGATCCCGGCATAATACGAAAGCCGTAACGGCGGCAACATTGCGGACGTTCCGGCTCAGGCGGGAATCAATGCGATCAGCGCCGCTTCGTCGGGACTGGCGGCAATCCGGACTTTGGCGGCGCCAGCCTGTGCGAGCGGCTCCGCCACCTGGGCGGACAGGCAAAAATGCACGGGATTGTTGATCCCGGGATCGGTGAAGCCCGCAGCCTGCGCGGCCTTTACGTAAGCCTCGGCGCTGCGCTTTGAAAAATGCAGCACGCCGTCGATGCCGGCGGCCAGCGCCTCGGCAGCCGCGGGCGGCAAGGCAGCCGCGGCAATCGCCCGGTAAACCACCGCCGTCTGTACGGCCAAATTCCGCGCGGCGAGATCGCCGGCAAGGTCGCCGGAGCGTTCCGCGCCGGCAAGGTAAAGAAGCGACGCCCCTTGCTTGAGCCGCCCGGCGGCAAGCCGCGTCAGATCGCCTGCGCCGCCGCCGGCTGACATAACGTCGGCAAAGCCGACATCGCGCATCGCCTGCGCGCTGCGCTCGCCGACCGCGAGCACCGGCAGGTTTTTAAGGTCCGTGAAACGCCGATGCCGCGCGACCGCCGCCGCCGCATTGGCGCTGGTGACGAGGATCGCGGCCCATGGTCCGCTGCCAAGCTCCCCATCGTCCAGCGGCTCGATGCGCAGGAGCGGCGCGACAACCGCCGTGTGACCGCGCCCGCGCAACGCGGCTGCGGTGCGTTCGGCGTCGGGCTGCGGCCGGGTCACCAGCAAACGCACGTCAGGTCCGCACGAAAAAGTCGGC
>Ga0307373_10012007_pt1 | contig 12404 bp, 11 predicted proteins | sample OX2MG_FD_202534 | JGI IMG/M metagenome (GOLD analysis project Ga0307373, IMG submission 202534) | Soil microbial communities from Risofladan, Vaasa, Finland - OX-2 | ecosystem: Environmental > Terrestrial > Soil > Coastal area > Acid sulfate soil | place: Finland: Risofladan, Vaasa | collected...
AGTAAAGCCTCTCGGTCAAGCCAAAGTGCAGCATACAGAGTGACTGGACGCGTTGAGCAGAAACATTCCAGTTTATTGAAACGCGACTCCTTTGTCAAACTCCGTCATGATCCATGAAGAGACTGGGTCGCTGAATCTGCATAGAAGGCAGGACAGGCCTTGCTTTTCCGGCGCGAAAAAGAAATACTTGAAAAACGGGACTTTGCGTTCATCAGGACGGATACTTGTCAAGCGTGGGGGTCGCAATGGAAAAAGCAACGTTCGGGGCAGGATGTTTTTGGGGCGTGGAAGCCGCGTTCCGCCAGACCAAAGGCGTGGGTTCAACCGCGGTTGGATACATGGGCGGAACTCTCAAGAATCCAACCTACGAGGACGTTTGCACAGACAGGACCGGGCATGCGGAAGTCGTGCAGGTTGAATACGATCCAGCGGTGGTTTCCTATATCGAACTCCTGAAAGTCTTCTGGCTGGCCCATAATCCCACCACCGTGAACCGGCAAGGACCGGATGTCGGCACCCAGTATCGCTCGGCGATCTTTTTCCACAGCCCGGATCAGGAATCTGCGGCGCGGGCCTCCATAAAAGAGCTCGAAAAAGTCGGCGCCTACAAGCGGCCGATCGTGACCCAGATTGTTCCGGCGCCGGAATTCTGGCGGGCGGAAGAATATCATCAGCAGTATCTGGAAAAGCGCGGGCTGGCACACTGCTCCATCAAATGATGGATATCTCGGGCGAGAAAACACAATCTGCCCATTCGGATGCGGGGCTGTGCGGGGCCTGCCTTCACGCCCGGCGGGTCCGGTCCAGCCGGGAGTCCACCTTCTACTTGTGCCGGCGGTCTGCAAACGACCCGCGGTTTCCCAAATACCCGCGCCTCCCGGTGATCACCTGCAAAGGGTTTGAGCCAGACCCGGAACAGCCTCGGAAGTGAGCCTTTGGGCCAAGGCTACGGGCTTTACGCCAGCCACCAGAGCCACAGCAAACCAAACCCCAGCGTCAGCAAGGTGACCGGCAGACCCACCCGGAAGTAGTCGCGAAACCTGATGTCCACTTCCGGCTTGGCGCGCTCAACAACAATGATGTTGGCCACCGAGCCCGTAATCGTCAGATTGCCCGCCAGCGTGCTGGACATCGCCAGGATCAGCCATCCCTGGTGCGGGTTCGTAAAGCCTGGAATTACGGATTTCAAAAGCATCACCGCCGGAACGTTGCTGACCAGGTTCGAGAGGGCAGCCACAACCGCGGTCAAGATTCCCGCATTCTGGAGATTCCATCCTTTGGCGAAACCCACAAGAAGGTCCACCAGTCCGGCCTTTTCCGCCCCACCCACAATGATGAACAGTCCCACAAAAAACACCAGGACGCCCCAGTCGACTTGCCGGTAGGCCTGGTTGGGATCGCGCGTACGGGTCATCAGCATCATCGCAGCTCCCAGCGCCGCCATCAGGGCCGGAGGCACACCGGCGACAAAGCCCATCAGAACGAGCGAAACGACGATGCCCGGTTTAATCAAAGATGAGCGGTTGCCCGCCGCAGCCACCACCGGAATTGCCAGGGCCGGGTCCGTTATCCCGGCTCGTGAGAAGGCCAGGTGAAGGATCCACCAGTCCAGCAGCAATCCGATAATCGCAACGGGGCCAAGATAAAGCAAAAAGGAACTGTACTGGATGCCTGAAAGAGTCCCGATCAGCATGTTTTGCGGATTGCCGGTAATGGTGGCCACGCTGCCGATGTTCGACGCCGTTGCAACAGCGAGCAAGTAAGGCAGGGGCTTGATCCCGAGCCTTCGGGTGGCCGACAACACGAAGGGCACCATCACCAGACAGATGATGTCATTCACAAAGAACGCTGAAAGAAGCCCGCAGGTGAAAATGACCGTCGGCAACAGGTGATGCGGCTTTAAGCGCGTGATGATCAGTTCGGTAATCCACTCAAAAAATCCCGCCAGGCGAAGGTAGCCCACAATCAGCATCATCGAAAACAGCAGAACGATAGTGCTGAAGTCGATGAAGTGAAGCGCGTCCTGCGGCAGGACGATTCGGAAGGCAACCATCAGGACCGCGCCGATGATGGCCGCCCCCGGACGGTCAATCTTCATGCCGGGGAATTTGCCGAGAGCAAAGACGAGATAGCTACCAAGAAAAACCGCATAGGCGGCGAAAATTCTAATCTCCGGAAGAACCGCTGAAGGAAGATGGGGCATAGGAAGGCAGTGCCTGCTAAATCCTCTCCTTTACTCTACATCGCCGGTTTCAAATCCGCGGGCTGGATCTTCCATTTTCGACGAAATGGGCGGCTTGCGCGAGAATATTGTGCGCAAAGCCCCAACATCCTGCCGGACTGCACAATCCCTGAAGTTTTCTCTCCCCGCTGGCTGGACACATGGTCCCGAGTCAAAGTTGTCGCGGGGTGATCGTGCGGCCGTTTTCGAGGTTGCCATTAGCAAATACGAACTCCCCGGAATTTCCTTGTAGGGGGCCGCAACATGCTGTGGTAGACTGAATTCGTAGCTATTGCGGGCATCAAAAACCTTCCTCACAGAGAATGGATTCGCCGAATGAAAGTTTTGATGGTTTACCCTGAATTTCCTGACACATTTTGGAGCTTCAAGCACGCACTCCCCTTCCAGGGAAAACGTTCCGCCTACCCACCACTCGGTATGCTGACGGTTGCCGCCATGCTGCCGGCCTCCTGGGAAAAGCGCGCCGTGGATTTGAACGTGCGGCCGCTTAAAGATTCGGAGCTTGCCTGGGCGGACGTGGTCTTTCTGAGCGGCATGATGGTGCAGGGCCCGTCCATGAAAAAGGTGATCGATCGGGCAAAGGAGCGTGGCCTGCCTACGGTTGTGGGCGGACCGATTGCCAGCACGAAAGATCCGAGCATCGCTGACGCGGATCACGTGGTTGAAGGCGAAGCCGAAGAACTGATTTCCATCCTGGCCAAGGACCTTGAGTCGGGCGGCGCCCGCGCGCACTACAAGGCTCCCGCACTGCCGGATCTGACGCAGGTGCCCATGCCGGACCTCAGCCTGGTGGATCTCTGGAAGTATAGCGCCATGGCGGTGCAGTATTCGCGCGGATGCCCCTTCACCTGTGAGTTCTGTGACATTATCGAAATCTATGGCCGCAAGCCCCGCACGAAAACTCCCGCTCAGGTTCTGGCTGAGCTTAGCCAGATTTACGATATGGGATGGCGGGGGCGCCTGTTCCTGGTTGACGACAACTTTATCGGCAACAAAAAGAATGTGAAAGTGCTGCTGCCGGAACTGGTTCGCTGGAACCGGGAGCGCAATTATCCTTTTTCGTTCCTCACAGAAGCTTCGCTGAACCTGGCTGAGGATGAAAGCCTTCTTCAACTCATGCGCGACGCACACTTCAACGGGGTTTTCATGGGAATCGAAACCCCCGTGGCCGAAAGCCTTAAAGAGACCACAAAATTCCAGAACCTGCGCAAGGATCTGCTGGAAAGCGTCAAGCTGGTCCAATCCTACGGAATTGAAGTGATGGCAGGCTTTATCGTGGGCTTTGACAACGATCCTCCGGATGTTTTCGAGCGCCAGATCCAGTTTATTCGAGAAGCCGCAATTCCCATTTCGATGGTTGGGCTGCTCAGCGCTTTGCCCAACACTCAGTTGTGGCGCCGGTTGAAAACCGAAGGACGGCTTCTTAAAGAAAGCCTGGGGAGCAACACGCTGGTTGACATGAATTTTATTCCCAGGATGGACACCCAGGAACTGCTGGATGGCTATCGCAGAATTCTGGAAACGATTTATTTACCCCACGAATACTTCAACCGGGTTCAGGCTTTCCTTTCTCAACTGGGAACGCCAACTCGCACCCCGATCGTTTTCGCGGACATGCTCGCCGTGGTGCGGTCGGTGTGGCGGCAGGGCCTGCGAAGCAACTACCGGAAAGAGTACTGGAAATTTTTGGCACAGACGATGCGACAGCACCGCCAGCACATGGATAAGGCGCTGACGCTGGCCATTATGGGGCATCACTTCTTTGAATTGACCGGAGCAGTCCTGGAAGGCAGAGTGTAAGTAAGGCCGCCGTCCGGGCATGCAGCAGCGTTCGCCCGAAGCCGGGCTTGAAATCTTCAGACCTGCTCCCGCCAGGGAGTAATGATCCTCCGGTAAAGCCGGGGGATCTCCTAACTGAATCAGGTCTCCCCCTTTACGAATCTGTGTGACAGAAGCTGTAGCGGCGGTCGATGACCTCCGGGCTGGATTTTTCAATGCTTCCGGCGCTCCCTTCGTGCCTCAGGGCAGGTTCCGAGCGCTGCACCAGCGCGAAAAAGTTGTTTGCCCCACAGACTCTCTCTACCGGTGAAGAGGGAGATGAACGGTAAAAGTTGAACCCGTACCGGGCTCGCTGCGGCAATCGATCCAGCCACCCATCGCACGGGTGATCGCGTCGGCAATCGCCAGGCCAAGCCCTCCACTCCGTGTCTCTTCCGCTTTCGGCTCCGAAGCGCCGGGTTGTCCAGCCCTGTAGAAGCGCTTAAAAATGTGGGCAAGATGTTCCGAAGGGATTCCAATGCCCTGGTCCTGAAAGCGCGCTTGCAGGGTTCCGTCCTTCTGCTCCATTTCAACCTTGACGGTCGTCTGCGGCGGTGAATACTTGATGGCATTTTCCAGAAAAATCAGGAAGAGTTGCCGCAAGAACGCTTCGTCGCCCAGGTAGGGAAAATCCTCGCGCAAGTCGCGCTGGATGACCATATGCTTTGCCTCTGCCAGCGGCCTGAGCATCGCGCACGATCCTTCCAGAACCTCATTGAGGTAGACGGGCTCGTGGTCCAGCCGAAGCTGCCCGGCATCGGCCATCGCCAGGGTGAAAAGGCCTTCGACGATCCGGCTCAACTGCTTCAACTCACCGTCCATCACGCTCAGAGCTTCCTGGTATTGCTGAGGAGTTCTGGGCTCGGAAAGCAGGAGTTCCGTCTCGCCCTGCAACACCGAAAGCGGGGTGCGCAGCTCATGAGAGGCGTCAGAAACGAACTGGCGCAACTGCCCCAGAGCGGACGCGACCCGCTCAAAAAGTTGATTGAAGGTTTCCGCCAGGCGGCTGAGTTCGTCATGGGGAGTCTTGACCGGCAGCGGGTGCCACAAAACGGGCTGAGGAAATCCGGACACCCGCCCGGCCATATTTTCGGCGTGGCGGGTGAAGGTTGCGATCGGGGTCAAACTCTTGCCGACATACCAAGCCGAAACCCCAGCCGTCAGCAGCAGGCTCAGCGGCAGGATCAGCAGGATGATTCCGCGAAACGTCTCGAGAACGTGGTCGGCCGGGCGGGTCGAAACAGCGACGGCCAGCACCGCCGGCTCCCTGCCAAACTGGAAGGGAATCGCAGCCAGGCGCAGCCGGCCGTGGCCCCTGCCCTCGAGCGTCCCGAAGGCCGTCGTCTGGGCCTTAAACGCGACCGGGCCCAGATCCAACGTTCCGGCCTGCAGATTGCGCGAGCGCTGCAGAGCGTGCCCGGAAGAATCAAACAGCTCAAAGTATTCCCCCGGAAGATTCAGTTCGTCGACGTCCTTCTCGTTGGAAGGATCGGTGAGCAAATCGGCGATGACCGGACGCGCGGCTTCCAGAAGTTGCTGGTCAAGCTGATGGTAGACTTCGCGTGACAGCAGCACATAGAACCCTGCAAAGCAGGCTGCCAGCAGGATGCCAACCACCGCGCAAAACATCAGCATCATGCGGCGACGAAGTGACCAGGCAGGCATCAATCCTCGAGTTGCAGGCAGTAGCCAAGACCGCGGACGGTGTGGATCAGCTTCGCCCCGCAGTCCTGGTCAATCTTCTGCCGAAGGCGGTTGATATAGACTTCGACAAGATTGGTTTCACTGTCAAAATGGCAGTCCCAGACGTGTTCAACAATCTCACTGCGCGTGACGGCATCGGGAGCCCGAAGCATCAGAAACTCCAGCAAGGCAAATTCCCGCGACGTTAAAGGAATGGCGGTTTCACCTCGCCTGGCCCGGCGGCGGTGCCGGTCCAGTTCAAGGTCCGCATAGCGCAGCGTGGCCGCGCTTTTGCCGAATCCGCGCCGGATCAGCGCCCGGACCCGCGCCTCCAGCTCCGCCAGAGCAAAGGGCTTGGCAAGATAATCGTCGGCGCCCGCGTTCAGGCCTTCAACACGTTCCTCGACCAGGCCCCGCGCCGTCAGCATCAGGATCGGAGCCTCAAGGCCCGCCTGCCTCAGGGCCCGGCAAACTTCGATGCCGTCCATGCCCGGCAGCCGGATATCCAGAAGGATGGCGTCGTAAGGCGCGGCGGCGGCCATTTCCAGGCCAACCTCCCCCGTTCCGGCCACGTCCACGGCATAGGCCTTTTCACGCAGCGCACGGGCCACGAAACTTGCGACTTTGCGTTCGTCCTCCACCAGCAGAATGCGCATCGGTATCAACCCAAGGTATTATACGGCTGAGCTGCGGCATTATAAACAGGCTGACAGGGGAGCGGAATAAGGGTGATCGTTGAGCGCTTGACCGCGATCGAAAGCGGCGGCCGAAGGGAGCAGATTACATCAAGATGGCAGAGAACGGAAAGACGAAATGGCGGGAGCGGTGATCTTCTCTAACCCTTCTTAAGTTCCGCGAGAACCTGGCGGCCGACTTCCTTCAACGTTTCAAACACGCCCACACCTTGCACGGCCACCGCCTCAAACATCGGTTCGTCCTTTTTGGAAAGAAAGCCTTTGAGCTCTTCAGCCGGAAGCGCATTTGGAAGGTCTCGCTTGTTGAGCTGCAGCACGTAAGGAATGCTGGCAAAGTCGTACCCATGATCTTTCAGGTTGGTTTGAAGGTTGCCTAAGGCTTCCGTGTTTGCATCCATGCGCTCTCCCTGCGAGTCGGCGACAAAAACCACGCCATCAACACCTCGGAGAATGAGCTTGCGGCTGGCATCGTAGAAAACCTGCCCTGGAACCGTGTAGAGGTGAAATCGAGTTTTGAACCCGCGCACGGTCCCCAATTCCAGCGGGAGGAAGTCAAAGAAAAGAGTACGATCGCTCTCGGTGGCGAGCGAAAGCATCTTGCCCCCGGACTTCGCTGCCGTGCGCTCGAAAATCCACTGCAGATTGGTGGTTTTACCGCCCAGCCCGGCCCCGTAATAGACGATTTTGCAGTTGATCTCACGGGAAGCGAAATTAATGAAGCTCACGTTTGACGATCCTCATGGCCTTAAATTTGTTCATCTATGAGCGGTGAACCGGCTGGGTGATCCTCCACCCCGCTTTGGACTTATCGCCTTCAGCTTGACCATCCAAAGCATGAGACTCCGCTTTACTGATTACCTATCGGCCAAAAGCCCGCAGGACTTGCGAGTTTTTGCGCTTCTGGCTTCCCCATGCAGGCGGGCCGGTCCGCCCCCCTCGCAGAGATGGCGGGCAAGCTGCCCGAATGCGAACGTCGTCCGGTTTGCTCAACTTTGCGCTAGAATGACTCATCGAAATGAGTTGGCTTGAACTGGAGCGCAAACCGGAACCCGAAGTCATGAGCGGCGCAGACGAAGTGTCGGCGTATGCTTCGGCTGCCGGCCAGAAACATCTGGACGCCCTCGATAACACTTTTGTGGAAGAGATGCTTTCGCTCGGGCCGCCCAAAGGTACACCCGCAGGCCTGTTGCTCGATGTGGGGTGCGGGCCGGGCAACATCGTCCTGAAGATTGCGCAACGCTGCTCCAGGCTTTCCATTGTAGGAGTCGACCGTTCTGCGAACATGGTGCAGGCGGCTCGCCGGGCGGCCGCGGAACTTGGTTTGGGAAGCCGCGTGTTCTACTATCAAGGGAATGCGGACCAGATTTCCTTTGCCGACGGTACGTTTGACATGGTCCTGTCGAATTCCGTGTTGCATCATCTTACCAACCCCTCGAAAGCCCTCGAAGAGATGCTTCGCGTGACAAAACCAGACGGCGCGGTTCTGCTTCGCGATTTGCGCCGCCCTTCGCGGCTGGCTTTTCCGTGGCATGCCCGGTGGCATGGACGCCATTATTCTGGCATTATGAAAAGGCTCTTTGAAGATTCCGTTCGCGCCGCATACACGCCGGATGAACTCGCAGACTTGCTGGGCCGCGCCGGAATATCAAAGGCTCACATCTTTTTTCATCGGCGAACCCACATGGGTTTCGTGTACAGAGGGCGGCATTGATGAGAGGCTTATCAGGCAGGCCGGTAACAAAGTCAGCATTCCTCGTGCTCCTGGCTCTCTTGATGCCCGCGCTCCTTGCCGCAAGGCAAAAAAATCCCTCTACCTATCGCATCCCATTGCCCCCGAAACCGGATTTTGCTTCGATCGAGTGGATGATTGGTAATTGGACGGGCCAGATGGGCAAGCACAGTCCCCAGGGTGAAATTCATCTATCGGTTTCTTATGACCTGGAACAACGCGTGATGATTTTCAGAGAGAAACTCTCTCTTGCTGCAACCGAGGAAATCCCGGCCGACGACGAATCCTCCATCGGGATCCTGTCCCGCGGGCCCTCCGGCGATTCGTTTCTCCTTCAGGTTTATTCCAGCACGGGTTTTATCAGCAGTTACCGGGTCACCGTTGTGGGCTCGGAGATCGACTTTACGCCCAATGGCGGTCCGCAGCCTCTTCCCGGCTGGCTGTCACGCCGCATCATTCAACGAAGCGACATCGATGGATTCACTGAAACCGTTCAACTGGCGCCGCCCCTGCGACCGTTTTTCGACTACTACACGGCTGCCTTCATCCGTCAAACCGTAACCAAGAGTTCCAAGGCCGGCCCGCCACCCGATCACAAGGAGCCGTAAAACTTGATCATCGAGTTGCCGGCAGAAACTTTTTGCACGGGAAATACGGCAGCTTTGATTGGGATCTGATTCTATCGAGGATGGTCACAGGAGGTTCGCATGTCTGCCCACACTCGGAAACTCCTCATAGTTGCCGCCATTGTTCTAGGCGTGCTGGCCGTATTGGTTCTGGTTGTGCCCCGGCTGGTGGACGTCAACCGTTACCGTCCCCAGGTTGTAGCAGCCCTTGAACGTGCGACGGGAAAACCGACCCGCATCGGGCATCTCAAACTCACGATCTTCCCTCATCTCGCCATCCAGGTCGATGATTTTGTCATGGAAAATCCCCAGGGATTTCCGGCGGGCGATTTCTTTAAGGCGCGGCGGATTTACGCCCTGCTGGAGGCGCGCCCGCTGTGGAATAGAAAGATCGTCATTCAATCTTTCATCGTGGAAAGCCCCGTCGTTCATCTGCTCAGCGATACCGGGGGCCACTGGAACTTCGAGAACCCTCCCAACCCCGGCGGCGCGGCAAGCGGAGCAGGCTCCGGGCAATCCAGCTTCTCGCTGGGACAGATTTCGAATGTCAAGATCGACCAGGGACAGGCAACGGTGGCCAACCTGCTGGCTTCAGGCCAGGCGGGGCCAACTTATTTTGACGGGCAAGGGCTTTCATGCCGCCTCCAGGACGTCAACCTCAACGCTTTGACTGCGGCAGATTCCTCCCAGTCCTCTAATTCTTCGCGCATCATTCCCGCGGCGGAGAACCATTCCGCGCAGGTCGCGCACGGAACTTTCCACGCCGACTCTCTCCGTTTTGGGACCATCCAGGCGACCGCCGTCAACGCCCGGATACAGGTCTTCTCCAAGCAAGCCTATCTGGACGATCTTGCTCTGAAGCTTGCGGGTGGGTCCGTCAAGGGCAAAGCCGCATCCGATTTTTCCCAGCGGAACCTGCTGTATAGCGCCCAGACGACCTTCCAGAAGGTCGATGTGGCCCAACTGCTCCAGGCATTTCCAAGCGCCAGCGGAAAGATGACAGGGACCATGGAAGGGAGGCTTGACCTCAATGGCGAAGCTCTCCATTCGTCCGATCCGCTGAGCGGGGTCCAGGGAACCGGCCAGGTGATCATCCGGAACGGAAAGCTTCCCAGCCTGCAACTGAACAGGAACCTGATGCTGCTCGTCCAGGTGGCGGGAGTCGGTTCTCCCTCCGGCGACCCCGCAGCCTTTTCTTCCGTCTCCACGGACCTGAATCTTGCTAACCAGCGCCTTGCCAGCCATAACATCAAGATTGTGAGCACCGACCTCAACGCGGAAGCCTCAGGAAACGTTGTCCTGACCGGGTCCTACCCGATGGACTATACGGGCACCGCCTGGGTGCCGGCAAGGCAGACCGGGTTGACCAATCTGGTTGCCGGACTTTCGGGCGCCACGTATGCCAACGGCAAGCTCGCCTTTCCTTTTGGCCTGCGAGGCACGCTCGAAAACCCCATATTCGTTCTCAAGACGGGCAAGGGGTCGCTGCAGGGTCTTTCCGGCACTTCAACGTCCGGCGCCAGCCAGGGCAGCCAACCCACGAACACCATCCAGAACCTGATCAACCTGTTCGGTAGAAAGAAGTCAACTCCTCCCAAGCCATAGAGCCTCAAATCATTCAAGACTGCTGAAAGATTCCCGGCAAAGGCCGGAGCGACTCCCGCCTTCGGTCGGGCGAGCGCGTTCCGGTCAATCTGTGCGATGATAGTTCTTTTGTCCGCGGCAAAAGAGTTTCTGCAACCGCCGAACAACTTATGACCATCGCCAACGCCGTTCTTCTATTCTTCGCTGCGCTTGCAGCCGGCATTCAAAACTCGATTGCCGGAGGCGGAACTTTCTTCTCATTTCCCGCCCTGATCTTTTCCGGCGTACCGGTCATTCCCGCCAACGCCACTTCGACGGTTGCTCTATGGCCGGGAACCGTGGCCAGTTCGGCGGCGTACCGAAGCCGGCTGCCGCGAAGCGCGCGGATTCTGCTTCCACTGTTCCTGGCGAGTATCGCCGGCGGGTTTTTCGGCGCGCATCTGCTGCTTCGCACTCCGCCGCGGACCTTCATGCGCCTGATTCCTTTTCTGTTTCTCGCGGGAACTCTGCTGTTTGCATTCGGGAAGAAGCTGGTCAGAGGCGCCGCGCGCTCGGATCAGCAGGGCAACCCGCCGTGGCTTGTTTTGGCGGGAGTCACCCTGGCCCAGTTTTTCATCGGAGTTTACGGAGGCTTTTTCGGCGGCGGGATTGGAATCCTGATGCTGGCCTCCTTCACCTTTCTGCCGCTCGGCAATATTCACGCCATGAACGGACTGAAAACCCTGCTGGCTTCAGTCATCAACGCCGTCGCCCTCATCACCTTTATCGTGGCGCGAATCGTCTTCTGGCCGCAGGCTCTTCTGATGCTGGTGGGAGCCGCAATTGGCGGTTATGGAGGGGCGCACTTTGCCCAGAAGATCAATCCCGCGCGGGTGCGAATCTTTATCGTTTGCGTCGGATTCGCCATGTCGTTTTATTTCCTCTGGCGCTACCACTGAAGCCCCGCAGAAGCTGGCGCTAACCCGCCCTCCCACGCGGGCGGAACGTGCCACCCGCCATTGTTCCAAAGGGGTTGCTGAAAAACCCCTCACGCGGCGTCATCCTGAGCGAAGCGAAGGATCTGCTTTGTTTGTTTTCCAGAAGATACAGCAGATGCTTCGCTGCGCTCAGCATGACGGATGGCCTCTTTTCAGCAGCCCGCTAAATAACCTTCTCGCCGGGCGCAGCTATTCCGCCGGCATCGCCACCGCTCTCCCGGTGCGAATCGACTCCTTCGCTGCATCCAGGATCTCATCTACTTCCACATTCAGGCGGGCGGAGAGCAGTCCCGTAATCGGGCGGTTGTGCTGAATGCAATCCACCAGATAGGCGATAGGGTTCGATCCTATCAATGGCAGCGAGGGGAGCGATTCCGGCCGGCCGTCAGGAGATTCGGCCGAAGCCCGCACTTTAGTCCCGCGATAAAGCAGAGCGCCCGGCAAGGCCAGCAGGCTGCCCTGCGGTCCAAAGACCTGGATACGCTCCATGGTGAAGGGCCAGTCCCAGGAGGGTTCAAGGACGGCTGTGCCATCGGGATATTCCAGCATGATGACGGCGTCATCCTCAACGGCGTTGTGCTGCTGGACCTTAAGCTTCAGCGAGCGGGCAAAAACTTTCGTCGGTCTTCCTTTCAGCCACAAACTCAGCGCTGCGCCGTAACAGCCGAAATCCATCAGCGCTCCGCCGCCGTTCTTGACGGGATCGTAGAGCCACGCCGCGAATTCCTTTGAGGTGCCAATCTCGCGCGGCCCCTGATGCCCGTACTGCGAGACAAGCTGATGAATGGGCCCGATCTTGCCGCCCTTCACCTGCTGGTAAAGCTGCTGGTAGGAAGGCAGCCAGTTGTTGAAATAGTTCACCATCAGCTTGATGTGCGCGGCGTTCGCCAGCTTTTCCATTTCGCGCGCGTCAGCTCCGGTGGTTGCCATGGGCTTTTCCATTTCCACATCGATGTGGCGTTTGGCGCACTCGCGAACGATGGCAAGGTGATGGTCGTTTTCCGTCGTAATGATCACGGCCTGCGGCTTCACCTGATCCAGCATGGTGAC
>Ga0307373_10012008_pt1 | contig 12403 bp, 9 predicted proteins | sample OX2MG_FD_202534 | JGI IMG/M metagenome (GOLD analysis project Ga0307373, IMG submission 202534) | Soil microbial communities from Risofladan, Vaasa, Finland - OX-2 | ecosystem: Environmental > Terrestrial > Soil > Coastal area > Acid sulfate soil | place: Finland: Risofladan, Vaasa | collected...
CGAGCAGGGGGCCACGGCCCTGGCGCTGGTCAGGGCACGCTCGGAGGCTGGCACCGACGCCGTCACCGGCGCCATGAACCACCGCGCGATGCGCAGGCGCTTGGATGAGGAGATCGGCCGCGCGATGCGCACCGGAACCCCGCTTTCGTGCCTGCTGATCGACCTGGACGACTTCAAGGAAATCAACGACATCCACGGGCACCCGGCCGGCGACGCTGCGCTGCGCGAGGTGGTCAGGGCGCTGGTGGGCGAGTTCAGGGCCTTCGACCGCGTCGCGCGTTATGGCGGCGACGAGTTCGTCGTGATCCTGCCCAACGCCGGTATCGAGGCTGCCGCTGCCGCTGCCTCCAGAGCGCTCGAGCGTCTTCGCGCCGTGCCCGGCCCGGCCGGCGGCAAGGGTGTCTTGGCCTCTGTCGGGGTGGCGCAGTGGCAGCCGTCGATGGGCACCGATGAGCTGCTGGAGGCCTGCGATATGGCACTGCTGCGATCCAAGCGTCAGGGCAAGGGGCGCGTCACGCGAGCCCCTGCCTGAAACTGCGAAACTGCGAGGAATGTCGCAGAACAGCTTCGGCGCGAAGAGCACGCTGCTCGTGGGCGGGCGCGAGTACGAGATCTTCCGCCTCGATGCCCTTCAGCAACGCTATGACGTGGCGCGGCTGCCCTTCTCGCTGAAGGTGCTGCTGGAGAACCTGCTGCGCACCGAGGGCAACGGCTCGGTGAGCGCAAAGGACATCGAGGCGCTCGCGAGCTGGGACGCCAAGGCCCAGCCAAGCAAGGAGATCGCCTTCACGCCCGCGCGGGTGCTGATGCAGGACTTCACGGGGGTACCCGCGGTCGTCGACCTCGCGGCGATGCGCGATGCGATGGCCGAGATGGGCGGCGACCCCAAGAAGATCAATCCGCTGACACCGGCTGAGCTCGTGATCGACCACTCGGTGCAGGTCGACGCCTTCGGCACGCGGGACTCGTTTCGCTTCAATGCCGAGCGCGAGTTCGAGCGAAACAAGGAGCGCTATGCGTTCCTGCGCTGGGGCCAGGGGGCCTTCGATGACTTCTCCGTGGTCCCGCCCGACACGGGCATCGTGCACCAGGTCAACCTCGAGTATTTGGCTCGCGTGGTCTTCGGAAACGAGCAGACCAGACAGGCCTACCCCGACACGCTGGTGGGCACCGACTCGCACACGACGATGATCAACGGGCTGGGGGTGCTGGGCTGGGGCGTGGGCGGCATCGAGGCCGAGGCGGCGATGCTCGGCCAGCCGATGTCGATGCTGATCCCGCAGGTGCTCGGCTTTCGGCTGCACGGCGAGCTGCCGGAGGGCGCGACCGCGACCGACCTCGTGCTGACCGTCACCGAGATGCTGCGCGAGCGGGGTGTGGTGGGGAAGTTCGTCGAGTTCTACGGCGCCGGCCTGACCGGCCTGCCGATCGCCGACCGGGCGACGATCGGCAACATGTCGCCGGAGTTCGGGTCGACCTGTGCGATCTTCCCGATCGACGCAGAGACGCTCAGCTACCTCGAGCTGTCGGGGCGCTCCTCCGAGCAGATCGCGCTCGTCGAGGCATATGCCAAGGAGCAGGGCTTCTGGCACGACGAGCACTCCGAGAAGCCGGCCTTCTCGGATGAGATTGAGCTCAACCTGGGTGCCGTGGAACCGAGCCTGGCCGGGCCCAAGCGCCCGCAGGACAGGGTCGCGCTGAGCGAGGCTCAGGGGTCCTTCAGGCGGGCGCTACGCGACTACATGCCGAGCGATGGCGACCAGGAAGACGCGCAGGACGAGGCCTCAGCCGAGAGCTTTCCGTCGAGCGATCCGCCAGCCAACGGCTCGCCGGGACACGCGCCGTTGAGCAGCGTCGCCCAGTCCCAACCCTCCGCTCACCGCACGGCGACGGTGTTGCCGCACAACGGCACCGCGACGAGCGTGACGGCTGGCGGGGAGACATTCGAGCTCGACCACGGGCACGTCGTGATCGCGGCAATCACGAGCTGCACGAACACGTCGAACCCATCGGTGATGATCGGCGCGGGCATCCTCGCGCGCAACGCGCTGGCCAGGGGGCTGAAGAGCAAGCCGTGGGTGAAGACCTCGCTCGCTCCGGGCTCGAAGGTGGTCACGGAATACCTGGAGGAGGCCGGTCTGACCGAGCCGCTGGAAGAGCTCGGCTTCAACCTCGTGGGGTACGGCTGCACGACGTGTATCGGCAACTCCGGTCCGCTATCGGCGGAGATCTCAGAGGCGGTCAACGAGGCCGATTTGGCGGTCGTGTCGGTGCTCTCGGGTAACCGTAACTTCGAGGGGAGGATCAACCCGGACGTGAAGATGAACTATCTCGCCTCGCCGCCGCTGTGCGTGGCGTACGCGCTCGTCGGGACGATGGACATCGACATCGTGCACGATCCCCTCGGCACAGACGTTCACGGCGAGGATGTGTACCTGAAGGACGTCTGGCCGTCGGAGAAGGAGATCGCGGAGACGATCTCCCAGGCCGTGCGCGCGGACATGTTCCGCAAGAGCTATGGAGCGGTGTTTGCGGGCGACGAGCGCTGGAACGGGTTGGAGGTGCCGGCGGGCGACCGGTTTGCATGGGACGCGGACTCGACGTACGTGCGCCTGCCGCCGTACTTCAAGGACATGCCGGCCGAGCCTCAGCCGGTCACGGACATCGAGGGGGCACGCGTGCTGGCGTTGCTCGGTGACAGCGTGACGACCGACCACATCTCCCCGGCGGGGGCGATCAAGCGCGACGGGCCGGCCGGCGCTTACCTGCAGGAGCAGGGTGTGGCGCCGAAGGACTTCAACTCCTACGGGTCGCGCCGGGGGAACCACGAGGTGATGATGCGCGGCACGTTCGCCAACATCCGCATTAAGAACCTGATCGGTGGCGGCGGGACGGGTGGGGATCCCCTCCCCGAAGGCGGCTTCACGCGCTACTTCGGAGAGGACTCGAGCCCACCCACCGATCCAATGCCGGTCTACGACGCCGCGATGAAATACATCGAGCACGGCATCCCGCTCGTCGTGCTGGCCGGGAAGGAGTACGGGTCCGGGTCCTCGCGGGATTGGGCGGCGAAGGGTACGAAGCTGCTGGGCGTGAGGGCCGTGATCGCGCAGAGCTACGAGCGCATCCACCGCTCCAACTTGATCGGTATGGGCGTGCTGCCGTTGCAGTTTCCCGAGGGTGAGAGCGCCTCCTCGCTCGGGTTGACGGGCGAGGAGGCGTTCTCGGTCACGGGCATGGCGGCGGCCATGAATGACGGCGGCGGGCTGCCGGCACACGCGCGTGTGCGTGCTGAGCGCGACGGCGCGGATCCGCTCGAGTTCGAGGCGTTGGTGCGGATCGACACGCCCAGAGAGGCCGAGTACTTCCGGCACGGGGGTATTCTGCAGTTCGTTTTGCGAGGACTCATCGCTGCATGAGCGCCAAGAAGAGTGCTGCTCCGAAGGTTCTGCTCGACCTGCTCACCGCGCGCGGGCCCTCCGGTTATGAGACCGCCCCGGCGGCGGTGTGGCGTGAGGCGGCGAAGGGCTTCGCCGAGGTGAGCACCGATGTGGTGGGCACTCCGCTGGCGCGTGTGGCTGCGAAGGATGAGGATCCTGCCCACCCGCCGTCGCGGCTGCTCGTGATGGGCCACATCGACGAGATCGGGTTGATCGTCACGCACATCGACGACGACGGCTACCTGTGGTTCGGAGCCGTCGGTGGCTGGGATGCGCAGATCCTCGTCGGCCAGCGGGTTTCGGTGAACACACGGGCCGGTCGCGTGTTGGGCGTGGTCGGCAAGAAGCCGATCCATCTGCTGCGCGACGAGGCCCGCAAGAAGGTGGCGGAGATCCGCGACCTGCACATAGACATCGGCGCCCGGGATGGAGCCGACGCGTGTGAGCGCGTGCGGGTCGGCGACGTGGCGGTCATCGACGCCGATCCGGTGGCGCTGCCGAACGGCCGGCTGACCTCGCGGGCGCTCGACAACCGCCTGGGCTCGTTCGTGGCGCTGGAGTCGGCGCGGCTGGTGGCGCAGGCGGGAGGCGGGGAGTGGGAGCTTCAGGCGGTGGCGGTCGCGCAGGAGGAGATCACGTTCGGCGGCTCGCGCACGAGTGCCTTCTCGCTCGAGCCGGATGCGGCGATTGTGGTCGATGTGACCCACGCAACCGACGCGCCCGGGATCGAGGTGAAGGAGATCGGCAAGCACGAGCTCGGCTCAGGACCGGTGATCAGCCGCGGCTCGACCCTTCATCCGGGGCTGTTCGAGCTGCTGTACGAGACCGCCGAGCGGGAGAAGATCCCGTTCACGGTCGAGGCCACCGCGCGCAGCACCGGAACCGACGCCGACGCGGTGCACTCGAGCCGCGCGGGGGTGCCCACGGGGCTGGTATCGATCCCGATTCGCTACATGCACTCGCCGGTCGAGCTCGTGCAGCTCGACGACGTATACGCCTGCGCGCGCCTGATCGCTGCCGCCGCCCTGCGCCTGGACGGCGACACGGCCTTCTTGCGTTAGGTGGCGCTCAGTTCGCTGAAGGAGCTGGCCTCGTAGGCCTTGCCTGGTACGCCGCCGATCGCGATCAGGCTCAGGCCCTCTGAGCCCGGGAAGATCTTGCGCTTGCAGTCCGCTCCGACCCGCACGAGCATGTCGGGGGTCAGGTCTATCCGCTCGCCTTCGACCTCGATCTGGCCGGAGCCGCTGAGCGCCATGTAGACCTCCTCCTGCCCGTCCTCGGCGTGGTCGTGCTCGGGGTAGTCGGCAAAGTCGGGCGGCAGCCTGACGATCTGGACGCCGAACGAGGTGACGCCGAGCTCGGCTCGGGCCTTGACGAGGCTGCCACCGAAGCCAGCCTCCATGTCATTGATGCTCTTTGCTGTGTGACCGGCCATGGTGCACGTTCCTATCTGTTTGTGATTGGCAGCACGATTCCGAGCTGGCGCGACTGGATCAGCACCGTCCCGTCGGCTGCCCAGATTACGCCATCCTCCTCGAAGAAGCCCTCGTGCACGAGACCGGTGCAGAAGCGCGCCAGGCACAGCTCGCTTGGATTGGAGGCCCCCGTCCCACCCGCTGCCTCGCGGGGCATCGGCGTGCGGAAGTGGACGGTGAGGTCGATCGTGGGTGTGGCGGCCGGCTCGGTCAGACGGATGAACGGCGGCGAGAAGAGGGCGTCGCTGAAGAACGCCAGCGACAGCGCGTCGATCGGACGCTCCTCGGCGAGGCCGAGCCAGCCGCCGATTTCCATCGGATGATCGGAGCCGGTGAAGGGGACTGCGCCCATGCGGGGCTGGAGGACGAGGTGGCGCACGAATGGAGGGGCGTGCTTGTTGAGCAACACTCCCGACTCGCGCACCCGATCGGGCGGTGCAACCTGGGGCATCGGAAGCTCGGCGATCTCCTGGGCCGGCCAGGGGACCGAGAACGCCGCGAGCACGAGCGCGACGAGCGAGCCGTCCTGCTCCATCCGCGCGGAGAGCGTGCTCAGGGATCGCCCTTCGCGCTCGATCCTCGTGCGGATGCTCACGGGTCCCGGCTCCGGAGCCCTCGCGTAGTGGATCGTCAGCGAACGCGGTGACCGGGATGGGTCGGCGACGGTCTCGATCAGCGCGCGCAGCAGCATCGCCGCGAGGTAGCCACCGTGAGGACCGCGCCCTGCGCGCCAGCCGGGGGAGACCTCGGCCGCGAACAGGCGCTCGGACTCGGACTCCTCCTGCAGTGCTACGGAGGTGTCGCGGTCGAACGTCGTCAGCGCGGTAGGAATTAGGTCAGCCACGGACGAGGCGCTTGTAGGTGATCCGGTGGGGCCGGTCGGCGGCGGCGCCGAGGAGAGCATGGCGGTGCTCCTCGTAGGCGTCGAAGTTGCCCTCGAACCACGTCACCTGCGAGTCGCCCTCGAAGGCCAGTACATGGGTGGCCACACGGTTCAGGAACCAGCGGTCGTGGGAGATCACCACCGCGCAGCCGGGAAACGCGAGCAGCGCGTTCTCGAGCGCCCGCAGCGTGTCGACGTCGAGGTCGTTGGTGGGCTCGTCGAGCAGCAGCAGGTTGCCGCCGGAGCGCAGGAGCTTGGCGAGGTGTACGCGGTTGCGCTCGCCGCCGGAGAGCTTTGAGATCTTGGCCTGCTGGTCGGAGCCCTTGAAGTTGAAGCCGGCGGTGTACTGGCGGGAGTTGACCTCGCGGTCGCCGACCTTGATGTGCTCGTAGCCTTCGGAGATCTCCTCCCAGACGGTCTTGGCGGGATCCAGCGAGTCGCGCGACTGGTCGACGTAGGCGAGCTGGACGGTGTCACCGAGCGCGAGCTTGCCGCTGTCGGAGGACTCGGCGCCGGTGATCATCCGGAACAAGGTCGTCTTGCCCGCGCCGTTGGCGCCGATCACGCCGACGATGCCAGCGCGCGGCAGGTCGAAGGAGAGGTCCTCGATCAGCAGGCGCTCGCCATAGCCCTTGGAGAGGCCGGTCGCGGTGAGTACCTTCTCGCCGAGGCGAGGTCCGGGCGGGATGTGGATCTGGACCTCGTCGAGCTTGACGTTGCGCTCCTCGGCGATCAGCTCCTCGTAGCGGGCCAGCCGGGCCTTGGACTTCGTGCGTTTGCCCTTGGGGTTCGTGCGCACCCATTCGAGCTCGGCGGCGATCGTGCGCTCGCGCCCCTTTTCGGTGCGCTCTTCCTGGGCCAGGCGGGTCTGCTTCTGCTCCAGCCAGCTCGAGTAGTTGCCCTCATAGGGGATGCCCTTGCCGCGGTCGAGCTCGAGGATCCAGCCGGCGACGTTGTCGAGGAAGTAGCGGTCGTGGGTGACCGCGACGATCGCGCCCTTGTACTCAGAGAGGTGCTGCTCCAGCCAGGCGACGGACTCGGCGTCGAGGTGGTTGGTGGGCTCGTCGAGCAGCAGCAGATCGGGCGCGCGCAGCAGCAGCCGGCAGAGCGCGACGCGCCGGCGCTCGCCGCCGGAGAGCGTTGAGACGCCGGCATCGGCCGGCGGCAGGCGCAGGGCGTCCATTGCGTATTCCAGCTGCGTGTCGAGGTTCCAGGCGTCGGCCGCGTCGATCTTCGCCTGGATGTTGCCGAACTCCTCGGCGTTCTCCTCAGAGTAGTTGGCGGCCAGCTCATTGAAGCGATCGAGCAGCGCGCGGGTCCCGGCGACGCCGTCCTCGACGTTGCCCTTGACGTCCTTTGACTCGTCGAGGTGGGGCTCCTGGGCGAGCATGCCGACGGTGGCGCCCGGCGCGAGTGCGGCCTCGCCGCGGTACTCCTGATCCTCCCCGGCCATGATCCGCAAGAGCGTCGACTTGCCCGAGCCGTTGTATCCGAGCACGCCGATCTTCGCGCCCGGGTAGAAGGCGAGCGTGATCTCGTTGAGCACGACCTTCTCCGGCGGGTGGAGCTTGGAGAGGCGGTGCATCGTGAAGACGTATTGCGAGGACATGGCCGTCAGCAGGATAGAGGGGGAACGGAAACCCGACCGCCCCCGCTAACGTGATTGGGTCTATGCCTACGACCATCCTGGACATCGAGCAGCATCTGCTGCTGCTGGAGCTCGAGCCGCCCTTCGACAAGCGCGCGGTGCAGCTGGCGCGTCGCAGGATGGCCAAGCGCTGGCACCCCGACGTGGCGCCACAGGGCAGGCAATTCGAGCACGAGCGCCATCTGAAGGCGATCAACGAGGCCGCCGACCAGCTGGAGCGCCTCGCGGAGGGGTCCAGGGGCGGGAGCGTGTCGCGGAATGCCGTGCGTGCGAGCGCGCAGGCGGCGAGAAGAGAGCGCGAGGAGGCCGGTCGTCGCGCGTATGAGGCGGAGCAGCGCGCACGCGCGCAGGCCGCCGACAAACAAAAGCACGACCCCTTCGGCAGCCGCATGCCGGATCACTCGGTCGTACACAGGTATGCGCGCTGCGAGTCCTACCCGGAGTGGGGCGTGGGCACGGTGGCGGGCATCTACTTCACCGGCGAGGAGGACGACGTGCAGCAGTGGGCGCGCGTGCAGTTCAGCCACGGCGTGCGGACGGTGCCTGCGGGGAGCATGAAGTTCGTCGACTTCTCAAAGCCCGACCCGGCGGGAGAGCGCACCGAGCGCTTCCTGATCGCCGCACAAAGAGCGATGGCCGAAGAGGAGTACGAGCTGGCGGCGCAGCGGCTGATCTACGCGCGCGACGCCGAGCCTGAGAACGTTGCTGTGCTCCGCCTGCTGACGCTCGCCTTCTGGAATGCGGGCAACCTCGAGGCCGCGGCACGCGTGGTGCACGAATGGGCAAGAGCCGATGCGGGACGCCCCGCTGCCCACCGCTTCGCGGCGCGCATTTACGAGGACATCGGCGCGATCGACCTCGCGGAGGAGGCGGCGGCGCGGGCGGTCAAGCGCGGGCCGACAGACATGGGAGCCTGGGAGCGCCTGGGCAGGCTGCGCCTGCAACTGCTCGACCGCGAGGGCGCTCTCGAAGCCCTCGAGCGTGCCGGCGCGCTCGGCGCGGAGGGCGAGTTGAGAGATCTGCTGGCGCAGGCGCTGGCGCTGGAACCGCGTATGTCGACACCTGCAGAGGCCTAAAGAATGTTGATGGCGCGGGAAACAATCAGACCGATCGTGACGAGCGAGACGAGCGACTGGATGCCCATGATGCTCTTGGCCATAGGCGTCAGCGGCATCGTGTCGGTGGGGGAGAAGGCTGTGGCGTTGGTCAGCGATACGTAGGTGTAATCGATGAATTTGGGGCGCCACTCGCGGGGCTCGATCTGATCGTCGGCCATCTGCGGGAACAGGAAGTCGGGGGGGCCGTCGTGTCCGGCGGTCCGCTTGCCGGGTCCGCCCCGGTCCATCTCCCAGTACCAAAGGGCGAAGATCAGGAAGTTGGTCAGCCAGATCAGCACGCCCGAGACGATCAGCTCACGTCCTTTGGAGACATTGTGGTGAAGCAGGAAGTGGGTGAGCTCCGCGAGGGAGAAGATGTTGGCGGCGCTCACGAAGGCGGTGAGGCTCAGCGCGACACGCCGGCGCACCGGGTGCTCCCCCTCGAGCTCGCGGGGCGTGGCGAAGAACATGCCGATCAGCAGTGCTGTCTCCAGCCCCGGGATGAGCCAGAAAGGCCCGATCGTCAGCCGTGGCGGAAGCAGCAGCTGCAGGGCGATCGCGGTGAGCACGGTCAGCTGGGCCGGCCAGAACGGCTCTGGGGCGGCGGGCGGCGGGTAGGTGCGGGGAGTCTGGGGGGAGGTTGCTTGGCTCACAAAGTGAGAGCGTAGGGAGCGGTGCGGCGTAGCGGTAGTCTGAGGAAGCGTCCGAAAACTCCGAGACGGACCGGTCGATGGGAGCGCAGCAATGGGAATAGGCAATCCGGTGCACCTGATGTTCATCGCCGCGGTGGCGCTGATCGTGCTCGGCCCAAAGCGCTTGCCAGACCTGGTGCGTTCGCTGGGCAACGGGATACGCGAGTTTCGCGAATCCCTCAATGAGGCGGCGTCTGATGATCCCGCCCATCCCGAGCCGGTTGGTCCGGTTCAGCAGTTACCGTCAGGCGATGCGCCTGATCGTCGCTCGCTGTGAGGTCCGCTATACGGGCCGGCTGGAAGCTCTTCTGCCAGACGCCCTGAGGCTGGTGATGATCAAGTCTGACGGCTCGGTCATGGTGCACGCGGATACGGGTGGATACAAGCCGCAGAACTGGATGACGCCGCCGACGATGATCGAAGAGTCCGCCGGTTCGATCGTTGTGCGCAAGCGTGCGGGCGCCACTGAGGACCGGCTGGATATCGCGATCACCGAGGTGCTCTCTGATGTCACGCACGACATGGGCGAGGCGGCGGCCCTGGAGAAGGAGGGCGCGGAGGTGCATTTGCAGGAACTGCTGGCCGGCGCTCCGCAGTGGTGCGGAGAGGGCTTTCGGCTGGTGCGGCGCGAGTGGCCGACCGACATCGGTCCGGTGGATCTGATGTGCCGCGACGCGCAGGACGAGTGGATCGCGGTTGAGATCAAGCGGGTCGGCACGATCGACGCCGTGGAGCAGCTGACGCGCTATCTGGAGCGCATTCGCCTGGATCCGGCGATGGGTTCTTGCCGCGGCGTGCTCGCGGCGCAGGTCATCAAGCCGCAGGCGCGCGTGCTTGCGCAGGCGCGGGGAATCGACTGCGTGGAGGTCGACCTGGCGGTGCTGCGGGGAGAACGGGAGCCCGACCTAACGCTGTTTGCCGCATAGGATGCGGCCATGAACGACTCCGAGGCAGTACTCACCGAGCGACGCGGCAATATCCTTTTGATCACGCTCAACCGTCCCGAGGTGCGCAACGCCGTCAACGGCGCCGTCGCCGAGGGTGTGGCCGGCGCGCTCGACGAGCTCGACTCAGACGACGGCCTGTCGGTCGGCGTGCTCACCGGCGCTGGCGGCTTCTTCAGCGCCGGAATGGACCTCGGCGCGTTCGTCAAAGGCGAGTCCCCCTGGTTCGGGGATCGCGGCTTTGCCGGCATCGCCCAGCGGGCCTCGCGCAAGCCGCTGATCGCGGCGATCGAGGGCTTCGCCGTGGCCGGCGGGATGGAGATCGCGCTGGCGTGCGATCTGATCGTCGCCGCCAAGGGCGCGAAGATGGGGATCCCCGAGGCCAAGCGCTCGCTCGTCGCCGCCGGTGGCGCGTTGCTGCGGCTGCCACGGCGCATGCCCTACCACGTGGTCATGGAGCTGGCGCTGACCGGCGATTTGATGCCCGCGGAGCGCTTCCACGAGTTCGGGGTCGTCAACCGTCTCGCCGGGCCAGGCACGGCCGTCGATGTCGCGATCGAGCTCGCCGGGAAGCTCGCCAAGAGTGGCCCGCTGGCCGTGATCGCCTCAAAGCGCATCCTGCAGGAGCAGTACGACTGGTCAAGCGCGGAGATGTGGGAGAAGCAGGGCGCGATCTCGGGTCCCGTATTCGCTTCGGAGGACTCGAAGGAGGGCGCTAATGCCTTCAAGGAGAAGCGCGACCCCGTCTGGCAGGGAAAATAGCTAGCGGCCGAGGCGCTTCTTGCGCCGGCGCTGGCGGCGGATGGCCAGGAACCGCTTCCACAGCGCCCACATCAGCGCTCTCCTGGGGTCTTGCGCGGGTACTGTGAGATCGGCCGGTCCAGGTCGATCGCGGTGGTGACGATGCGGTTCTGTTCTGAGATGTGCGCGGCCGGGTAGCCCTCGCCCGGGCTGGCGCGCTCGGGACGTCCGATGAAGCCGAAGTGCATCTCCTCGGGCATGATCTGCATCAGGCGCGGGAACATGTGCGCGCGGGCGCCCATGTTGCGCGGCTCCTCCTGTACCCACAGCACCTCGCGCAGGTTTGGATAGCTGTGCATGAGTTCCAGGATCTGACCCTCGGGGAAGGGGTAGAGCAGCTCCACGCGGCCCACCGCCAGGCCGGGGTGGGACTTGCGCTCGGGGTGGCCGGCGAGGTCGTAATAGATCTTGCCGGTGCACAGCACGAGGCGTGTGACCTGAGCGCCCTCCACCCCGGGCTCGGCCAGCACCGGCTGAAAGCGCGTGTTCTCCGCGAGATCTGAGATTGCGCTGGTCGCCTGGGGCAGGCGCAGCAGCGACTTGGGGGTCATGATCACGAGCGGACGCTGCTTGGCGATGCGCGCTTGGCGGCGCAGGAGGTGGAAGTATTGCGCTGGCGTGGTGGGACTCGCGACGCGGATGTTTCCCTCTGCGGCGACCGCGAGGAAGCGCTCCAAGCGTGCGGAGGAGTGCTCCGGTCCAGAGCCCTCATAGCCGTGCGGCAGCAGCAGCGTCAAGCGCGAGGTCTGGCCCCACTTGGCCAGGCCGGAGACGATGAACTGGTCGACGATCACCTGGGCCGAATTGACGAAATCGCCGAACTGGGCCTCCCACAGCACGAGCGTCTCGGGCGCCTCTTGGCTGTAGCCGTACTCGAAGCCCATGCATGCGAGCTCGGATAGCGGGCTGTTGTGCAGCTCCAGCGGCGCGAGCGCCTCGGGGAGGCTCTGGATCGGACAGACGGTCTGCCCGGTCTTCGCATCGTGCAAGACCAGATGCCGCTGGCTGAAGGTGCCGCGCTCGGTGTCCTGCCCGGTGAGCCGCAGGGGCGTACCCTCGGTGAGCAGCGATGCGAAGGCGAGCGCCTCGGCATGTGCCCAGTCGATCGTGCCCGGCTCCCCGGGCGGCGGTTCGCCCAGTGCCTCGCGGCGGCGCTCGAGCTGTTTGACGAGCTTCGGGTGCACGGTGAACCCGTCGGGCACCTTCAGCAGCTGCTCGCCCAGTTCGCGCAGCCGCTCGCCTGGAACTGCCGTGCTCACTTCGGGACTGGGGGAGCGATCGAGCTGGTACTCGCCGGTGCTTTCCTGTGGGCTGTCGTGCTCTGCGGCTGCCGCGATCTTCGCCTTCAGGCGCTGGTGCAGGAGCGTCATGTGATCCCATACCTCCTGCGCCTGGCGCTCGACTTCCTCTTGGGTCACGACGC
>Ga0307373_10012009_pt1 | contig 12402 bp, 6 predicted proteins | sample OX2MG_FD_202534 | JGI IMG/M metagenome (GOLD analysis project Ga0307373, IMG submission 202534) | Soil microbial communities from Risofladan, Vaasa, Finland - OX-2 | ecosystem: Environmental > Terrestrial > Soil > Coastal area > Acid sulfate soil | place: Finland: Risofladan, Vaasa | collected...
GCGAACACCCGGTTTGGGGCGAGGGGCGCGACCAGCGGCAGTTCCGGCCAGATCTCAGGCCCGGGCGGGGGTCCCTGGCGTCGTAGCAGCGCCGTCTGCAAGGCCGGGGTGGCCAGGCCCAGGTCAAGCCAGCGAATGCTCTCGCCGGGCGGCCGTTCGGGATCGGCAACCGCGAATCGGAGCCCCTCAGGGGCGGCAAATCTGGCAATTCGCAATTTGGCTCTCTCCCCAAGGGTGGACGCCTCATTATCCGACCCGGGTCCGGCAAACGCGCCATCCAATTGCTAGGATCGGACGGTCGTGCAGAACGTCCCGCGAACAGTCGAACCGGGGTCGGCAGGCCCGGTTGGCATGGCCCCGGTGACGATCCTGTCGGGGACGCCACGCGCGCGGGACGCGGTATCCCAGAACGCGCTGGTCACGCCGTGGGGCCCCACTGAGGTGAGCCGGTGAGCACAGCTAGTGATCCCGCCGTATCGGACAGGCTGATCGTGCGGGACCATTTCTACGTGGGGGGCGCCTGGGTCGAGTCCGCCACCCAGACTCGAATCGAAGTTCGCGAGGCAGGCACTGGCAAGGTCATGGCCACCGTCGCCGACGCCTCGGAGCTGGACGTCGACCGGGCCGTCCAAGCTGCCGCCGAGTCTCAGCCCGCCTGGTCGGCGGTCTCGGCGCTCCAGCGCGCCGACTATCTTGAGGCGATCTCTCAGGGTATCGCTGAGCGCACCGAGGAACTGGCCCGGAGCATCTCCCGCGAGGTGGGAACCCCGATCCGCCACTCTCGGGCGATCCAGGTTGGCAACCCCATCCAGATCATCGGCGGCACGGCGACCGCGCTCCGTGAATTCAGTTTCCAGGAGGAGATCGGCAACGTGCTAGCGCTGCGCCAACCGATCGGGGTGGTCGCGGCGATTACTCCCTGGAACTACCCCCTTCAGCAGGTGGTGGCCAAAGTTGCCCCCGCGCTGGCCGCCGGCTGCACGGTCGTGCTCAAAGCCAGCGAGGTCGCCCCCCTGACCGCTTTCATCCTGGCGGAGATCGCCGACTCGGTGGGGCTTCCCGCCGGGGTGCTGAACGTGCTCACGGGAGCCGGAGTGACGACTGGTGAAGGTCTGGTCTCGCACCCCCTGATCGACATGATCTCTTTCACCGGGTCGACCAGGACCGGCCAGCGGATCTCCCAGTTGGCGGCGGAGAAAGTGACCCCCGTCACACTGGAGCTGGGCGGTAAATCGGCCAGCGTTCTGCTGCCGGACGCGGATATCGAGAAGGCCGCCAAGTTCGCCGTGTACAACGCCTTTCTCAATGCTGGCCAGACCTGCACCGCGTTGACGCGGCTCTTGGTCCCCCTGGCCGAGCAGGCGCGGGCGGTGGCGGTCGCGGTGGATACCGCCCGCAAGCTGGGCCTGGGAGATCCGCTGGACGAGTCGACCCGCCTCGGTCCGCTCGCCTCGCAGTTCCAACGCGATCGGGTCCTGGAGTACATCCGCCAAGGCATCGCGGAGGGCGCCCGCCTGGCCACTGGAGGACTGGAACTTCCACCGGGGCTTGACCACGGCTATTTCGTGACGGCGACGATCTTCGCTGACGTGCGCCCCGAGATGACGATCGCGCAAGAGGAGATCTTCGGACCGGTGCTCTCGGTGATCCCCTACCGAGATGAGGCCGAGGCGCTGGAGATTGCCAACGGCACGAGATATGGGCTGGCCGCCGCCGTTTGGTCCAGTGACCAGAACCGGGCCCTCGACTTCGCCAAGCAGTTGCGAGCCGGGACGGTCGAGGTCAACGGCGGAGCTTTCAACCTGTCGGCTCCGTTCGGGGGCGTCAAGCAGTCCGGGCACGGGCGAGAGTTCGGGCGGTACGGACTCGAAGAGTTCCTGGTGACCAAGGCCCTGCAGCTTTGAGTGAATTCCAACGCCTTGCTTCGCGCCGGATCTGTAAGGTGCACTAGTGCGACGGTTCGACCTGATGGTGCTCGGCGGTGGGTCGGGCGCTGAAGCCATCTGTGGTTCCGGCCTGGACGGGCTCTCCATCGCAGTCGTCGAAGAATTGCGCTTCGGCGGCGAGTGCCCGTTCGTAGCCTGCATGCCGAGCAAGGCGATGTTGTCCTCGGCCGCCCTCGAAAAGCGTGCCACCGGCCGGGCGCCGACGGCGCCGGCCTATGCCGCGTACCGAGCCGCCGCCAGCCGGCGCGACCGTGTCGCGGAACAGCGCGACGACTCCCAGCACCAGCGAGCCATGCAAGACCAGGGAGTCGAGACGATCCGGGGCCGGGGAAGAATCCTAGAGCCGGGCGTGGTCGAGGTCGGTGGAGAACAGATCGAGTTTGGCGATCTGGTCATCGCCACCGGTTCCGAACCGACCCTGCCCCCGGTGGACGGACTGGACCAGGTCGACTACTGGTTCAGCGACCGAGTTCTCTCCTCTGCCGAGCTCCCCGAAAGCGCGGTCATCCTGGGCGGTGGACCGGTCGGCTGCGAACTGGCTCAGGTGCTGGCTCGCTTTGGCTGTCACACCGTGCTCATCGAGGTCGCCGACACCCTGCTGTCGGCGGAGGAGCCGGAGTTGGGCCGAGCGATGGCGGAGACCCTGACCGCCGACGGCGTCGAAGTGCTGGTCGGGCGGCCGGTAGAGTCAGTCAGTTCACCATCCCCGGGAGCAATTCGTCTGCGGCGCCAAGGTGATTCTCCGCTGGAGGTCCAGATGCTGGTGGTAGCGGCCGGTCGACGGCCCCGCATTCACGGCCTTGGGTTGGAGTCATACGGGCTGACCCCGGACGCCCGCCAACTCCCCATCGACGAGCACTGTCGAGCGCTCGGCCAGCCTCACCTTTTCGGCGTCGGGGACGTCACTGGAATCGCTCCCTTCACCCATACCGCCAACTACCAGGGCAAGCTAGTGGCCGCGAATCTGCGGGGAGGCGACCAGGCGGCGGACTACCGGGCCATCCCGCGGGCGGTCTTCACCGACCCACCGATCGCCGCGGTAGGGCTGACCCGGCGCCGGGCTCGCGAGCAGGGGGTTGTGGTCGTGAGCTCCACTTGCGCCTTCGCCGACACAGCGAGAGCGCTGGCCGAAGATGTGCGCACGGGTGAGCTAGTCCTAGTCGCGGACACCGCCAAGAGGGTGTTGGTCGGGGCCGCGATCGCGGGTCCAGGGGCAGATGAGAGCATCGGCTGGGCGGCGCTGGCGATCAAAGCCGAGCTCTCCGTGGCGCTGCTGCGGGATACCGTGGCACCTTTCCCGACTTACAGCGAAGCATTCCTGGCGGCCCTCGACGCGCTCCCCATCTGAGGTGGCCGGTAGCCGAGCGCGGCTCGGGGCCTGACAAGACACGATGGGACCTAGTCGGTGCTGGACTGCGCCTCGATTCGAGCCTGAGCCGCCGCCAGCCGGGCGCCGGGCACCCTGAACGGCGAGCACGACACATAGTCCAGTTCCAGCCGCTCGCAGACAGCGATCGACTGGGCGTCTCCCCCGTGCTCCCCGCAGATGCCGATCTCCAGCGATGGCATGGTCGCTCGACCCGCCTTGGTCGCCATCTCCATCAGCTGGCCCACCCCGTCGGGATCCAGGTGCTCGAAGGGATTTGAGGGCAGAATGCCCTCGCTGACGTAGCGGTTGAGGAACTTGCCTTCGGCATCGTCGCGAGAGACGCCGTAGATCATCTGGGTCAGGTCGTTGGTCCCAAAGGAGAAGAACTGCGCCTGCTCCGCCACCTGGCCAGCGGTGAGCGCCGCCCGGGGCACCTCGATCATGGTCCCGATCTTGATGTCCAGCCGGACCCCCTGCTCCTTGGCCACCTGCTTCAGGATGGCTTCAATGATCGCCCGGGAGCGCTTCAGCTCCTCCACGTGCCCGACCAGCGGAACCATGATCTCCGGGATTGCCTTGATCCGGCGCTGACGCAGCTCGGAAGCGGCCTCGGCGATGGCCCGGGTCTGCATCTCGATGATCTCGGGGAACAGCAGCCCCAGGCGGCAGCCTCGTAGACCCAGCATCGGGTTCTGCTCCCGTAGCTGCTCCACCGCCCCCAGCATCCGCTCCGCCCGGGCCAGCTTCTTGGGCGACTTCTTGAGCGCCCGCAGCCGGGTCACCTGTTCCAGCAAGTCGTCGTGGTTGGGCAGGAACTCATGGAGTGGCGGATCGATCAGCCGGATGATCACCGGCAGGCCCTGCATCGCCTCCAGGATGCCGATGAAGTCCTCGCGCTGATAAGGCAACAGCTGGGCCAGAGCCTGGCGGCGCGCCTCAGGGTCGCGGGCCAGGATCATCTCCTGCACATGGGGCAGCCGCTCTTGCTCCATGAACATGTGCTCAGTGCGGCACAGGCCGATCCCCTCGGCTCCGAAGGAGCGCGCCTTGGCGGCGTCGGCGGGATTATCCGCGTTGGCCAGCACCCTCAGCCGGCGCACCCGGTCGGCCATCGCCAGCAGCTGCTCGAGGTCGCCTGAGACCACCGGCTCAATGGTGGGCACCACCCCCTCGAGCACCCGGCCGTCCGACCCGTCCAGGGTGAACACGTCCCCCTCATTAATTGTCACTCCCCCGGCTCGGAACCGGCGATGGGCCAGGTCCACCTCGATGTCCTCGGCCCCCGCGACGCAGGGCTTGCCCATGCCGCGAGCCACCACAGCGGCATGAGAGGTACTCCCGCCGTGCGCAGTGAGCACTCCTTCGGCGGCGATCATGCCGTGGACATCGTCGGGATTGGTCTCGACCCTGACCAAGATCACCTTTTCACCGCGTTTCGAGGCCGCCTCCGCCCGGTCGGCATCGAATACGGCGGCGCCGGTGGCGGCTCCTGGTGACGCGGCGAGGCCGGTCGCCAGGACTCGCACGTCGGCATGGGGGTCGATGGCTCGGTGAAGCAGGCGGTCGACCTGCTCTGGTTCCACCCGCCGCAGCGCCTCCTCCTCGGTGATGATCCCCTCCGCCAGCATGTCGACGGCGATCTTCACCGCAGCCGCCGCCGTGCGCTTGGCGTTGCGGGTCTGGAGCATGAACAGCTTGCCGCGCTCGATGGTGAATTCCATGTCCTGGACGTCGCGGTAGTGAGCCTCGAGGGTGGCCGCGATCTCTGCAAAGCTCCGGTATACCTTGGGCAGCGCCTTGCGCAAGGTCTCGATCGGTTGCGGGGTGCGGATCCCGGCGACCACGTCCTCGCCTTGCGCGTTGAGCAGGTACTCACCAAAGAGCTGCTTCTCACCGGTGGCGGGGTCCCGGGTGAAGGCGACCCCGGTGCCGGAGTCGCTGCCCATGTTGCCGAACACCATGGCCTGAACGTTCACTGCGGTCCCCAAGGTGTGGGGGATGTGGTTGTAGTCGCGGTAGGCCACCGCCCGGCGGCCATTCCAAGAGGAGAAGACGGCGGCGATCGCCAGTGTCAGCTGCTCCCAGGGGTCCTCGGGAAACGACTCCTTGGTGTGCTCTTGGTAGATCTCCTTGAATTTCTCTGCCAGCACGGTCAGTGCGGTCTCCGGGAGCTCGGCGTCGCTGCTGACCTTGGCCGCCCGTTTGGCCGCCTCCAGCTCGTGTTCGAAGAGCTCGCCATCCACCCCCTTCACGATCCGACCGAAGAGCTGGATGAAGCGGCGGTAGGCGTCGAGGGCGAAGCGCCGGTCACCGGTCTTCTGGGCCAGTCCCTCCAGCGTCTGCTGGTTGAGCCCCAGGTTAAGGACTGTGTCCATCATCCCGGGCATCGACAGGGCAGCCCCGGACCGGACTGAGACCAGCAGCGGCTCGGTCGGATCGCCGAGCCCCTTCCTGGCCTTCGCCTCCAATCCCTTCAGGTGCTCTCCGACCTCGTCCAGAAGTCCGGTTGGGAACTTGTCGCCGCCCTTCATGTAGGCGTTGCAGGCCTCGGTGGTGATGGTGAATCCCGGGGGCACCGGCATTCCGGCCTTGGTCATTTCGGCGACGCCCGCGCCTTTGCCGCCGAGCAGCTGGCGCATCTCGGCGCTGCCCTCTTCGAAGTCATAGACGAACTTCGTGTGCGCCTTTCGGGTCGCCGCTGGCCGAGCACGTACCACGGTCTCTGACATCGACACCGCCTCCTTGCCTGAACCTTCCCAACTGAGTTTACCTGCAAAGGGCCTTGTTTCCGGCTTTGGTCGGATCTCGAACGGTGCCAGTGCTACGATCGAATGATCGACCACCGACCGGCTCCACGCCCCCCGCGTCGAGAGCCGTCAGGATCATCCCCGCCCTGCGCCTGGGCCAGAGGAATCGCGGACTGAATGGGAATGCACTACACCAGCGGTAGGGGCGCGGGCCATGTGCCTCCCAGCTCCGCCTCCCAGGACCCGTCCTTAGCCACGCCGCGTACCAAGGGGACTGTCCGCCGAGTCGTCAGGCTCTTCCGTTCTTACCGGCTCAAGGTGCTGGGCATCCTGGCGATCCTGATCGTGGTGGCACTGCTCGGGATCGTCAACCCGTACATGCTCAAACTGATCATCGACGACGCGATCCTGAAGCACAATCCCCGGCTGCTGCTGATCTTCTTCGGGATCATGGTGATCACCCCAATCATCAGCACCGGCTTGGGGGTCTGGCAGACCTACCTCAATGCGGTCGTCGGTCAGCGGATGATGCAGGACCTCCGGGTCGCCCTCTACAGCCATCTCCAGAACCTACCGTTGCGCTTCTTCACCGCAACTAGGACGGGAGAGATCCAGTCCCGCCTGGCCAACGACGTCGGCGGGGTGGACTCGGTGATCACCAACACCGCCACCAGCACGGTGTCCAACCTGACCCGCACCGCCGCCACTCTCGCCGGCATGGCCTTCCTCAGCTGGCAGTTGACGTTGCTGTCAGTCGCGGTGCTGCCGATCTTCATCTTGGTAACGGTCAGGGTCGGCGAGGTCCGCCGCCGAGTGAGCGCCCAGACTCAGGTGACCCTGGCCGACCTATCCGCGCTAGCCGAGGAGACGCTGTCAGTCAGCGGGATCCTGCTCACCAAGGTCTATGGGCGAGAGCAGCGGGCCCGTGACCGCTACGTGGGCGAGACCTCCCGCCTCACCAGCCTGATGATCCGCCAGCAGATGGTGGGGCGCTGGTTCTTCGGCTTCATCCAGACCTTCTTCTCCATCTTGCCCGCCGGGGTCTACCTGATGGCCGGGCTGGTGCTCCACGCCGGGGTTAAGGGCGGGGTTTCGGTGGGCACACTGGTCTCCTTCACCACCTTCCAATCGGCCCTCTTCTTCCCCATCGGACAGCTGCTCAACATCCAGGTGGAGGTGCAGGGCGCCCTCGCCCTCTTCGACCGGATCTTCCAGTATCTGGACATCCCGGTCGAGATCGAGGACCGCCCCGACGCCATCACCATCCCCATCGCCCAGATCAAGGGGCGGATCGGATTTGAGAACGTGACCTTCAGCTATGAGTCGGGCGCTACCCCGGCGGTCCAAGGAGTCTCCTTCGAGGCCGATCCCGGCCAGCTGGTGGCGCTCGTCGGCCCTAGCGGCGCTGGCAAGAGCACGCTGACCTACCTGATCGCCCGCCTCTACGACGTGGACCAAGGACGGATCACCCTGGACGGCCACGATCTCCGCGACCTGAGCCACACCACCTTGCGCGCCGCCACGGCGGTGGTGACCCAGGAGACCTTCATCTTCCACAGCACGATCCGCGAGAACCTGTTGGTGGGTCGGCCTGACGCCACCGACGAGGAGATGATCGCCGCCGGCAAGGCGGCCGCCATCCACGATCGGATCATGGAGTTGCCCGGTGGGTACGACACCGTCGGCGGGGAGCGCGGCTACCGGCTCAGCGGGGGTGAGAAGCAGCGCGTGGCACTGGCTCGCGCCATCCTCAAGAACCCCCGGATCCTGATCCTCGACGAGGCTACCAGTGCGCTCGACAGCCACAGCGAACGGGCTATCCAGGACGCCATCTCCCAGCTGATGGAGGGCCGCACCACCATCGCCATCGCCCACCGCCTCTCGACCATCCTGGCCGCCGACCTCATCGTGATGATGGAGCACGGCCGGATCGTCGAGCGAGGCACCCACGCCCAGCTGATGGCCCAAGAGGGCCCCTATTCCCGCCTCTACTTGGAGCAGTTCGCGAGGCAGCCACTGGAGGTGGTGGGGTAGCGGCACGACGATTTTCCGGTATCGCTCCTAATCCAACCACGGTCGGCGCCAAGCACAAGTTCATCGAGCCGCACTGCCCCTGGCAGGACGGCAAAGTCGAGCGGTTCAACCGAACCCTTCAGGCCGAGTGGGCCTACCGCCCCGGCTTCACCAGCATCGCCGAACGCGCGGCCGCCCTTGCCTCTGGGCTCGAAGGCTACAACACTTGCCGACGCCACAGCGAGCTCGGCGGCTTGCCACCGATCAGCCGCCGGTAACCAACCTGACGGCCGCGTACACCTAGGCCCAGCCGGCCCGGCTACCGCCCTACGTCCAACCGGTCAGCGCAGATGATCGCCAGCTGCTCCAAAGGAACCCGCACCTGCTCCATGGTGTCCCGGTCGCGGATGGTCGCGGAGTGGTCGTCCAGGCTCTCAAAGTCAATCGTGATCGCCAGCGGAGTCCCGATCTCATCCTGACGTCGGTAGCGCCGGCCGATGGACTGGGTGTCGTCGTATTCCGTCGAAAACTGCTGGCGCAGCTCCCGCTCCACCGTCCTAGCCAGCTCCATCAACTCCGGCTTCTTCGACAGGGGGAGGACGGCCACCTGGAACGGCGCCATGCTGGCCTTGAGGTGCAGCACCACCCTGGTCTCCCCGCGCACTTTCTCTTCGGCATAGGCATCGAGCAGCAGGGCCAGGAAAGTGCGATCGACCCCGAGGGACGGCTCCACCACGTAAGGCAGGTAGCGCTCGTTGGTGCTGGGATCGGTGTACTGAAGGTCGCGCCCGCTCACCTCCTGGTGTCGCTTCAGGTCGAAGTCGCTGCGCCGGGCGATCCCCTCCAGCTCGCCCCAACCCCAGGGAAAGCTGTACTCGATGTCGCTCGACGCCAACGCGTAGTGCGCCTTCTCGTGCTCACCGTGCGGGCGCAGCCGGAGGTGCTCGGGCTTCAGCCCCAGGGACTCATGCCAGCGGAATCGCTGGTCACACCAGTATTCAAACCAGGGGCCATCCTGGCCCGGCTGGCAAAACCACTCCAGTTCCATCATCTCCAATTCCCGTAGTCGAAAGATGAAGTTTCCGGTGGAGATCTCATTGCGAAAGCTGCGGCCGATCTGGGCGATCCCGAAGGGAATCCGCTGCCGGGAGCTGTTGACCACGTTCTTGAAGTTGACGAAGATCCCCTGCGCGGTTTCCGGTCGGAGGTAGACGACCGCGTTCTCGTCCTCCACCGGCCCGATGAAGGTCTTGAACATGAGATTGAATTGGCGCGGCTGGCTGAGGTGACCGCCACAGTTGGGGCAGGTCGTGCCCTCAAGCTGGTCCGCGCGCCAGCGCTGGTGGCACTTGCCGAGGCAGTCCACCAGCGGGTCGCTGAAGTTCGTCAGGTGGCCCGACGCCTCCCAGACGGTGGGGTTCATGAGGATCGCCGCCTCCAGTCCTTCGACGTCGTCTCGGAGGTCGACCATCTCTCGCCACCAGGCATCGCGAATCCGCCGGCGCAGCCGCACTCCCAACGGGCCAAAGTCGTAGACCGCGTTGATGCCGCCGTAGATCTCGCTGCTCTGGAACACAAAACCCCTGCGCTTGCAGAGAGAGACCAGCGTCTCCATCGGATTGGCGGCGGATTCCGTCATTTCGACCTCCAGCGGTCCCGGCAGGGCGCGCCGAAGGGACCTGGGCTCAACCAGTGGGCGTCATTCTACTGGCGGCGCGGGCCGGCCCTCCCCCGCCGCGAGTTCTCCCGACGGAGTAACGACCACCGCCCGGCCTGGGCCCCGGACCGTCCAGGCGACACCGTCCCAGCAGAGTCCGGTTGACTCATCGATGGCGATCACCTCGCGCTGGCGCCCCAGCTTGGACGCCATCGTGGTCCACTTTCGGCCTGCCCCACTCCAATGGGGCACCACCACCGCCGCGAACAGACCCAACCCGTCACCCAGCGTGAGGTCCTGGCCGGGCAGCAGACACCGCTGGGACAGCACCATGGCGCCCGCGCTGGAGCCCGCCACCGGAACCCCGGCTCGGTAGGCCGCCCACAGCGCCTCCGCCGCCGGGGTGCCGACCAGCACCTGCTGGGCGGCGGCCGGATCGCCTCCGCACAGATAGATCGAGGCGGCTCTGGCCAACTGCTCCAACCGTCGAGGATCCGCCGCGTCCTGGCGGGTCTGGATCTGACAGCCCTCCACCGTCCCACCCAGCTTTTCAAAGTAGCTGGTCGCCCAACTTACCTGGGTATCAGGTATATCCTGGGCGGCCGAGGTGACCACCGTGACCCGGGACCTTGTCGCCCGGGCGAGCCACCAGGAATCGGCGGCTTCAGACCCAGAGCGCCACTCGTTGCCGCCGAGCAGCATCAGCGTCCGCCGAGCGGTCGAGTTGTCCATGGGAAACCTCCAGTCGCGGACGGAACGCCGAGCCTTCAACTCCATTGTCACCGGCTGGGCTGGCGCGCCCGGACCTTTCTCAACGCCACTGCTAGCATCGAAGCGTGCTCCGGCTCCACGACACCCTGACCCGACAGGTCCGAGAGGTGGAACCGCGGGAACCTCCCCACCTGCGCATGTACAGCTGTGGCCCGACGGTTTATCGCTCGGTCCATATCGGCAACCTGCGCACCTACCTTCTAGCTGACTGGATCAAGCGAATCGCCCGCAGCCAGGGCTGGGATGTCCTCCACGTCAAGAACATCACCGATGTCGGCCACATGCGCCAGGAGATGGCCGAGCGGGGCGGCGACAAGGTCATCGCCGCCGCCCTGGCGGCAGGACGCACTCCGAGGGACATCGCCGACGAGTTCGAGGCCGAGTTCCACTTGGCCGAAGCGCTGCTGGGGATCGAACCGGCCGATGTCTTCCCCAGAGCCACCGATCACGTGCCACAGATGATTTCCTTGGTTGAGCGGCTGCTGGGGCTGGGGCTGGCCTATCAGGTGAACGGCACCGTCTACTTCGACACCGCCGCCCAAGATTCCTATGGGTCGCTGTCCGGCAACTCCCTGGAGCAGCTCCAGCGCGCCGCGGGGGCCGAGCCGGACCCTGCCAAGCGCCACGCCGCCGACTTCACCCTCTGGCGACAGGCCGAGCCGGGACGCCGACTCATGGTCTGGGACAGCCCGTTCGGTCGGGGTTACCCCGGGTGGCACATCGAGTGCTCGGCCATGTCGATGGCTTACCTCGGGGAGGAGATCGACCTCCACACCGGAGGCGTCGACAACATCTTCCCCCACCACGAGGACGAACTCGCCCAAAGTGAGGGCGCCACCGGCAAACAGTTCGTTCGGCACTGGGTCCACGGGCAGCACCTGCTCGCCGACGGGGTGAAGATGGCCAAGTCCCAGGGCAATGTCTACACCCTGCAGGACCTCCTGGAGAGGGGCTTCGATCCCATCTCTTTTCGGTACCTCTGCGCCACCGTGCGCTACGGAACCCGCCTCAACTTCACTTTGGCCTCCTTGGCCGGCGCCCAGCGCGGTCTGCAGCGCCTCCGGAGACTGGCGGCCGAAAGCGGCGGGACGGTAGATGAGTCCCGGGTCCGCCCGCTGCAGGCAGCGATCCAGGGGGCGCTGGAGGACAACCTCGACCTGCCCCGGGCCTTGGCCCTGACCTGGCAGTTCGCCCGCACCAGGGACTTGTCCGGAGCGACCCGGCGAACGGCGCTGCTGGGTGCGGACCGCTGGCTCGGATTGGCTCTCGACCGCTCATCTCTTGCCGCGCCAGAGCCCGGCACCTGGCGCGAGCTGGCCACCGTCCGCGACGTGGAGCGCCGCCAGGGCGCCTTCGCCGGGGCGGACGCGGCCCGCGTCTCACTGCTCGGCTTGGGAGTGGTGCCGGAGGACGGCCCTGCCGGCACCAGCTATCGGCTAGCCTCGGCGCTGGACCGCCGCCACGGCCTGATCTCCTCCCCGCTGGAGGTCCCCGACCAGCGCGGTGAACCGGACCTCGTGGAGGTATCGGTCAGCATCGTGAGCAGCGGCTACCCTGAGGATCTGGTCAGATGCATCGTCAGCCTGCAGAAGCATCGGCACGGGCATTCGGTGGAGATTCTCGCCGTCGACAACGACTCCCCAGAAGTAGGGGCCATTCTCGACGACCTGGCCCGCCAGGACCCCTCGATCCGGCCGTTTCACGCTGACCACCAGCTCGGGGAGGGCGCCGCCCGCAACGTCACGCTCCGCGCCGCCCGAGGTTCGGCGGTCCTGATCCTCGACACCGGAGTGGAGGTGACCGGCGATTGCTTCGCACCCTTACTGGAGGCTCTCCGGGACCCCTTGGTGGGCGCGGTCGGCAGGTGGGGCGCCGTCAGTCGGGACATGCGCGAATTCG
>Ga0307373_10012012_pt1 | contig 12402 bp, 11 predicted proteins | sample OX2MG_FD_202534 | JGI IMG/M metagenome (GOLD analysis project Ga0307373, IMG submission 202534) | Soil microbial communities from Risofladan, Vaasa, Finland - OX-2 | ecosystem: Environmental > Terrestrial > Soil > Coastal area > Acid sulfate soil | place: Finland: Risofladan, Vaasa | collected...
CGCGTGCCGGGTAGTCCGCTGATGTTCCGGGCGGTGTTCCGGGTGCGCGCGGGACACTCCGGGACTGCCACGCTGCGGGTGACAGGTACGGAGCGCACGGGTCGATTCGTGGTTACCGCCACGAGGCTGACGCTCCACTGACGCTCCGCAGGTCACGTCCGCTCCGGGCGGCCTGAGCGGGCCGGCGACGATCGCGGTCTCGGGCGTGGACAGCGGCGGACGCACCAATTCGTACGTGCTGCCCGTCTCATTCCCATGACCCGGGTCGCCATCGGTACACTCATGCGATGAGCCCGCGCGAGCCGAACCGCATGTACGACGACACGTGGGTCGTTCTCCCCACGTACAACGAGTCCGGGAACCTCGCCGGCATCGCCGCGGCGATCCTCGCGACACTCCCGGGCGCGACCCTCCTGGTCGTCGACGACGCCTCGCCGGATGGGACGGGCGACCTTGCCGATTCGCTCGCGGCGTCGGACCCCAGGGTGCGCGTGCTCCACCGGCCGGGCAAGCAGGGACTCGGCCGGGCCTACATCGACGGGTTCCGCGTCGCGCTGGCCGGAGGAGCCGGCCGCATCGTCCAGATGGACGCGGACTGGTCGCACGACCCGTCGTACCTTCCCGGGCTGGTCCAGCCGATCGAGGGCGCAGCCGACCTCGTGATCGGATCGCGGTACATCCATGGCGGCGGGGTCACGAAGTGGGGGATCGGCCGGCGCGCCGTCTCGCGCGGCGGCTCGACGTTCGCACGGATCGTCCTCGGGCTGCCCGCGCACGACCTGACGGGCGGGTTCAAGGCGTGGCGGCGGGAGACACTGGCGGCCATCCCCCTGGACGGAGTCCACGCCGGCGGCTACGTGTTCCAGATCGAGATGACCTACCTCGCACGTCGGGCCGGCGCCAGGGTCGTCGAGGTGCCCATCGTCTTCCGCGACCGCGAGGTCGGAGTCAGCAAGATGTCCCGCCGGATCGTCGCAGAGGCGCTGCTGGTGGTCCTGACGCTCCGCTGGGAGGAGCTGCGCGGCCGCGGACCGACGGCCCGCGCGCATCCCGCGGCCGGACTCGTCGCCCCGCCCGAGACCGCGCCGCCACTGCCCGCCGCCGGACCCGGCGGCGACGAGCAGCCGGGCTGAGATGCGGGAGCTCGTAGGGGTCGAACCGCCCTCGCATGCGCCGCCGGCCGCGGCGCGGGTCGTCATCGACCTGCGGCCGCTGCAGGAGCCCGAACGGACGCCGATCACGGCCGCGTATCTCCGGCGCCTGCTGACGGCCTTCGCCGCCGATCCGCTGCCGGGCGAATCGTTCGTGCCGGTGCTGCGCCTGCTGCGGCCGGACCCGACGCGGGAGCCGGACCTCGCGGGCCTGGCCGTGGCCGGGCGCCGGCGGGTGCTCCCCACCACGCGGTTCCTGCGGTCCGCCGGCCTGACGGTCGACGCGTTCCAGCTCCGCGGGGCGGAGCTCGGCAGCGGGCACGGCTACGAGCAGCTCGGGGCGGCAGGCGTGCTCTACCACACCGCCGGCGGCGCGGTGCCACTCGGGTCGGACCTGCCCGTCGTCGCCACGCTCCTCGACCTCGCCCCGTGGGAGCTGCCCTCCATCTATGCGGCCAGCCCCGCGGCGCGGTTCGGGCACCGGCTACGTGCCCGGATCCTCCGCGACGCCACGCGACTGATCGTCTGCTCGGACGCCACGGCGGAGGCGGCCCGCCGGCTCGTGCACATCCGACCGGACCGCATCGCGGTCGTGGGGCTCGCCGCCGGCGAGGCCTTCGTGCCCGCCGCCGGCCGACCCGACCGGGTCGCCGGACTGCGTGCCAGGCTGGGGCTCCCGCCCAGGTACTTCGTGTTCAGCGGCCGCTACGACGCCCGGAAGGACCTGGGCACGCTGTTCCGTGCCCTCGCCGCCCTGCGCGAGGAGGCGCCGGACACATCGTCGCGCCGCCGGCGCACGTCCCCCACCGAGGACGCAGGGGGACCGGGGAGTGCCACGACGCGAGCCCCCCGGCCGCGACAGGCGGCGCAGCCTGAGGATGCCGAGAGCGTCCCGTGGCCGCCCATGGTGGTGCTTGCCGGCGCGCAGGAGTCCGAGGAGAGCGACGCGCCTGCGCTGGCCCGCGCGGCCGCCCGGCATGGCGTCGAGGATCTGGTCGTCCTGGTTCCCCACCTGTCCCCCGAGGATCTGGCCGCCCTCGAGGCCGGAGCCGAGGCGGCGGTCTTTCCCGCGATCAGCGAGGGAACCGGCCTGGCCGTGCTGGAGACGTTGGCCGTCGGGATCCCCGTGGTGGCATCCCGCGTCGGTCCCCTGCCGGAGCTCGTGGGGCCGGCCGGGATCATCGTCGAGCCGCGCGACCCGGCGCGCCTCGCGGCCGCACTCCGCGCGGCGTGGTCCGGGCACATTCACGACCAGCTGCGCCGCGTTGCCCGCCAGCGCGCCTCGGCCGGTCGGCGCACGTGGGCCGACGTGGCCCGAGAGACCCGGGAGGTCTACGCGGCCGCCCTGCGCGGGACTGACTGAGCGGGTATCGGGACCGCGCGGGCCCAGGCCGCCTGGGCCGGTCGAACCTGACCCTCTGCCGCGCTACCGGGGACGCGCGGACGTGGCGCTCCGTGGAGCCGTTGCAGAGGCGACGGTGACGGCCGTCCCCTCGGGCACGACCTGGATGACGACCTGTCCTCGCACGAGCTGCACCGGGGTGCCCGCACCGACGCCGGAGGCCTGCGTCAGCAGCAGCGGTGCGCCGTCGGAGGCCTTGCTCCACGTCGCGTCCACCGCAACGCCGTCACGCAGGACGAGTGCCCTCCCGCGGCCCGTGTACCCCAGCTCCAACCGGCCCTTCAGCTGGTTGGTCGGCTGGCCCGGTTGGTTGACGAGCGGCCCCACGGTCACGTAGACGACGACGACGTCGAACGGCGCGACGCGCGCCCCGGTCACGGGATCGACCTGGGCCACGCCATCCACGGACCTCAGGTAGCGGTCGGTCGCGGGATCGTACTCGTAGGTGATGACGCCGGCCGGATAGGGGACCCGGAGCGCACCGGCGGCCGGACGTCGTGCGGCCGGGGCGGGATCGACGAACGACCAGCCCGGCGCCGGTGCCGCCGGCACGGCCAGCCGCGTTGCGAGTGCGTCGAGCTGTGCGGTGCTCGAGTACACGTTGTGCGGTGCCACCCGCGTCGTGATCCGTGGCATGTAGCTCGCCCAGATGTACTCGTCGGCGTTCCACACGAGGCTGCCGTTGAGCTGCTGCAGCGCCGCCAGCGCGTTCGGGGCCCCGCCCACGTGCGCGTACAGCGCGTGCCACTGCGCCGCCCACCCCACGAAGTAGAGCCGGCTGCTCCGGATGGGGCCGATGGCCGGAGCGGGACTTGTCTGGTAGATCGCCATGTAGCGCGGGATGCCGCCCTCCGCCGGGGCCTGGACCAGGATGTCTGCGGCGGCGAGCCCGGACTGCGGCCGAGCGGCCGGTGCGTCGTCGATCATGACGGCCACAACCGGCCGCGCGGCGTCGGCGGCGGTCTCCAGCACGCCGTCGGTGGGTGCCTCGACGAGCGGGACGGGTGTCGGGGTGGGGACCGCCGTGGGCGCCGTCGACGTGATCGCCGACGGGACGGGCGTGGCGGGTGCCGTGCTCAGCGCCGGCGAGGTCGAGGACGTGGGGGGCACGACCGGCGCGCCCGAGCAGCTGGTGAGCAGGAGCGCCGCGACCAGGATGGCGGCGACCGCAGCCGTGAGCTGCGCCCGTCCGGTGGGAGTGGTGAAGGCCGCACGGGTCGCCCGTGACATGCGCCGGCGACATCCGGCCAGCTCGAGGCGGGATCGATGGGTGACGAACCCCCTCGTTGGCGCGGCCATCGGCACGCATCCTACCAGCCGTTGTCCCGGCCGATGCCCTCGCCGCGCGGAAGTCCGCGTAGGCTGGACGATGCCCGTGGCGGCCGGGCGCGCGGCCCGGGCAGCGCAGGAGGCGAGCGACATGGACGAGCGGCAATCCTCGACCGGCATGGATGGCGAAGTCGACGCGGGACCGTCCGAGGACCGCGGCCCCGATGTTCACGCGGGACCCGGTGCGGCCGGGAGCCTCGACGCGGACCGCATCGATTTCATGCTCGGCGCCGTCGGCATGGCGCGCGGTCGGGACGTCCGGATCGGGCAGGCCGCGGTGGGCCTGGCGGTGGGCGACGAGATCGAGCTCCGGCAGTCGACGGTGCGGGTTGCGCTGGCACGCGAGTCGGTGCGGCTCGAGACGGCGGCCGCCGCGACGGTGATCGGTGGTCACGTGGACGTGGGCCCGCGTGCAGCGGTCGCCGTCCTCATCGCCCGACACGTGGAAGGAGACGTCCGGCCGCTCCTCGACTGGCGCGGCGCCGCCGTGTTCGGTGCGGTGTTCGCGCTCGCCGGCGCGATCGTGGGCCGTCGTGCGCCACGCAAGCGGGGGCCACGACGGCATCGGGCCTGATCTCGCAGTTCCCGGAGGAGGCGACCTCCGCAGCCAGCGGCCGCCCCGGCGCCGACGGATCCTCCGTCGGCCAGTCCGCCACCGGACAGTTCGACACCGGGCGGCTCGGCCGGGCCACCTTCGGCCAACTCGACTCCGGCCCGCTCGGCCGGGTCCAGATCCGGCCGACTCGGCCCCGGCGGGGTCAGCCCCGTTTCGCCGGGACAGCCCCCCTCTGGGGCACCGGGTCGGCCGCCGTCGCTCCCGTCGGGTGCGCGGACTTTGCCGCGCCGTCGGCGACCGCCGCGCGCCCGGCGTCCGCGGCGCAGCGCTCGCAGAGGCCGTAGAAGTCGAGCACGTGCGCGCTCACGACGAATCCGCCCAGCGCGGGCGCCCCCGAGATGAGGCACGGCGACAGCGGGCGCAGGCGCCCACACCCCACGCAGATCGCATGCTCGTGATGGTCGGTCCCGCAGTAGGCGTATCCCACTGCCCCGGACCTGAGCGTCGCCCGCTTGATCCGCCCGGCGGCGCCGAGGCGTTCGAGCGTGCGGTACACGGTCGCGAGGCTGGTCGCCGGCGCGACGAGGCGCGCCTCGCGGAGCAGGTCCTCCGGCGTGCGCACGCGGCCCGATCCGAGCATCGCGTCCAGGATGGCACGTCGCGGAGCCGTGACGGATGTCCCGATGATGGCCAGCGCATCCGCCATCGCGGCTGCCCGAGCCTCTTCCTGCGTCCGGTCCGCAGCGGCAGAAGGATCCGGGATGGAAACTCCGACGTCCTCGGGGCCCGCCCTCCCGGTGCCCGAAGCGACACCGACGGCACCCGAAACCGTTGCAGGCGGAGCGACGGGCGTGCGCGTCGCGGTCACCGGCGTGACTCCTCGGCCCTGACGGGCGCGTCCAGCCGGCGGACCGCCCGCACGAAACTGCCGGCGGCGATGCCCGCGACGATGACCGCCACCAGGATCAGGCCCGCGTTCACGCTGTCGAGGTTGGGGATCACCAGCCCCGTGGGGATCCCGCGGTCGAAGGCGTCCGCGATGCCCGGCAGCGCGAGCGAGAAGAGCCCCCAGCCGGCGAACAGCAGGCCGCCGTACAGGAGCGTGTTGCCGGCGACGGCGCGTGACACGTAGGTCATGGCGTGCTCGCCGAACCCGCGGGTGCGCATCCATGCCCCGATCGCGGCTCCGGCCAGCGCCTGCACCAGCATCGTGCCGACGCCGAACAGCAGGCCGGGAAGGAACGCCACGGCAGCGTTCGGCATCGCGGGCGCCAGCACGGTGTAGATGATGATCGCGAAGGCCCCGGTGCCCCAGCCTGCCACGAACCCGTGCACGAGCGTCATCCGGAGCGGGATCGGGCGGCCGGTCTCGCTGAGGATGCCGTTGGTGCCGTCCTGCGTTCCCAGGTGGAAGAGCCGGTGGAGGAACTGCTCGAACCACTCCGTGAGGTGCAGCTCGCGTCCCAGCCGCAGGATGTACGCGCCGGACACGGCCATGACGATCCCGACCGCGAGGTCGATCGCGGCGTTGAGGGAGCCGCTGGCCAGGATCGGCGCGAGCGCGAGGTACGCCAGCTCGGACGCCACGGCGCGCTGCAGCGTGAACGCGGCCGAGAAGAGCAGCCCGGCCTCCATGCCGCGTCTTCCCGACGCTGCGCCGATCGCGTAGCTGACCGTGATCGGCCAGGTGTGCTCGTCGGGCGTCACGCCATGAAGGACGCCGAGCAGGAAGGAGCTCAACAGCAGCGCGAAGAGTCCGGTGCCCGCGTGCGGGGCGAGGATGTCGAGGGGCATCGGTCAGGGGACAGAAATGAGAATGAGTCGCATTTGCAGTGGATGGTGCCATGCGCGGCCGGGATCGTCAAGCCCGTGTAGTCGGCCGACCTGCCGCCAACGTCCACCCGGCCCGCGGCGTCCCGCCGTTCGGCAGAGCGGGGAGCGGCAGCGCATCCGGTACACTCGCCGCCGTGATTCATCCTTCAGCCGACGTCGCGGCCGATGCCAGGATCGGTCAGCGCACCAGCATCTGGAACCGCGTGCAGGTCCGCGAGGGCGTCGTCATCGGCGACGACTGCATCGTGGGAAAGGACGCCTACATCGATTTCGGCGTCCACATCGGGGACCGCTGCAAGATCCAGAACGGGGCGCTCGTCTACCACGGGGTCACCGTCGAGACCGGCGTGTTCATCGGACCCGGCGCGATCCTGACGAACGATCGCTTCCCCCGCAGCATCACGCCGGATGGGGCGCTCGCCGGCGCGGACGACTGGACCGTGAGCACGATCACCCTGCGCTACGGCTGCTCGATCGGCGCCGGGGCGGTCATCGTGGCCGGCAACGACGTCGGGCGGTTCGCCACCGTCGGTGCGGGCTCCGTCGTGACCCGCCCGGTCCCGGACCATGCGCTCGTGGCGGGCAATCCCGCGCGCAGGCTGGGCTGGGTGTGCGCCTGCGGGCAGCGCCTCGCGAACGCGTCGGGCGCGCACTTCGCCGGGGACGGCGAGGGCGAGGCGACGTGCCCGGCATGCGGCCGCCATTACACGATCGTCGCGGAGGGATGCGCCGAAAGCCGCGCCGGATGACGGCGATGGACCGGACGCCCGCGCCGCACAACCAGGAGGCCCTACCGTGATTCCTATCTCCAGGCCCGACATCGGCCCCGCCGAGGAGGCGGCGGTCCTCGACGTCCTCCGGTCCGGCATGGTGGCCATGGGCCGCCGCACGGCCGAGTTCGAGTCCGCCTGGGCGGCGTACTGCGGCGTCCGCCACGGCGTGATGATGTCGAACGGCACCGTCACGACCGAGGCCATCCTGCGCGCGCTCGGTATCGGGCACGGTGACGAGGTCATCACCGTCAGCTTCAGCTTCAACGCGACCGTCAGCACCATCCTGCAGGCCGGCGCGACGCCCGTCTTCGTCGACATCCGCGAGTCCGACTTCACCATGGACCCCGATCTCGTCGAGGCGGCGGTGACCCCGCGGACGAAGGCCATCATGCCCGTCCACCTGTACGGGCTCATGGCCGACATGGATCCGCTGGCCGACATCGCGCGCAGGCACGGGCTCCACCTCATCGAGGACGCGGCGCAGGCGCACGGCGCGACGTACCACGGTCGGAGGGCGGGTTCCTTCGGGCCGGCGATGTTCAGCCTGTACGCGACCAAGAACCTCATGACCGGCGAGGGCGGGATCGCGACCACCGACGACGACGAGCTCGCCGACCGCCTCCGGCTCTACCGCAACCACGGCATGCGCCGGCGCTACTACCACGAGGAGCTCGGCACGAACTTCAAGCCGACCGACCTTGCGGCGGCACTCGGGCTCGCGCAGCTGCCGCGGCTCGACGAGCGGACGGCGCAGCGCCGCCGCAACGCGGCCCGTCTCACCGAGGGGCTCGCCGGGTACCTGACCCCGGCCGTGCCGGAGGGCCGCGAGCACGTCTGGCACCAGTACACCATGCGGTTCCCCGGCGAGCGCGAGCGGGTCGTGGCGGGGCTGACGGAACGTGGCATCGGGTCGCTCATCTACTACCCCGTCCCCATCCACCGGCAGTCGTACCTGCAGGCGTATGTCCCCGGAGCCGCCGATCTCGACCTTCCGGTGACCGACCGCCTGTCGGACGAGGTCCTCTCCATCCCCGTGCATCCGAAGCTGACCGACGATGAGCTCGACGCGATCGTCGCCGCGGTGCGCGAGGTCGCGACGCCGGTCGAGCCGGTCGCCACCCGCTCTGCCGCGGAGCCCGGGACGGTCGCCCCATGAGCGAGCCCGCCAGGCTGCGCGTCGGGCTGGCCGGCCTGGGATCGATGGGACGGAACCACCTGCGCAACCTCGCCTCCCGCGACGACGTGACCCTCGTCGCCGTGGCGGACCCGAACGAGGAGGCACTCGGACCCGCCGCGGAGCAGGTCGGAGCGCACGGCTACGCGGATCCCGCCGACATGCTGGACGACGAGGGGCTCGACGCCCTGGTCGTCGCCGCTCCCACGACCCTCCATCACGGGATCGCGCTCCATGCCATCGACCTCGGCGTGCCCGTCCTCGTCGAGAAGCCGCTGGCGACCACCGTCGCCGAGGGTCGCGAGCTGGTGGAGGCGGCCGGCCGCCGCGGCGTCCTCCTCCAGGCCGGCCACATCGAGCGCTTCAACCCGGCCGTGCAGGCACTCGGCGAGCGGCTGCACGGAGGGGCGCTCAGCCGCATCTTCAGCATCAAGACCCTGCGCGCAGGTCCGTTCCCCGCGCGCATCCGGGACGTGGGCGTCGCCGTGGACCTCGCGACGCACGACGCCGACATCATGTGCCACCTTGCGGGCCTGCGGCCCGATCGGGTGTATGCCGAGACGACCCAGCACATCCACACGTCGCACGAGGACCTCGTCTTCGGCCTGCTCCATTTCCCCGGCGGCACGGTCGGGCTGCTCGACGTGAACTGGCTCACCCCCGAGAAGCAGCGCCGGATCACCGTGCTCGGCGAGGAGGGGATGTTCCAGGTCGACTACCTCAGCCAGTCGCTCACGTTCACCCGCGGGGCGGCGAAGCTCAGCCCGACGTACCTGGACGGCTACGCGCCGACCTTCGTCGGGGAGACCGTGCAGCTTCCCGTGACGCCGGCCGAGCCGCTTCGCCGCGAGCTCGACGCGTTCTTCGACGCCATCCGAACCGGCGGCCCCGCCGCCATCCCGGGCTCCGACGGCCTCTGGGCGGTCGCGCTCGCCAACCTGCTGCTCGAGTCCGCGGCGGCCCATCGCCCGGTCGCCGTGCACCCTCCGGAGGTCGCCCACGCATGACCGAGTTCGTCAGCCCCTGGCGCGGTGAGCCCGAGACCGTCGGTACCGTCGCCGTCATCGGCATGGGCAAGATCGGACTGCCGCTGGCCGCGCAGTACGCCGCGCACGGGTGGCACGTGATCGGCGTCGACATCCAGCCGTGGGTGGTCGACACGCTGAACACGGGTCGCGTCCACTTCGCCGAGGAATCCGGGCTGGCCGAGCGCATCGCCGAGGCCCACGCGGCGGGCAGGTTCCGCGCCACGACGTCGCACGCCGACGCGACGCACGAGGCGGACGTCGTCGTGATCATCGTCCCGGTCATGCTCTCGGACGCGAAGGAACCGGATTACCGCTACATCGACCCGGCCACCGAGGCGGTGGCGGCCGGGCTGCATCCGGGCCTGCTGGTGCTGTACGAGACGACGCTGCCCGTCGGGGACACCCGGGACCGGTTCCGGCCCATGCTCGAGGCCGCCAGTGGCCTCCGTTGCGGCGATCCGGATCAGGGCTTCCTGGCCGCCTTCAGCCCGGAGCGCGTCTACAGCGGCCGCATCTTCCATGACCTGGAGACGTACCCCAAGCTCGTCGGGGGCGTGGACCCCGCCAGCGGCGCGCGCGCGGCGGCGTTCTACCGCAGCGTCCTGCCGGCGGAGGTGTGGCAGCTCTCGACCGCCGAGGCGGCCGAGTTCGCCAAGCTCGCCGAGACGACCTACCGGGACGTCAACATCGCCCTGGCGAACCAGTTCGCCGAGTACGCCGAGCGGATGGGCGTCGACATCCAGGAGGTCATCCGCGGCTCGAACAGCCAGCCGTTCAGCCACATCCACCAGCCGGGCATCGGGGTGGGCGGCCACTGCATCCCGGTCTATCCCCATTTCCTGATCAGCCGCGCCCCCGAGTTGACGATGCCGGCGCTGTCCCGGCAGGTCAACGACGGCCAGGTGGGCGCCGCGGTGCAGGCGGTCGAGCGCGAGCTCGGGCCGCTGGAGGGGATGCCGGTCCTGGTGCTCGGGCTCACCTACCGCGAGGACGTGAAGGAGCTCGCATATACGCGGGCGATTCCGCTGATCGAGCGGCTGGCGTTCCACGGTGCCGAGGTGTGGGCCTACGACCCATTGCTCTCGGACGAGGAGGTCGCCAGGATCGGCGCACGTGCCTGGCACTGGGGCGACACCGGTCGGTTCCGTGCCATCGTCGTGCAGACCGGAGCCCGCGAGTTCCGCACCATCGACCCGGCCTGGTTCCCGGATCTCGCCCTCGTCTTCGACGGGCGAAACGCCCTGCGTGACCTGGCGCTGCCCGAGAGCGTGACGTACGTGGGCGTGGGCGTCCCGGACCCGCGGGTCGAGCGACGCGTCCGGCGGACCGCCGGCGCCGGGAGCTCGGGCAAGCGCTGAGGTTGGGGGCATGAGCCTCGACGGTGGCCGCGCGCTGAGGCTGGCCTGCGTCGTCGGCACGCGCCCACAGCTGATCAAGGCGGCGGCCGTGTGGCCGGCGCTGCAGCGAGATCACCACCCTCGGCTGATCGACACCGGCCAGCACTACGACGAGGAGATGGCCGGCCGCTTCTTCGGCGAGCTGCGTCTCCCGCCGCCGGTCCACCAGCTGGGCGTGGGAAGCGGCACCCACGCACGCCAGGTCGCCGCGATGATGGATCGCCTCGAGCCCATCGTCATCGACGAACGGCCCGACGCCGTGCTCGTCTTCGGCGATACCAACTCGACGCTCGCCGGCGCGCTCGTCGCGTCGAAGCTCGAGGTGCCGCTCGTGCACGTCGAGGCCGGGCTCCGCTCGTTCGACCGCCGCATGCCGGAGGAGGTCAACCGCGTGGTGGTCGACCACCTCGCGGAGCTCCTCTTCGCCCCGAACGACAACGCCGCCGCCAACCTGCGCGCCGAGGGCATCGGGCGGGCACTGGGCGGCCCGGGTGTCGGCGGGCCTGCGGGGACGGGGGTCCGGGTCGAGGTCGTGGGGGACCTCATGCAGGACCTCTGCGCCGGAACGCTGTCCGCGGCGCGCGACCCGGGCACGATCGGCCGCGACGCTCCCTCCGCCGTCGCGTCGCTCGGGCTCGTCCCGGGCGAGTACCTGTTCGCGACGATCCACCGCGCGGAGAACCGCGCCCCGGGCGCGGTCCATGCGTGGCTTGCCCTGCTGGGCGTCCTGGAACGGCACGTGGTGCTCGCGCTCCACCCGGGCACGAAGCACGTCCTGGACGAGCTCGATGCCGCCGTGCCGCCCAACGTGAGCATCGTTCCGCCCCAGGGCTACGGGACCACGCTCGCCCTCCAGCTGCATGCCGCGGCCGTCGTGACCGATTCCGGCGGGGTGCAGCGCGAGGCGGCGTGGCTCGGGACGCCGGCGCTCGTGCTTCGCGAGACCACCGAGTGGCCGGCGACGCTCGAGGCGCACGGAGGGCGGAGCGTGCTGGTGGGCCGGGATCCGGTCCGAGCGGTGGCAGCGCTGGCGCGGCTGGCTCCTGCCGCCGACGCGGTCCGCGACGCCGAGGCCCGGGCGATGGCCGCGCGCGTCGAGCCGTCCGGCGCGGCGGGGCGGATCTCGGCCGTGCTCGGGACGTGGCTGCATCCCGAGGCCGGCCGCTGAGCGCCCCACGCAGGAGGCGGCCGGTCGTCTCGCGCCCGGGCGCCGATCGGGGGATGAGCCACGGTGCCGGCCGGCGCCGTCCGCAGACGCCGTCCGCAGACGCCGTCCGCAGACGCCGCATCCATCGCCCCGGCCCGGTCGAGGAGCGGCGTCGCTACACTGCCGTCACATGCGCACGCCATGGGCTCCCGCCGCGGAGCCGACCGGAGCCCCCACGCCCGTGGCGCGGGCGCCGCGATCCCTGCGAATCGCCATCGTCGCGGCCAACACCTTCGAGCACGACTCGCGCCTGCTTCGCACGGGTCGCGCACTCGCCGAGGACGGGCATCGCGTGACCCTGCTCGCATTCGCGTCGCCCGGCCTCGCGGCGCACGAGCAGCTCGGTGAGCGGCTGGACCTGCGCCGCCTCGAGGTGGACCGTCGCGTGGCGAGCGCGTTCCGGCCGCTGTCCGAGCCGATGCGCGCCGGCCTGGGCCGGCTGCTGGGTTTCGATCCGGCCGCGACGGCACTCCCGGCATCCGCGCCGCGCGGCGTCGACCGCGCGCGCGCGGTCCTGCGTCGCGTCGCGGAGATCCTTGCCCACCAGCGGCG
>Ga0307373_10012018_pt1 | contig 12398 bp, 16 predicted proteins | sample OX2MG_FD_202534 | JGI IMG/M metagenome (GOLD analysis project Ga0307373, IMG submission 202534) | Soil microbial communities from Risofladan, Vaasa, Finland - OX-2 | ecosystem: Environmental > Terrestrial > Soil > Coastal area > Acid sulfate soil | place: Finland: Risofladan, Vaasa | collected...
TAAATAACATGTTTTTAACATGTAATATGTTAATAATAAAGTTTACGGGTTAACAACTCTTTATTTACGTGTTATTAACATGTAAAACATATATTCTAGTAATATCATATCATATCAAAGACATGTCAATGAAAGACAGGCAGAAACGCAATCCAACTGTTGCCATAGAAGAAGCAACATATCAAAAAGTAAAAAACAAGGCAAAAGAAAAGGGATTAACACTTGTAGATTATGTCAATGAAACTCTTTTGTTGAATGTAGAAAAAGATAATTTTTTGAAAAACTATGCACCATATATTGAAAAAATCAGTGTTGGGGAAACATTGGTACTCAGAGATCACAAGACAGGAAAGCTGGCAGAGGTTTATCTTAAAAATAACAAGATGTTTTGTAGCCAGGATGAGGCAGATGATTGCATTCACATTCATTTTGCCCTTGCACTGCCGGAACTTGCGTTACTGAAAAAAAGAGCCAAATGAATGGTTGGATTCCATCGAGTCTACTTTCAATGTGAGTTTGAGTCCGGGGGTTCTCTTGCTGACAGTCAGTGCGGAAACCAGAGATTTTTGTGAAAATAATTTAACATAAAGTGTGCAGTAAGCTAATTGGAGTAGCTACAAAACTCCTTTCCTTAATTTTTATCATTTTTTGTGAAAATTATCAAATATGGTTAGAAAGAAATCAAGATCGTATTTATCTAGATGTACCGGATTGAACTAGGCATGAAATGTAGGTTTGCTGAAAAGTGGTATGAACAATGTCTAAATTTTGAATTAATAACCGACGGACGATTTTTTGCACCTAGTCAACCTCAAGAAGGAATCATGGGATTTGACGCTGCAATGTTTACAAATAATCCCATATTTCGTGGATTATTCAATACACCACAACAGATTGATCATGGTATTGTTATCGACCCATCGTTTTGGGAAAATGGAAGAAATCTCAATCCACGTGAACTTCCCAGACTCAAGTACAATCTATTCATACAACATAAACGTCCAGAATACATCAAATCCCCCAGAGGACTCGAATATCCTGACTGGAATAATCCATATTTTAGATATGATATAGATCTAGACCAGCAAAGTGCATTATCAAATTTGGAACGACGTGTGCATGATTATTCCTTAGTTGTTTATGCATGCCCAGCGTTTTGGACGGTTGAAGAATTTACACAATATTATGCGGATGGAGAATTAATAAAAAATAGTAACTTTGTAAGTGCTTCTGAGTTGGAGGGACATGATAGATATAGTTTTACTGCCGGGGGAACAGATGGCAGAGTGCACTCAAAATCAAAGATCGTAGATATAGTAGATATTAAAAAGGAGATAAAAAGATTATCTGAAATGAGACCCAAATTTGAAGACAATAAAAAATTCATTAAAGCATTGGCTAATGCCGTGAGTGATACAATAAACGAAATGGAAGGTAGTGTCCATGAAAATTTTTACACTCTTTTGAGTAGATTTAAACAATCTGAAAGAAATGAAATTGAGAATAGCTTAGCTACGATCTTTTCTTTTTTGCTTATTTCAAATTCTTCATTGCTTATCGGCTACGGAAAATAATTGAAAAATTAGAGTAAATGCAAATCTCTATTCAGATCATAACTATTGTCATTTCCACATTTTTGACATTTGACATCAAGCGTCAATGATGGTTTTAAAAGGTGAGTTTGAAGAGGGTTTTCAGTACCTAGATCAATCTCATTATTACATTTTTTACATAACACGAAGTAATTTCCTTTGCTCATATTGTGATGTCAATTACCTAATTTTTCTTATGCTTGTACTTCTTCTTTTTCTTCTTCTGCTTTTACTTCTGCTTTTACTTCTGCTTTTACTTCTTTTGCTATTCTTATATGTGTAATTCTAGGATCAGGTTCTGGTTGATCTAATGGTTTTTCTTCAACGGTAGTATCATCAGTCATTTAATAATCAATAGATACATTACAGGTATAAACATTATTGCAGTTCCAACTGGGAATAGTATGTAAACGGCATTTAATTTGCGGGACAAAGAATCATTACTTTTTTCCATTTTTTTGATAGAGTCAAACATGGTCTCTCTGATCACTCCTATCGTTATAGTATACTTTTGAGTATTGTAAATTTCATATAATTTTTGCGGATCTATAGTGTATATTCTAACACCAAATATCATCACAAGATATGATAAAAACATGGATACCAGAATTATACTGCTTCCAGCTATAATACTAGCTTGAAGTCCATTTAAAGAATGAGTTACATCATAATATAACCCGACAACTACTGGAGAAAATGTAAGTACGATTAAGCAAAATCCAAATATATTCGATGCCCTATCTTTTGTTCGTTCAGCTGCAGATGTTTCATCTCCCATACGCTTAATGGATAATTCTAATACATCGCTATCAAAACCTTGACCAACCACAAAATCTACTTACTTTACTATTACTTATTTTCTTTCATGGTCGTAATAGCTGTTAATTTTACACCTATTAACAAATTTGTAAGTTAATAAAAAAATCAAAAAAATTGGGTGGACGTGCTAGAACTGATCTGGCAAGAACCTTCGAGCTCATCATATCAGTTATCGTAAAGCCTGTTTTAATTATGATAAAAAATTTGGAAGGAGTTTCGTAGCTACTCCGATAAGATTACTGCCTATTTTTTGTAAAATTGTTTCCACAAAATCTCGTGGACTCGCACCAACTGTTAGTTCAAAAACTGTAAGACTCGCTACAATTTTCACATGGTATGGTACCACTTCTTAATAAATAACTTATTTTTTGGTTCTGTCAACTTGAGAGCACATGTGTTAACTTATTATCCTTGTAAAAGGTCGGCTCATGGAGTTTAAACACAAGCGAGGTTTTGATTGAATCATGGTTGACTTCAAAAAAGAATGTTTTGCATTTTGGAACCAGTATAGGATGTTACTCATAGCTACGATCACTATCTTGATTTTGTATTATCCTATTGGGCTGATTCATGAATTTGGACACTATTTGATTGGGCTCAATAGCGGATCTACTTGCATCATACATTGGTGGCTTGCAGGTCAATGTGATCCTCTCCCACAACCTTTCATGTTGTACTGGGCTTTAGGTGGAATTTTTGGAACAATTGCAAGTTTTAGTATTGTTGCTCTGAAAAGAGTAAGAACAAACAAAGGTATTCTATTAGGCGTATTGACATTAGGGGTTTCACAACTCGTAAATTTTTCATTTGAGACTTTTTTCCACTTTGCATATATCACTAGTCCAATAGCTACCATGTTAATGGCTTCCATTATCGCTTTTTTCCTGCTTGGGTGTTGGGCGATTTTTAATAAACAGACCAAAAGACAATCCTAAGACTGTCAACATGAGATTATAATTTTGACATAATCTTTTCGATATTTTCTGTAATTGTCTCACCAATGTTTTTCCAATTGTTTAAAGTAGCTAATTCACTACCAAAATTAACGCTTAATTCATTTTCGTCAACAAATCTTTTACTACGATCAAAAACAAGACGAATACTGATATACAAACTATCATCAATATCAGTTCTTATAAAATCTGCATCTTGTATGATGGAATCGGCAAGTTCTATATGTGATTTTTTCGAATCTTTCATTAATTGTTGTGCAAACGCTAATTTTTCTTTTTCATTTCCATTTGAAAGATCAACTAATTTCATCTCAATCCCTATCTGCTTCTTGTAATAAGAGATCATAGTCTTCATCCTGCCTTTTACAGAATTAATTAGATTATTTCTGAATTGTTTTTGTATCTCTGCTTCTCTTTTTTGTTTTCTATAAATGAGAATTGCAAATAATATTGAAACTGAGGCTACTGTAATACCGATTATGCTTAATGCCCATCCTATATAATCAGGAATAATAGTCATCCGTACAGCATCTTGAATAACTTTAGTTAATGTTTGATTGTCTAGTAGCATTTTGTATTAATATGATCCATTTGTTATCTCCTTTAATCTTTATTCCACAAGATTCTGATGGTATCTTACCATCCAAGCTCATGTGTGGTCTAATGTAATTAGTATGTGAATAGTATGTAATTAGATAGTAAATTGCTAGTAATTTTAGTGCCTAAAAGATGTCATAATCTACAATAAGGACATGTTATTTCATCAGCCTCTTTCTTGATCAGTCCTGTGAATCTATTACCACACTCCAGACAAATCATGACTCGTCTCTTCCAAAGCCTATTCCATCCCCCTTAGTTTTTGATGATAAAGAAATTGTATGATAATTTTCAAATTCTTCCGAGGTCATTCCATGTCCATTGTTTTGAAATAGGACGAATTTGTCATCACCATCTTTTTCAAATGATATGTCAATTCTATTTGCGTTAGCATCTATTCCATTTGCTACTGCTTCTAGGATCAATACTTCCTCATGAGGATAAGTATACATCTTCAGCAGATTGTTCAGTGTTTCATAGAGCTTGATAGGTAATGGATCTCCCGTTTTAACTCACTAACAAAGGTCTGCTATTGTTGAATTTAACTTGTTTTAGGTTAGTTTGATTTCCTAGAAGCATTTTTTATGATTTTAACTGTTTTTGTTATGAATTCGGTTTTCCTAGTCATTAGACTAATTGTTCAAACTTTTTCAGATTTTCAATAATGGATTCAATACTTGGATTTTGACCCAATAAGACACACGGAAGTTGATTTTCCATGCATCCACCATGAACTTCAGCATCTTCAGTAATTACAATCATCCTGTTTCTTTCAGCGTATTTCATAATGGAATAATCAAATTGTAAGTGAAATCCCATCTCTCTTAATTCTCTGACGCTTAGTGCATGATACCCTCTTTCCCTCAATTCCTTTGCCTTTCCTTCATACATTTCATCAAGGAGGATAGATAACATAATTTCATGATTAAATTGATAGTTATTAAAGATCCTTAGCGAAGAAACCGAAGAATTTTATGAATACAGAATATTTCAAGTTCTAAAAGATATCTAGGAACGTGTACACTACAACTTATTCATCTCAAGATTAAGACTATTTGAGTATCCCGAATAAGTGACCAAATCTAAAATTCAGGTAAATGTTAGTCTACATGCCTCGTAATCCCTTTACCCCTTCAACATCTCATGATGAGAATCCATTCGATATGAAAATCACTCTTTCTGAAGAGAAGGCCCTGGAATCATTTCGATTTTGGTTAATTGAGAAAAAAAATAACAATTCTAACACTCCGGTTTACAGAGAAGCGATTGGAATTTCAGAGCATTCATTTTCAGAGCATCACTTATGGATATGCTATGATGTGAGAAGGTTAGATCTTGTTGGATTGCACATATCTAAAAATTGTAATAATTTAGAAGCACTAGATTTTCTCGAGGAAATTCTTAGTAAGTGTATCAACGTGCCTAGTATAATTACAGAAAATCAGCCATACTTTGAATGGGCAATTACAAAACTAAATTTACATTCATCTTTTACTAGAAACAAGTCACAGATAAAACAAATCTGTAAAAATCAATAAATTGTAGACAATAAAAATTAAGTTTTAAACTGAGATTCAATACCAGATTTTAATTCTTGAAAATGCTTGTCCTTGAGCCATTTTTTTTCTTTTATCATTTCAATTCCAACTGAAAATTTAGTTTTTGCTTCAGAATTGTCTAACATGTCATGCTTTTGACAATGTGTTAATAATTCATCTGCTAGGCCTACATCATTTTCTAGTTCTTCTTCAAAGCGTTTTTCTAGAATTTTTAAAGATTCAGTTCTGGATTCAAGTGGTAAAGTGATTCCTCCCATTAATCCTTTGAAGGAATCTACCAACCCTTTGCTCTTTTTGAATACCATTGGAGGATAGACTAGCCATTCAGGTTTTTTGTCAGTTTGAAGACATGCAACAAGCATGGGAACATAGATTAGAAAAGGAGAATCACTAAATTCCGAAGAAAGATTTGTAGGTATTTTTACACCCATTTTTTCTATTTTTTCTATAAATTGGTTCTTTTGTACGGCTAATAGGCTTAATTTCTGATCAATAAGAGTGGTTTTTTCAGATATTTCTTTTTGCTCCATTTCAAGTGAGTTTACTTGAGTATCTCTATTCTCTTCTAGCGATCTTATCATTTGCCATTGTGCTTGTATTTGATCATCATAATATTTTCTTAATTTGCTTTTTCGATTCTGCGTCTCAGATTCAAGTTGAGATATCTGTTGGAGAACGCCATTTTTATTGTGGCGTGCAATATCTGCACTTTTTTGGTGAGTTGGTCCCATCTGTATGTGTTTAATTTCGTCATTCTGGTATTTTGATAGTGATGACCTATACCCAGTCATTTTTTCAGAGTGACTCATGTCTATTGAATGAATTTCCCTACTCATATCACGTTGTAATCGAGATACAGCTGTTTGAACTTCAGGAGTTAATTTATCAATTTGAGAATTATATTTATCTTTAGTTTTTCTTTTTTCATCTTCTAGAAATTCATTCCATTCACGACTCTTTCTCACTACAGCATCTTTAGCAGAAATTATTTTATTAAAATCAACGATAGCATCTTCTTTTAATTTTATTATGTTATCTAAACTAGCAATAGCTTGTTCATCACTTAATCGCGATGGTAGAAGATAAGTAAAATTGCCAATATTTTCAATTGAAGAAAGTTTGCTTTGTTGAATAAAATCATTTATCAATTCATTTGATTCCATATAGGCAGGTATCGTATGAGGTATATTGCCAACAAATTTTTTGAATGTTTCTTGATGAGTTTTTAGTTCAGCGATGTACGCACTATCCACACTTTGTGATCTGATATTTTCTATGAATCCATCGGTGTCAGGAATAACTTCAGAATCAATTTTATGTGAGAAAAAATTTAACATATCAAAAACAACATGAGAGTTACTATCGCTTTTCTTTAAAATAAGAAAAGGCCATCCTACATATGATACAAATGATATCTTCTGTGCTTCTTTCTTAAACAGCCCTCCGCCTTTTTTTCTTTTTGATTCAACTAGAGCTAAAAATGAAGCAATCTCTAGCTCGCTTCTACAAGGTATATCTTGACCGCTATCATCTTTTTCTACTATTATTGACATACTTGCAAAATTAGAAGTAGAACTCATGTTTTTCTCGATCGCATTGCTATCGTGATGAATATATCATTTATGATCCCAATGGATATTTTCTATATACAAATTACAAATTTTGAAATTAAAGTTGTATGATTATGATATCTCTTCATTCACAGTGTTAGATTCTTTTAATTTTTCCAAAAGTGACGCAACAAATCGCCTATCCCATAGAATAACATTAGTGGTATCTGCAATTTGTCGTGCAGAATCTGTAAAAAATTGATTAGTAATTACAGCAGCTCTTTGGCATTTGTAAAATTCTTTTCCCGTATGAACCTCTTGAACTGCTTTATTTGAGATTTTTTTACCCAGTTCATATCTTTTAGTCTGGATAGCCCATTTTTCCCCATCTTTCTCTGCCAATATATCCACACCTTGGTCTCCTGACTTTTTTGTGACCTCTGCTGAATATCCTTCATATTTGAGTAGTTTTGCAATAAAACTTTCAAATTCAAATGGATCCATTACATCTATATCATAAATTGAGACGCCTGTATTGGTTTTTTTAGATCTAGGAATTGTCTTTTTTTCTGGCTTTTCCATTTTAGATTTATCAAAGTGTGAAATCTCAAAATCTATAAACTCCATTAGTTTTCTAGATGGCAGTTTTTTGTTAACAAATTTATTAGCAATTATGTCTTCGATAAATCTTTTTTTATATGATGGATCATTTGATGGAAACTTTGTAACAAAATGATATAATAGATCTTTTAATGTGATATCATCATTTAGAATACTTGAAAATTCTTCTTCAAGTGATTTTGTAGTTTTAGACATTTAGAATAATCCTCCCTTTCTTGATTCAATTATTTTTCCAGTCTCTTTTTTTATAACTAGAATTTTTGAGCCAAATGTTTTTTTTGCTTTAAAAATTATAAATTCATTATTTATTGACTTTTCCCATTTTTTATATTTTGAAAGTTCAGGATCAGTTCTTATTGCATTTTGCACATCAGAATCATTTACATTTACTTCTATCAACTTGTTGCATGTAACACAGATATTTTTAGACATACAGCTTGCTCCATATTTTTGACCACAGGTATTGCAAGTGGAGCTATGACCCTTACAAGAAATCTTTGTGCATGCAGGACATTTGATTACGTCGTTTAAGCAAAAACCTCTACCACATTCATTGCACAGCGTATTGTCTTCCTGGCATGTTCTCTTGTTACACATGGCACAAATTGTAATGGCATTGTTACAAAATCTCTTATTGCATATCTGACATGAATCTGAGCAGAAAAAGCATGTATTTTGAGAGCAATGAGTACATAGTATGAGATGAGGACTACAGACAGTTTCTTTGCATAATTGACAGTTTTTTGTACATTTTGAGCACAATCTTTCTTTACAAAGATAACAGTGAAAAAATTCTTTTGCGCATCTCTGGCATAGATCTTTTTCACAATTAGAACATTGACTAGAACAAGATTCACAAACAGAATGAGCATTACTACAAAGATGAATTACATCTATTACATTATTGCAATAATCACATAATATTGAAAATTGTTTTGAAAGAGGTAAGAATGTAGCAGAGACTTTTTTTGTTGTCATTTCATTGGTTAATTCTATTGTACAGTTAAATGATGAATAAGAAAATAATTGTAAACCAATAAGAGAGTATTCTATTACTGGTCGATATCTTTTGTTTACAACATCTAACTCCTGTTGTTTTTGCTCATAAAGTTCTGAGATTCTTTCTCTTTGTTTTTCTCTAAACTTTTCTGCACGTTCTTTGGTCTTTTTTTTCTCTTCAAGGTGTTTTGCCAATGTCTCAGAAGTGCGTGCACCATCTATTTTACGATCAGCATCTTTGATCTTACTATCTTTGTAATCGATATCTTCTTTGAGTTGCAAAATTCTTCTATCATATGCCAAATTAATTGAATCAGTATCACGTTGTTTTTCCATATGGACCTTATTGAGATATTCCAAAATTACTGGTTGCATCTCATATTCCAAAGTTTCAATTGCCTTGGAATTGGCAAAATCTACTCTTTCTTTTTTAAAATCACATTTCAAAGAATCGGGATGTTCAAATTTTGCATCAGGAGTAATATTGAGAACCTCCAATGTTTCAAGATCCACATCAACTTGTTTAATTTCAGAAATTCCAGTTATGCTCTTTAGTGTAACGTTATAATAAAATCGTATGACAGGTCTTCTTGATTCTTTACTCTCAACTAGTCCTAGATTACATTTGTGTACCTGGATTTCTTGTAGATAATCAGCAGGATTACTCTCTTGTTGAAGCAGAGCAGAAATTACTACAGGGGCTTTTTTTCGTACCTCAATTAAGACATTAGTCAAGATATTGCTCCCTGGAACGGCCAATTCACAGCCAAATTCAGCTGCCACATTTTGGTCAAATGTTATTCTCTTGGAATTTCCAAATATTTCAGAATATTTAGATGGAAATGACACTGAATATACTCCATCGGATTCTACAACACTTGCATTAATTTGTCGTAGATAATCTAATACAATATCTTTTGATGTTTGTAGAATTTGTTCATCTGAAAGCATTAACTTGAACCCCGCAATGGTGTTAAATCAAAGTTTTTGAAAACTTCTGCATCAAATTCCTCAACAGTTTCTACAAGTTTCTTTTTGTCTTGTGACCATTCATCTCCAAGTGCAGACAATTTATTTTTTAATTCAGTCTCATTTGATGAATTCATATATGATTCAAATAATGTTTTATCCATCACTTCTAATTTATCGCCAAACATTAGATCCATATCACCAATACTCATTTTGAAAAGATTTATTTTTTCATAAAGCAGAGTCAATACATATTCTTCAATAGTGTTTTTTATGGCAAAATTATGTATGTTCACATCATTTTTTTGTCCTATTCTATGCACTCGTCCAATACGTTGCTCTACTCTCATTGGATTCCACGGTAAATCATAGTTAATCACGTTACTACAAAACTGAAAATTCTGTCCTTCTCCACCTGCTTCAGTTGACACCATTATCTGAACATCTCGCTTGAACTTGCTTACTGAGAGATCTCTGTCACTTGTTGACATGCTACCATTAAACTTGACTACTTCTAACCCATCTGCTTGAAGACAATCATAGATGTAATCTTGAGTTGCAATAAATTCTGTAAATATAAGATATTTTGTAGCAGGATCGTTTTTAATTATATCTTTTAATTTTTTCATTTTTGTATCAATCTCAATCTTATCTGATAAAAGTATCAATTCCTCAATTTCGACATTTTTTGAATCAGTTGATTTTCGATTTTTTAGAGCAGCTCTTGTGGCTGCAGAGCTACTAGATATTTGTCTCTGTAGTAACATGAGAGAGAAAACGGTAGCCATGGCAGACGTGCCAAGTCTACGCCATTCCCCTCTCATGAATTTAGTAGATTGATCATACAATTCTCTTTCAAATGGGGAATAATCCAAAAGATAGGTTCGCGGTATTCTATCGGTAAAACTAATGTATTTTCTTACCTCTGATCTCCTAGTTCGGATTACCGCCTGGGATAGACGACCTTGCAATTCTTCCCTTGTTCTAGGATTTATAGTACGAAAACTTTGATCAGCTGTATACGTAGAAGCAAAATCTCTCCAGCTTCCAAGTAAACCAGGCCTTACAATTTCAACCATGTTGTACAACTCGTGCAAGTTATTTTGAACTGGAGTTGCAGATAATAACAACAAGAATTTTTTTGGCAAGTCTCTTACAAATCTATGAGCATCTGTCTGCTCATTTCTTAGCCTATGTGCTTCATCTACAATAACTATATCCCAATCGATCTTGCTTAATCTCTCCGCATTAGTCAACCTAGATGCAGAAGCCAGTGATGCAATTAACATGCCATGCTGATCAATGCCCATAAATCGCTCGTCTTCTTTTTGAGCAACAAAATCTAGATCAAATTTTGTAAGCATTTCTTCTTTCCATTGACTTACAAGAGATGGAGGAGTCAAAATTAGTGCGTTCTTAATCAAGCCAGTTGTAAAATATTCTTTTAATAAAATCCCAGCTTCAATTGTTTTACCAAGACCTACTTCGTCTGCCAATAAAGCTCTTCCACCAAAATCATTTTTTACAATTTTTGCAGCCATTATCTGATGATCAAATATGGAAATTTTTGTTTCGAGTGAACGAAGTACTGTTAACTCTCTGGTATGAGAAATATTTGAGATCTCATATGCCTTTAATACGCATTCTAAATCATTATAATTATCAAAGATTTGATTTCGTAGTTTATTTTTAACGCCATATCGGTCTTGGAATTTTTTTTCCACCTCAGTCTCTATTTCCATTCTTACGTACCTTGATGAGTATCTTGGTTGTAAACTTGTTTTTTTATCATGTAGACCAATCTTTGTACTCCCTCTGGGTCTGATATGCCATCAAATGTTATGAGCACCTGTCCGTTGAACATGAATACAAGGTCGCCTACCATCGTATTGGTTCCATTCTGTTGTGAAAATGCCATTCCACTTGCCATACCACTTAGAACAGCTCCTCCTGCCATCATTGCTTGACTATGATTTTCTCTCCTTTGATTAATAACAAGTGCTTCGATGTACTTTAATGGCAACTGGATTGCTTTGTGAATTTTTTCATCAATCTTGATTATCCTAAAGTTTGAGATTATCCAGGTTTGAAGTATTTGTTTGGAGAGAAAAGTATTTTTTGTCAAACTATGTTTCCAAAGAACTGTCTCTCCAAGGTCAGATTTGATTCCCTCTCCTGACATTATGTTTTCAATTCTTCTACAATAATCAGGATCGTCGTATGTAATTCCCACAAATTTTCCTTGATTCCACATTTTTACTTGTTCAAGTTTATCCTCATTTGAAATAATTTTGATTTTTCTATGTTGATTTTTTATCATTCCAATCGAATTCCTAATTCTTTCATCTCATGTTGCAGTTCTTCAAGTCTGCCTTCGTTTTGGATCAACTGGCCCTTGTAATATCTTTCCAGTGATTCGTAAAAATCTTTTGAACGCAGTTGTGGTACTTCATTATAATCACGCAAAAGTTGTTTCATCTCGGGAATCTGATTTTTTTTGAGATTTCTTATGATTGCATTGGTGATTCGGTATTCCCTCAAGACAAATATTCTTCTGACAAATTTTGGTATTATTGATTTTATGTTCATCATGATCTCCAATCCAGTTTTTCTGTACTCATTAGTTCTATCCATGTGAAGGAAATTACAATTGTAAATAATGAATATATTCTAAATTTATTCATGTTCTCACTCTAGATTTTTTATCTTGTGAAATGCGAAATGTTGTTTTTTGATCAG
>Ga0307373_10012019_pt1 | contig 12397 bp, 13 predicted proteins | sample OX2MG_FD_202534 | JGI IMG/M metagenome (GOLD analysis project Ga0307373, IMG submission 202534) | Soil microbial communities from Risofladan, Vaasa, Finland - OX-2 | ecosystem: Environmental > Terrestrial > Soil > Coastal area > Acid sulfate soil | place: Finland: Risofladan, Vaasa | collected...
CGGTCATCAAGACCCTCGCCGACTTCGACTTCGACTTCCAGCCCAACTTGGATCGCAAGCTGGTCGCCGAGCTCTCCACCCTTCGTTTCGTCGAGGAGCGTCGCAACATCATCCTGCTCGGTCCGCCAGGAGTCGGGAAAACTCATCTCGCCATTGCCCTGGGGGTGGCTGTCAGCACCGCCGGCTACCAGACCTACTTCACCACCGCCGCCGACATGGTCCATACCCTCCAGGCTGCTCACCTCGCCGGTGGGGCCCAGTACAAGCTCCGCAACTTCCTGGCGCCGACCGTGCTCGTCATCGACGAGCTCGGCTACCTGCCCATGGACCAAGCCTCCGCAAACTGGGTCTTCGAGGTCGTCCGCCGCCGCTACGAGAAGGAGGCCCCCATCATCCTCACCTCCAACCGTGGCTTCAGCGACTGGGGTCAGGTCTTCGCCGACCACGTCGTCGCCACCGCCATCGTCGACCGCCTACTCCACAACGCTGTCGTCATCAACATCCGCGGTCGCAGCTACCGCATGCGCGACTACCAGGAGGAGCCGTCCCATGGCCGCTCCAACTAACCCCCCTTCCCCTCGGTCCAGCCTCGGCCCGGACTCCCTCGTCCGCCATTCCCAGGGGGAGGTGGTGCCGCACAGGACCCCTGCTATAGTCCTTCCCGTCCTCCCGGATCTGTTCAGATTTCGTGATCGTCTCTGTTCAGATTTGGTGATCGCCAACAGACTCGGGCAGGCCATAGGCGTCACCAGCGCAGATGAAGGTCTGGAGCACGTCGGCCGCCTTGAAGCGGGGCAGGGCGTCGGAGGCGAGGAGCAGGCGCGAGTGGTCGTCGATGAGGTTGAAGATCTCGACCACGGCGCCGTCGGCGAGGGTCCAGAGGGTGATGTCGCCCTGCCAGAGCTGGTTGGGGAGTTCAGCCTCGAAGCGGATATAGGAGGCCTTGGGACGTTTGTGCGGCTCCGGGGTGATGAGCCCGGCTCTCTTCAGCACCCGCCAGACGCCGGCTCTGGAAGGGAGGCGGTCGAAGCGGCCGGCGAGGTGGTGGAGGATGGTCTGGGGCCCGGCGTCGAAGCCGGAAGCGCTCAGCTCTCTCCGCAGCTCCAGGATGGCCGACTCCAGCTCCGGGCGGACCTGGTGAGGGCAGGCCTTGGGCTTCTTGGAGCGGGGCTCGATGGCCTCAAAGCCACCCTCTCGGTAGCGGGCGAGGAGGCGGAAGAGCCAGCTCCTGGAGATGGGATGGCTCCTCGCCAGCTCATTGGGGCTCTGCCCCCCGAACACCACCGCTTCCACCAAATAGCGACCCAGTTCCATCCGCCACCTCCCAATGGCGGTCCACTATCACCCGAGACATGCCCCACGGCCCCGGTCGCTTATCTACTGAACTCTCACACCCCTCTCGGCACCAAATACCCTCGGGGCGTTTTCTCAAAGCCACCCCGAGGGGTAGCTTGAACTCAGAAACCGGCCGAATCGGGCCGGTTTCGCCTTTTCTGGTCCCCGTTAAGCGGGGGTCGGGGGAGCGCCAAGGAGGTGTCAAGTTGCTGGAAAAAAGCGAAAGACCGTTGGACTCCTATCCGAAAGCGTCCGTTTTCGCGCCCCCAGCCTGGCTCTCGATAAACCTGCCCGGCAGATTGCCGTGGCCTCACCGCTGGCTGCCGGCTGCTGAGCGCACAACCGCCCGTCCCAGACCGGGCTACGCTTCGGCCGGCTCTGGCCGGTGGCTGGAAAACCCCCTGCCCGGAACCGCGCCCGTGGCCGCACCGTTGAGGGCCTGAAGCCCGGGCCACCCCGCCGGGCGCTGTCGCTGGATAGGAGTCTGGTTCTCACCCGACCGTTGGTTGCGCATCGCCCGGCCCACTTCTCTATCCAAGGAGGATGGCCATGGTGATCGGTATTGATAGTCACAAGGAGACGCTCGCGGCCTGCGCGGTGGACGACGTCGGTCGTCAGGAGGCTGCAGCCGAGTTCCCGAACTCGCGAGCTGGCCACGCGTCACTAATGGACTGGGCTCTACAACTGCCGGGCGACCATGTCTTCGCTATTGAGGGTTCGGGTGGATTCGGTCGATCCCTCGCCACCCACCTCGCACATCACCGGCAAACGGTGGTCGAGGTTCCCTCCAGGCTGACCGCCCGAGAACGCCGCCGGCTGCGGACACCGGGCAAGTCGGACCCTGGCGACGTCCTAGCTATTTCCAGGGTGGCTCTGCGCGAGGATCACCTCCCGCAGCCGGCCAGTACGGGATGGAGCCGTTCGCTTCGTGAGCTGGTTGACTACCGGGAGCAGCTGGTGGGGGAGAGGACCCGCTGCGCCAATCGCCTGCATGCTGATCTGATCGAGCTCAGTCCCGGTTATCAGGTGGGAGTCAAGAACCTGGTCAGCAAGCGCTACCTGGCCAGGACCGAGCTTCTGCTCGCTGACAATTCGCTAACTCGGGCGGGTCTGGCGCGGCGACGGCTCCAAGCCCTTCGCAGGCTCGACCTCGAGATCGCCGAGCTGAAGCGCGAGATCACTCAAATGGTTGAAGCGAGCGGAACCAACCTCACCGCGATCACCGGAATCAGCACTCTAGGCGCCGCCAGGATTCTTGCCGAGGTGGGCGATGTTCGCCGGTTCGCCTCGGAGAATCACTTCGCATCGGCGACAGGAACCGCCCCAGTTCGGGCCTCGTCTGGGAGCGTCCGCCGGCACCGGCTCAATCGCGGCGGGAACCGACGCCTGAATCGCGCCATCCACACGGTTGCGCTGGTCCAAGCTCAGATCGATCCGCGAGGCCGGGCCTATGTGGAACGCCGGCGTACCGAGGGCAAGAGTTGGCGAGAGGCCCTTCGGTGCCTAAAGCGTCATCTGTCTAACGTCATCTATCGACAGCTGGTGAAAGATGGCGACCGTCCGACCTAGGCCCAGGGACGCACTGCGCATACCAGAAGGGTATGCCGTGTTCAAATGAAGATGGGGCACCCCAAGTTCATCGTGGCCCCTCCTCGTTTCGCTTGAGGGCGGTCTCCATACTCCGTGAGACGTTGGTCGACTCGACCCAGCCCAAACGCCGACGTCAGATGTTGGTCGACCCGACTAGTTGGCGACGGTTGCCCAACCGAGGCAATCGGCGCATTGCCTCGGGGTGCGCTCGTTGCTCCGCCACATGCGGTGAGGGCAAGCAATCCCAAGGCGGAGAGAATCAAAAGCTTGCGTCGTATTGGCGACAAAAACCGTACACCCAAGCGACCCGCTCGATGTAAGCATCGTCGTACGGAAGGTGAATCACAACCGTCGCATGGTGGTTCGATGGCGACCGCTGCTGCGCGCGTACTGCGAAGTGGTGCGTGCCTTCTCCTCAGCGCCGCCTTCGGTCTCGTGCGGCGCCCCGTGCTGCGGAGATCCTGCAGCGTACCTGGCACATACCGAAGGGTGCGGTACAGACCTACGGAGGCATCGAGCCGGAGGCGCCGCGGCTCGTCGGTCTGATCAAGTCGTTCCCTGGCACAGGGTCGTGCGCGCCGACGGGAGCATCCCGAAGGGCGATCGCCAGCGCGCGCTGCTCGTGGCCGAAGGCGTGCCGATTCACGGCGGGCGCGTCGACCTGAAGAAGGCGAGGAACCGCCGACTCCCTAGGTAGAGGCGGTAATCCCCGGACCACGGAGCGGCAGGCCGGCCTCGAGGTGTTGCAGAGCCTGGTCGGCCACCTCGATCAGGTCAGCCTTGGGATCCTCCGCCGCGGTGAGCAAGGCGGACATCATCACGCCAAGCAGGGCGCCGGCGAAGTTGCGGATCGCAAAATCGCTCGGGCTGCCTCCCGCGCGGCTGGCGACGAGCGTGGCGATCTGATTGACCATGTCCGCGAACTGGCTGAGCATCGCCGAGCGCAGGGAGGGCGTGGACGTCATCAGCGCAATTCGCTCGCGCATCACTCTGTCCTGCTCAGGCGTTAGGGCCCTGAACACGGTCAGCATCGCGTTGCGGATGGCCCGGATCGGATTCATTCCCTCGGTCTGGGCGTCGAACGCGGCGAGGATCAGCGGGTCGAGCTCGTCCTCGAATACGACGGCCTCCTTGGTCGGGAAATAGTTGAAGAAGGTGCTGGGCGAGATCTCGGCCGCGGCCGCGATCTCCTCGATTGTTGTCGCGTCGAAGCCCTTATCCAGAAAGAGGCGCATGGCCTCTTTCTGGATCGCGGCTTTGGTCTTGAGCTTCTTGCGCTCACGTAAACCGACGCTCATCTCAGGCCACCCTCTCCGCCGCCGGGCTTTCGGCACGCGCAGCGGAAGGCGCGCGGCCGGGCAGGAAGACGAGAGCCAGCACCATGGCCACGGCGGCCGTGCCGGCGGAGACAACGAGCGCGGCGTCCATCCCGATCACGAACGACGAGCGCACCGACTCGAGGAGCGCGGTGGAGTGAAACTTCTCGCCGAGGGCCACACCCGCGAACACGCTTTGCTTGACCAGGCCGGCGGCGGCGGTGGGGAGGCCGGTCAGGATCAGGTGGGCCTGGTACGCCGTCACGAGCACACTGCCCACGATCGCGGCCCCGAGCGGGAAACCGACCTTCTGAATCGCCTGCATCATGGCCGAAGCGACTCCGCTCTGCTCCGTGGGGATTGTCTTGAGCGCGGCCGAGGCGGCGGTCGCGAACGCGATGCCCATGCCCAGGCCGACGATCGCCATCCAGGTCGCCACGAACCATGGGCTGGCGCCGATGGCGGTCGTCGCACCGAGGAGCAGCCCCGCCACGGTGATGGCAAAGCCCGATGCCACGGCGAGCCGCGCCCCCACCCGCTCGGCGATGCGGTCCGCGGGCACGGCGCCCACAATCAGGCCGCCGACCGCCGGCAGCAGCCGGATGCCGGAGCTTTCCGGGTCCAGTCCCAGCACGCCCTGCGAGTACTGGGGCATCGTGAAGATCAGGCTGACCAGAGTCAGGCCACCCATGGCGGCGAGGATGACTCCCCAGGTGAAGCCCCTCGAGCGAAACAAGGACAGGTCGATGAGCGGGCGGCCGCCAGGCCGCGCGGTGAGGTAGCGCTCCCATATGAAGAACAGGACGATCGCGACCACGCCGACGACACCGATGGCGAGGGACGGAGGATCGGTCCAGCCATTGCGCCCCAGCTCAATCAGCGAGTAGGTCAATCCGACCAGGCCGGCGCTGGCGAGCAGGATGCCCAGCGGGTCCATCGAGGGCCTCTCCTCCGAGCGCGACTCGGGGACGAGGGTGAGCACGGCGATCAGGCCAACCACCGCGACAGGCACGTTCATCAGGAAGATCCAGCCCCACCAGAAGTTGGTCAGCAGCCATCCGCCGAAGATCGGGCCGACGGGCAGCGCGATGAAGTTGGCCGCGGCCCAAACGCCGACCGCCCGAGGCCGCTCCTCCTCGGTGAAGAGGACGGTCATGACCGAAAGCGCCATCACGACGATGGCGGCACCGGCGGCTCCGAGCACGATCCGGCTGGCGATGAACTGCGCCGGGCTGACCGAGAAGGCGCACGCGATCGAGCCGGCGGCGAAGAGCAGCAGCGCCGCGATCAGGATTCGCTTCCTGCCGAAGCGGTCGCCGAGCACGCCGCTGGGCAGCATCCCGGCGGCCAGCACGATCGCATAAGCAGAGGAGAACCACTGCAGGTCTGATTCCGACGCCTTGAGCGCGGTCGCCAGCGTGGGCAGGGCCACGCCAAGCACCGTCACGTCGAGGCCGACAGCGAGCACGCCGAGCGTGATCGCGGCGAGAGCCCACCACTTCCGAGCGCCAATTGTCTTCATTTCGCCATCACACCCAAATTTCTAGGCAACTCTAATTTATAGTGTCTCTAAAAGTCAAGCGAATAGTAAAAAACGAGGCTGTGGGGTTCAGAAGCTCCGTCGAGTTCGATTCCAGATCTCAGCGCCGCCTTTTGGGCCCATCGTTCTGGCCGCAAAGACTTCGCCCAGGTCGTGTAGCAACCCGGGCGGCATCCACTGACACGTAGCGACACGTGGCGGACTGAAGCCGCGGAAGCGGTGAACTCAAACGGCCTAAATTCGAGCTCGCCGTGGCTGTATATCCAATCCGATGCACTTCAAGGCATGACCGTGCACCTCGGGCCCGTTGAGTTCGTACGCCTTAAGAAAATACGGGGCACGCTGCCGTGACCTGGTTCAGTACGGGGGGTCGGGACCGGATCGAGCCGGGCGGCGCCCTGTCCGCGGAACAGGTTCCGGCGACGGGGTGGGGAGGACGTAGCGACACCGGTGGACTTTCGAACCCCACACTCTTGACGGCCGGGGTGTCCCCCGAACATCAATTGGACAAGCCCCGTCGCAGGGGGGGACCTTTCCTAGGTCTCGGGGTCGAGGCCCCAAGAGCGAACGCGGTCGGGACTGATACGGATCATCGCGGGTGGGCCGGCCAGGGCCTCGGCCGTTCCGCGTACCTCGATGCCTCGCGGACTCCACGGCGGGAGGACTTCGTCGATTACGATCGCGGCGCGGCCATTGCGCACGACGTCTCGGTACTTCTTCGTGTTGGCGAAGTCCTGACCACCAACATCGATCGTGTCGGTTCCCGGGTTGTAGCTCCAGCCGACGGGGACAACGTGGGGGGTGCCATCCCGGCCCACGGTCGCGATCCTGCCCAGCCGACGCCCACCCTCGAGGAACGCGACCTCATGCTGCTTGAAAGCGTTCATGCTGGGACTCGGACCGGCCGCCTCATCGCCAGGACGCAAACGCTGACCGCCCAAACGATGACATGCATCCCACCCATAACGAGACGCATCGTCAGTGGTGGGCCAGGAATCGTGGCCGGCATCAAGAGCGAAATGGCGGCCAGGATGCTGGCCACGACGCGAAAGTAAAGGACCGGGCGACGTGTCGACGCTGCGAGGACCCCAAGTAGGAGGCCAGCTCCCACCGTCGCCATAGCCGCGGTGGCGGCAACGGAAGCTAGGCTCAGCGGTCCCATTCCGATGGGCGAGGGAAGAACGACGTGCCGGTCCACGAGGCCGGTCACCGAAGCGAGAGCGTAAAGGGCAATGGTCGAACCAATCGCCAGTAGGGCAGCCAGGCCAGTGGCCCTGGCCAACCGAGCCCAGGAGACCCGACCCCTTTTGAAGTCCTCACGGTCGTCCGTTCGACGTACCACTAACTGTGCCATTAGGACACCTCCTAGAAATGCATGATCCTGTCACCGATATCCGTGATGGTAGCACGTAACTCGGTGACGATGTCACTCATCAGCTACGATCTGCCTGTGAAGGAACGTGCGGCACCTTCGGTCGAGACAGTCCCCAAAGCCCTCGGCCGGATGAGGGTGGCGCTGGACGATGCCTACATGAAGGCCAGCCGGGAGCTTGGCCTAACCCCGCAACAGGCGGAGCTACTGTGTGCGGCAATGACTCCAACAGCTGTTGGTGAGCTGGCAAAGTCGCTCCGTTGTGACCGCTCGAATGTCAGCCGACTCGTCGATCGCGCCTCGCTCCGCGGCTTGATGAAGCGTAATGGCGGGGAGGACGACGGGAGGGTAACCGTCGTCGAGCTGACCGCTGAAGGCGACCGCCTGGCTCGGCGCTTTCTGACTGCTCTCGAAGCGCAAACCTCCGACCTTCGCGCCCGCTGGCCGGCACGTCGGCAGCAGTTGACCGTTGAGCTTCTCAACGAAATATCGGAGGCGCTCGATGCGGCCAGTCAGCTTCAGCCGAAGAGCCTGAGGCGCTTGCCGGGGGCAACTGGCCGGCGGACTCATCCCCAGGTCGGATGAGGAACCGGCGGACAAGGCCCGGCCCGGTTCGGCTCGGGGTTTGATGTCCCCCATGTGGGAGGTTTTGTGTCCGCCTACGAGGACTTCCCAGTGATCGCCGCTTCCAGTACCCATTTCGACCGCCGATCGAAACCGCGATCGCCGGCCCCACGGTGATCCTGGTCCGTTCGGGCTCCATATCGCGGATGCGGCGACAGCTCGGCTGGCGGCGCTGAATGTTCCCAGCGGGGTGTAGATGCGTCTGTCGGGAGGGGAGCGAGTCTCCAACGCCCGACTCCGGAAATCGGCTCCCCGACATCCGCACCGGTAGCCCGTCCGCGGCCAAACTTCGTACACCTTTAGGAAATACGGGGCACGGCGTAGCTACCTGGTGTGAGTCCGCGGTGGCCCACCGCGCAACCTCGCGAACCTTTCCGCCCGGAATCCGGTATCCCGTGTGTGACGTGCCAGCCACAGATGAAGCACTCATGGAGGCGCTCTCCAACGGGGACGCGAGCAGCCTCGACGAGCTCGTCCTGCGCTATCAGGCTCCGCTCCTCGGCTTCTTCTACCGGGCGCTCGCCGGCCACCGCGCCACCGCGGCCGACCTCGTGCAGGACACGTTCATCCGCGTCCTGCGCACGCGCAGCTACCGCCCCGGGCGGCCGTTCCGGCCGTGGCTCTTTGCCATCGCCGCGAACGTGCTGCGCAGCCACCGTCACGCTGCGACACGCGTGCCGTCGAGTGCGGGAGACGAGCTGCTCGACGCGGCCGTCGATCCACGGCCCGGCCCGGAGGCGTCCGCCGCAGATGCGGCCTTCACGCGGCAGGTTGGGGCCGCGATCGCTTCGCTGCCGGAGGAGTATCGCGTGACGCTGCTGCTACGGTTTGGCGCCGACCTCTCGCTCGCGGAGATCGCCGCCACGCTCGAGGTGCCACTCGGCACCGTGAAGTCACGACTGTTCGAGGGCACGCGCCGGCTGCGCGAGCTGTTGGGGAACCTCGCGTGAACGACGAGGAGCTCGCGGGAGCGATCCATGACTTCGCACCCGCGCCGCCGACTCCCACCGAATTCGCGGCGCTGCTCGCGGTCCTCCGCTATCAGGTCCGGCGGCCGAGCGAGGTTCGCGTCGCGCTGCAGCAGCGCCGCCGCGACTGGATCAGTCACCTGCAGTCAGCCGCGCTCCTCGTGGCGGCTCAGTCGCGCGTGCTGGGCTGGGGATTCTGGGCGTCGTCCGCCGCGGTGGCGGTGCTGGCCGGACTTGCGTTCACCCAGACCTCGCTGACCCATCGCTTCATCGTGTACGTGGCAGGACCGCTCCTCGCCTACCTGGCGGTTGTGTTCGGCTTCCGGGCGGAGCGCGCGCGCGTCATCGAGTACGAGTTCGCGTGCCCACCGTCGCCGCGCCAGCTGACGCTGGCTCGACTCGGACTGATCCTCGGCTACCAGGCTGCGGTCGGGCTCTGCCTCAGCGTGCTGCTGTCGGGCGCGGACGTCGCCGCCATGCCGACGGCCGTAGTGCTGTGGCTGGCGCCGCTTCTGCTCGGCGTGGGCGCAACGCTCGGGTTGTCCTTCGCGATGCCGACTCTGCGCGCGGCCACGATCGTGTACGTGGTCTGGCTGACCTTGCTCGCGCTGTGCGCGCGAACCGGCCTGGATGCGAACCTGATCTCGCCCGCCGCGCTTGCCCTCACCCTGGGCGCCGGCGCGATCGCGCTGGCGGTCGGGATCATCTTCCTGCCCCGCCACGTCCCCGCGCTGCTCGGACACCGCGAACCTTTTTGACGTAATGCAGGTAACAAATCAACGATGAGCGAAGAAGTCGTAGCTCGACAACCGGTGACGCCGATGTCGGTGATGGCATGGGAGCTGCGGCGCCTGGTCGCGGATCGCAACGCGCTGGGGCTGCTCGGCGGTCTTGGTGTCTTCTTCGCCGCGGTCGTGGTCTTCAAGCACGAGTGGCTGCTCCCCGTGAACGACGCGATGCGCCAGTTCATCCCGGTCGAGGGCACAACAGCATTTGGCGAGATCTATGTGATCAACAGCGTGCTGCTCGTCTTCTTCGGCCTGCTGGTGCCGTTTCTCACCGCCGACGCGGTGGCGCGGGACCGCGGACGCCGCGTCCACGAGCTGCTGATGACCAGCTGCGTAAGCCGCGCGGCTTACGTGTGGGGACGTTTTGCCGCCGCGCTGTTTGCGGTGCTCGTCACGGCGGTTGTGATGGCAGTGGCGTCGCAGATCGCACTGTTTGCGATGCACATCACCGAGGCGAACTTTCCGGAGCCGAATCTCGGGGCGTTCGTCGCGGGCTGGCTGCTGCTCATCGTTCCGGCCGCGATCGTGATGGGCTCGATCAGCTTCAGCTTCGGCACCTTGTGGCCGCGCTTTGCGACCGCGGTCAAGGTGGCGCTGGTGCTGGGCTGGATCGGCCTGAGCTTTGTCGTCGACATCGGTCACAACCTCGGCTGGACGTGGTTCGAATACTGGAACCCGAGCAGCACGGGGATGGTACTCGAGCTCTGGCCCGGGATCGTGGCGCGGTACGTGGCGTCGGGAGCGACCGCCGCATCCGCGTTGTCGGCTCAGCAGCAGCTGCCCAGCCTCTCCGCGTGGGTCGTGCCGCACGTGGGCATCAGCCTCATCGCCCTCGTGCTGGTCGCCCTGGCGGCGGCACGGTTCGGTAGGTTCCAGCGAGAGCTATGACAGGGCTGCAGGTGAACGGCCTCGGCCGGCGGTTTGGCTCGCGGTGGGCGCTGCGTGACGTGAGCTTCGAGTGCGAAGACGGGCTGCTTGGCCTGGTCGGGCCGAACGGCGCCGGCAAGACCACGCTGATGCGGATCCTCGCGACCCTGCTGCCCGCCACAACCGGCGCCGCGAACTGGAACGGAAGCGACGTCGGTCGAGAAGGACGAGCGGTCAGGCAGGTGCTGGGTTACCTACCGCAGAGCTTCGGCGTCTACACAGAACTGACGGCGCGAAACTTCCTGCGCTACCTGTCCGCGATGAAGGGCATCCCGTCCGACGTGGGCCGCCGGCGGACCGATGAGGTCCTGCATCTGGTCAACCTCGACCGCGACGCCGACCGTCGACTCGGCGCGTTCTCGGGCGGCATGCTGCAGCGCGTCGGAATCGCGCAGGCGCTCTTGAACGACCCAGAGATGCTGATCGTCGACGAGCCGACGTCAGGGCTCGACCCGGCGGAACGAGTCCGGTTCAGAACCATGCTCGCCGGTCTTGCCGAGGGACGCCTGGTCATTCTCTCGACGCACATCGTGAGCGACGTCGAGTCTGTCGCGGGCCGACTGATCCTGCTGCGCGAGGGCCGGCTGCTCGCGGACACCACGCCGCACGAGCTCATCGCTTCGGCGCGCGGCCGCGTCTGGTCGGTAACGACTGACGCCGCGATGGCGTCGCGCCTGCAGTCGCAGAACCAGGTCAGCGGCATGGTCGCGTCTGACGGCGAGGTCACGACGCGCATAGTGGGGCCCGCCTCGCCCGCTGCCGGCGCCGTGCCCGTCGAGCCGACCCTGGAGGATGCCTACCTCTACGCGGTCAACCGCTGATTAACCGAGGAACCTTAAGAAAATTCTGGGCACCCCGTGCTTCGCGTGAGCTGGCCGCTACTCGAAGAGTTCTGGGCAGCGCTTCGGATTCCCTTCGATGGTAATCGTGGTCGAACCCGGGAATCCGGCCTCAGGCTACCGAAGCCTACAACGCGAGTAGTCGACAAGAGTCAGGAGCGCAAGAGCGAAGGGAACCAATGTGCCCACCATGACTGCGAGAGTGTCTTCGGACATTCGCGGGTGTTCCTTCGACAGCTTGGCGCGATTGGCGCTGCTGAACAGCTGTCGCAGTTTCGAGCCCCTTTCACCCGCGCGCCAGGCCCGCACCCCGACTCCGACCACACATAGGCAGTTGACGACTATGCCGGCGTCAACAAGTGCATACAGGGGTCTTTGGGTGACCGCCCACGCCACCCCGAATGGAGCCACGATGAGAGCTATCAGTGCGAATTCGCAAATGGCAAAGGCGACCCCGTTGACGGTGTTGTGAGATTGGATCCGCGCAATCACCACTGCAGCGTACGCTCACACTTTGAAACACGGCTCTGACGGGTCCCGGTCCACTCCGTGTGAGGGCTCCTGGTTGACGAACAGGGCCGCGAAGACCTCGGGCGGCATGTAGCCGAGGGAGCTGTGCGGCCGGAGGCGATTGTAAGCGTGGCGCCAGTCGTGATAGAAGACCCTGGCCTCGAAGACGGAATCGAAGATCTCGCGAGCGAAGAGCTCGTCGCGAGCCTTGCCGTTGAAGCTCTCTACGAAAGGATTCTGCCAGGGGCTTCCAGGCTCGATGTACGCGGTCCCGGTGCCGGCCTGGTGGCACCAGTCCCTGATCGCGGCGGCGACGAACTCTGGACCATTGTCGCAGCGGATGAACTCAGGAGCCCCTCTGGTGGAGAGAGCCTCGTCGAGGACCAAGACCACGTCGTCGGCGGTGATGGAGCGACCAAGGCGACCACCGATGCTCTCCCTGGTGAATTCGTCGCACATGCTGAGCACCTTGATCGGGCGCCCGTCGCTGGTGGCGTCGAAGAGGAAGTCCAGGGCCCAGACGTGATTGGGCCGCTCCGCCCTGAGCCGCGCCGCCGGCACCGTGCTCTCTCCTACCCGGCGTCGCTT
>Ga0307373_10012021_pt1 | contig 12394 bp, 7 predicted proteins | sample OX2MG_FD_202534 | JGI IMG/M metagenome (GOLD analysis project Ga0307373, IMG submission 202534) | Soil microbial communities from Risofladan, Vaasa, Finland - OX-2 | ecosystem: Environmental > Terrestrial > Soil > Coastal area > Acid sulfate soil | place: Finland: Risofladan, Vaasa | collected...
GAGCTTTGTAGACACGATGCAGATCAACGACATCTGAGGCGTGCGCCGTGTCCGGGATCGCTCCCAGGAAAACGGCCAGCCAGGGGCCCCGGGAAGAAAAGCGCCGCTTCTCCCAATGCCTGGAACGCCATCAACTTCGCGCCACTGCACGGAAACCGTCGCCCGCCAGCCTACCGCCCGGCGCCAACCTCCCGCCGGCCGGGAAAATCCCACGCCCGGGCGCGGAAGCCGTCCGGGGAGACATAGCGGGTCTGGTAGACGCGCCAGTCACCAGGATGCTCCCGGTAGACCGGGTCGTTTTCGAGCGCTCCGGGCGGCGTGGTGTAGATCTTGCTCGATTGGGAAGGGAGAGGCAGCACGCACGCCGAGAAGGTGGTGTTCAAGTTTCCGTCCTTCTCCCATCCATCACTGATAAAAACGAAGTCCCGGACCCACCCGGACGGAGGCGGCGCCAGTGCCGGGAAGCGCAGCCGAAGCTCATCGCCGGCGTTCATGATGACAAACCGGTCATCCGCCTTCTTCAGAAGTGGGAGCACGTCCCCGTACCGGGTGTAATAACCCGCGAGGTCTTTCCAGCAGGGCGACCACCCGGTTACGTGGTTGTAGTTCGGAATCTCCGGCGACGACCAGCCATCCTGTTGAATGGCGGAGAATCCCCGATATCGAAGCGCGGCTGACCTGGGTTCAATCGTCCGGGTGATCAGTGAAGCGTGAGGCTGAGGGACGCAGGCGGCGATACGATCCCAGAAGATCTCCATGTTGGTGCTCAGCCGGACCCGCCGCGGGCCTCGATATGCGTCAGGCCACAGCCCGGTGAGATCAATCAACACCATCTTGTTCTTACCGGCCGGGAATCCCAGCCCTGACCGGGCTATCTTCCAACGGCCATCCGGTTCCTGAACATCCAGACTGAGACTTTCCGGGTGAAGATCGTTCCGGTGACTGAGCGCGACGTTGATGGAGCTGTCTGTGGGACGAACCCAGCCATAACACTCCAGCCAGATCGGTCCCGACCGCGGGACCCGATGGGCCAGCGTCACCTCGACATAGTGTGGGCGGGTTATCCCCTGGTAGAGACCCTTGCCGAATGTCCCCAGGTAGCGGCCATCCTTCGCGCATACCACGCTGGTAACGTCGTGCCCCTGGTCATCGACCGCCCGGGTGATTGGGATGAGTGGACCGGTCAAATGCAGAGTCAGAGGCGGCTGCGGAATTGAAAACCGTTCGTCCAGCGCCAGCCGGGTCCCGGCAGGATGGTCCACCGCCATCAGCTTGACGGCGTCGAAGAAGTGGGTTTCCCACAGCTCGGCTGTAATGCTCATGTCGTACTCGTTGTCTCTTGGCTTCAAATCCTGGCCCGGAACGAGGACCCAATCCAGCGGACTGCCCACCGGCGCCGTTTGCTGCGCATTGATTCGAAGGCCGAGCGGCGACTTCCAGAGCACGTCGGTGACGAACTGCATTGACCGGCCGTTCCAGGCGAAGAGCCACGGGCAGGAGGACGTCAGCCGTTCGTTTGCAGTAAACACGACATCGCGCTTGAGATCGAACTCATCCTGGGTGGTTCCACTCGGCCAGGCGATATACGCCACGTTCACTTCCTGATTGAGGCCCAACCCGAAATGCACGACCGGCCCCGCTATCGGCTGCATCTGCGTCAGGAGGCCGGCGCGTACCGCAATCGTTCCCCCTACCCCGAACGAGTTATTTCGCTGATCCCCCTGCGAGCTCGTACGGGGATAGATGATTTGCCAGTGATATGGCGCCGTGTTGGTCTCACTCAGCGTTAACGATTTTCCCTGGCCGTTCACTCCAGCGAGTGAAACGAGACCGTTCGATGGATCCGCGGCGGCGGATATGATCCGGATCTTTTGAACCTGAGGTGCAAGGGGCAGCGGATGCAGCGCCCCGTGCTCATCTCCCATCCAGATCGCCGTGCCTTTGGATCCGGAGGCGATGAGATCCAGCGCGCCATTGTTGTCCAGATCCGCTATCAGAAGCCGGGCGGATCCATCGGTCGTCACACCAGTCCAAGTCGTAATCGGTCGTACTACCCATGGCGCGCCGTGCGGACCGCCTCCGATTCTTTCGATGGCGCCGCCGGTCGTAAGAGCGACGAGGTCCAGCACCCCATCATTGTCGATGTCCGCCACGGACATCGTGAGCAGCGATCCCACCGAGGTTGGCAGCGCGAGCGCGAGGTAATGGCCGCTCCGGTCATTCTGAAAGACGGTGAGCCTTCCCTTAGCATCGATAAACGCAAATTCCGGCGCCGCTTCAGCGTTCAGCAGGCCCCACGCGAAACTTCGTACGCCGTCGATACCGGAGAACGGCCGGGCCGGCGTCCACGTCCCATTCTCGTTATTCCGCAGGATCAGGGGGACGCCCGATGACTTCCCGAGCACGAGATCCAACGACCCGTCCATGTAGATATCGGCGGCCCACACTCCGGTATACGATCCTTTGAGGATCGGCGCGGGAAGGCTTGTTTGAGCCGTAACGTCGCTCCAGCCGCCGGAGGGGCGCTGTTGATAGAATCGGAGTCCGCCCTGTCCGGCAAAAGCAAGATCGGACAGGCCATCGTGATTCCAATCAATTGAGCTAACGCCAACGATGGGCGCCGATGGCGCGGCGCCGATCGGGAACGCCAGCGTAGCTGCGCCCGGTCCCGAGATTATGATCTGAGCGCCCTTTGCGGCAATAAGTGAGGGGCCACCGATCTGACTGAGAGGGAGCGCCTCCGCCCATTGGCACGAGACGCCGGCCCCAGACGCCGCGAAGCCCAGCTTCATATCCGCCGGCGCCGCCAACGGGGACGGCTCTGGCAGCGACAGGAAATGGTCAAGGGGTACACCCACCGCCTGCTTCACATTCCCCACAAGCCGCGCCTGGCTTGCCTGGAAGGCCGCGATCGGCTTCATGTAATTCTCGTAGTACGTCAAGGTGATCGGGAGGCCAGGATCGTTGTTCTTGATTTGACTCAGGATGACAGAGTATTCGGTCTTGAGGGACGCGAACGCCTGCTTCTGGTCAGAGTTTGCGTTCTGTGGGAGGCTCGAGATCCGGCTGCGAATCCGGTCAACCAGGGACCGCACCTTGCCGTAATCGTGGGCACGGGCAGCAAGGCGCGCCAGCTCCGCCTTGGCAACCAGATTGTTGGGGTCGTACTTAAGAATGGCTTCGTACTGCGCCTGAGCTTGTTGATCCTGAGAAGGCGACTGCTGCCCCGCAAGCTGCTGAACCAGCGTGTAACGAGCGTAAAGATTGGAGGGGTCCAGTTGAATCGCCTTTGAATCCGCGGCGATGGCCGCGGTCTCCTGGCCCTGCTGCCCCTGAAGCAGCCCGATGTACCACTCAACGAAACTGCTGCGCGGCGCCAGTCGGTGGGCCCGATCCAGGTATTTTGCCGCCGCGGTGAAATCGTTGCTGCGCAGGCTATAGAGGCCAAGATCCGCCCACGCGGCCGGTTCCTTGGGGTCGATCCGGGTGGCGCGCATCAACTCGCGTTCGGCCATGTTTCCCTGACTGAGCGAAGCCATCGCGGCAACGCCAGTATAAAACGCCGAAACCATCGCCTGGTACTGTACGCCGGTCGGCGGTCTGTGGGAACATCCCACCCCGAAGAAGATCCCGCCAATAGCCACGGCCGCCGCTGCCGCAAATGGCGACCGGGCGCGGAAGCGAGGGGGAAGCGCGCTGCCACTCATAAACTTTTCTCCTTTCGGGCGCGCAGCGGCCAGCCGAGAGCGCGTTCCTGGGGGCGATGACGCAGCCAACTCCGGTTCTCAGGCGCGGGCGCCGTTCACAGGCACGAGCGTGTCGACTGTTTTTCTGGCGGTACCCGGAATCCAGTATATCTCCACCAGGTTTGCGATTGGGCCCACGATCGCGAGGGCGAAGAACGGGGCGTCGACGTTCTGCATAAACCGGAAGCCACACTCCACGGCCGCCACTAAAAACGCGACTAACATCTGGCCTGACCGGCTCTTCACCGTTGTTTTCGGATCGGTGATCATAAAGAAGATAAAAAGCTGGTACATCGGGCCGGTGATGGGCGCGATTTCCGCTGCAACCGCCGGTTTTAGCTCGCCAAAAACCGCACGCATATGCGCCAGGGTGATCGGCGCGATCCCCGCCGCGATCGGGTGATGATTGACGACCGCGCGAATGACCGCGAAGAAGACGAAGGAAACGGCGTACGCGATGCAGATGTGCAGTCGCTTGAGCCGGTAGATGATGACCGTCCCGAGCGCCCAGATCACCACCATCGGCCCGATGGAGTTACCGAATTGTATGCTCAGAGGCGACACTGCATGGGGCGCAAGAAGGAGAATGGCGACAATCCCAAAGTTCGACGGGTTCCAGAGATGCCGGTTTTTGGTCCGGAGCACATATTTTGACGCGATGGAGATCACGCTCGTAAGCGCGTACGGCCAGAAAAAGGGAGACCGGTCCAGAAGCCCGATGCTGATTCCGGTGATGTAGGCGCTGCTCACATTCGGCCATTTGCCGGTACTGAACCGGTACAGGCCCATTTCCGTCACGATCGAAGCGGCGATCGCCAGGGCGATTTTCAAGGGACTCTCGACCACACCGGTTGTGAAACTGGCCGCCAGCAAGATGCAGGAAACCAGCAGCGGCGGATGATAGCGCGGGTCCAGACGAAAGCCGCCGCGCCGGGGCGCGGGTTTCGCGTCGGAGATAGGAACTGTCGTCATCTATTCCTCTAAAACGTTGGTCTGATCGATCTTCAACGATGGATATTCACGGGTTTCCCCCGACGGCCATCGCACTTCAACCTTCTCGATCTTGGTGGCCTTGCCAAGTCCAAAGTGAAGTCTCCGGTCGTTCTGCGCTGAGAAGCCAGAGCCGCCGCAAAGCGGCTGAATCTGCTGCTGCCCATCCCAGAAAAGCTTGACCATGGCGCCAAATGCGCTCCGGTTACTCCGCCGGGCGCGAAGGTCGAACTTGATCCAGTGGTTATCGGGAGTCACATGGTTTTTATAAAGGAGAAGCGGCCCGCACTGACAGGCCATGGCGACATCGAGCACGCCGCGGTTCCAGAAGTCCGCCACCGCCACCGACCGGCCATCAAAGGTCTGCGTAACTCCCACTTCCGGCGCGACATCCACAAACTGACCGCTCCCGCCGTTTATCCAGGCATGTTTCATCTGCTGCCCTGAGAGGCTGCGTCCCCCGATCGGCGGCCAGTTATCAGCATCCGCTATGATCGAACTGTTTCCGCCCGCAACTTTCGAGTAATCGTACCAGTAGTTCTGGTCAGGGCTTGCCGAGATATAACCGTTGGTTAAGAACAGGTCCTGAAAACCATCGTTGTTCAGATCGCCGAACTGAGCGCCGAAGCTCCAGCCTCCAATACCAACCCCGGCCGTCTCGGCGATGTCCTGGTACCGGATATTGTCGCCGGAAGTCCCTGGCTGCGGCGTCCAGAGATCGTTGCCCTGGATCAGCACTCCGCGCTCGCTGATATTGCTGGTGTAGATCGAAAGCGCGCCCTGGTTAAAGATATCGCCAAAGCAGACGTTCATGCCGCTCTTGGGACGTGCTGCGATGCCCACTTGCGACCCAATTTCATGAAAGCCGCGGCCATGATCGTTGGCCCAGAACTCGGGAACGCCATAATCATCCGCAATTACGATGTCCGGATAGCCGGTCCCACGGAGATCGGCCGCCGCTGCGGCGAGCACCCATCTCTTGCTGGTGAGGCCCATCTTTTCCGTAACATCCTCAAAAGTCCCGTCTCCACGGCCTCGCAGCAGATACTTTCGAGTGCCATTCGTTGCGTATTCGAAGCTGTTGGGCATCATCCGGGTGTCTTTGAGATGCCATAAATCGATCTCCTGGGGATAGTAGCTGCCCAGAAGGAGATCGAGGTGGCCGTCACCATCGAAATCAAGCCAGAGCGCCGTGTTGCAGTTCAAATGCTCCGGCAGTCCCGAATTCGCAGTGATGTCTACAAACCGCTTGCCGCCATCGTTCCGGAAGAGCATCGGACGGCCCCACTTATAGACCAGCAGGTCCTCGTAGCCGTCATTGTTAAAATCGCCCCAAACGGCGCCCATGCAGGCGCCCGAGCCGGGCGGATTCAGATCAGCTACACCCATCGCGGCGGCGAAGTCTTGAAACGTGCCATCTCGCATGTTGCGATAGAGATGGTTCTGGCTTCCGGTCGCGCTGTTCGTGACGTACATATCTGGCCAGCCATCGCGATCGAAGTCGACGACCGATACGGACGCGCCCATGGACGCGACGATAGGCATAATCGGATTCAGTTTCGGGTCCAGCGATGGGGCCTGGTGTGTAAAATGAATTCCGGCCTGGCGGGAAACCTCTTCAAAGGCAAAGCCGTAGCGAGAGAGCGCGCCGGGCCGGCCGGCTGGCCTGTTGGGCGCCGGCCAGGGAGAATCACCCGTGTCGGCGCATCGCATATCGAGGTAACGAGCGAGCGCCATGGGCGCGCCGAGACAGACGGCGGATGTCAGTCGTATTAGATCCCGTCTTTTCATCGTTTCTCTCCGATCTCACCAAATACTTATCTCTAATCATACCATGAACTCGGCATAATGCCATTAGGCCGGTCTCATGTAGAGAACTGCTTCTTCGCGCTGCCAACAAGCGTCGCCGCGGTAATCTCTTCCAACTTCATGCGGCGCGTTTCAACCCCAAACATCACCATTGCAATCGCAGCCAGCAGGGTAGGAACCAGGCCCAGAACCGCTGACCCCGCGATGCTGGTAGGCGCCACCGCAGCGCATACCAGCCCAATTCCCAGCACCCCACCGGCCTTGCTCGCGCCGGTCGCCAGCCCGGTTCCACGGGACCGCACCTTGGTGGGATAGACCTCTGAGCTGTAGGGCGTCAACGTCGCGATCATCGCGTTGGACCCGACGAGAAGCAGTACGATCAGGGCTTCCAAAAGCAGCGTGTGTGAAGCGACGTTCTTGCCCATCACAGCCCAGACCGCCAGCACAACGGCGGTCAGGATCCCGAGCGCCACCATGGTACGCTTGCTGCTCCACCATCCATAGAGGGCCGCTACGATGATCGTGGCGGGCAGCCCGATCACCGCGGAATTCTTGAGCAGCGAATCAGAGCCGCTCACGCTCATGCCGGCCAGGCGCAGGTTGGCCGGCAGCCAGAGAAGAAACCCAAAAGTCACCAGGCCGTACGCCAGTCCGTAGAGAACCAGCCCGACCGTGAGACCGCCAAAGGGCGCCCGAAGCAGTTCGATAAAGCGATCGGTTTTATTGTGAGCGACGTCAACAACCTCTTCCGCAGCCTCCACCACCCGGACCCCAAACTGCTGCATCACTTCCCGTGCCTGCGCGGTACGTCCGGTTACAAGTAGAAAGCGCGGCGACTCCGGAATCCAGTGGTTCAGCAGCATGAGCAGCAGGCCGGTGGGGGCGCCCGGAAACCAGAGAGCGCGCCATCCATAATGCGGCTCCAGCCACTTCGCCAGCCAGACCGCCATCAGGTAACCGACCGCGGCATTCCCGCCCACCAGCACCATCAGCCAACTGCGCTGCCGTGCCGGGATTGTCTCGGCGATGAGAGTGAAGGTGATCGGCAGCATCCCGCCGGCGCCGAGACCCATCACAAAGCACATGAAGAAATTCCATTGATACGCCGGCATCGCGCCGCAAATGGAAGTGCCGATAAACGTCTCCGCGGCCAGTAGAATTGAAGCTCTCCGACCAATTACGTCACCCAGCCAACCCCATACAAACGATCCGATCATGGTGCCGCTGATGCCATAAAACGCGAGAAGAGCCACGGGAACTTGGGCGTGGGGATTGCCAGGGCCTCGCAGCCCATATTCTTTGATCATGCCAGGCATCACCAGTCCAAGGGTGGCGGGCTTGAGCGTGTCGATGACAACCGCGACGGAAATGACGACGAGAAGCGCGATGTGGGCGCCCCGTATGGGCGCGTCGTCCATGGCGCGGACCTGGAGTCGATGGGTTTCGTCGATGGACGGAACCTTCTTCGGCACCATCCCATAGAATGAGAGCGGCAGCCCTGCGCAGATCAGGAACATGCCCCATTTCATTGCGGCGTCCATGGGCATCCCGACGAGGCGATAGTTCGTAGCCGCCCCCATCAGGAACATCGGGATATGCATGATGACGCCCGCAAGCACTCCCAGCGTGCCCAGCCAGAAAGCGCCGGGATGCCGGAACGCCGACGAGTCCCCCACGCCTAAAATCTTCCAGAGGTACCTGAACATGATTGCCTTTCCTCGTGCGCTCCCGCAGAGGAGCAGACAGTTTGAGAGGGGCGCAGTAACATTCTTCTGTTGCAGCGGCGCCATTAGCGCCGGGATGGGAATATCATATCACGCCCACAGAGGCCCGCCCGCTTAGAGGTCTCTCATTAGAGGCTTCTAATGGAGGAATAGGGCGCGGGGCGCGAGGCGCCGCGGATAGGAAATGGTAGTATAATACCTGCGCTATGCTCGCGGCATTATCAATCTTCGCAAACCGCGGTTTTGAAGAAAGGCCGCAAGACGTACGGCGGGGTATTATGCTGGACGATTCTAATCTTTCATCGCTAATGCTGGATCTTGAATCAGATCGGGTGGAACGCAAGGCGTCACTGAGCGATCGTGATCGAATTCGGCAGGCCATCTGCGCCTACGCGAATGATCTCCCGAACAGCGGGGCGCCGGGGTACATCTTTATTGGCGCCAATGACGATGGGAGCTGCGCCAGCCTTGCGGTAGATGATCAGCTCTTGCTCACGCTCGCGCAGATGCGAGACGACGGACAGATCATGCCCTTCCCGATGGTGGAGGTGCAGAGCAAAACACTGAACGGGTGCCCGGTTGCGGTGGTCGAAGTCCACCCCTCCTACAATCCGCCGGTGCGGTACAACGGACGCGTTTGGATCCGGGTGGGTCCCCGCCGCGCCCAGGCCACTCCAGACGAGGAGCGCCGACTTACGGAGAAACGGCGCGCCGGCAACCTCCCCTTCGATCAGCATCCGGTCATTGGCGCATCCCGCGAAGACCTTGATCTGGATTATTTCCAAAACAAATATCTACCGGCGGCGGTGGCGCCCGACGTACTGGCCGAGAACCAGCGTTCACTTGACGATCAGCTCTCGGCGCTTCATTTCCTCACTCGGGATGGGAGACCGAATTATGGCGCCATTCTTTGCTTCGGGCGTGATCCCATCCGCTGGATTCCCGGCGCGTACATTCAGTTTTTGCGCTTCGACGGAAGTACTTTGACCGATCCCATTAGCCGCCAAAAGGAGATTAGAGGTCCTGTGCCGGACGCGATACCTCAGTTGGACGAAGTTATGGATGCGAACATCGCCATTTCGAGTGATATTCGGAATGGCACAACCGAAATCAAGCATGCAGACTTTCCCTTCGTCGCGATGCAGCAGCTATGCCGGAACGCGGTACTCCATCGCTGCTACGAGTCAACCAATGCTCCCGTACAGGTCTACTGGTTTTCCGATCGCATCGAAATCCATAATCCCGGCGGATTGTTCGGCCGCGTCAACCCGGAAAACTTCGGCCAACCGGCCGTAACCGATTATCGAAACCCGCTTCTCGCTGAGATCATGAAAAACCTTGGATTCGTTCAAAGGTTCGGAACGGGCATTCCGATCGTTCGGAAAGAACTGGAGAAGAATGGGAACCCTCCTCCGAATTTCATCTTCTCCGACCCTTCCCGCGTGGTGGTGATTGTAAAGGCGCGGACATGAAGACAATTGCATTCTTCAGTAACAGAGGAAGGGGCGGCAAAACTACCCTTGCCTATCATCTTGCCTGGATGTATGCGGACCGGGGGATCAAAGTCGCGATTGCCGATCTTGATCCGCAGGCCAACCTGACTTCGCTGCTCCTTGATGAGGATCGCCTGGAGGAACTCTGGCCGGATAGCGAACACTCCGATACTATTCTGGGCGCCATCGCGCCGATTCTACGAGGTACAGGCGCCATTAATCCCCGGCACGTTGAGGATATCTCCGACAATATCGGTCTGGTGGTAGGAGACATCGGTCTGTCACTCTTCGAGGAGAAGCTCGCTACCGCCTGGTCGGGCTGTGTCAATGAACCTGAATCTGCCCTCCGGAGCATTGCGGCGTTTTATGGGATCCTCAAGTACGCGTCCGATGCCCGGGAGGCCGATCTGACCCTCGTCGACGTGGGACCTAATCTCAGCGCTATCAATCGCGCTGCTCTCCTAGCGGCCGACCATCTCGTTGTGCCGCTTTCGCCGGACCTTTTCAATCTGCAAGGGCTGAGAACCATGGGACCAGCATTGAGAGATTGGCGGACAGGCTGGGCGAAAAGGCTCAGCAGCGCTCCTTCGATAGCGATGGAGCTTCCTGCGGGACGTATTTCAGCCGCCGGCTACGTGCTGCTGCGGCCCACGATCCGAATGGACCGCCCGGTCCAGGCATATGGGCGGTGGATGTCCCACATTCCCGGCGCTTATCTCCGCGCCGTGTTGGACGGGGAAGACGCGGGGCCGCAACGGGTTGCGGACGATCCCGAATGCCTGGCACAGGTCAAGCGTTACCCGAGTCTCATGCCGATGGCTCTGGAGGCGCGAAAGCCGATGTTCTTCCTCAAACCGGCGGACGGCGCCATTGGCGCACATGCCGGCGCCGTTACACAGTGCTATCACGACTTTCGGGCGCTCGCCGAGAGTATCGCGCGCCGGGTTGGGATCGAGCTTTCATAGCAGACAGCAGCCAACTCCCCTCTCTCGCGGTCTTAAGCGGCTGATTCTTCCCATCGCCGGTGGAGGAGATCGAGCAGTGGCTTTGCCTGGCTCTCGATGTCAGTGAAGGCGCCTTCGAATGAGCAGCGGGCGTCATAGCCGGCCCTGCGAAGATTGCTGAAGAACCCGAGAAAGTCTTCCTCACCGGATTCAGCAAACCCGGGCGCGGCTCGGCCGAGGTCGGCGCAGTGGGTATGTCGCAGCCGGCGTCCCGCCGCCGCGACGTGCTCCACCGGTTCCTTCTCCTGGGACATGTGATAGAGGTCGGCGAGAAGCTGGATCCGCGGGTGGCCGATTTCGTCAACCATCCGAATCCCATGCTCCACCGAAAGCAGCAGGTTATCTTCCTGCCGGTTGAGCGGCTCGATGGCGATATCGATGGCGTTCTCTTCTGCGACCGGTCCAAGCGCCCGGCAAAACTCAATGAACTGCCGCTCAGCCCGGGCGTGGTCGAAACCATCGGGCGACTTCCGGGCGCCGGCTGATCCAAGCACTACAACGGCGCCGCCGAGCGCCTTACACCGCGGCAGCGCAGCGCCGCAGTACCCCAACGCGCGAGCGTGATCCGCATCGGGCCCGGTAATACGATAACTTCCGGGAATGAAGCTGTTGAATGCCTCCACCCGGATCGGGTAGGACGCCATGGCCGACCGCAGCTTTTCAAATTCTTCTTCGGGCGACTCGGGGGCTACCGCCGCCACTCCGAACTCCACGTAGTCGGCGCCGGCCGCCATGAGCGTTTCCATGAGACGGGGAACGGCCGAAAGCGGCTCTCCTTCAACCTGAGGCGCAAAGCTGCCCGGTCCACAACAGATTCCGAAGCGCATCTTTTGATCCCTATGTCTGGCAATGACCCGAGACGATGAACGCGGGTCCGCTAATGAGGAGCTTGCGTCACTGCTGCGAAGCGGTCTCCCGAATCATCTTCACGAACTCAAGCGCGTTGGTGGTTCCGTAGTTAGCGTAGCAGTTATTCATCACTACGTGGACCTGCTTCGCCTGAGCCGCGGCCTCCATCACGCGGGGACACCACTCTTCCAGCTCTTTCGTGTCGTAGAGGTACCGAAACCGGTCCGTGACGCCGACGCCTCGCGCCTCCCAGGTCTCCACACGGCGGCCATGGAACCGTATCACTGCGAGCTGCGATGAAGTGACGGCGGTGATGGGCGGGACACTGCTCCCCGTGCCCTGGGGTTCGTCCACCATGACAAATGGAAGCCGGTTCTCATACAGGAACTCAAGTGTTTTCTGGGCGCCGCCATTACCAAACCAGGAGGCGCTTCGAAACTCGACCGCACAGGCGATTCCGTCGAGACGCTGCCTCGCTTCCACAATCGAGTCCCGATTCGCCTGAGACGGATGGAACCAGCGGGGATACTGAAGCAGGATCGAGCCAAGCTTCCCGGCTTCCTGCAGCGGCTCAATCCCCTCCATGTAGCTCTTCCAGACCTTGTCGTAAAGTTTAGCCGGCAGGTCTTTGCCGTAAATGCGATCCTTCTCGGCCAGATCGGTGGTGAGCGCGTCCTGAATGGCGTGCGGAAGCCGGTTCACTTCGGTGGGCTGCCCGGTCATGAGCGCGTGGGCCTTCATGTCAAACAGAAAGCCGGGAGGCGTGCGCTCCACCCAGA
>Ga0307373_10012022_pt1 | contig 12394 bp, 9 predicted proteins | sample OX2MG_FD_202534 | JGI IMG/M metagenome (GOLD analysis project Ga0307373, IMG submission 202534) | Soil microbial communities from Risofladan, Vaasa, Finland - OX-2 | ecosystem: Environmental > Terrestrial > Soil > Coastal area > Acid sulfate soil | place: Finland: Risofladan, Vaasa | collected...
GGTGCGGAGAACCCGCCCGCTCTGCCGCCGGCGGCGAGGACGCGATGGCACGGCACGACAATCGGAAACGGGTTCCGTCCGAGCGCCTGGCCGACGGCGCGCGCCGCCCCCGGCGCCGCCAGCCGCGCCGCGATCTCGCCGTACGACAGCGTCGTCCCGGGCGGAATCGTCCGGGCGACGTCGTACACCCGGCGATGGAACGGCGGGATCGCGTCCATGTCGAGTGCGACGGCCGACAGGTCACTCGTCTCACCGCGCAGCAGCGCCACAATCCCGTCGATCGCCTGCTGCACCCCGGCCGGGGGCGGCGCTTCGCGCGCCTCGGGAGACGTCCGGAGCAGGCGCGCCCGGGTGTCGGCGTCGCGCCCTTCGGGCAGGTGCACGCGAACGAGACCGCGGCCGCCCCAGACGACGGCGCAGCGACCGATGGGGGTCTCGAACAGCGTGAAGCCGTGGGTCATGATGATGATCCGTGGGGATCGTACTACCTGGCGCGGCCGGCCGACCTGGAGAATCCTGCGGCCCGGCCGCCTGCGTTCACCGGCCGCTCGAGGCCGGCAGGCGCCAGATATCCAGCACGCCGGTCGTGAGGTGCCGGTTGGCGCTCCCTTCCGGCAGGGCGATCTTCCCGTCCACGACGATCGGGCTGTTCCAGTGTCCGGCGCCGCACTTCAGCACGGCCACTTCGAGCCCGGTCTCCGGCCGGTACACGCGCAGGCCGCCGCCCGGATCGTAGACGTAGAGCAGCCCGCCGGCGACGACCGGGCTCGTTCCTCCGTGGTCGTTCCGCCACCGCGGCTCGAGCCGGCCGTTGCGCACCACCCAGGCGGCCGTGCCGCCGTTGTCCGCGGCGAACATCCAGGTCGCCGCGCCGCTGTGCCACACCGCCGGCGCCGTGAAGAGGTCGGTGCCGGACGGCGTCGACACCATCTGCAGCTCGCCGCCGCGGTGCGGAGTCGCGCCGCGCATCGCCTGCAGGCTGAGCAGCCGGATGCGTCCGTCCTTCCCTCCCTGCGCCACCTCGCCGCCGCCCAGCAGGACGGGCGAGGTCGATCCGAGGTCGAGATCGGCCTCGTTCAGCGCTTCGGTGTTCACCGGCGTGTAGCTGCCGAGCACGCGCGTGGCGGTCGCGTCCAGTTCGACCGTCGCGTCGCCCCAGTACGTGCGGCCGTCCCAGCGGCCGTTGCCGGTCGCCACGAAGATGTTCCCCGTCCGGGCATCGATCACGGCGCCGGCGCGCCCCCAGATCGCCGAGTCGCTCTCGGGGCAGGTGCGCGGGTCGAGCAGGCCGCTGCGGTCGCTGCAGAGCGAGTTCCAGACGTGCGCGAGCCGCCCGGTCACGGCATCGAGAATCGCCACGTGGCCCTGGTACGGCGGCTCGTCACCGATGTACCCGCCGGTCGTGGCGATCACCCGGCCGTCGAAGTCGTTGAGCGACGCCGCGATCTTCTCGCGCTGCGGCAGCCGCGTAATCGCCGTGCTCCACACGACGCGGCCGTCCTCCACGGCGAGCTTCTCGACATGCCCGTCCGGCGAGGCGGCGTAGATGAACTGCCGGTCCGGGTCGGCGACCGGCGTGGCGGTCGTGATCCGGTAGGAGCCCGCCCAGGACGCGTAGCCCGGCGGCGTGTATCGCCACAGGATCGAGCCGTCGTTCGCGTCGATTGCCAGCGTCTTCCCGTAGGTCGTCGTGACGAAGAAGACGTCATGGGTGCCGCCGTTCACCCGCACGCCGGCGAGGTAGATCGGGGAGGCGTCGACCGTGCCGTCGAGGCGGACCTGCTGCCTGTGAAGCGACGCGATGTTCGCGGCGCTGATGCCGGTGGGGGCCGTCGAGGCGTTCGACCGGCCGGCGTCCCAGCCGAAACGGGTCCAGTCGTGGCCGGCCGGAGGACGGTTCGTCTCGCGCGCGGACCAGCCGCCCGTCGCGAGGGCCAGGCCGAGGCAACACACCGGGAGCAGGCGCCGCATCCTCTTTCTTGTAGCACGGCAGGCCTCCCGGGGGGCGGCGATTCGAACACCAGCCGGAGATCCGGGGCAAATCGCCGGACGGCCGGGCGCCGGGACGCGGGGCGGTCGCTCCAGCCGCCGCTTGCGATACACTGGCCGGATTGATTCCGGGGCGAAGGGAACGAGGAGATCATGGCCGGCCTGATTGAAGCGATCAATCTCAAGCGGAAGATGTTCTTCGAGCACGAAGGGGCGCCGTACCACTGTCTCGATGTCGACATTTCCAAGCCGACGGCGCGGGGCGGGCAGACGCTGGTGCGGATCAAGATGCGGAACCTGCTGACGCGCGCCGTGTTCGACAAGACCTTCAAGGCGGGCGAGAAGTTCGGTGAGCCGGACCTCGTGAAGGTCGAGGCCGTGTATCAGTATGCGGGGACCGACGGCTACCACTTCATGGACCAGTCGACCTTCGAGGACCTGACCCTGACGTCCGATGCGGTCGGCGACGACCGGCTGCTGCTGGCCGACAACCAGACGGTCCAGATCCACAAGTACAACGGCCACCCGATCGGCCTCGAGTTCCCGCCGTACGTGGAGCTCGAGGTGACCTACACGGAGCCCGGCACCCGGGGCGACACGGCGAGCGGCAGCGTCACCAAGCTCGCCACGCTGGAGACGGGGATGGAAATCAAGGTGCCGCTGTTCATCAAACAGGGGGAGAAGGTGAAGGTCCACACCGAGACGCGCGAGTTCGCCGGCCGCACGAGCTGACGCCGCGCCGCGACGACTCGTCCGCCGGCGTGCAGCCGTGTCCCTGCCGCCGGCCGGAGAGTCGTCGATCCATCTGCAGGGAGGGCTCATGCCGCCACGCTTCAACTACGTCAGGTCCGCTCCCGGAGCCTACGAGGCGATGGTGGGCCTCGAGCGGTACCTCGGGAGCTGCGGGCTCGAGGCCTCGCTGGTGCACCTGATCAAGCTGCGCGCGTCGCAGATCAACGGATGCGCCTACTGCCTCGACATGCACTGGAAGGACCTGCGGGCGATCGGGGAGCACGAGCAGCGGCTCTATTCGCTGGACGCCTGGCGGGAGTGCCCGTACTACACCGACCGCGAACGGGCGGCGCTGGCCTGGACCGAAGCCGTGACGCTCGTCGCCAGCGGCCACGTGCCCGACGCCGTGTATGAGCAGGCCCGGTCGCAGTTCAGCGAGAAGGAACTGGCCGATCTGACGCTCGCCGTCTGCACCATCAACGCGTGGAACCGGCTGGCGATCGCCGCGCGCACCGAGCCCGGCACGTACCAGCCCGCGGCGAGGAATGAGAAATGAGTGACGAGCCTCTCGCGCCATCCTCGCTCAGCCTGCCGGTCGATCAGGTGTTTCCCAGACTGGACTCGCCGCAGATGGCGCGCCTCGCGGCGCACGGGCACCTGCGCCAGGTGTCCGCAGGCGACGTGCTGGTCGAGGCAGGCCAGCCGGTCACCCGCTTCTTCGTCGTCAACGCCGGACAGTTCGACGTGATCCGGCCGTCGGCCGACGGTGACGTCCTGGTGGTCGTTTACGAGCGGGGGCAATTCAGCGGCGACGTGAACCAGCTCTCGGGGCGCCCCTCGCTCGTCCGCCTCCGCGCCCGCGACGCCGGCGAGGTCATCGAGCTCGGTCGCGATCAGCTGCTGTCTCTCGTCCAGACCGACAGCGACCTGAGCGACGTCCTGATGCGGGCGTTCATCTTCCGTCGCCTCGAGATGATCAAGCAGCGGCTGGGCGACGTCGTGCTCCTCGGGTCGGCCCATTCGCCCGGCACGCTGCGCATCAGGGAGTTTCTCTCGCGCAACGGATATCCGCACGTATACCTCGACCTCGACAGCGACACCGGCGTCCAGGAACTGTTCGACCGCTTCAAGGTCGACATCAACGACGTGCCGGTGCTGATCTGCCGCGGCCAGATCGTGCTCAGGAATCCGACGAATCAGCAGATTGCCGACTGTCTGGGCTTCAATGACGCCATCGACCAGACGCAGCTTCGCGACGTCGTCATCGTCGGCGCCGGGCCGTCGGGACTGGCCGCCGCCGTGTACGGCGCGTCCGAAGGGCTGGATGTCCTCGTGCTGGAGGCGGACGCTCCGGGAGGCCAGGCGGGCGCGAGCTCCAAGATCGAGAACTATCTCGGGTTTCCCACCGGCGTCTCGGGGGCAGAGCTGACGACGCGGGCGTACGCGCAGGCGCAGAAGTTCGGCGCCCAGATTCTCGTCGCGAAGGGCGCCAGACGGCTCACGTGCGACCGGAAGCCCTATGTCGTGGAGATCGACGGCGGGTCGCGGCTGCCGACGCGGACGGTGATCATCGCGTCCGGGGCGCAGTACCGCAAGCTGGGAATCGAGAACCTCGCACAGTTCGAGGGTGCGGGGGTGTACTACGGCGCGAGCCCGATCGAGGCGCAGCTCTGCGCCGGCGAGGAGGTCGTCGTGGTCGGCGGTGGAAACTCGGCCGGCCAGGCGGCCGTCTTTCTCGCGCGGACCGCGCGGCGCGTCCACGTGCTCGTCCGATCGGGCGGTCTGGCCGACAGCATGTCGCGCTATCTGATCCGGCGGATCGAGGAGAACCCCGCCATCGTGCTGCGGCCGCGGACCGAGATCGCGGCGCTCGACGGCGGCCGGCACCTCGAACGGGTCACCTGGCGGAACAACGGGGACGGAACGGTCGAGACCCGCGACATCGGGCACCTCTTCGTGATGACCGGCGCCGTGCCGAATACGCATTGGCTCGACCGGTGCGTGGCGCTGGACGAGAACGGCTTCATCAGGACCGGGCCGACGCTGACGCCGGAGGACCTCGCCGCGGCTGGCTGGCCCCTGACCAGGCCGCCCCACCTCCTGGAGACCAGCCTGCCGGGCGTGTTCGCCGTGGGCGATATCCGGGAAGGCAGCATGAAGCGTGTGGCCTCGGCCGTCGGTGAGGGCTCCATGGCGATCGCACTGGTGCACCAGGTGCTGCGTGAATGATCGGCGCGGGAATGGGGCACCGAGCACCGAGCCACCGAGCCACCGAGGACTGAGCACCGAGCACCGAGCATGTCCAGGACCGTGATGCTCGTTCATGGAGCCTGGCTGACGCCAGCCTCCTGGGACCTCTTCCGCGGCCACTACGAGGCGAAAGGCTTCGCCTGCCAGGCGCCCGGCTGGCCGCTCCAGGACCGTCCGGTCGCCGAGCTGCGGCGCTCGCCGCATCCTGATCTCGGGACGCTCACCATCGGCCGCATCGTCGACCACTACGAGCGGCTGGTTCGCGCGCTGCCGGAGCCGCCCATCCTGATCGGCCATTCCTTCGGCGGCCTGTTCGTCCAGATGCTGCTGGACCGCGGTCTCGGCGCGGCCGGCGTCGCGATCGATCCCGCCCCGTGCGCCGGCGTCTTTCCCACGCCGACGGTCCTGTACGGTGCGCTGCCCGTTTTCACGGCGTGGAAAGGATGGAATCGCGTCCTGACGATGACGCTGCCGCAGTTTGCGTGGGGCTTCATGCACCTGTCGTCCCCCGACGAGCAGCGGGAGGCCTACGAGCGCCACGTCGTGCCGACGCCCGGCCGGATCTACTATCAGGCCGCGTTCTTCATCGGAAACGGGATCAACTTCTCGAATGCCGCCCGTGCCCCCCTGCTGCTGGTCGCCGGCGAAAGGGACCGCACGGTTTCGATGTCGATGGTCAAGGCGACGTACCGGAAGCAGCGGCAATCGACGGCCGCGACCGAGTACAAACCGTTCCCGGATCGCACGCACTGGCTGATTGCCGATGCCGGCTGGCAGGAAGTCGCCGACTACGCCATCGAGTGGGCGGCCGCACACGCGCGCGCCTGACACGACCGCCGCGGCGCCGCGTCCGGACGTCCAGGGCACCGGCCTGGACGCGACGAAGCGATCGGAAGCCGAAGGCCGCCCTGAAGCACTCCGGGAGGCTCTGGCGTATCGTACAGGTAAGGACCCTTGCTGAGGTTTCGAGGGGCGCCACAGCCATGAACGACAATCGCCACGACGACCCGACCTCCTCGCTCAGGCTGCGCAAGCGGCTCAGAACGATTGGCGCCCTGGTGCTGCTGGTCGGGATCAGCGGCGCGTGGCTGCTGTACTGGTTCGAAACGCGGTACGCCGGCCCGACGATGGACCAGCTGCTGCCGGGCTATGCGCAGGCGGATGCCCGGCAGATGGGTATTCTCTACGGCGGGACGGGGGTCCTGATGTCGGAAGGGCTCGAGCAGCTGAAGCGGCCGGACACGCAGGCGATCATCATCGCCGCGGTCTCCGTGCTCATTGCGCTCGGCTGCTTCTATGTCGCCCGGCAGCTCGGCTACGAGCCGGAAGCTGACTGACGGCCGCGCCGGCCGGCGTCTCGCGCCATCTCCCGGCCGAGCCGCACGACGATGTCGTACTCGCCCTTCGTCACCGGCTGAACCGACAGCCGGCTCCCTTTCCGATTCACCATCATCGCCTCGAGACCCCTGGTCGCCTTCAGCGTTTCGAGCGGGATCGTGCCGGCAAACCGCTCCTTGAACGCGATGTCGACCATGTACCAGGTCGGTGAGTTCCTGTCGGTCCCGGGATCGAAGTACTTGTGCCCCTTTTTCCAGGCGAAGTGATCCGGGTACCCGGCCTTCGCGATCTCGGCGAGCCCCACGACGCCTGACGGCTCGGCATTCGAGGCGTAGAACAGGACGCCGTCGCCCACCTGCATGTCGTCGCGCATGAAGTTCCGCGCCTGATAGTTGCGCACCCCTTCCCAGCTCGTCGTCCCGTCCCGCTTCAGGTCGTCAATCGTGTAGGCGGCCGGCTCGCATTTCATCAGCCAGTAGCGTCGCGGCATCGTCGTCCCTCGCGGCCCCCATTTTAGTCGCGGAAGCCGCTCGAGTCGACGTCAGGCGAGGGCAGGCTCGTCCCTGGCCTCGAAGACTGCTTCGCGCGGCGCGTCGAACGCCCCTTCTCCTTGGGTCGTGTGGTGCTGGGAGGGTCGGCCGGCATCTGTGATGAACCAGTCAGTCAATTAGCTAAAGAGTTGAATACACCGGGCGTTCCGGAACATTTGTCGCTGGATTCCGGCCCCGCGGGCACTACACTGCCCCTGCGACACCCGCGGCAACCGTTCGGACCGCCAGGAGTGCAGCGTGGCCGACAACGCGCGTCAGATCGGCATGGGGACCGCCACGGCCCTCGTGCTCGGCAACATGGTCGGCTCGGGCGTCTTTCTGCTGCCGGCGTCGCTGGCGCCGTACGGCCGCTACAGTCTCCTGGGCTGGGGGTTCAGCGCCTGCGGCGCGATGCTGGTCGCCGGGGTTTTCAGCCGCCTCGCCCGCCGTCAGCCGAAGGCTGGGGGCCCGTATGCGTACACCCGGGCGGGCTTCGGCGACTTCCTGGGCTTCCTGGTGGGCTGGGGCTACTGGATCAGCGTCGTCGCGGCCAACGCCGCCCTTGCGGTGGCGATGGCCAGTTATCTCGCCGCGTTCGTCCCGGCCATCGCGTCCACCCCCCTGCTGGGCGCGGGCGTCGCGCTCGGCGCCGTCTGGATCCTGACCGCCGTCAACTGCCGCGGCGTGCGCACCGCCGGCACGGTGCAGGTCGTCACGACGATTCTGAAGCTGACGCCACTGCTGGTGCTCGCGCTGTTCGGCATCGCTCATTTCAATCCGCGCATTTTGGCCTCCGGCTCGCCCGCCATGACGCCCGTGTCGGCGGTGAACGCCTGCGTGGCGCTGACGCTGTGGGCGTTCCTGGGCCTCGAGTCGGCCACGATCCCGGCCGAGCACGTGCGCGACGCCGAGCGGACCATTCCGCGCGCGACCCTGCTCGGCACCGGCATCGCCGCCGTCTTCTACATCGTCTGCACGACGGTGGTGATGAGCATCATCCCGGCCAGCCGGCTGGCGGCGTCCAATGCGCCGTTCGCCGACGCGGCCACCATGCTGTGGGGACACTGGGCGGGCTACCTGATCGCCGCCACGGCGGCGATCTCCTGCTTCGGCGCACTCAACGGCTGGGTGCTGATGGTGGGGGAGCTGCCGAGGGCCGTCGCGCAGGACGGCCTGTTTCCGGCGTGGTTCGGCCGCGTGTCGGGCCGCGGCGCGCCGGTGTTCGGCCTGGTGCTCGGGGGCCTGCTCACGACGGCGCTGGTGCTCATGAACTACCAGCGCGGCCTCGTGAGCATGTTCACGTTCATCATCCTGCTGTCGACCCTCAGTACGGTGATTCCCTACCTGTTCTGCTCGATGGCCGAGATCGTCCTCAGCCGGCACGACGACCCGTCGCGCCGCCGGCCGGTGCGCGACACGGTGCTGGCCTGCGGCGCGTTCCTGTTTGCGATCTGGGCGATCGCCGGGACCGGCCCGACGACGGTGTACTGGGGATTCCTGCTGCTGCTGGCCGGCGTGCCGGTGTACGTGTGGCAGACCGGAAGGCGCGCGACCGCTTAGGCGGACGCGCCGTCTCGTTTCCGTCAGCGCGATTCCGCCTGCCCCGGCGCGTGTCGCCGAAACGGTGCATTCGCTCCGAACAGCCGCTCCGCAGGCCGCAAAAGCGCGACGAAGACTTCTCGCCGCCCGAGCGTGGCGTGGGGGTCCCCCTCCCCACGCCCTGTCGCGGGTCTTCGTCGCGCCTTTCGGGCGACCGGAACGGCCCGGCTCCGAGGCTGTTCTCCGCGAGCGCATCGCCTCGGCGGGATGTCCCTCATGGATTGGGGCTGAGCGCGTCGCGATACGTCCGGCGCACCAGCTCCTGGAAGTGATGGACGCCCGCCTCGCGCCTGGGCGACAGCCGTCCGGCGTGGAACGCGCCAGACTCCAGCCCGATCTGCACCCGCTCGCAGATCGCGATGTCCTCCCGTTGCACCTCATCGCTGAAGCGCATGTCGTCCTCGATCAGGCCGCGCGCGGCGGCCGGGTCGGTCTCCGCATAGAAGTAGTCGAACACGACGCGGCACTGTCGCTGCGAGACCGGCAGCACGAGGTTGGTCTGCAGGCGGTTCGGCAGGATGTTCAACATGAAATTCGGATAGACGAAGTAGTAGTGCGCCTCGCCCGCCTCGTACGGTCCGCCGCTGCCGTCCAGCGGACTGTGCTGGTACGAATGCCATTCCGACGTGACCGTGGCGTACGTCCGGTAATCCAGCAGGCGGTTGAGGCCGGGATGGACGTGCGGCAGGTGATAGCCCTCCAGGTAGTTGTCCACGTACACCTTCCAGTTGCACGCCATGTCGTAGACCACCTGGGCATGGAAGCGCAGCTGCGGCAGCGCGATCGGGCGGATGCGTTCGCGGACCCCCTGCATCAGCCGTTCGAGCGTCACGGCCGGCTCCTGCAGCGCGGCGAACGCGAGCCCCTCCCATTCCGCCGCCTGCACCGGATCGAGGTGGATCCCGCTCAGGTCGAAGCAGGCTGCCTCCTGCATTTCGGTCGCGGCGTGCAGCTGTCCGTCCAGCGTGTACGTCCAGCCGTGGTACTTGCAGTGCAGGTGGCGCGCGTGGCCGTTCACCAGCGCCAGCGGGCCCGCGCGATGCTTGCAGACGTTGAAGAACCCGCGCAGTACCCGGTCGTGGCCGCGGACGAGGATGATCGGCTTGCCGGCAATGCCGGCCACCACGTGGTCGCCGGGTGCCCGCAGCTGGTCGGCCCGTCCGACTGGCTGCCAGCTCTTCGCGAAGATGCGCCGGAGATCGAACTCGTGGAAGGCAGGGTCCGTGTACGCGCAGGCCGGCAGGGTCATCGCGTCGGCCAGCGGGCGCGACTCCAGGTCTTCCAGCTGAAGCGAGGCCGGCAGGGCGGCGGCCGGCGGCGGCGAAGCGGAGTCCATGCGTCGACAGGATAACGCAGGCGGCGCCCGGTGGCGCCCCGGTCAGCGTCGTGGGATTCTCCACGGCGGAACGGCCCGTCCCTTATCGCGGACGGCTGCCGGACTGTCGATTCGGCGGGCCCCCGTTCGACCAGGAGCTGAAGGGACGCTCTGCGGCAGCGCCTGTCCGGACGACCGAGACGGTTGAAGCCGGCCCGCCCGGTCGGCGGAGATGAGAGAGGCCGCCGCATCCGGCGATCTCAACGGGGTGCGCCATCCGGCCCACGCCCGGCCGTCCGCGAAGTCGATGGTCAGGACAATCGCCCAGCCCGCCAACGGGCGGTGCGCCCTTGCCGAGCAGCGCGTCGAGATTGAACACGCCGACTTCGCCCCTGGCCCGGTATCCGGCGATGTCCAGCGTGACCGGACCGCAACGCCTCAGGGTCACTTCCTGACCGTCCGCGCGGAATCCGACGACCAGAATATTCTCCTCACGCGCAGGTCACAAGTGATAGAACATCACCATCAGTGAAATCGCTCCACCGTATTCGCGACAGACCTCAGGTCGCTTTTTCGATGATTCATCTCGGGCCGGGCCTCCACAGTGGACGATGAACCTGCTCCCGGCCTGTACGAGCAACTTCTCACCGAAGAGCTCGCGCGGCTCCTCGCCGCCCTGGAGCCGGAGCGGGTCGCCGTCGGACGCCCGGATGCCGCAGATGCGCATGTCGCCGTTGCGGAACACCTGCGGCGGATCCTCGAGCGTGCCCTCCACGCGATTCCCGACGAAGAGCGTCCGAGGCGTCAGGCCGAACTCTGCAATGCCCTTATCGCGTGGCTGCGCGATGAACACGCGTGCGGGTCGGCTGCCGCCGGCGAGGCGCTGGTCGTTCCTCTCGAAGTCCTGCGCGAGATCGGCGCTCCGGGTCGCGGCGCCGTGTTGGCGTCTTCAACGCCGCAGCCTCTCGTTCCGTTGTCGGCCGCGGATCTGCTGGTGAACGCCCGCGGCGAGCCGTCGGTCGGGGCCGCTATTGAGCGGGAAATCTACTCGGCTGATCGAATCGATCTGCTCTGCGCGTTCGTCCGGTGGAACGGCCTGCGCGTGGTACGGCCCGCGCTGGAGGCGCACCGGCGCCTCGGGCGGTCGCTGCGCGTGATCACCACCGTGTACACGGGCTCGACCGAGCGCCGGGCGCTCGACTGGCTGGCGTCAATCGGCGCTGAGGTCAAGGTGTCGTACGACACGAACACCACGCGCCTTCACGCGAAGGCCTGGCTGTTCGAGCGGTTGTCCGGCTTCTCCACCGCATTCATCGGCTCGTCGAACCTGACCCACAGCGCCATGCTGGACGGTGTGGAGTGGAACGTCCGGCTCGCGCAGGCGTCGACGCCGGGCCTGCTCGACAAGTTCAGGGCGGCGTTCGAGAGCTACTGGGCCGGCGCGGATTACGAATCGTACGATCCGGCGAGGGATGCCCGGCGCTTCGACCGTGCCGTTGGAGGAGCGGCGGCCGCCGAATCGTCCGCGATTCTCCACTTCGACCTGCAGCCGTGGCCGTTCCAGCGCGAAATGCTCCAACGCCTCGAGGCCGAGCGGGAGCGGCACCATCGACACCGGAATCTGGTCGTCGCCGCGACCGGCACGGGCAAGACGCTGGTGGCGGCGTTCGATTATCGGCGCCTCAAGGGGCCGCACGGCCGTCCCTCGCTGCTCTTCGTCGCGCACCGCAGGGAGATTCTGTCGCAGAGCCTTGGCGTGTATCGGGCGGTCCTCCGCGACGGCTCGTTCGGCGAGCTGTTCGTCGACGGTCACCGTCCTGACGAAGGCCGGCATGTGTTCGCATCGATTCAGTCGCTGGCCAGGGTCGATCTCGACGGGATCCGGCCCGACGCGTTCGACGTCGTCGTGGTCGACGAATTCCACCACGCCGCCGCACCGACGTACGAGCGGCTGCTGGGTCACCTGCGTCCGCACATCCTCCTGGGCCTCACCGCGACCCCCGAACGGACGGACGGGCAGAGCGTGCTCAAGTGGTTCGACGGCCGCATCGCCGTCGAGCTCAGACTGTGGGATGCGCTCGAGCGGGGATTGCTGTGCCCGTTCCAGTACTTCGGCCTTCACGACAATACCGATCTCTCCCGTGTGCAGTGGTCCAGGCGCGGCTACGACACGGCCACGCTCGAGAACCTCTATACCGGTGACCAGGCCCGCGTCTCGCTGATCATCCAGGCGATCCAGGACAAGATCGCCAGTCCGTCGGCGATGCGCGCGCTGGGCTTCTGCGTCAGCGTGGCCCACGCGGAGTTCATGGCGCGCGAGTTCGGTCGTCGCGGACTGGCGGCCGTCGCCGTGTCCGCCGACACGCGTGCCGAGGAGCGCGAGCAGGCCCTGCGCGACCTGCGGGACGGCACGGTGAACGTGATCTTCTGCGTCGATCTCTTCAACGAAGGTGTAGACGTCCCCGAGATCGACACGGTGCTCTTCCTGCGTCCCACCGAGAGCGCCCTTGTCTTCCTGCAGCAGCTCGGCCGCGGCCTGCGCCGCACTGAGAACAAGTCCTGCCTCACCGTGCTGGACTTCATCGGCGGGCCCAGCCGGCGCTTCCGGTTCGACCTGCGCTTCCGGGCGTTGCTCGGCGGC
>Ga0307373_10012025_pt1 | contig 12393 bp, 11 predicted proteins | sample OX2MG_FD_202534 | JGI IMG/M metagenome (GOLD analysis project Ga0307373, IMG submission 202534) | Soil microbial communities from Risofladan, Vaasa, Finland - OX-2 | ecosystem: Environmental > Terrestrial > Soil > Coastal area > Acid sulfate soil | place: Finland: Risofladan, Vaasa | collected...
GCGCGTTGCTGATCGTCGAACCGGACGTAGCCGTTGACCATCTTTGGCAAGCGGACCGGAGCACTCTTGCCTCCGGTCTGCTCGGCGAAGACATCGACAACCTCCTGCGGAAAGGTCTGGAAGAGCGTGGCTCCCGATCCGCGTCCGTTCGAGACGATGGTGTTCATCGCCTGCGCCCAGGCACGCCGGTTGTCCTGCTTTCCCTGCGCCCAGTAGTGCATGAACAGGTGCAATCCACTGAACTGCTCCTTTGCATCCTGTTCGTACTCCCAGAGCGCCCCTTGTGCCTTGTTTCGAGCTAGTACGGCTGATTTCCGTTGGTCTTTGTCCTCGCTCTTGCGCACGGCTTCCCATAACGCCTGAGCGTTGCCGTATTCCTGCTTGAGTTGTTCCTCTCGCTCGGTGATCTGGGCAGCAACGTCCCCATAGATTGCATTGACGAGTTGGCACTCCTCGAACATCTCCTTGGTCACGGTGTGACCGGAGAAAATGCCGCGGAAGTCCTCGACTGCCATGCGTTCTGAAAGGATGTCGCCCAGTTCCTTGCGGAGGACGTTGTAGAGACGGCCGACTTTGTCGGTATCGGCAACGTCGAGATGAAGGGGCAGATCCGAGACCCTGCGCTCACGCTTGTACCTGAGCCAGGGCGCCGGATTCACTTCCTTCCTGATGTCGCTGATAACTGACTCGTCAATCTCGACCCGGTGCTTCAGCGAGTCGAGCGCATTCTGCAGTTGCTCGACGAGCCTATAGGCAAGATCGGGACGGCCGGCTGCGAGGCATGAGGTCTTCAGATCGGTGATTGAACCGATCCTGTTACCCCTGGCCTTCATTGCCACCAGGTAGACGTTCCACCAGGGAGACTTTGCCTTTTTGTGCTTGGTCTTTGCCTGATGAAATCTCTCTCCATGCGCGATCCTTCCGCTTACAAATTTCGGGAACTGATCTGATGGCATCGCGCAGATGGTATCGAAGTCGAAGTCGCCGCCATTCCGCTTGGCCGTCTCCGAGTGAAGGATGTAGGTTCCCTCCATGCGAAGCTGGCGCTTGAGAATGTAGGCAATCAACGGTTCTGGCAGATCGGGCCTTCCCAATGCGCGTGCAAGCATTGGTATAAGCTCCGTGTTTGCGATATGGCGGACGGGCAACAAGTCCTCCTGCATCCGTATTGGATAGCGGATGCAGAGACTTTGCTCGGCCGTGAGGGTTGTGATGGCGGTGTCTTCCGGTATCCAGTCCGAGGCAGCAAGTATCTTACCCTCGTGCTCGACCAGGATGCCGTCGTCCGCCAACGCGAATGCCGGCAACTTGAAACCGCCACTCGTCAATGTGCGGAATGCCCAGCGAGCCAGCTTCCGGTTGATCTGGTTTGACACGTAGGGAAACCGAATACTGTTTCCGCTTTTGTCTGCCAGCAGAACTGCCTCCGCCGGTTCCCATTCTTCCGAAGCAGAATTGCTTCCGCCTTCCAAAGCTTCAGGATCGAAGCTCATGTCGAACGTGGCGTCCTCTTCCGACTTGCCCAGAACTCGCAGTAAGCCTTCATAGTCGCCATCGTCCCAGGCCTTCCTCACCTTGCGAACTTCCTCGATTGCGCGAGGCATGATCTCAAGTTGAAGGGCCTCATCCGATGCATGCTCAACCAGCGTGTAACTCGATCCGTATTCGGAGACCCGAGACCATTGCTTGATCCCGAGTACCGCTGGACCTCGAAACAGCCGGCCGGAAGTCCCTATCTGGGGAAGAAAACGGCTTCCTCCCTTGAGATTGGGTTTGCAGGCGCTCTCAGGCAGAATGACATCGACCGCAAGCCTGTCGGCTACATGATCGCTCATCGCCTTCAACGCACCCTTTGCCTGCTTCGGTTCGCGCGCATCGAATGCCATGCGGAACTGGCAGAAGCGATCCGGCGAAAGATGGAGTTTGCGATAGAGCGACTCCCGAACCCAACCGCGGCAATCGTTGGTGCCAAGGACATGGTCCTCGACAACAACGATGCGGAGATCGGGTTGCTCGATCACCAGCTTGCAATCGGAGATCAGAATCGAAAAGTACACGATTGCAGCCTCCGGCCAATGCTGAAAGCGCTCAGCGATGGGCTTTGCATACGGCTGGTCGACGAAGTAGAACTTGCCATCCTTTGCCGAACCGCTTGCACCTACAAGTTTGTACTCCACTCCGCCAAAGTTGAGCTGCGCCATGCGGTTCTCGACCACCGATTGCTCGTATGGTGTCAACTCCGCCGGCACGCTTACGCGCGCTACTTGGATGCCGGGATAGAGTTGCGCGAGGAGCTTTCCCTCGAGCGTATCCTTCCGGCCCAATTTGATGGCCTTGCGGGTCACTTCTCCACTCGCATCGATCTTCAGCTCAAGAATGAACTTCGTATCGCCTGTTGTGTCATGTGGCCGTGTCGCTGTCATCTTTTCTCCTCACTTGTCTGGCTCGCCAGTCGAGTGATCGAGAGACCTTTCTGCCCCGGTCCTCTATCCCTCTCACCTGGTTGCCCGTGTCAGTGGTGGCTGTTGACCGAACCCAAGTCTCAGGAATGAAAACCGGGTCAGCGTGGAATTCCTCATCGCAGATGCGTTGAGGGTTCAAGAGAGGTTGACAGGGACCTTGATTGAAGGTGTATCTCCTCTTTGAAACTCGTTGCTGACCTCAGATGCTCGCTACTTTTCGCCCACTACTTCTCAAGTGGCCGCTTTACCAAAATCGGATTGCCTCCCTGGACCTCTGCCTCCGCACGGTAAGCCGTGACTACATAGATCACGCAGCCCTTCGACCGGAAGGCTTTGATCAGCGCGTCGCTCTCGCTCTGCGCCTCCTCGCCGAGTTCCGGCTTTGCGGGCGTCGATCCATCCTTAGCCAGGAAGTAACGCACGACCTCTTCCGCCGCGCGCCCTTTGCGTCCGCGCTTCGGCCCCGTAACTCTCACCGCACCATTGACCAACTGCGCCCGTTCTTCGTGCGGACGCTCTGGCGTCAACTTCGCAACTGCTGTTTCCATCTCGTTCCTCCGTTACTCCTGCGCAATCACGCGGTCTGGAGCGGCCAGGATGCGATCGCGGCGCTCGCCATCGATCGGGCGCTCGCTGTATTCGGCGATCCAGAGCCCGTCGGGGTTTATATCCGTTCTGCGGTCGGCAACCAGGCGCACCCGGTATTCGTTGACGAAGTGGTCAGTTACCTCCGAGCCATTTGTCACGTGGTGCACATCCTTGACTCCGTAAACCAGGAACGTCAGCGGTTCTCCGCTCTCAGGGTCGATCTCGCGCAGATGAAACACGGACTGGATCTGGTCGCCGTCGATCTTGCCTCTGGTGTTGTCGTCGGCCATTGCCTTCATGGTGTAGCTGCGCAAGTTGCGCGTCATCATGTTGAGGCTTGCGGCCCAACGCTCGTCCACATCGGAAGGCGAGTAGTTGAGATAGCTATCGAGAAACCTCTTCACGAATGCCTGATCGAGAAAGGCATCTGTTCCGGTTCTCCCGGCCGCCGCGTTTCCCTTTCCGGATTGGCCAACGACTTCAGTGTCGCCGTTGGCGCCGATGCGGATCACCGTAGGCGGCTGCAGGCGCATGAATACAGCAAACCCCAGCGCAACGAGCGCCAACGGAATGGTGAGAAAGGCCAGCAGCCACGCCCGGTTTGCGTTTGCCGTCAACGCTCCATCAACCTCGTAATACTTGGGGCGTGCATCGAGTTCACTCCCTTGCGCCACACTCTTCGCATTTGCCATCGTTGATCTCCTCTGCCGAATGGATTCAGTCGCATTCCCTTCCGGCGTTGCCGATTGCTCTTGTCCTGGTTACGGCCGCCTGTGTGGCCAATCGTGCCGCATGATAGGCACCCCATGTCGCAAGTCCTTCCAAGCGAGGATTGGGAGCGCGTAAACGCCAACTCCATGGATTACCGCGGTTCGCACTCGCGAATGTTGAGCCACTCGGGCTCGAAGTAGGACCAGCGCCGGAGATGGAGCTTACCGCCGCGTCTGCGCTGCCCTCTCCCTCACTGGCAAGTTGCTCTTGACCGCCAGCACTCATCATGGAGCTACGAATCTGACCTGCATGCCCCTCAGCGGTGGGCTCTCCCTCATCCATTTGGCTTGGACCATCCGCAACTGCTGCGGATGTGTTGCGGGCTTTGGTGTCCATCGCGGGTTGGTTGCCTGCGGTCGAGGACGAATCTCCAGAATTGATCCCGCGTTGGGCTGGCACCGGCTGATTGCCAACGCCCACCGATCCCTGCATCTTTGCGCCGCCAGCGGCCGCGCCAGAGCCGTTTGAGGCATTGCCGGTGGCGCCCGTCATACCTCCGGCCCCAGCGGCGGCCGCGCCAACTGCAGCGCCCTCGATGGCCGCCGTGCCTGCTGTTAAAGCCGTAACCGCAGCTCCGATCAACACTCCTGCTGTCGAGCCCACATCCCCGCTGACAATCCTCTTCGCCATGAATGGAATCACGGCAATGGCCAGCGAAAAGATGATGCTTGCGAAACCGATCAGGAACGATCCTTCAAGGCTGCCGAGACCTCCCAGAAAGTTGTTCTGGTTGAGCATCTGGCCAACCTGGCCCATCTGCACCGCACTCAGCAGAGCGCCGAAGCCGCCGTAGAGAATAGGCCACGCATTCCAGATGAAGACGTTCTCGACATATGCCTTGGCGATGCGGTTCGTGGCGCCCAGAGGCATCAGCGAAAGTACCAGCGGGCCGAAGATGTACAAGATGCTTCCGTACAGGATATAGAAGAATCCGAAGATCACGATCACAAGCGGATAAAGAAGGTAGGCAACTAAAATGAGAATGGCGTCGATCAAGCCCGCGATTGAACCGGTGACGAGACCCCACATCTGCTGGAAACCAACCTGGCTGAACTGCGTTTGGATGTCGCTCCTCCAGTTGTCCAGCAGATTGAGCGCCCCTGAAGCACTTCCGATCCAGTTGCCGGCGTTGACGAAGCCCTGGTTGATCGTCGTGAAGACGGCGTGGTAGTTCATCACTACCAGAGCCGTCGCGACATACCTGATGAGGCTCGTTCCCAGTCCCCGCACATCGCCGCCGTGGAGCGCGGACTGGTAGACCTGCCAGAGAAATCCGACAACGAGAATGACGTAGCCCACGTTCTGCATCCCCGACGTGATGCTTGTCGAGTCGATCCCTTGCACAGCCTGCGTCAGAAACTGCTCGAACAGATTCAGCTGCGTCGAATCGATGAGCGCAAGCGCCGTTGGACCGAAATGGAGAGCGGAAAGCAGCATTGGTGATCACCTGTTTGTCAGAGATCCATTGATGAGACCGTTGCTGCCCATGGAGTCCACTGCAGCGAGCTTCGACATCTTGCTCTGATTGGCGATATCGATACCGCGGGTGCGCATCAACTCAGCAAGCGCCGCCTGCGTATAGGCATTCGCCCGCACCACCCAGACATCCGCCTCCGCTTCGAGAATTGGTGCGCTGCCCGGAGCGGCTGCGGAAATCTGCTGGCCCATCTGGTCCGCTTCCGCCAATTCGGCATCCGCCAGGGCGTCGATCTGGATGGCGCGCTTCATCGCATCCTGCGCCTGGGCGTCCGTCATGTCGGTCATATTGCGAAGCTGCGGTGATGCGGCATTTTGCGGCATGACAACCCCGTACACGTTTTGGAACTGTGGCGAAACTGTTGAGATATTCGCTGTGTTACGGGAGAGCAGGAGCGATTCGAGATTCTGCGACTGCGGCAGAGTCGCGCTCGATACGTTGACCTTGAACATATTGGTTATCTGGCCGAACTGGCTCTCGAACTGCGTCACGGAGCTCCTGGCCTGGTTGATCGCTGCGATCGGATACACAATTTGCTGCTCATACTTCGCAATACTCTGCTGAGCCTGGTTGATCGTCTTGAGCGGCGCGGCAACATAGGTGTTCATCAAGGACTCGACCTTGGACAACGCCGCCAGGATTGCAGCGAGATCGATCCCAAACTGTCCGTTTGCGCGGCCTGGCAGAAGCATCAGCGCGATGGCCGCCACTGCGGTTGCCTTCCATACTGTTGGCCTGTACCATGGATGGTCCTTGGGTTGATCAGATTCGATTGCCGACGCCAGCCGCACTGTCTGAGCGGCAATTGGCTCCCTACGGCGCCAGAAGAACGGCTTCCGCACCTTGTTCGTTTTGTTGGTCATGTCTGCCATCGAAGTTCCTCCTTACCGGCTAAGTGTGCCAGTGACAAGGTTGTTGATCGCGCCCGCTGCCGACGCTTTCCGTTTCGTGAGCACATTGTCATGCGCAATGCGGCCGGCTTCCTGACGCAGTTCCGCCGCAAGCATCTTCTGCATGAATGCCTGGCAACGAAGGTTGGCAACCTGGGCCTGGGCGGTGATGAAGGGCGTTGACCCTGGAGTGCTGACCGCCGCCTGATTCTCCATCTGGTTGGCAGTGGCAAGAATGAAGTCCTGGCCCTGATCCGAAATGAGCGTGGTCTTCAGGGTTTCCTGCCCCAGAGCATCGTCAATGTCCATCATCACGCGATCCTGGGGAGATGCGGTGTTCACCGGAGCGACCGCCCCGTAGTTCGCCACGAAGCTCGCCTGAAGAGCAGGAATCTGCGTCGACTGTCGGCTGTGCAGGATCGTCTCCAGTTGTTGAGGGCTGGTCAGCGTCGCACTATTCGATGACAGACTGAATATCTGCGTCATGTAGCTGCGGTAGCTCGTGATCGAACTCGACACAAAGCCGCGCGCCTGGTTTATCAGCGCCAAGGGCCACACTGTTTGCTGGTACAACTGCTGTACCTCTTGGGTCACCTGATTGATTTCGCTGAGCGCCGAGCCCATGTCGTTCTGAATGGTGCCGAAGATCTCGTCGAAGATGTCGAGGATGCCCGCATGGGCCCGAGACGGAAGTGCCAACGCAACAACCAGCGCCAGCATTCCGGCCATCATCCACTTCCAGCGATTGTTCCGGACGACGTTACCATTCGCTGATTCAAGCCCAGCATGATAGGGCGCGCCGTTCAGCAAAGAATCGTCTTGAGCTTCATGTTTTGTGTTTTTCATCGCGTCACTACCTCCTGAACTTCACCTGAGAGCTCCTCCTCAAGTGGAGCGAGTTCCGCCAAGCCGCGCGGATACCGCTCGGCGAGCGCTTCGTATGCCTCGATCAGCGGAATCCCGGTACGCCTGGCGAGCCACCACCTGCGATAGGTCCGCTCACGGGGATATGTGGTTGTGATCCAGTAGTCGACCGGACTCGGCACAACCCGGATCGCGTGCGTAGATTCCGCCTTCTCGCCGATGGCGATCAGGAACTCTGCACTGTACCCTTTCTTTGGGTGGGCGAATGTCTTGATTTGGTTCAACGCCGTTTCGTTGAGATGGAGGTGATCTCTGAGCGCCCGCATGTCGCCTGGCTGCTTGCCTATGATCTTTGTCGTGGCATTCTTGACGATCCCCGCGCCGTGCTCGTTGGGCTTGTCGGGTGTCCCGACAAAGTCTTCCGGCGTCTGGCTGATTCCCCAGACACTCGCATTGCGCTTGCGTGCCGTGCGAAACAGCTGCACGACAACGCTGGCCAGAATCGGCGATTCCAAAAGCGCCCAGCACTCGTCGAGCAATACGATGCTCGGCTGCCCGGTCCAACCCGAGGCCCGGTAGGTGGCTGTATGAGCGATCAGCAGGCTCATCGCCCGTTCCAGCCGCGGATCGTCCTTCAACTTCTCGACATTGAAATAAAGCCACGGATTGTCGAGCTGAATCGTCGTCGCCCGGTCGAAAAGCCTTGCATATGGCCCCTCGTCCACCCAGGCCCGCAGTTTGGTCGAAGCCATCTGCGCCATCGCATTGATGTTCTGATTCCGGTCCCGGTCCTGCCAGTGCGCCAGTTCCGCGGCCAAGTCACCAAACAGTGGAATCGGGTTCGAGCTCTTGGCGCTGCGCCGCTTGTAGGTGGCCGCAATCGCCTCCAACAAGACACTGTCCAACAAATCGATGTCGAGGTCGGGAGGAGTATTCTCGCCCAGCATGTGCCGGGTCAGGTTCTTCAGAAACGAAAGCTGATCGTTCGATGGCCTGGTTTCGCCTTTCGGCAAGTCCCAGGGGTTGATGGTTTGATCGCTGTCGAGCGACATCTGAATCATCTCGCCGCCCATCAGCTCGACCAGAGGCTGATAGGAGTCCCCGCGCTCCAGGATCGAGATCAGCGCGTTCGCGCGCGCGGCCATCAAGAGCATCTGTTGCGCGGCAAGCGTCTTGCCTCCGCCGCTCTTGGCCATCAGAAGGCCATTCGCGTCCGAAAGATCGGGGTCGAACATCGAGTAGGGAATCAGTTGCCGGTAGGGCGTCTCGAAGAGAATCAGCGGACTCTTGCGGGTGCCTGTCCACGGCATCTCGACGGGAACGAGATCGGCGGCATTGGGAGTGAGCATGTCCTGCTCGCGCTTGTCGTTCTCTCCCATTCCCGGGAGCGTCCCAATAAAGATGCGGCGCTTGGCAATCGTCTCAACGACAGCCTTGGCGCCGTTCATGTGAGTGAAGGCGTTTAATACTTCCTGTGTGCGATTGGCAAGATCGCGTTCCGCCCGTTCGAGATCCCCGAATGTCACCGCAGGCTGTGACGTGCGCACCACGACCGATAGACTCAGCTTCGCGGTCTTCAGCGAGCTCGAAATGATGTCTCGCTGTACCTGCATGAGCTGCGCCTGCGCTACCTCGGCCTCGGGATTCGATTTGAAGTTCCCGTTCGCGTCCTTCTGCGCGGCGATCATCTTCTGCAGGCGCTTCTTGTACCCTTTGAGGACCTTCACCTGGTCGGGGACGAATACTTGCGCACTGATGACCACCGGAAACCCCAGCGTCGAGAACCTTTGCAAAACGCCCGGAAACGTCGCATCGGGGAGTTCCTTAAGGCTCACCACCGAATAGAGGTACCCATCGATGTTGAGATAGGTCTCTGTCTCATTTAGGATGCTGGCCTCGGTCGCCTGCTCGCGTGCAGACCGGTACTGGATCAGATCCTCGCCTGGAAAATAGAGGCGTCGATCGCGGCGCGTCGGGTGCTGCGAGTGCTTGAGTTCCTCAAAAAGTTCCTGCGTCGAGAGCCGGCGCGGCGAGAGATTGGCCGTCTCCATCGAGCTCTCAACGCCACGCAAAATCGATTCAAACTCTGCCAAGTAGGTGTCGTGTTCCTTGCTCGATCTCTGGATCGCCTTCTTCTGGCTGAGCGTAAAGCCTGCAAGCTGCCGGTTCTGTTGCGCAGAGTGATAGAGCTTGGCGTGAATGCGCGGATCCCAGATGAAGTACACATGAAGCCGATTTTCAAAAAAGTAGCCGCTCTGCTCCTTACGCTGCCACATCTTGAGCCGGTGCGTGTCGAGCGCCATCACCTCCGACTGCTCGGTGCGCTGTTGATTCACATAGTCCTCGAACAAAAAACCAAGGTGCTCGGAGATCTCGTACCTGAACTGAACCCGCATGCTCACATCGGGCACTCCGCGGATCAGCGCCTCCAGCATCGACTTCGCCTGGTTGCGATCCTCGTCTGTCGCGAAGTAGGAGAGCACGCCCTTCAACTCGTATCCAGCGGCAAAAGCGCCGTTCGTCCGCACCATGATGTTGTCGCCCTGAGGCAGGTCGCGGAGCGGCAGCAACTCGCACACTGCGGGAACCTTGAGCTTCTTATCGTGTTCCGCGTAGGTCATTGGCATACGGCATCCCTTTCCCCTGTGTTGCATCTTGTTGCGACGCAATTCTCTCCTCGCAGTCCTTCCTCCGCAACCTTGGCAAGCGGAGCGAAATCCTGGTGGAACTTTGCCGCAAAGATGACGCTCGCAAAAACGGCCCGTGCGGCCTCGGTATCCAGGTTGAGCGCCACTGTGCCATCGTTGTGGGTCTTGAACGAAGCCCGCATTTCACTCTTCCTCAACTTTCGTGATGTAAGGTTGCGTCAACTCCGTATCTCGCTCAAGTGCGCACCAGCCGTGCGGCGCGATAAACGACTTGATGAGGTCCGTCAGATAGCCGCGAGGCTTGCCATACTTGAACAAGATCAGGAATGGCACGGCGAGCAGCGGCACAACAAACTCCATGAACAGACTCAGCGGCATCCCTAGAACTTTCGCATTCCCGGTGACGAAGTGACCGAAGATGTTCATCAGCGCCGCAAGTGCAAGCACCAGGATCAGGTCCTCGAACTCGAGTCCAAGGAACGTCACTTTGGTGTGCAGGTTGCGGTGAACAGGCGTCAGATCAAGGCTCATTGTTGTCTCCTCAGATTCCATGTGCATGCGTCACCATCGACTCGGCAAATCGAACCATCCCCGAGACCATCAAAGCGCCCATCGCTGCGATGAACTTGCGTATCCACGTGGATCCTGGGTAGATTTCAGAGACCACCCCGCCCATGTGCATCCCCATCGCCGCAAGTTGCGTGAGCGCAAATACCGGTAAGATCACGTTGGCGATCCAGTTCACCAGATTCATCACCGCCGTCCAATAGCCGTCTGCGCTCGTGGGTCCGGCGTTCTGGACAAAACCTTCAAGGGCGCGCAGCATTCCCGAACACATCAACGACGCAAATCCTCCATAGAGAAGTTGCTCGAACTGTCCGCCCTTGCTGTAGCGATAGACCGCTCCGGCAAAGAACGCGCCGGCCATCGTCGGCATCATGACGTTCCCGGCCCAGGAGGCAAGGTTCACAACCGCACCATCGAGACTCATCGCATTCTCCTCATGCTGCCATCACCTGAAAGAGCTTGAGCAGGCCAGTCACGCAGAGAAATCCTATCGCTGAAAACACAAGTCGCGTCCACGGCCTGTGCCGCACATAGTTGATGACCGCGCCAACACACGCCAGGCCCGCCGCCGCGGGCATGATCTGCCCCACAATGTAGTTCCAGAGGGAGCCGAGCATATCGGTGGTTGCGTACTGGCCGCCGGAGTTCCAGCCCTGAAACAACTGCATCGTTGCCGAAAGCGTCATCAGAAACAGAGCAGCAATGATCGAAGCCAACGGATTCTCGCCGGCAGCTGTATCGAGCGTTGCCTTGAGAACGAAGTAGCCGGCCAGGACCGGCACCAGCTTGGCAACGACAATCTGGTTCACGAAGTTCTTGAAGACCGACTCCATGCTGGCAAGCCAACTCGTCGCCACCGATCCGCTTGCCGAAGGAACAGTGATGCCCTGCGCCGCAATCCACGAGAGAAGCTGCGGTAGTGTCAGCAGAATCACAGTCCATAACACCCACTTCCCGGTCTTGCCATTGATGTGGAAGTTGGTGCCTCCCTCATGCCGCAGGCTCACGCCTGCAGCAGCCAGCGTGCAGAACGCCGCTGGCACCGCAAGATCGAACAGCAGTTGAAGAAGATCGGAGAGGAATTGCGGCACAGGCATCGCGTTGACTCCCTACTGAATGCCCTGAGCTTGCGTGATAAAGCCCTCGGCCATGCGTCCAAGTCCGGAGATCACCAGGAGGGAAACACCGGTGACCCCCCAACCGAGATAGCCGCGGCCACTCTTGAAATGCCACCCCGCGACGCCGAGGCACGCGATCGCGATCACCGGGGCAATCACGTTGCAGCCCCAGTTCACGATGTTGAGGACCGTTCCCTCGACCGTGGTAGCCTGCTGGCCCTGAACTGCCTGGCCGAACTGTGGAGATGTGCCGAGGTTCTGTGCTGTCGCTACCAGGGGCGCGGCGAGATTGCCGGCGAGAACAATCCCAAGCGCGAACAGCAGCGAAATACGTGTCCAGTTGATGGCTCCGGGACGCTGATAGGTTGATCGAAGTGCAGCGGGTGCAGTCGTGCCCCGCCAGAAGGCCAATGCGGTTTTCATGACTCTCTCTCCTGGACGCGGCTGCTCGGGGCATCCGTGTCGAAGGAGAACATGAAGCCTAATCAAGACTCGGTCAACTTGCCGAGCTTATCTTGAGCGGGTTTCCGAGGCGCTCTTCTATATAGGTGGCAGGTTGGCAGAATCGGAGGCGCAGCCTGAGCAGAGTTGCGTGGTTACTTCTCGTGAGGGAGAAGCGGAGCCGTGGGCCGATTGCTCTCGGCTCTTCAGCCGAAAAAGCAGGCCAGGTTCTTGCGATGGCAGTGCAGACCCTCGAAGACGGCCCGATCTGCCGTCATCCAAACGCCAGGTATCCTTGACGAGAATTAGTCAAACGCACACTGACATATCCGGAACGATCATTGGTCAAACGCACTTCGACCAATTTGCGCTCCAATTGGTCAAACGCACAATGACACAACCGGAACGATTATTGGTCAAACGCACTTTGACATATTGGAAGCGATGACTGGTCAGACGCAGCGCAACCTTGCCAAAGCGCATTTGCGCGAATCATCTGGCACCGACCGGTCTTGAGGATGGTGTTCGGCACTGGCGCCGAGGAAGGTGTATCGAAACACTGAACTG
>Ga0307373_10012026_pt1 | contig 12393 bp, 20 predicted proteins | sample OX2MG_FD_202534 | JGI IMG/M metagenome (GOLD analysis project Ga0307373, IMG submission 202534) | Soil microbial communities from Risofladan, Vaasa, Finland - OX-2 | ecosystem: Environmental > Terrestrial > Soil > Coastal area > Acid sulfate soil | place: Finland: Risofladan, Vaasa | collected...
TCAAGACGAGCCCCGCCTTCAAAAGGCTACGCGAAAGCGACCCGAATCCCTAGGCGGTGTAATTGTCGCGCGGAGACAACCACGCTGCGCAACAGTCGCGCAGGCATGCGAGAGGTGGTGCCGAGGGCGCGGATTGCTCCGATCTGCCTTTGGCCGCCGCCATGATTTCATTCGAGGGTCGTTTCAACAAAGCGGCATGAGATTGTGCCGCGCGCACCCCTGCTAGGGCGCGAAACCCAGCAGGGGAAGAATCTCGGAAGTCGGTGACGAGCCGACGCCGAAGAAGAACGAAGCGGAAGAGGTCCGCCACGCATGAACACACATAGCAGAAGCGACGCTGAAAAACAAGTACCGGAATACTCCCGCATCGCAACACCCACCCTGAGATCAAAACCGAAAGCGCACCAAATCATCCGGCGCGCGCGGCCAACGCAGTTTCGACGCCACGGCAGAAAATTCCGCGTGAATCAGGAACGTGATCTCCGCGTCATGCGGGCTTTGGCGCGCTATGACCGCGGCGCAGGTGTGTGGGTCTGCCTCGACACGCTTCTAGCTGAAGTCCGCAAGGTCGAGGCTGGTCTCGACGGCGGCGCCGTGCGGATGACCTGGAGCAAGCGGACGTTGGTTCGTTCGCTGGCTCGCCTGAGGGGTGACGAACTCATTGCCAGCCACGAGATCCGAAGGAAAGAACGGGCTAGGTGGGGCAGCCGGACGAGATCACTGCACCCGGAAAAATTCCTGCCACGCGAATGTGGCGCACGGTCGAAGGCCGAATGTGGCGCACTAGAAGTCAAAGGCTTTGAACTTCATACTTCTGTAAAGCAAGATACAGCGGATACGCGAAAAAGCATCGCGCCTGTTCTCTCTCATAGTGCTTTTGAACCTAAAGACAAAACCCCTGATGAGGTGAAAAAGAGCGGCAGTGCAGATGACGCTTTTTTGGGTGCGTTCCGAGTCTTGAGCTACCGAATGATGGACCCGTTGCTGGCGGCCTGTGTTGTGATGTGGGTTGCGTATCGTGCTCTGCGAGCTGGGACAACCCCAAAAACAATCGCATATTATCTGAGGTCCGAAAAAGAATGCCCGGCGTTTTCGTGCACAGCGCAGGGCGAAGCAATGCTGGCCGAGGCACACGGCCGGCTGATGAAGATCTGCCCCAAGGCGAATAGGCTGGTCCAGCAGATATTCAAGACGCCCATCTATCGTCAGGCCGAGCAGGTGCGGGACAGGGACCGCGGGGGCTGGACATATTCGCTCAAAGACGGCGACAGGGTGGTGTGGAAGCGATGGGTGTGTGAGTGATCGCCCCTTCGACTGCCGGGGCAAAAACCTCTACCGGAAGTGACGGACGCAGGTCCTGGCGTTGTGACCGTGGGTTATACCGGGACAGCAACATCTGAATTTGCCACACAGCGAGGGTGTTCGACGTATGCGCGAGTTCAGTAATGCAAAATTCCATGAACAGAAGCGCAGTGGAGCGCACTTGCGCTTGACAACGCGAGAAACGCTGGCATAGAGTGGCGATTAGATAGCAAGAAGAGTCACGATCAGGACCCCGAGAGGGACGATCCAGACGGCTCGCAAGCGGCGAAGAGGCCGCAGGCGGGCCATTTTTTTTGGGCATGGAGGATTTTACGTTATGGAACCACTTGCGGTAAACATTCAGGGTGCGGGCGCAATGCTCGGAATCAGCGCGCGACAGGTTCAGAAGTTTATTGAGCAAAACATTTTGCGGAGTCGGAAGATCGGTCGTCGACGGCTGATCCTCGTCGACGACTTGCGAAAATTCGTTCGCTCGGATCAGCCGGAGCCGAGGGGATGAAAATGTTCGCGATGAACAATTTCGTCGGCATGGCCCGAGCGCTGGCTCCTACCAAGCCGATGAGATCGCCAGCGGCGCTGTTCCCTCGAGCAGCGTCGCTGGATGAGAAAACTTACGACGACTTTGCCGATGCCCTATCGTCGGCGAACCTCAGCTTGCCACGCGCAACTTACGCGCGCTCGTCGGTTGCGCGCGGCTTTGCTGAACGTCCCCAAATCAGAGAGGAGGTACGGAACATGATCGAAGAAAAAACCGGCACAACGAACTTGCGGGGAGAGATTTCGAAATCCGAAATCCAAGACGCACCCGAAGATAATTTGCCAGCCAGGGAAGCACTGAAGACAATTGAAACCATTCCGGCAGTCGTTACGCACGCGGAGATGCTCGCGGACAATGAAAAACGTTGGCCGGGCTACGCATCCGCAACAGAATAGGCCGGGAAGGGGCAACAGTGCGGTATAGGCACTACGGGAGGAAAATCGTGCGGGTATTCGCCGATGGCCGCGAAATAGCGGCAGGGCGAGAAACGACGCAGGATGCCGCGCTGCATCGAGCGACGATCGATGACGTAAAAAGGTCGCTCGCTGATTTGTCCGCGCGGATCGATCGTTGGAACGAAAGACGAAAGCAGAGCGACGCGGCGCTGAATCCCGCGTCGCATGCCGAGCGGTTGCGCGCGATGAACGAAGCGAACGCAAAGTTTTGGAGGGCAAGAGGATGAGCAGCGGCAACCTTACGTTGGATGAAACGCTCCGTGGATTGCAAACGCTCGAATCGCAACTTGCCGAATGGCGTGCCGCGGTCGCGAACATCGAAGCGCGAGAAAAAGAGGCTGCGCAAGCACGCTCCAAGGTCTGCGAGCTCGAAGCGCAGGTCGCTGTATTCAAATCCGCGGTGACGGCCACCCTAGCGGCGGAAGCTGAAGCGAAGGAAGCTGAATTCAAAGCTGCAAAACGCCGCGAACTTGGCGCTCAGATTCGTGAAGCGATCGTTCGCCGCGACGACCTGGCGCGCGAAGTGGCCGAGCTGAACGATAAATTGCCGTTGGTACGCGGTGCGGTCGCCGGTGCAGAGGAGCGACTCAGAGAACACTTGAGCAGCTTGCTGACGGCCGATGATTTTCCGTCAGACAGCGAGCTCGCGGCGGAAAAATTGCGTGGCGAGGAATTGCGGGCTGTCTACAAGACCGCCCTTGGCGCGCAAAAAGAAGTCTCCGAACAGTTAGAGAAAACCAGATGGGCGTTCCTTAAGACCGATGCTGAGGTCAAGGAATTATCATGGCAAGAGAAACGGTTACGTCCGCCTGACCCGCCTGGTGCACACGATTTCAAGGGCGGGGCCTTCACGGTTCAATAGTCTAAGATTAGACGGAATTGAGGATAGCGGGAAATGGCGAGCAGCAATATTTTGCGGGAATTTTTGGTCAGTATTGGATTTAACGTCGACCAACAGGAATTCCGCGATTTCCAATCAAAAATGAAGGGTGTGGCGACGCAGTTCGCCGAGTTGGGCAAGATTGCCGCAGCCGCCGGCGTCGCGCTCGCTGCCACAATCACAAAAACCGCGTCGGAAATGGAAAAGCTGTACTTTAGTTCAGAGCGCACCGGCGCCTCGATAAAAGATTTAGTCTCGCTGAAATTTGCCGGGGGACTCTTCGGGATTGAGAACATCACTGGCGCGGTCGAAAACTTGTCGGCCGCCCTGCGATCGAATCCTGGCCTCGCAATGTTTTTCCAGCAGCTTGGGATCAAACAATCTTCCAGTGGCGTACAAAATTTAATCAACCTCGTCACGCAACTGCAAAAACTCGGCCCTCCTGGAAGTTTCGGTTACGCCATCGCCACACAGATTGCCGGGTCATTCGGAGTGAGCGAGAGCCAGCTTTTCATGCTGGAGAAATTCCTTCCGAAAATCAAAGACTTCATCACGCAATTCCAGGCCGCGCTTCGGCGTTCAGGCGTCGACATCCACAAGTTGGGTAAGGACAGTTTCCAGTTCATGGTGGATGTCGGAAAGTTGGTCGCGAGCGCTAGCATTTTGGCGCTGCAATTCGAGCAGGATATCTTACCGGTGGCCGAAGAAGTGGTGCATTTTCTGCAACGGTGCGTCGATTTCGCGATTGAACTCAACGCGGAAACAAAGGGCTGGTCCACGGAGCTCGGTGCAGTCGCAGCGACACTTCTCAGCATTGTCGGTTCGCTCGGAATAGCGAGAGCCGGAGTGAAGCTTTTGGGTGTCTGTGGAGGCGTTGCCGGTGGCGAGGCTGCAGCAGGAGGCGCAGGCGCAGCGGCACTGGGCACCGCCGCGGCCGTTGGCGGCCTGGCGATCGGAGACGCGCTGCTGCTGTGGCACGACATCAAAGAGGGGCACAAGCTCTGGCAGGCTTACGGTGTCACCAACAAGCTGCGTAGCATTGGACAATCAGCTTCGGGCTATATCTCGAAGTTCGAAGGCTTTTCCAAGACTGCCTATCGCGATGCTGGCCACATGTCTATCGGCTACGGGCACCAAATCCAACCGGGCGAGGATTTCTCGGGAGGGATGACGCAAGCGCGCGCACTGCAATTGCTGGCGCAGGATACCGCAAATGCCCAGGCCGCGGTGCTGCATCTGGTACGCACGCATTTGAATGCGAACCAACTCGCCGCTCTCACCGACTTGGTTTACAACATCGGATCGACACACTTCGCCAATTCCACGTTGCTGAAGGATCTAAATGCGGGAGATTTCTCTGGAGCTGCCGGCCAATTCGCCAGATTTAACAAGGTGCTCACTCCACGAGGATACGTGGCGAGTGCCGATCTGAGCGCCCGACGCGCGAGTGAGCGCGACCTGTTTACGCGGCAAGTATCTCTCAGCCAAAAAACCGAGATCAATGTCCATGGCGGGGGAGATCCGCGCGAGGCGGCGCGCCAGGTGGAACGAAGCCAAAAGCAGGTAAATGCGGACCTCGTTCGCGACATGTCAGGACCAGTACAATGAACAGGAGAATGACAATGAAGAAACTTATTTTGGCGGTTTTGGTTTTGGCTGTCTTGGTGCTTGCGGGAAGCCGCGTCGCGCTAGCTCAAAGCAGCAGTGGCATGCCCGCTTCAATGAGCGAGGGTTGGGCAATAGGGGTCAGTAGATGGGTCAATCCGGAGGCAACTCCGACGACGTTTCCCGCGAGCCTTTCAGCGGCTAACCAAACAAAACGCTGGTAACAGTGAGAAAACAGTGACGATGGCTAGAAAACAAATCGTGCATCCTCCGACTGCCAAAAGCAGCCGTCACGAGCGAGATTGTTCGGTTTGCGCGCATCCAGATCGACGAGAAATAGAGCGAGAGTTCTGTGAGTGGAAGCCGCTGGCAGCCATCAGCCGCGAACGAAAACTCAGCCGACCCGCGCTGTATCGGCACGCTCACGCCACGAATCTTTTCGAGAGCCGCGACAAGAACATCCGGGCAGCTCTAAGCCACTTTATTGAACGGGGCTACAAGGTCCGTGTAACAGCTTCCTCCTTTATCGCTGCCATTCAAGCCTTCGCGAAAATCAACGCGGCCGGCGAGTGGATAGAAAAAAGCGAGAAGGTGAACGCGAGCCCCACTCAAGAATTATTCGGTCGAATGACTCGCGGTGAGATGCTGAAGTACGCGGAAACTGGTGCCCTGCCGGATTGGTGGCCAACCAATACACCGCGACAGGCTCGGGAGGTTTCAAGTGATTGAAAACAATGGGATCGGTGACGGTCTGCCCGATACACTGGCCGACTCGCTCATTGGCTCGCTGGAGTCGCGCGCAGCGGCTCGCGCCGCGCTCGATGCGCCCAGGTCGCCAAACATAATCATCACATTTTTCGGCGAGGATCCGAAAACCGCGTCGATAGGGAACCGCACTTTCACCCGCGGCGCCGGCGAGACCGCCGAACAGTTTGAAAAGCGCCTTCTCGACGAGTGTCCGGCGAGCGGGGTTCCGGCCGCGGTTATCATGTGGGGAGGCAATTGAATAGCTTTGAACAAATCGTTCCGGCCGCGGGCGCGCAGTTCCTACGCATCGAGGATGGCAGTGTGTACTTTCAGTGTCCCGAGACTGGCGACGTGCTCACGCTCTACGTATCCGCTTGCACGGTCGAAAACATTGCTCTGACATTGAAAGAAGCGCGCGAAAAATCTCTCGGGTTTCCGCAGCTCCAGTTGACTGACTCGCTGGAATTCTGATCTTTCGAATCGAGTCACGACGGGGTGCTGCAAAAACCCCACTGACGCGCTCGCCCCAAGTTGCTGAAAATACGCGCTGCATGTGATCCGTTTTCGAGCGGACAAAAAGAGTTGTTTGTGCCGCAAGCCGCTGAGGTATGCTCTTCCACACTGGTGGTGAGATTGCTGTTCCGGGAGGCCGTCCGTGAACACACTTTTAGCAAACAGGTTCCTGGATCACACTACGAGAGTGCCGCCCGCATTCTCTGGCCGCCGATCATCACCAATTACTATCGCCAGGCCACACGAAGTTAGGCGTTTCAGGAAGTTTTGGTCAACTGGATTTGTGGGACTCGGAGCAACATTCGGTTCTTTGTTCTGGCTATTTCTCTGGTGGCCGATCGCTGCGCTTTCCTTTCTCGGCGGGTGCTTCATGTTGCTGAAGTGCTTGGGGATCTTTATCGAGGCTTATTCTGGAAATGTGAAGGCAGCGTATTGCCCAACTTGTGAGAGACCGATTAACTTCTGGGTATCAACGGCGTTTCCATGTCCGGTGTGCCGCCACATGCTCATGCAGTACGAAAACGATTTGTACGACATCGCCTAGTCGCGACTCGACGAAGATATTCTCCTATCAGTAGCGCCAAAGGCAGATTACTCGGACTCACGTTTTTCAGGCGCTTGCGGCGAACTGATTTTCGGGGTTTGTGTCCATATCGACCGCGACCGCATCGACGTCGACGCAGGATGTGGGGCTAAATCCCCTGGCAGACTTTTGCCACGCCCTCCGGCACGTCTTGGCACTGCACTCCATCACCCTCGCGATTTTACGCCAGGAACGCCCCTGTGCGCGAAGTCTGCCGATCCGAGCGATATCAAGACCGATGCGCGGGCGTCCCAGGTGCTTTCCCTTCGCGCGGGCGTTACGAAGGCCAGCTTTGACGCGTTCCACGATTAAGCTGCGCTCCAATTCGGCCACGGCGCCCAAGACCGTGAAGACCATCTTTCCGGCCGGCGTGGACGTGTCGAGCGATTCGCTCAAGCTGACGAATGCGACGCCGAGCGCGTTGAAAGTTTCGAGCGCGCGTAACAGATGGCTGACGCTGCGAGCGAAGCGATCGAACTTCCAGACGATCACAGCATCGAAGCGGCGACGGTGCGCGTCGGCCATGAGTTTGTCGAGTTCTGGGCGTTTCGCTTTCGTCCCTGAGATCCCAATGTCCACGTACTCGCCGGCAATCGTCCAGCCGCGGCGCTCGCAGTACTCGCGCAACTCGCGCGTCTGCATTCCCACGTCTTGGCCGTGATTCAGGGTTGAGACTCGCGCATAAATTGCGGTTCGCATGGCTATTCCTTCCCTTTGAGAGCACGACGAGGTTGTCTTGGCGGTTTAAGGCATTCCTCCGAAGCAAGGTCTCCCAGGTCGCGCGGGACGTATGGTTGCTTCTCATGCTCGGCAGTTGACGGCAAGGTAGAGTAGCGTGAGGCTTCCTGCAAATCGGATGACTCGCGCGTGATGGCGTCCAACCTGCTGAAAATGGTGTTGTAGCAGCCCGTGCACATTCCGCTACTGGAATGTGGCCGGTCCTGGGTGTGGCAGGAGATGCACCCGTGCCGCTCGAAGTAGATCGCTTTCGCGTTCCGCTCTTGGACAGTTTGCAGCTTCCTGATCTCTTGAGCGACACGGCGAGTTCTGAACCATGGCTCCAGAATAAATTCCTCTCGCTTCGCAAAAATCTCCGCAACGCGCTGCATCACGAGCTTGTCCAAGAATTTGCCGAGGTTGCCGCGTGCTGCTTCCGCGATAACCAACTCCGGGGTGATGATCTCAGTCGTTGCTGCTCGCTTTATTTTCATGGGAATCCTCGCTTTCGTGCGGATGGCACCTGGCATGAGTGCTTTTCAAATCCTCTAGACAGATGTGTGTGTAGATCATGGTCGTTGAAACGCTTGTGTGGCCTAGAAATTCCTGAACGGCTCGAATGTGGTGGCAGTGCGAAAGGAAATGTGTTGCGCTGCTGTGCCGTAGCAAGTGAGGAAATACTTTCAGGCCGATTCGATGGCCGATGCCGACCACGATATTCTCCAATTGCCGGACGGACATTCTCCCTGCCGGGCGCGGCTTGTAGTTCGGGAGCATTTTCAGCCTGCGCTGTAGTTCCTGCGCAGCCGATTCGCGCGTAGGGAAGTCCGCGACAGTGCCGATGCGAAGGGAATGGACTTTCTTATCTGAATAAAACGTTCCCCACCACGTCTTGCCACGCAGACACGCGCAGCCCTTCCCAGCGACACGCTCGAAGACGTAATCCGACTCGTGAGCGTAGCTCGCCAGGTACTGCTTTAGGGCACCTTCGGCCCTACTTCCGAACGGCACCACACGGTCGCGGCCACCCTTACCGTTGCGAACCAGGACCATGCTTTCCGACCAGTGAATGTCTGCGAGGCACAAATTCGCGGCTTCGCTAACGCGCAGGCCGCTTGCGTACAGCAATTCGAGCAACGCGCGACCCAGCAATGACGTTGCCGCCCCGATGAGAGTGTCGATCTGGGATTCCGTCAGTACCTGCGGAAGCGACTTAACTTGCCGCATCACTCCGGTTCTCGGCAGGTTGCGAATGGCCCTGGAGAGTCGGAGGAATTTGTAGAAGCCACGAACGGCGCAGTTGTAGACGGTTAGCGAAGCCTGCGAGCGCCCCATTTCGATTCTGTCGGTGAAGTATTCGCGAATCGTTGCTGGCGAGGCCATGCGGCAATCAATCGGCCCGAGCGTCTCAATGAAATCGCCGACGATCTGTCGATACGCGAGGATAGTCCTCCGGCTGAGCCCGCGTGCTTCCATGTAACGCAAGAAAGCCTCGGCTAATTCCTGATTCGATTTGCTGGCGGAGGCGCGCAGTTCGTTCATTTGCGTGCCTGCTTTCCGGCAAGTAGCGTGCTCCGCTTTTTGAGCAGCCATTCAGCCATGCGCGCTTCGGCCATATCGTTCACGGCCATTTCTAAACTTCTCTGCGCTTCCTTGATGAAATCGCGGGCACTCCCCTGCTTGCGCAGCGCGAATGTCTGGAGCGAAACCTTGTCGGCCACGTCCAGGTAATCAGAAGTCAGGTCGTTGATGCTCCTGAGCGATGCGCGTTCTATGGCTTCGTTGAGAAAATGGCCCATATCAACTTGCGTCATGATCTCTTCGGATTTTTTCGAGTCTTCCATTGAAATCTCCTTCGATACAAAATGTCGCTGATTTTTGACTGTGCAACAAAGACGCGCCGTGCGTAAGCAGCGCCCATCTCTCGCGAAGCGGCCGCCTTCCACGACAAAGAATTGCGACGCGCCATCGTTCGGAGAAACGGTCGCAGCATTCTGCGCTTGGGCCTTACGCCGCGGCAAATGACTTTCTCAGCCTGCTCGATCTCGGCCACGATCCGCTCGATGTCACGGCGGAGATCGACCACGCGGAGAAGTTTACGCACTGTGGATTTACGGACAGGAATTGCTACCGCGGGAATTGATGGACTAAACTGCTTTGCAGCTTTCATGGCGAATCACCTCGCTGTGTGAGTCAGGGGCGCGGTTGGTGTGTCAACACCGGCGCGTCCCGCTTTCTTATTTACTCAGTGCAAAATCATTTCTTTGTGGCCCAGGACAAGGCCCTCAATCATTTCAGCGGCTTCCGACGGGCGAAAGTCGCCTGGGGTTTTTGCCCCGGCGTTCATCGCTTCGCCTTCCGGCCGCGTCCCTTGCGGTAATTCTGCTGCTTATATTTTCGAATCCTCTCGACGTCGCTCGCAGTCCAGTTGCGGAATTCGTTTTTGCCGAACCGCACTTTCTTCGGAGATTCAACCTTGCCGCTCGAAAGCCAGCGTTCTAGCGTTACCCGATTGATTCCCACTTTGCGTGCAACGTCTTGTGTTGAGAGGTTCGCCATACACTACTAGCTTGTAGCGTATTTCAGGTGCGCTGTCAAGTTGTTTTATCTCGGCAAGCCGCTGACCGTGAATTGAAGCTCGTTCCGCCCAAATGGGGCAAGTGACGCTCAAAATAGCCCCGTTTCACCGTCCGTTTGCCACTAATGCAAATTTCTTGCACTCAGCATCATTATCCCGTTGACAGGAATTGGCCTGTGGTCACTATCGCTCTTGCGGCGCAAAAACGTTGCAAACGAGGGTAGGACAAATGAGAAATCTTCGGGAACTCCGAAAGGCTGCTGCACTCACTCAGCGCGAGTTGGCGAGGTGCACCCACATCCCTTACTGGCGGCTCAGCCATGCCGAGCTCGGCCATCTGCGTTTGAGCCCAAGCGAGATCGCGTCAATTCGTAAAGTGCTAATCGACGCAGCTAGAAAAAAATCGGCTCGCGTTTTAGAGGCATTGGGCGGTGACGCGATTCAAGGAATTGCCGCGCAGGCGAACTGAATCGAATTCCGATGGCGCACGCGACAAAAATCGTGCCGATGCCCAGGCGAGAGGAAAGCCTCTCGCCCGAGCTGCGCGATTTCCTCGACGTCGTGATCGTGCCGGCGCTGTTGCGCAAGTATGAAGCCGAAGCCGAGGGAGGGGCCGACGAGAAAAGCCTTGCATCCGTGAGCCGGACGCACGCATACTCTCGCCGATCCGTCATCCGACGCGCCGCCGGAGGGAAGAATGGGTGGTAGTTCCTTGCGCTGCGCAATCTACAGCCGATATTCCAGCGATCGCCAATCACCGTCATCCATCGAAGACCAGGTCCGCAAATGCCGTGAGTACGCCCAAAGCAAGGGTTGGGAAATTCTCGATGGCCACCTCTACGCAGATCGAGCAATCAGCGGAGCATCGGCAGAACGCGCTGGCCTAAAATCGCTGATGCATGCAGCCACGCAGAAAGAATTCGACGTTGCTTTGGTCGACGATAGCTCGCGCCTCAGCCGGAAGCTTTCAGACGCGTTGAATCTCGCGGACCAATTGCGTTTCGCTGGCGTGCGGTTGATTTTCGTGAGCCAAGGAATCGACAGCGAAAGCGAGCAAGGCGAAGTGCTGCTCGCCACGCATGGCATCGTCGATTCGCTCTACATTCGAGAACTCGGAAAGAAGACTCACCGCGGACTTGAGGGGAAGGTACTGCATAGCTTACATGCGGGCGGTCGAGTTTTCGGGTACAAGAGCGTGCCGATCGAGGACCACGAGCGTCGCGACCAGTATGGCCGGCCGCTGATTTCGGGTGCGCGTCTGGCGGTCGACCCTGACGAAGCGAGAACCGTTGAAAAGATATTCCGCCTGTATGCCAGCGGTCTCAGCATCAAAGCCACGGCCAAGAGGTTGAACGCTGACGGCGTTCGCTCACCGCAGCCGCGCGACGGAAGACAGCAATCGTGGGCACCGAGTTCTGTGCGTCACATTCTTCGCAATGAACGATATCGTGGCGTCGTGACGTGGGGCCGGACCCGAAAGATCCGCAATCCGGCAAATGGCCGAAAAATCAATCGTGCGCAGCCGGCCGCCGAATGGGTACGCGTTGAAGTTCCTTCGCAGCGAATCGTCGACGAAAAGCTGTGGTCTGCGGTCCATGAACGCCGTGAATTCGTGAATCGGGTGTATGGAGATCGCGGCCGAAAAGGAGGCTTGCTCCGGAGTCGTGCCGCGAGCTCGCCGTATATCTTCAGCGGCCTTCTCCGGTGCGCGACGTGCGGAGGGAGTTTTATCATCGTGAGCGGCGCCGGGAAAAATCACAAGAGCGCGGATTACGGTTGCGCCGCACACGTCCAGCGGGGCACGTGCGCAAATGATCGCCGAGTCAGTCGTGACCTTCTAGAGCGCGAGCTTATTGCAAAGCTTCAGCGCGATGTTTTGTCCGACGCGGCGATCAATTACGTCCTGGAGCGACTCGAAGGCGAGATCGACAAGTCTTTTGCTGCGCTTAGCGGTGAGATGGATGCGACGCGGCGCAGGAAAGCTTTGCTCGAAGCTGAATTAAAAAACCTCACGCGCACGATCGCTGACGGTCTTGATTCGCCATCAGTCAGGGCGGCTATCACTGAACGCGAAGCAGAAATAGCCTCTCTTACTGCGAAAGTTCTCGGCGCGAAAAAAAACTCGGTGCGCAGCCAGGTGCGGAGTCTTCGTCAGTTCGTTCGCGCGAGTCTTGGAAACGTGCGTGAGCTTCTGGCCGGAAAATATGCGAACACGGCCGCAGTCCGCATGGAACTCGCGAAGCATGTCGATTCGATTCTGATTTTGCCTGAAGAGGGCGGAGCCATTAAATACAAGGGCAAATGGAAGCTCTTAGGCGATAGGGAGTGTGCCGAGGGGCAGAGTTGAACTGCCTACGCCGGCCTTTTCAGGGCCGCGCTCTACCGGTGAGCTACCTCGGCACGGAACAATCAGCGATTTTACGGGTGCCGCGCAGGCGTGTCAATCCGCATCGG
>Ga0307373_10012027_pt1 | contig 12391 bp, 8 predicted proteins | sample OX2MG_FD_202534 | JGI IMG/M metagenome (GOLD analysis project Ga0307373, IMG submission 202534) | Soil microbial communities from Risofladan, Vaasa, Finland - OX-2 | ecosystem: Environmental > Terrestrial > Soil > Coastal area > Acid sulfate soil | place: Finland: Risofladan, Vaasa | collected...
TCCCGGGTTCCCGGGTTCCATCAGCCTCTACCAGCAGGCGTACCGGAACTGGTCCGGGGAGATCACGGTCCAGAACGTCTGGACGGCGGCGCCGGCCTCCTCGGCGGACGTGGTCACCATCGCCAACTGGGCCCATGCCAACGGCTGGCGGATCCGGCCGAAGGGGATGGGGCACGGCTGGTCGCCGCTGATCCTTCCCGAGGGCGACGCGGGGGCCGACTACCTGCTGGTCGACACGACACAGCACCTCACCAACGTGTCGGTCAGCACCTCGGGCACCCCCGCCACCGTCACCGCGCAGACCGGCGTGACCATGGACACCCTGCTCGCCCGACTCGGGGCCGTCGGGCTCGGGCTCACGGCCAACCCGGCACCGGGGGACCTCACCCTCGGCGGGGTGCTGGCCATCGGCGGGCACGGCACCGCCATCCAGGGGAGCGGGGAGTCGGCGATCTCCGGCAAGACCTACGGATCGGTCAGCAACCAGGTGCTCTCCCTGACCGCCGTGGTGTGGAATCCGGCCACGAGCCAGTACGAACTGCGCACCTTCCGCCGCAACGATCCGGGGATCAAGCCGCTGCTCGTCCACGCGGGACGCGCCTTCGTCACGGACGTCACCCTGCAGGCCGGGCCGGACGTCAACCTGCAGTGCGTCAGCTCGTGGACCGTTCCCCAGAGCACCCTCTTCGCCCCTCCCTCCAGTGCGGGCAGCCAGTCGTTCCAGAGCCTCGTGCACTCCTCGGGCCGGGTCGAGGTCATCTCGTTCCCGTTCACGACGCTGCCCTGGCTGAAGGTGTGGCACATCGCCAAGAGCCAGCCGTGGTTCTCCAACAAGGTGTCGGGACCGTACAACTACGCCTTCGCCAACCAGGTCTCGACCGGCGAGTCCCAGTTCATCGCCCAGCTGCTCCAGGGCGACGTCTCGGCCACGCCCACCTTCGAGAACGCGGAGATGGCGGCGGCGGGCACGGGCCTCTTCTTCGAGGGCACGGGGAACATCTGGGGACCGTCGCGCTACTCGACGCTCTACGTGAAGCCGACGACCCTGCAGGTGACGGCGAACGGCTACGCCATCTTGACCAACTCCAACTCGATCCAGCAGGTCGTCTACGACTTCTACACGTACTACACGAGCCTGGTCGCCCAGTACCAGGCCGCCGGCCACTACCCGATGAACGGCCCGCTCGAGTTCCGTGTCACCGGCCTCGACCAGACCGGCGACGTGGTGATGTCCGGTGCCCAGCAGGCCCAGCTGAGCGCGCTGCGCCCCCGCCCCGACCAGCCCGGTTGGAACTGCGCCGTGTGGATCGACGCGCTGACCATCCCGGGGACACCCGGCGCCGACCAGTTCTACGCGCAGCTCGAGGCGTGGATCCTCTCGCACTACACCGGCGCCTACGCCGGCGTCCGCTTCGAATGGTCCAAGGGGTGGGCGTACTCGGACAGCGGGGCGTGGACGAACTCCGCCACCCTCGGCTCGACCGTCCCCGCCGTGTACACGACCGGTCAGGCGGCGGGTGACGGCTGGTCGGCCGCGCTGGCCACGCTGGACGCCTACGACCCCCACCGGGTCTTCGCCGGGCCGTTCCACGACACGCTCATGCCCTGACCGGGCGGCGGCGGTCCGGTCAGGACGGGTCGCCCACCGGCTCCCGGCCGGCACCGGACGTCGACGCACGGTGGACGAGCCGCTGGATCATCCGGTGGTGGAGGTAGTCGACGACCACGTCCCACCGGTAGAGGAACGCCTCGTGGTGCTGGGCCGTCCGCCGCGAGTACTCCGTCACCACGTCGGGCGGGAGCCCGTGGCCGGCATCGGCGGGGCCCGACAGCGCCCCGACCAGGTCCGACTCCAGGGCCTGCATGTGCCGCACGTACAGGGGGGCACCACCGACAGCACCATGGGCGGCGTCCCCCTCTCGATCAGCTGGGCGACAGCCTGCACCACGCTGGCCTCCCCGCCGTCGTAGTCCTCGGCCCCCCGATCCGCAGGTGCGGCCAGGAACCCGATGGACTCGAGCATGGTGACGAGCTCCGGCCCGACGCCGACCTCCTCGGCCAGGTCCTGGCCGGTGCGGGGGCGCCGGTCGGTGCCGAACACCCGGTCCAGCATGACGAACTGTCCCTCGTCGATCATGCGCTTGATGGCCGTGAGGGTGAAGTTCGCCGCCTTCAGCTGGCGGATGCGGATGAGCCGGTTGAGATGGGAGACCCCGTAGGTCATCGACCGCCCCACCCGCCGTCCGGTGGGCACGAGGCCGTCGCGCAGGTAGAGGCGGACCGTGCCGACCGGGAGTCCGGCCCGCCTCGCGAGCTCGTCGATCCCCCACCGAGTTGTGGCGTCGCCGGCCGGCATGGTCGGGGAGCCTACGGGATCCCGCCGTCGCGGGCCGGAGGCCGTTCCCGGAGCCGGCCACCGGACGCTCCCGCTCGACCCACCCCGGGGGCGCTGTCGTCAGATCTGCTCGGGGACCATCTCGATGGCGCCGCAGGGGCACTCGTGGACACAGATGCCGCAGCCCTTGCAGTACTCGTAGTCGAAGGCGTAGGCGTCGGGCCCGCCGAGTTTGAGGACGGCGTTGTCGGGGCAGACGGCGAAGCAGTTGTCGCAGGAGAAGCACGATCCGCAGGAGAGGCAGCGCCGGGCCTCGAACAGGGCGTTCTCCTCCGTCAGCCCGGTGATCACCTCGTCGAAGGTGGTCTGGCGCCGCACCCGCTCCAGTTCGGGACGGCGGGTCCGGGGGGCGTCGGAGAAGTACCACGTGTTGAGCCGCTCGAAGGTGGCCGGCTCCCCCACCACGGGTTCGGCCAGCGGACGGCCCGACAGGTAGGCGTCGATGCCGCGTGCGGCCCGGGCCCCGTGCCCGATGGCCACCGTGGCCGTACGGGGAGAGGGCGTGGCGTCGCCCCCGGCGAAGATGCCCGGCTCGCTGGTCATCATGGCGTCCGTGAGCGTGAGCACGCCGTCCTCGGCCGACAGGGCCGTGTCCGCACCCAGGAGCGACAGGTCGGTGTCCTGGCCGAGGGCCAGCACCAGCGAATCGGCGTCGAGCTCGTCGAATTCGCCGGTGGGCCGGGGCATCCCGTCGCCGTCGGCCTCCATCCGCTCCACCCGCATTCGGCCGTCCGCGAAGCTGTCGACGGTGCTCAGCCAGCGGACGGTCACCCCCTCGGCAAGGGCGGCGTCCAGCTCCTCGGACTGGGCCGGCATCCGGGCCCGGTTGCGGCGGTAGACGATCACGGCGTCGGTTGCGCCCAGCCGCCTCGCCGTGCGGGCGGCGTCGACGGCGGTGTCCCCTCCCCCGTAGACGACGACGTGGCGGCCGAGGCGGGGCGGTTCGTCGTCGGCCACCCGGTGCAGGAGCGACAGTGCGTCGAGCACGCGGGACGAGTCACCGGCCGGGATCTCGATCCGCCGCGCCAACTGGGCCCCGACGGCGAGGAACACGGCGTCGTACGAACCGGCGGACCGCTCGGCACGGACGTCCGTCACCGTCCGGCCGAGCTCGAGCTCCACCCCCAGGTCGACGATCCGTCCGATCTCGTCGTCCAGCACGTCCCGGGGGAGTCGGTAGGCGGGGATGCCGTAGCGCATCATCCCGCCCGCCCGGGGGGCGCCGTCGACCAGGTGCACCCCGTGGCCCAGACGCCGCAGGTGGTAGGCGGCGCCCAGCCCCGCCGGACCGGACCCGACCACCAGGACCCGGGAGCCGGTGGGCGGGGCCGGCTCCGGCAGCGGCCACCGCTCCCGCCGGGCCAGGTCGCCGAGGAACCGCTCCACGGAGTTGATGCCCACCGCTTCGTCGAGCTCGCCGCGGTTGCAGGCGGTCTCACAGGGGTGGAAGCAGATCCGCCCCATCACCGCCGGCAGCGGGTTCGCCTCCACCAGGAGGCGCCAGGCCTCGTGGTAGTCGCCGGACTCGGCGTGGTAGAGCCAGCCCCGCACGTCCTCGCCGGCGGGGCAGGCGCCGCTGCACGGCGGGTGCCGGTCGACGTAGACCGGACGCTCGACCCGCCACGAGCCGGTCCTGTTGGCATGGCTCGACCCGACGTCGAGGGTGATGGCGAACGGTCGCTCCACGGTCAGCCCCTCCCGCCCGCCGGTCCGTCGTCCGCGTGCTCCTCGAGCCCGTACTCGGCGATGTTGCGGTCGGCGCGTGCCTGGATCCGGGCGATCAGGTCCTCCCTCGGCCGGTCGCCGAACAGGTGGGCGTAGCGGCGCTGGCGCGACAGGTAGGCCTCGACGGGCCGGCGGCGGCGGATCGGCGACACCGCCGTGACCGAGCCGTCCCGGGCCTCGAACACCGGGAAGATGCCGGTCTCGTGGGCCAGGCGGGCCAGCTCGATGGTGTCCTCGGGAGCCGAGCCCCAGCCGAGCGGGCACGGGACCAGGACGTGCAGGTACCGTGCGCCCCGCAGCGCCATGGCCGCTGCGACCTTGGCCTCGAGGTCGTGGAGGTCGGCCACGGTGGCGGTGGCCACGTAGGGGATGTCGTGGGCCATGGCGATCCGGGGCAGGTCCTTGCCCTGGCCGAACGGGTTGCCCGGTTCGTCACCGATCGCCTCGGTCGTCGCCGTCCGCGCCGCCGGCGGCGTGGCCCCCGACCGCTGCACGCCGGTGTTCATGTAGGCCTCGTTGTCGTAGCAGACGAAGAGGACGTCGTCGTTGCGTTCGAACATGCCCGACAGGCAGGCCAGGCCGATGTCGACCGTCCCGCCGTCCCCGGCCTGCGCCACCACGCGGGTTTCGGTGCGGCCCTTCACCCGCAGGGCGGCGCTGACCCCGGTGGCCACGGCGGGTGCGTTGCCGAACAGCGAGTGCAGCCAGGGGATCCGCCACGACGTCTCCGGGTAGGGCGTGGAGAACACCTCGAGGCAGCCGGTGGCGTTGACGGCCACCACCTGGCCGCCGCACGACCGCATGGCTGCGTCGAGGACGTAGCGGGCGCCGAGCGCCTCGCCGCAGCCCCGGCAGGCCCGGTGCCCGGAGTCCAGCGCGTTGGTCCGGCCGGCTCCGGACTGGACCGTCCGCGCCTCCTCGGCGAGGAGCCGGTTGCCGGCGGCGTAGCTGCCCACCTGGTAGAAGCGCACCGGCGTCGTGGTCACGATGCCTCCCCCGCCGACGCCACCGGCGAGGGCGCCCGGCCCCGTAGGCCGCTGCCCGTCGCCGGTCCCGGGGCCGGCGCCGCCAGGATCCGGGCCCGTTCGCGCCGGACCACCGTGTCGTCGAGGTCGAGGAAGGAGAGCGCCCCGAGTTCGCCCCGGGTGGCGGCCTCGAGCATCGACACGACCGACCGGCGGGTCACGGGCCGTCCGCCGAGGCCGGCCACCACGGTGTGGACCGCGGTGGGTGAGTCGCGGATGGCCACCACGACGTCGGCCGACAGGACGCCGCCGCCGCCGGCCCGGAACGCCTTCTCCACCAAGACCACCCGACCGGCGCCGGAAAGGGCCTGCCGCACCGCCTCGGACGGGAAGGGACGGAACGAGGTGACCCCGACCACGCCGAGGCGCGCACCGGTCCGCCGCAGCTCGTCCACGGCGTCCTTGACCGTGCCCAGCACCGAGCCGAGCGCCACCACGACGGTCTCGGCGTCCTCGGTGCGGTAGCAGGAGAGCAGTCCGGCACTCGGCCTCCCGAAGACGCCCTCGAACTCGGCCGCCAGTGCGGGGATCCGGTCGAGCGCGTCGAGCTGGCGCAGGTGGGCCAGGTACCGGACCTCCTCGAAGGCCTCGGGACCGACCATGGCCCCGATGGAGACCGGTTCCGCCGGGTCCAGGTACTGGACGGGCCGGTAGGGGGGCAGGAACTCGTCGACCTGTGCCTGCTCGGGCAGGTCGACCCGCTCCACCGCGTGGGTGAGCACGAAACCGTCCATGCAGACCATGACCGGGAGGGAGAGCTCCTCGGCCAGGCGGAACGCCAGGACGTGCAGGTCGGCCGCCTCCTGGTTGGTCTCGGCGAACAGCTGGATCCAGCCGCTCCCCTCGGCCGCCATGGCGTCGCTGTGGTCGTTCCAGATGTTGATCGGCGCCCCGATGGCCCGGTTGGCCAGCGTCATGACGATGGGGAGCTCGAGGCCGGCGGCATTGTGGACGGCCTCCATCATGTAGAGCAGGCCCTGGCTGGCGGTGGCCGTGTACGTCCGGGCGCCGGCGGCCGAGGCCCCGATCGAGACCGACATCGCCGCGAACTCCGACTCGACGTTGACGAACTCGCACGGCGCCAGGTCGCCCGACTTCACCAGTGCCCCGACGGCCTCGATGATGTGGGTCTGCGGGGAGATCGGGTAGGCGCAGACCACCTCGGGACGGCACCGGGCCACGGCCCGGGCGACGGCCTGGGAGCCCTCAATCTGCTGCAGCACGGGACACCACCTCCCCGGCCTGCAGCCGCTCCACCTCGTCGGCGACGTACCGGTGGGCGGCACGGGCGGCCGCCACGTTGGCGGCCCCGGGCGGCCCCGGGAACCGCTCGGCGATGGCGGACTCGAGCGCCCCGAGCGTGACCCGGCCGGTCAGGGCGGCGAATCCCCCGAGCAGCGCGGCATTGGGCAGCGGGCGGCCGAGGTGCTCGAGGGCCAGGGCGGTGGCCGGACAGGTGAGCAGGCGGTCCGGGTGGTGGCCCGCCGCGAACTCGGCCAGGCCGAGGTCGGCGAAGCTCCGCGAGGTGTTGACCAGCACGAAGGCGTCGGGGGTCAGCCCGCGGAAGAGGTCCACCTGGTGGACCAGGGTGGCGTCCTGGACGAGGAGGGCGTCGGGCTCGTCGATCGGCTCGTGGCTCCGGATCGGCCGGTCGTCGATGCGGCAGTAGGAGACGACGGGGGCGCCCATGCGCTCGGACCCGAAGCTCGGGAACGCCTGGGCGTGGCGGCCCTCGTCGAAGGCCGCCATGGAGAGGATCTCCGCGGCGGCGACCACGCCCTGGCCGCCGCGGCCGTGGATCCGGACCTGGAACACCGGCTACCGCCGCCCTCGGCCCGTGCGGGCCACCGACCGTCGCCCCGCGACTTCGCCCCTGCGACTGCTGCCACCCATGTCCGGCCCCGATCCTCTGCGCCGTTCCGTGCCGACCCGGGGGGCCGGTCCACTCCCATGGTCACCGCCTTCCGCCCAACCGGGTAGGGCCGAACGGCCCTGGGCGTGCGGGACGCCCGGCCCGGCACCGGCCCCGGGGCCGCCCCCCCGGACCCGACTGGTGGGGCGCGCCGCGTCGATGGGATGCTCGGGGCCCGCGAGTGAAGGAGCGTGTGCGACATGAGGAACGACATCACGGACATGCTCGGCATCGACGTGCCGATCCTCGCCTTCAGCCACTGCCGCGACGTGGTGGCCGCGGTCACCAGGGCCGGCGGGCTCGGCGTGCTCGGGGCGGTGGCGCACAGTCCCGAGCAGCTCGAGATCGACCTGGACTGGATCGAGGCCGAGGTCGGCGACCGGCCCTACGGCGTCGACCTGATCATCCCGGCCAAGTACGCGGGCGACGAGGGTGGCGGCTACACGGCGGCGGACATCGCCGCCATGATCCCCGCCGAGCACTGGGAGTTCGTCAACGACATCCTCGAGCGCTACGACGTGCCCGAGCTGCCCGACGACGCCAAGGGCGGCGTGTTCCGCATGCGGGAGGACACCCCCGCGCCCTTCTCGGCGCTGTCCGCCGGGCCCCAGCTCGACATCGCTCTCGCCCACCGGACCGTCTTCGTGGCCAATGCGCTCGGATCACCGCCCCCGCACATGATCGAACGGTGCAAGGAGGAGGGGCGCCTGGTGGGGGCGCTGGCCGGCAAGGCGGTGCACGCCGAGCGCCACGTGCAGGCCGGGGTCGACATCATCATCGCCCAGGGCGGCGAGGCCGGGGGGCACACCGGCGAGATCGGCTCGATGGTCCTGATCCCCGAGGTGGTGGACGCGGTGGCGCCCGTGCCCGTACTCGGCGCCGGAGGAATCGGGCGGGGTCGCCAGATGGCGGCGGCCATGGCGCTCGGGGCCCAGGGTGTGTGGTGCGGCTCGGTCTGGCTGACCACCGACGAGGCCGAGACGCACCCGGCCGTCAAGGCGAAGATGCTGGAGGCCACCAGCGCCGACACCGTGCGGTCCCGGTCGCGCACCGGCAAGCCGGCCCGGATGCTCAAGTCGGCCTGGACGGAGGAGTGGGACGACCCGACCCACCCGGCGCCGCTGGGCATGCCGCTGCAGCCGATCCTGACGGCGCGGGCGATCCAGCGCATCGACCGGGGCGCGGTCAAGCCCGGCTCGGGCGCCGAGAAGCTGGCCAACTACTTCGTGGGCCAGGTCGTCGGGACGATGAACGAGACCAAGCCCGCCGCCACCGTCGTCTACGAGATGGTCGACGAGTTCATCACCGCGATCGAGGCGGTCACCCGCCAGATGGAGGCCTGACCCCCGGGTCGCCCCGCACGCCGCCGCCGGCGATGTGACCTACGGCCCTGCGCCGCCCGGCCGCACCGGCGCGACGCTGGGACCATGGACGAGGTCCGGCCGACTGCGGGGACGGGGATCCGCGGGACGGGTGACACCCGCACCCGACACCTCCATCTGGCCCTGTCCCGGCCCACCCGGGTCCTGTCCACGTTCCTGCTGGTGGCGGCCATATCGCTGATCGGCTGGGCGGTGTTCCTCGGGCTCACACTGCCACCCCGGTACGACGCCGGCCACTGGGACCTCGTGTGGACCGGGTTCGACGTCGCCCTGTTCGGCGTCCTCGCGTACGGGGCGTGGGCGACGTGGTTCCGTCGCCAGGTCCTGGCGACGACGGCGCTCGTGGCGGGGACGCTCTTCCTCTGCGACGCCTGGTTCGACATCGTCACGTCCCTCGGCCACCGCGACCAGTGGCTCACGTTGCTCACCGGATTGGCCGGGGAGCTTCCGCTGGCGCTCTTCTTCTTCTGGCTCTACCGCCGCATCGTCCTGGCGACGCTCACCGCGCTCCACCAACGGATCGGGGACGGGCCGCCGCCACGACGGCTCCGGGACGCGAGGATCGTTCCGGTCGCGGCCGATCCCGTGGCATCGACCGGGGTCACGGGCGGGGTCCCGGTGCCTGTGCAGGTGCGCCGCCGGAGCCACGCGGTCCGGCACTGACGGTCGGGGGCGGATCGACGGGAGCTGCCGGTTCCGACGTCCCCCGGTCATCGGCCGGCCCGTCGGGCCGTCGGCTGGCGAGGACGATCGGCAGCGTGATCAGCAGGACCGCGGCGATCAGCAGGATGGCTCCGGCGGCCAGGATACCGGCGTCGATCCAGCCCAGTGCCGGGACGGTCGCCCCTGCGTCCGCCGTGATCGAGAGGCCCCGGGAGCCGTCGGACCGCATGGCCACGACGGTCCAGTCCCCACCGGTCGGCTTCCAGGTGAGCGACCGGGTCCCGGTTCCGGAAGCGGACCGCGCCCAGATGGAGACGTCGGTCGGCGCCACGGCGGGCGCCGTGCCGGGGTGGTTCCGGTACACCGTCGCGTCCCCGATCCACGAGGTGATCGTGACGTGACCGACGCCGCTCAGGTAGCGGTCGACCGCATCGTGGCGACCGATCCCGAGGAAGATCGGGACCGCCGGATCGGTGGCGGTGGCGCGGATCCGCACCGTACCCAGGATCGACGACGGCGCGACGTCCGTCGTGTTCCCGAGGTCGATCCGGTCGCTGGTCATCGCGTACGTCGACGTCGCGAACGTCCGGGCGGGCGACGTGAGGTAGCCCGAGGCATCGCGCTGCGTGTGGTCCAGCCAGGCCAGGGCCCCGCCGCCGGCGAGCATCCCGATGGAGGCCAGGCCCACCACCGAGCCGATGCACAGGGCGACGACCCGGCCGGGCGTCCAACCGGGCCGCGCCGCCGTAGGGGCGCCGGTTGCCGGAGCGATCCCGGTCCGGTCCGTCGAAGGGAGGGAAGGTCCGCCGCCGTCCTCGCTCCCGCCCGCATCGAGCCGGAAGGGCGGGTAGCGGTCGGTCATGAGCGCCGCGTAGGCGATGACCCGGACGACCCAGCGGTTGAGTCCGAGCACGAAGTCGAAGATCGATCGGGGATAACCACCGGTGAACGCCAGGATGACGGCGGCGATCAGCACCAGCAGCCCGATCAGGCCACCGGAGTCCCAGGTGGCCGTCCGGTCGTTGCCCGACCAGGCCATCCCCGTCCCGCCCGCGAAGATCCCCACGACCAGGTACTGGGGAATGGCCAGCAGCCACCACTTCACCAGCACCAGGCCCCGCGAGAGGCGCTCGGGGTAGGCGATGTCGAGGTGGGCGGGGTAGTCGGGGACGTCGGCCAACGTGAACGGCGGGTAGCGGTCGGTGCCCAGGGCGGCGTAGCTGTAGTACGACACGCGCCACGTCCATCGGAGCACCCCGACGTTGTACTCGAACAGCGATCTCGGGTAGCGGCCGGTGAACAGGATGGCGAAGAAGGCGATCACGCTGACTGCGACGAAGGCGATCCACAGGAACAGGAGCACGATCAGGTGCGGCAGGACGAGCAGCCACTTGACCAGCCACAGCCAGCGACTCAGCGACGGCTCGAGCGCTCCCTCGAGCCGGACGGGTTCTGCGCTGTCGGGTCCGGTCACGAACCACCTCCTGCCTCGTCGCGCGACGCACCACCGCGGCCGCACGGTCCAGCACCAATGGTGTGCCCGCCATGGCCGAAGTCCTAGGGCCATACGTCCCGAGCGGCCCGCGGCCCGGCGGGCGACCCGCCGTGCGAGGGGAGGGAAGGGGACGGGCTCCTTCAGCAACGCCGGACGCCGCATACTGGAGCGTGGCCCGCACCGCTCCGCTCACGGACTCCGATCGCGGACCCTCCGTCGAGGCGGTCGCCTCGATGCCGACCGCACGGGTCCTCGCCGCGCTCGGCACCCGGGACTCCGGGCTCACCACGGACGAGGCGTCCACCCGACGGGAGCGGTTCGGCCCGAACGCCGTCCGCACCCATCACGTGAGTGCGTGGTCGGTCCTCCTCCGCCAACTGCGCAGTCCGTTGCTGTGGCTCCTGTTGGCCGCGGCGGCCGTGTCGTCTCTGGTCGGTGAGGGGCTCGACGCACTGATCATCGGCATGATCGTCACCGCCTCCGTCGGGCTCGGGTTCGCCAACGAGTTCCGGGCGGAGCGCGCCGCGGAATCGATGCACTCCGAGATCCGCCACACCGTCGCCGTCACCCGTGACGGCACCCCGGTCGACATCGAGGTGACCCATCTCGTGCCCGGCGACATCGTCCATCTGGGCGTCGGCTCCATCGTCCCCGCCGACCTGCGGGTCCTGGGGGCCGACCGTCTCGAGTGCGACGAGTCCATCCTCACCGGCGAGTCCGCCCCGGCCCCGAAGTCCGCCGACCCGGTGGGGGGTGGCGCATCTCTCGCGGAGCTGTCGTCGTGCCTGTTCATGGGCACGGTGATCCACGAGGGAGCGGCCGACGCCGTGGTCGTGGCGATCGGCGCGGCCACCCGCTTCGGGCGCATCGCCCTCGGACTCGGCGAGCGCCACCCCCAGACGGAGTTCCAGATCGGGCTCACCCGCTTCTCGGGACTGCTGGCCACGGTCGGCGGGGTGCTCAGCGTCGCCATCTTCGTGATCAACGTCGCGCTGGGACGACCGATCATCGATGCCGTCCTGTTCTCGTTGGCCGTCGCCGTGGGCATCACCCCGCAGCTGTTGCCGGCGGTCGTGTCGACCAGCCTGGCCACCGGGTCCCGGCGACTGGCCGACAAGGGCGTGCTGGTCAAACGGCTCGTGTGCATCGAGGACCTGGGAGACATCGACGTGCTGTTCACCGACAAGACCGGCACGCTCACCGACGGGCACATCAGCTTCGAGCGGTCGATCGACCCGGACGGCGCGGCCAGCCCGGACGTCCTCACCCTCGGGCTCGTGTGCAACGAGGCCACTCCGCGCCAGGGCGGCGCGGTGGGCGGCAACCCCCTCGACGTCGCCCTCTGGGAGGCACCCGGAGTGACCGTCGAGCGCGCCGCCGGGTTCCGCAGGGTCGCCGTCGCCCCCTTCGACCACGAGCGCCGGTGCCTGTCCGTACTCACCGACCGTGAGGGAGGGCGCCTCCTCGTCACCAAGGGCGCCCCGGAGGCGGTCCTCGCCCGTTGCACCGACGTTCCCGACGGGGCACGGCGCGTCCTCGACGGGGAGTTCCGCGCCGGCAACCGCGTGGTCGCGGTCGCCACGCGGCCGGCCGGTGAGCTGACGGCGCTCACCGTCGACGACGAGCACGACCTGGTCCTCGCCGGATACCTGGTCTTCCTCGACCAGCCCAAGCCGTCCGCCGCCGCATCCATCGCCCGCCTCGACGAGCTCGGCATCGCCGTAAAGGTCGTCACCGGCGACAATCCCGTGGTCGCCCAGACCGTGTGCCGGCAGCTCGGGATCGACACGGCCG